>WNFO01002247.1_pt1 | contig 18381 bp, 18 predicted proteins | sample 5400251 | NCBI WGS metagenome assembly WNFO01 (sample SAMN13153354, study PRJNA577476) | soil metagenome | isolation source: 100 cm saprolite under Madrone tree | place: USA:California | collected 2016-06-14
CCGCTATGACGGCAACATCCTGGTCAACGCGATGGCGGTTGGGCTCGCCGATACCGACAAGATCTTTTATGCGGCGGCGTCCGGCGTGAACATGCCGATCGTCTATCTCGGCTCCAAGACCGGGCGCGACGGCATCCACGGCGCCTCGATGGCATCGGCCGAATTCGACGTCGACTCGGCCGAGAAGCGTCCCACTGTGCAGGTCGGCGATCCCTTCGCGGAAAAGCTGCTGCTGGAAGCCTGCCTCGAGATCATGCAAGCCGATTGTGTGATCGCGATCCAGGACATGGGCGCGGCTGGCCTGACCTGCTCGGCGGTGGAGATGGGCGCCAAGGGCGATCTCGGCGTCGATCTCGATCTCGATGCGGTGCCGACCCGCGAAACCGGCATGAGCGCCTACGAGATGATGCTCTCGGAAAGCCAGGAGCGCATGCTGATGGTGCTCAAGCCCGAGAAGGAAAAACAGGCCGAGGCGATCTTCCGCAAATGGGGACTGGATTTCGCCGTGGTCGGCTACACCACGCCGAGCAAGCGCTTTGTCGTCAAGCATGGCGGCGACGTGATGGCCGATCTGCCGATCAAGGAACTGGGCGACGAAGCGCCGCTCTACGACCGGCCGCATGTGGCGTCGCCGCTGTTGCCGGTGGTCCATGCGCGCGACGTGAAGCCGCCGGTGGCAATTTCGGCGGCGCTGGAAACACTGATCGCCACGCCGGAGCTTTGCTCGAAGCGCTGGGTGTGGGAGCAATACGATCATGTGATTCTGGGCAACACCGTGCAGCGTCCCGGCGGCGACGCCGCCGTGGTCCGGGTTCAGGACGGACCGAAGGGTCTGGCGCTGACGGTCGACGTGACGCCGCGCTACTGCGAGGCCGACCCGTTCGAAGGCGGCAAGCAGGCGGTGGCCGAGGCCTGGCGCAATATCACGGCCGTCGGCGGCCGGCCGCTGGCGATCACCGACAACCTCAATTTCGGCAGTCCGGAACGGCCGGAGATCATGGGCCAGTTCGTCGGCTGCCTGAAAGGCATCTCGGAGGCCTGCCGCGCGCTCGATTTCCCGGTCGTGTCCGGCAATGTCTCGCTCTACAACGAAACCAACGGTCGCGGCATTCTGCCGACGCCGTCGATCGGCGGCGTCGGGCTGCTTGATGATTTCACCAAATCCGCCACCTTGGCGTTCAAGGCCGAGGGCGAGGCGATCCTCTTGGTCGGCGAAACCCATGGCTGGCTCGGCCAGTCGGTTTATCTGCGCGACATCTGCGGCCGCGAAGAGGGCGCGCCGCCGCCGGTTGATCTCGCGGCGGAAAAGCGCAACGGCGATGTGGTGCGCGGCATGATCCATGCGGCCACCGCGACATCGGCACACGACGTTTCCGACGGCGGTCTCTTGATCGCGCTGGCGGAGATGGCGATGGCGAGCGGGATCGGCGCGCAGCTATTGGCGGCACCCGGACAGATCGTGCCGCACGCCTGGTGGTTCGGCGAAGATCAGGGGCGTTATATCGTGACGGTGCTCGCGGAGCAGGCGGGCCTGGTGCTGGCCAAAATGAACGGCGCCGGCGTGCCGTGCGCGCGGATCGGCACCACCGGCGGCGATGCGATTGCGGTCGCCGGTGAAACACCGGTTGCGGTAAGTTCGCTGAAGTCGGCGTTCGAACACTGGCTGCCGGCTTATATGAACGGCAAGGCATACTGATTTCGCAGCCCGGATGAGCCAACGGTCGCGCGAATGCGCGCCCCGTTGGCTCATCCGGCCACAAGCCTAGAGCACCTTTGTCGCTCCCGGAATCTTGCGCAATGCTCGCGTCAGCGCCCAGCTCAACGCGACTGTCAGCACCAACCCGATCGCGACTTTGACGATCGCCGGCAGGTCGTAGTCGAACAGCCAGTATTGCAGCCACAGTGCGATCGGGTAGTGCACCAGGAACATGCCGTAGGCGTCAGCCTGCATCGGATCGAGTAGCTTGGCTGAGCCTGATTGCCTGAACCTCTGGAAAAAGGCCAGGATCAGAAACATGATGGCCACGCTGAAGACGGTGAAGCAGATGGCATAGAGCGCTTCATACCAGTTCGGCAACGGCGACGGGTTCCCCAGTATTTCGCGCTTGATGAAGATCAGCACCCACAGCAGGCAATACGGAACGATCGCCAGCACCATCCAGTCCCAGCTGACCTTCGCCATCCGGCCGTCTGCAGCGAGCAGCCCGCGATCCATTTGCGCAACGCCGATGCCGGCACCGAAAAAGAAGTAGCTCGCATAGAGCATCACGCGCCCGTGCTGCACCGAGAACGGCCCGAACTCGAACCAACTGCTTGGTCCGTAGTAAACCAGCCCGGGAATGTAGAACGCCGCGGTGACCGCAAGCATGACCGCGAAGAACACGGCCGGCCGACGGCGACCATGCAGCGAGAGGCGATTAATCGGATCGAGCAGATTGGGCGACAGCCGATGCAGCAGGCAGGCAACCAAGTCGAAGGCGAACAAGACCCAGAGAAACCAGATCGGCCCGCTCGGCCACGGACCCTTCGTGACCATATTCCACCAGTAATCCGAAAAGCCGATTTCGGGATGGTGCCGCAGGGAGATCGCGTAATAGGCGAGCGGAATGACCGTGAACGCGCAGATCACGAACGGCAGGCCAAGCCGGAGCAGGCGGTCCGCCAGATAGTTCAACGGTCCCTTCCGGGCGATACCGGACCAGGCGAACAGTCCCGACAGGAAAAAGAACATCGCCATGAAGAAACTGTCGGTGGCGAGCACGATCATGTCGAAGCCGAAGAAGTACTTCGGATCGGTGTGACCGAAATAGGTATAGGGGATGACGGCATGGTGGGTGAGCACCACCAGGGTCAGGAAGGTGCGGGCGCGATCAAGCGAAAGGTTTCGCGATTTGGCCTTGGGCACTGCGCCCACGTCGGCATGCCCCACGGCGGAAATCGATGTCATGCGCGCCTCCCGGCCAGACTGTTTGTGCCGAATGTTGCGGCCGGGCGCCGGATTCAGCAAGGCCCAATTATGGCGCGACGAACGCAATTGCCCGCCGGGCGGGGCGGCGATCTCGACGCCGCCCGCCTCATCCATTGTGGAACCAGTGCCACTGCTCGAAGTTAGATCAGCGATTTTTTTTGTACGAGCCGCGGATCCGGCGGCCCGCAGGCTGGAGTGACGGGCGATGACAATTCTGAAATGGGCGCTGATCTTCTTTTTGGTGTCGATCGTCGCCGGTATCCTCGGCTTCACCGGCGTTTCGGCCGCATCAGCCGACATCGCCAGCTTCCTGTTCTATGTCTTCGTCGTGATCTTCCTGGTCCTGCTGATCCTGGGTCTCACGATCTTCAGGGTATGAGGCGGGCGTAGCCCGAATGAGCGAAGCGAAATCCGGGAACGAACGTGACCCCGACCCCGGATTCGCTTCGCTCATCCGGGCTACGATCCCCTGACCCTCAGCCCACTTCCTCGATCTTCACCTTGTCCGGGTAAAACGCCAGATGGCCGGAGATTTCCGCCATCGCCGGGAACGGCGTTTCATAGGTCCAGATCGAATTTTCAATGGTCTTGCCGTCGGCCATGATGCTGAAATAATTCGCATCCCCCTTATAGGGGCAGTGGGTGACCCGGTCGGTGCGCGCCAGCAGCGCCATTTTGGCATCCTCGCGTGGCACATACTGCACTGCGGGGTAGGTCGCTTCCTTCAGCGTCAGGGCATGGGTGGTGTCGGCGATCACGACGCCATCGGCGGAGACACGGATCCGCTTCGGGTTGGCGGTAATGGTGATCGGATGGTCGGGACCTGGGAGTTTCATGGTTGTACGCCTCATGGTCAGTCCGTTGTGATCGCAAGATGCGATCCAGCGGTTTTGCAAGGATTGGATCGGGAATATAGTGCGACAAAGCGTGACCTAGAAGGGCGTTCGCGCTAAGTTCTGGCGACCCTGCGGCCGGTGTCGGCCGCTGGCCGAAGTGCCGAATTGGAGAAAACCTGGATGCCGATGGACGCCCACGATATCGAATCGATGATCAAGGCGGCGATCCCCGACGCCGAGGTGACGATCCGTGATCTGGCCGGCGACGGCGACCACTATGCCGCGACCGTGATTTCAGAGTCGTTCCGCGGCAAATCCCGTGTCCAGCAGCATCAGATCGTCTATCAATCGCTGCGGGGCCAGATGGGCGGCGTGCTGCACGCGCTGGCGTTGCAGACCGGAGTGCCGGAGGGGTAGCGGGGGCGGGGCAGGGTCAGTCCATGGCTGCCGACAATCCGCACGGCGCGCTGTTTCGTCTCTCCGTGCCCAACCAGCACAGCCGCGTCACCTATGCCGAGCTGTTTTTCGATCTGGTGTTCGTTTTCGCGGTCACGCAGATATCCCACACCCTGATCGGCCGGTTCACGCCGCTAGGGGCATTGCAGACGAGCCTGTTGTTCCTGGCCGTCTGGTGGGTGTGGGTCTACACCTCATGGATCACCAACTGGCTCAATCCGGAAGTCACGCCAGTCCGCATCCTGCTGTTTTTGCTGATGCTCGGCGGGCTCGTGCTCTCGACCTCGATTCCAAAAGCCTTTGAATCGCGGGGACTGTGGTTCGCCGCCGCCTACGCCGCGATGCAGGTCGGCAAGACGGTCTTTCTGTGGGTATCGACACCGCCTAGCCGAAATCTGGCGCGCTTGAATGCGGTCCGTATCACCGCCTGGCTAGCCATGTCGGCGATCTTTTGGATCGCGGGAGGCTTTGCGGAAGGGAATTGGCGGCTGGCCCTTTGGGCCATCGCGCTGGGCATCGAATATCTCTCGCCGGCGGTCCGGTTCTGGATCCCGAAATACGGCGCGTCTTCGATCGAGGACTGGCTCGTCGAAGGCGGGCACATCGCGGAGCGCTGCGCCGGATTCATCATCATCGCGCTCGGCGAATCCATTGTCGTGACCGGCGCGACGTTCGCCGACCTGGCCTGGACCACGGAGACCGTGGTTGCCTTTGTGTCGGCCTTTATCGGCAGCCTCGCAATGTGGTGGATCTATTTCCACAAGGGCGTCGAAGCGGGGTCCGAACTGATTTCAAAATCCAGCGAGCCCGGGCGGCTGGCGAGGCTGGCCTACACCTATCTGCATATGCCGATCGTGGCCGGCATCATTCTTTCGGCGGTCGCCGATGAACTGGTGCTGACGCATCCGGCGGATCATTCCGATCCGAGGACGGTGCTCACTGCGATCGGCGGACCGCTGCTGTTTCTGCTCGGAACCATTCTCTTCAAACACACCATTCGCGGCTTCCTTCAGCTGTCGCATGGCGTCGGCATCGTGGCCCTTGGCGGGCTGGCCTGGTTCGCCGGCGAGCTATCGCCGTTGCTGCTGTCGATCGCCACCACCGCGATCATGATCATTGTCGCCGTGTGGGAATCGATCTCGCTGAAATCGGGCCCGGCCGAATCCCGGACCGTGGGGTCTCCGACCGCAGAATCTCAGTCCGAAGCCACCAGCGCGTGAACCGAAAACATGCCGGCCTTGTCGGTCCACGAGTGGCGCGAGCTCCAGCCCGAGCCGCGCGCCAGCGCCGTAAAACGCTCGAGGCTGTATTTATAGCTGCTCTCGGTGTGGATGCTCTCGCCGGCGCGGAACGAAAAACTCCGCCCCAACGCGCGCACGGTCTGGGTCTTGCGGCTGATCAGGTGCATCTCGATGCGGTGACGGTCGCGATTGTAGATCGCGCGATGGGTAAATCCGGCGGTGTCGAAATTGCCGCCGAGCTCGCGGTTGATGCGGACCAGCACGTTGAGATTGAAGCGTGCGGTGACGCCGGCGGCGTCGTTGTAGGCATTATACAGCACCCGCTCGTTCTTTTCGAGGTCGACGCCGATGATCATCTGCGCGGCCTCGCCGAGGATGTCGCGGGCGCTGCGCATGAAGGCGCAGGCTTCGTGCGGCTCGAAATTTCCGAGCGTCGATCCCGGGAAAAATCCGAGCCTCGGCATCGCCTGCACCGCGTCGGGCAGGGCGAACGGCGCGGTAAAGTCCGCCGCGACCGGATAGACATCGAGCGCGGGAAAATCCTTGCGCAAGGCGTCGGCCTGGGCTTTGAGGAAGTCACCGGAAATATCCACCGGCACATAGGCGCCAAACGCGCATTGGTTCAGCAGCAGCCGGACCTTGGTGGTCGCGCCGGCGCCGAATTCCACCAGTGCGGCGCCTTTCGGGACGACGGCCGATATCTCGCTGGCGCGGTCGCGCAGAATCGTCAATTCGGTGCGCGTCGGGTAATATTCCGGCAGCAGCGTGATCTGTTCGAACAGCTCCGAGCCCGTGGCGTCGTAGAAATATTTTGGCGACAGCCGTTTGGGGTGCTGCGATAGACCGTCGATGACGTCGCTGGCAAATGCGGAGGTCTGTTCGTCGAAACGATGGGTTTTGGCCAAAGCTGCGGCGTGCACATTCATGATACTCTCCTGAACGCGCTATCCGGCGCGATGAATTCGTGAAAAAATCAGATGGCATAGTCGGCGAGGCGCAGTCCCGTGAATTGCCAGCGATGGTGCGGATAAAAGAAGTTGCGATAGGTGATACGGCTATGTCCGTCGGGAGTTGCAAGCGAGGAGCCGCGCAGCACCAGCTGGTTGACCATGAACTTGCCGTTGTACTCGCCGAGCGCGCCCTCGATGGCGCGGTAACCGGGATAGGGGGCGTAGGCGCTGCGGGTCCATTGCCAGACGATCCCGAACGCGTCGTTGAGCTGGCCGGCACGGGCGGCGACTTCCCATTCCATTTCGGTCGGCAAATGCCTGCCGCTCCAGCGCGCAAACGCATCGGCCTCGTAATAGCTGACATGGCAGACCGGGGCTGACGGATCGACGGGCTGCAATCCGCCGAGGGTCATGATCCGCCATTCGCCGTCGACCTGACGCCAGTGGCCGGGCGCCTGCCACTGCTCGTCGCCGACGACCGCAAAACCGTCCATCAGCCACAGCGTCGGTGTCGTGTAGCCACCGTCCCGCATGAATGCGAGCCATTCGGCGTTGGTGACGAGGTTGCGCGCAAGCTTCACGGGTCCCACCAGCGCGCGGTGCGCGGGTTTTTCGTTGTCGAAATGAAACGTGTCGTCGGTGTGCCCGACGGTGTGGATGCCCTCGCTGAGGGTGACCCATTCGTCGCCAGCACGAGGCTTCTCGTCGCCGGCGCGAGGCTTCTCGTCGCCGGCGCGGCTTGAAACGGGAAAACTCCACGCCGGATCGTAAGCCGGCGGTATCGGGTTTTGGGCGAAGGCGTGCAGGATGTCCGTCAGCATCAATTCCTGATGCTGCTGCTCGTGATTGAGGCCGACTCCCACGAGCGGGGCGATCGCGGTCAAAGCGTCCTCACCGGCAGTCTGGAAAAACTTCACCACGGCGGCATCGACGTGCCGGCGGTAGGCGGTGATTTCGTCGGCGCCAGGGCGGGTCAGATGGCCCCGCTGGTGGCGGGCGTGGCGCGGTCCGGCGCTGACATAGTAGGAATTGAACAGATACGCATAATCCGGATGAAAGGGCTTGTAGCCCCTGCAATGCTCGCCGAGCAGGAACTGCTCGAAGAACCAGGTGGTATGGGCGCGGTGCCATTTGGCCGGGCTCGCATCCGGCATCGACTGGATCAGCTGATCCTCTGGCGTCAGGGGGTCGGCGCGGCACTCGGTCTCGTTTCGGACTGTGAGATACGCCTCCACCAGATCCTCGGCGAGGCTGCCGGAATCGGAGAATAATGACGGGCAAGGGGCCGCAAGCGTGGCCGCGGCGGATGCTGGTTTCGTCACAATACTCTCCGTTCGGGGGAGAACGCTACGATGGCAGACGGGTTCCCCGAGAATAGCCTGTCCTACATAGGGGCTTCCGCCGGGGATAAAAGGCTCCCAAGGCCCCGTTCGAGGCTATGGCCCGGGCCCGGTCCTTGCGATTTCCGGGGCGGGCAGACCCATGCATGCCAGCTCCTCGCCATTTTGCTTTTGATGCACAATGGTTTCGGGTACATATATGACAATGTCGGGTTAAGGAGCTGACGCCGGCCCAGGGGCCGTGCCGGAAAAGGACGCGAATATGAGCATCGAGCAATTCATCGACAACGAAGTGAAGTCGAACGACGTCGTGCTGTTCATGAAGGGGACGCCGCAGTTTCCGCAGTGCGGTTTTTCCGGCCAGGTGGTGCAGATCCTCGATCACGTCGGGGTCGGCTACAAGGGCCTGAATGTCCTTGAGTCCGCCGATCTGCGCAACGGCATCAAGACCTATTCCAACTGGCCGACCATTCCGCAGCTCTACGTCAAGGGTGAATTCGTCGGCGGCTGCGACATCATCCGCGAGATGTTCCAGGCCGGCGAGCTGCAGCAGCTGCTTGCCGACAAGGGCGTCACGGTCAGCGCGGCGGCCTCCGCCTGAGCCAGGGCGCGCGCCTGATCGGAACGGCGCGGCTGGAAGTTATCGTCGGCGACATCACGACGCTCGGCGTTGACGCGATCGTGAACGCGGCGAATACCTCGCTGCTCGGCGGCGGCGGCGTCGATGGTGCAATCCACCGCGCCGCGGGACCGGGGCTTCTCGCCGAATGCCGCGCGCTCGGCGGTTGCGAAACCGGCGACGCCAAAATCACCAGCGGTTATCGGTTGCCGGCGCGGCATGTGATTCATGCCGTCGGTCCGGTCTGGCACGGCGGGAGCCAAAGCGAGGACGAGGCCTTGGCGTCATGCTATCGCCGCGCCATCGAGCTCGGCCAGACCCATGGCCTCGCTTCGATGGCCTTTCCGGCGATCTCCACCGGCGTCTATCGTTTCCCCGCCGGCCGCGCCGCGGGAATCGCGGTCTCGGCGACCGCGGAAGCGCTTGCAGCGGCGCCCGTGATCACCCGCATCATCTTCTGCTGCTTCTCCGACGACAGCGCCCGGCTGCATGCGCAGGCGATGGCGCAATTGGGCAGCCCTTGTGCCGATTGAGCCGGCCGCTACACTCCGCGGCAGGGATTTTGGGGGAGGGGACGATGAATTCAGGCGTTGTGTTGCGCGCGCTGATTTGTGGTGCGCTGCTGACGCTGGCGGCAGCGCCGTCGGCCATGGCGGAAGGTACCTTCGATATTCCCGCGGGCGCGCATTTCAACCCGCAAAAGCTTGATACGATTGGCGAGTTCTTCCGCAACGAAGTTACGACGGGCAAGATCTCGGGCGCGATCCTGCTCATCCAGCAGCACGGCAAGCCGGTCTATCACCAATCCTTCGGCGTGCAGGATGTGGTGACGCAGGCGCCGATCACGGACAAAACCATCTTCCGCCTGTCTTCGCTGACCAAGGCGATCACCTCTGTTGTGGCGATGCAGTTGATCCAGGACGGCAAGATCAAGCTCGACGATCCCGTCTCGAAGTACATTCCCTCCTTCGCAAATATGAAGGTCGGTGAGGAGAAAAAGGCCGAGGACGGTACCAAGACGCTCGAACTGGTGACGCTGACCCGGCCTATTACCATTCTCGACCTGATGCGTCATACCTCCGGCATCACCTATGGCTTCTATGGCGACAGTCTGGTGCGCAAGGCTTACGCGGCGGCAAATCTCTATGCGGGCGAATTCGACCTGGCCGAATTCGCTGAGCGGATCGCCAAGCTGCCGCTGCACAACCAGCCGGGAGCGCTCTGGCAATACGGCCATTCCACCGACATCCTGGCGCGGATCATGGAGATCGTGTCCGGAAAATCATTGCTCGAGATCGAGCGGGGAAAGCTGCTCGATCCGCTCGGCATGACCGACACCGGCTTCTTCGTCACCGAACCGGAGAGGCTGCAGCGGCTCGCCCAGCCGCTGCCGAACGACAGTAACTTTCGGGTCGGCCGGGAATACAGGACCGAGGTTCGCCAGAAGTGGGAATCCGCCAGCGGCGGCATGGTTTCAACCATGTCGGACTTTGCGCGCTTTGCGCAGATGCTGACCAATGGCGGTACGTTCGAGGGCAGGACCTATCTCAGCCCGAAAACGTTCGAACTGATGACATCGGACCATGCCGGCAAGGGCTCCGGTGTTGCGCGGGATCATTACTATTTTCCTGGTGACGGCTTCGGCATGGGGCTCGGATTTGCCGTGCGCACCGATCCCGGTAACGCCAAGCCGCCGCCGCCGGGATCGCTGGGCGAACTGAAATGGGACGGCGCCGCTGGCTGCTATTTGGTGATCGACCGCAAGCAGGACATGTTCTTCGTGGTGCTTGAGCAAACGCCGACGGAGCGCCAGCGCGTCCAGCGGACGCTGAAGCAGCTAGTCTATGAAGCGCTGGAGAACTAACGGCGCCGCAGCGCGCTGCCTTGTTGTAGCGGCGCTGGCCATTCTCCTGGCCGCTGGATGGCTGCACGAGGTGCGAGCCGAGCCGAACGCGCCGACCTTCTCACGCACGGCCCTTGAACAGATCGGCAACTACATTCGCAATGAAGTCACGACCAGCAAGATTCCCGGCGCAGTCCTGCTGATCCAGCAACACGGCAAGCCGGTCTATTTGCAAAGTTTCGGCGTGCGGGACCCGGCGACCGGGCAGCCGATGACATCGGATACGATTTTCCAGATCTATTCGATGTCGAAGGCCGTCACCTCGGTTGCAGCGATGATGCTGGTCGACGACGGCAAGCTGGCCCTTAATGATCCCGTGTCGAAATACATTCGTGCCTTTGCGGATGCAAAGGTCGGCGTCGATCTTTCCGATGAAGCAGGACAGTATCCGCTCAAGCTCGAGCCGTTGAAGCGCCCGATCACGATCAGGGACCTGCTGCGGCACACGTCGGGTATCACTTACGGTTTCTTCGGCGAAACCGCGGTGCAGAAACTCTATGCCAATCCCCAACTGTACGCCGGCGATTTCGATAACGCCGAATTCGCCGACCGGATCGCGACACTGCCGCTCGCCGATCAGCCCGCAACGCGTTGGAATTACAGCCATTCAACCGACGTGCTCGGCCGTGTCGTCGAGGTGGCCTCGGGGCAGACGCTATTTCAATTCGAAAAGCAAAGATTGTTCGATCCTCTCGGCATGTCCGAGACCGCATACTATGTCGCAGATGAAGCAAAATGGCCGCGCATTGCCCAGCCATTTCCCATCGATCGTCTTCGGGTAGCCGGAATCAAGGACCCGATATTGCCGCGGCGCTGGGAATCCGGTGGAGCGGGCCTGGTCTCGACGATCGGGGACTACGCCCGCTTCCTGCAAATGCTGCTGAATGGAGGCAAGCTGGACGGCAAGCGTTACCTCAAGCCCGAGACTGTCGCGCTGATGACGTCGGATCAGATCGGGCCAGAGACCAAGATCATTCACGATCCCTTTTATTTCCCGGGCCCGACCAGCGGCTTCGGTCTTGGCTTTGCCGTGCGCACCTCACCGCCGCCGAATACGACATGGCCGCTCGGCGAATACCGCTGGGACGGCGCGGGCGGCAGTTTCTATTTTGTCGATCCCCAGGACGACATGCTCGTTGTCTGCATGGTACAGGCCCCGACGCAAGGCGGGCGGATCCAACTGGCGCTTAAGACGATGATGTTTGAAGCGCTGGGCAAGGGCCTGCGCAAGGATTGACAATCGCCTGATTAGACAACGGCGTTTCGTGCGATCGTCTCGCGATAGAACGACGCGCTCAGCTTGGGTGTGCGACGTTTCGTAGCGAAGTCGACGTGATAGAGGCCGAAGCGTTGCTCAAATCCATCCGACCATTCGAAATTGTCCATCAGACTCCACAGGAAGTATCCAAGTACGGGCACACCCTCTGATGTCGCGCGCTGCAACTGCGTCAAATGGTTGCGCAGATACATGATGCGATCGACGTCATAGATGGTTCCGTCCGCGGCCGGTTGGTCGCTCCCCGACGTTCCGTTTTCGGTGATGTAGATCGACTTCACGTTCCACAGCTTGGCCACATGGCGCGGCACCCAGTACATTGCCTCGGGGCCGGGCCTGAGCCAGGCGGCCTTCATGTGTGGAAACGACGCGGGAAACGGCGCCAGCGTGAAGCCACGCTCATTGTCGGCGGCAATGACATAATGGTCAGGCGTGTAAACATTCAGTCCGACAAAATCGATCGGCGATGAGATGACACGCAGATCTTCGGCCGTGTATTTCGGAGCATCTTTGCCAGCCTGCGCGAGATATGCATCCGTGTATTTTCCCTCGAGCATCAGCGTCAAATAGCCGGCATTGAGCTCGCGCGTCGCCATCTCGGTTGCGCGGATGTTCGCCGGCGTTTCGATAGCAGGGATACAGCTCACGGCATTCTCGGCCGGACCGACCCTGGTCCCAGTGCTTCCATGGGCCCGGATGGCTTGAACCGCGAGACCATGTCCCAGCGCTACGTTGTGACGGACCTGGTTCAGTCCTGATTGGGATAGTTTGAGGCCCGGCGCATCGGCGCCAAGCCCGTGGCCGAGATGAACGAGCCTGGAGCATTCGTTGATCGTGAAAAAATGCTTCACGCGGTCGCTCAAACGCCCCGCGACGTGGCCTGCGTAATCCGCAAATGCCTTTGAGGTGTCACGGGAAGTCCAGCCGCCGAAGCGATCCTGAAGTGTCTGCGGCAGGTCCCAATGATACAGGGTTGCAAACGGCTCCATGCCGTTCGCCGACAACTCATCCAGCAGCCTGTTGTAAAAATCGAGGCCTTTTGGATTTGGCGAACCGGCTCCTTCCGGGAAGACACGAGGCCATGCAATCGAAAATCGATAGGCCTTTGCCCCCAGGGCCTTCATCAACTGAACGTCTTCCTTGTACAGATGATAATGGTCGGTCGCGGTGTCTGCGTTGCAGTGATCGGAGATTGTCCCGCGCGTGTGGGCGAATCGATCCCAAATCGATGGGCCGCGACCGTCTTCGTTGACGGCCCCCTCGATCTGGTAGGCGGACGTAGCCGTACCCCACAAAAAACCATTCGGAAAACCCGAGGCGGCTGTTCGATTCTGTGTTCTGTTCTCTTGGTCCAATTCAGCCAGACTGGACCCGGCTGACAGCATCGACATTCCAAGAGCCGACCAGCCTGCAATCCTGGCAAATTGGCGGCGAGAAAATCTTCTGGAAGATCTTTTGAATGGCATCATTTCACTCGCCGTGGCGGGATCAATTCTGAGAGAAACAAGCACCTTGCTCTAAGCAGCTTAATATCACCGCTTCCGTAGTCCGGCGCAATTGTGCACCCTCAGTGGGTCGACACGCCTGCCGCGCACAGCTAAACAGGCTGATCTATTGGCCTATCTGGGAGCAGGACCGATCGGCTTTCGCACGCCGCTGGCGCTTCTCTTTCTATCGCTGAGTGTCATTGCCGCGGTGTGGTGGTGGTTGGCCACACCGGTGACGCTGACGCGCGCGCCTATCGATGCCGTGGCGAAGCTGGAGTGCGTTTCCTACGCGCCGTTCCGCAACGATCAGACGCCGCTTGACCAGGCACTCATCGTCAGTCCGGAGCAGATCGCGGAGGATCTGCGCGAGCTTGCCAAGGTATCCAAATGCATCCGCACCTATTCCATCGACAACGGCCTCGACAAGGTGCCCGAGCTTGCATCCAGGGTCGGATTGAAGGTTCTGCTCGGGGTCTGGATCGGACGCGATCGCGCGAAGAACGCTCTCCTCACCGACATCGCGGTCTCGCTGACCAAGGATCATCCCGGCGTGATCTCAGCGATCATCGTCGGCAGCGAAGTGCTGCTGCGGGGAGAGATGATCGTATCCGACCTTCGGGAAATCATCCGCTCGGTTAAACCGCGCGTTGATGTGCCGGTGACCTACGCCGACGTCTGGGAATTCTGGTTGCGCTACCGGGAGGTCGGCGCCGACGTCGATTTCGTCACCGTTCATTTCCTGCCCTATTGGGAGGACTTTCCGCCCCGTGCCGAAGATGCGGCCGCGCACGTGGATGACATTCGCAAGCAGGTAGCCGCTGCCTTTCCCGGCAAGGAGATCCTGATCGGCGAAGCCGGTTGGCCGAGTCACGGGCGGATGCGCGACGTCGCTTTGCCATCTCGGATCAATCAGGCACGTTTTGTATCGGAGCTTCTCGAGCGGGCGAGACAGGACAACTTTCGCGTCAATCTGTTCGAGGCTTATGACGAGCCGTGGAAGCGCGGGTGGGAAGGAACGGTCGGCGGTTACTGGGGCTTGTTCGATGGGGCCGAACGCAAGCTGAAATATCCGGCCGGCGCTGCCATCAGCAACTACCCGTTCTGGAAGCTGCAGATGGCGTGCGGGCTGGTTCTTTGTATCTGCGTATTCGGAACAGCCTTGTTGACGCTGAAGCGCCGGCAGTCGTCGCCGCGATTGGCGGCATGGATTGCGGTCTCGGTATCCGCGACCATCGTTGGCATTCTGTTTGGAATAAGCGCTGAAAGGGTGTTCTACGAGGGGTATGGGTTTGGTGGTTGGCTGGTCCAGAGCCTGCTGCTGGTCGCGGGAATAGCTGCGCCGCTGCTGTCCACCAACGCTTTGATGTCGGGGCGTGCGCTTCCGGCGTTTCTTGAAGTATTGGGGCCACCCAAAGCCCGCACTCCATTGTTCATGACGAACATGTTGGGCATCGCGCTGATCGTGACGACGGTCATTGCCGCGCAAATCGCGTTAAGCCTCGTGTTCGACGCGCGTTGGCGTGATTTCCCGTTCGCCGCCCTTACGATGGCTGTGGTGCCGTTTTGGACATTGGCATTCCTCAACCGTCCAAAATCCGGCACGCGGCCCCTCTCGGAAGCCGTGTTCACGGGACTGTTCGCCGTAGCCGCGGTCTATATCATCTTCAACGAAGGGGCCGACAACTGGCAGGCGATGTGGACCGGCGCGGTGTATTTCCTGCTCGGCAGCGCGCTGTGGCAGGCGCGCACCGCCGCAGTTGCGGAAGTCACATCTGCCACGACAGCCGCGAGGTCGGCTCGGGATCACAAAGCCCTAGGCGACGGGGAGGTGAGGCTCACGCCCCCGCACGGTCTCACGCACCAGCCCTATCGTCTCCTCGATCATCGCAGCGCTGACGTCGAGATGGGTGCAGGCGCGAATGCGTCCGTCCATCATCGCGAGCCGAACGCCGCGTTTGCGCAAGGCTTCGACCATCTCGTCGCCGGTGACGCCGGCGCCGTCGGGGTTGAAGAAAACCAGGTTGGTTTCGGGCTGCTGCACCTCGATCCCGGCGATTTGCGATAGACCCCGCGCCAGCGCGCGGGCGTTGGCGTGATCGTCCGCGAGCCGGTCGACGTGGTGGTCGAGCGCGAAAACGCAGGCGGCGGCGCAAATGCCGGCCTGGCGCATCGAGCCGCCAAGGCGCTGCTTCCAGCGCCAGACCTCGTCGATGAAATCGCGCGAGCCGGCGATCACGGCGCCGACCGGCGCACCGAGCCCTTTCGAGAAATCGATCCAGGCGGAATCCCAACCCGCGGTCATGTCGCGCGCGGCAATGCCCGAGGCGACGCAGGCGTTCATGAGCCGCGCGCCATCCATGTGGGTGGCGAGGCCGCCGGATCTGGCGATTTTCACGACGTCATCGAGATCCGCTTTGTTCCAGATCGTGCCGCCGCCGATATTGGCGGTCTGTTCGACGCTGACGACGGTCTGCGGCGGCTGGTAACGCGAGCGCGGGTGAAGCGCTGCGCGAAAAGTATCGGGCGAAAATTTTCCGTCGGCGCCCTTTAGCGGCGTGATCTGGAATCCGCCGAGTGCGGCGTGCGCGCCGCCTTCACGGGCGATGATATGGGCGGTTTCGTGGGCGAGAATTTCGTCGCCGGGCCGGCAATGCACCAGCGTCGCGGCAACGTTGCACATGGTGCCCGACGGCAGGAACACCGCGGCCTGCTTGCCGAGCAGATCGGCCACCCGCTCGCACAGCAGGCCGGCGTCGGGCGGGTCTGGGTATCCGACAACAGGTTGATCCGGATCGGCGGCGCATTCGGGTCGCGCGGAGGAGGGGTATAGGTCATGATCAGGTCTCGTCACTGACGTCGTCATGGCCGGGCTCGTCCCGGCCACCCATGTCTTGCTGCTTGTCTTCGATCATAAAGACGTGGATGCCCGGGACCAAGCCCGGCCATGACGAAACAAAAGGCCCCGGCAAAACCGGGGCCTTGATCTCACGAAAACGCCAATTCAAGAAATCAACGCGAATAGAATTCGACGATCAGATGCGGCTCCATCTGCACCGCGAACGGCACGTCGGACAAAGCGGGGATGCGGGCGAACTTCGCCGTCATCTTGCCGTGATCGACTTCGAGGAAGTCGGGCACGTCACGCTCCGAGAGCTGGCTGGCTTCCAGAACGACGGTGAGCTGTTTTGAGGATTCCTTGACCTCGATCACGTCGCCGACCTTCAGCTTGAAGCTCGAGATGTTGACACGGCGGCCATTCACCTTGACGTGGCCGTGGTTGATGAACTGGCGCGCGGCAAACATCGTGGCCACGAACTTGGCACGATACACCACGGTGTCGAGACGGCGCTCGAGCAGGCCGATCAGGTTTTCACCGGTGTCGCCCTTCATCCGGCCGGCTTCGACATAAATGCCGTGAAACTGGCGCTCGCTGATGTTGGCGTAGTAGCCTTTAAGCTTCTGCTTGGCGCGCAACTGCACGCCGAAGTCGGAGAGTTTTCCTTTGCGGCGCTGGCCGTGCTGGCCGGGGCCATATTCCCGGCGGTTCACCGGGCTCTTCGGCCGGCCCCAGATATTCTGGCCCATCCGGCGATCGATCTTGTACTTCGCTTCACTGCGCTTAGTCATCGCGTCCTCTTGGTAAGCATAGCCATCGCGAATGCGACGGCGTTCTGTTTCAAGTTGAGGAAACGCGCCCTCCTGTGCGCCGGGAATTTCCCGGAGCCGACAGGCCCAACCCTTAAAGCAGAAGGGAAAGGCCACGGGTCGCGAAACGCAACGCGGGCCGAAAACCGGCCCGCGAGCAGGCGGGTTCTAGGGAGAAACGGCGGTTGTGTCAATGAAGGACCGGGGAACCGTCATTCCGGGATGGTCCCAACGGGTCGGCGCTTTGCGCCGCCCGATGACAGGCTCCGGACCAGACCCCAGATGTGCAATTGCACATCGGGAATCTCGAGATTCCGGGTTCGTCGCCCAGCGCGACGGCCCGGAATGACGGTTGGGAAGGCCGCCGCTCACGTCGCAACCGCCCGGACCGGCTTTGGCTCCGGCTGCTGCCTGGCCCCGCGCAATTCAGCAGCGATTTCGGTGTTCAGCACCTGTTCCAGCCGGGTCAGGGCCTTTGCGATCAGGGCGGCGTCGGTAATGCGGTGATCCCAGCGGATCACGACATCGATGGTCTGGTTTGGTTCGACCACCCCATAACTGAGAATAAACGGGCCTGGACTGAGCGCATGCAGCTCGCCGGCGCCATAGGCGGCAACCGAAGTCACTCCAAAACTTCCGCACCAGTTGGCGCGCTGGCGTCCGAAATTGAGCCCAACCAGCCACATGAAACGGCGAAGCGGCAGCGGCAGCCTTGTTACCCGCAGCATCTTGCGAAAAGTCGGCACCTCGCTGATCGGGGCGTCCTTGGCGTGACGGATCTGCGCGTCGACGTCGATCAGCGATACCGTGTCCGCTGCAGGGACTTTTTGCGGCAGAACGCAATCCTGTCCGTCTTCGACCCGCGCAATCGCCACCATCGCAATGCTGCGCGGCAGTTCATAGAAACTGGGCCATGGCCATTTGGCATAAAGCGTGCGCAGGACGGGTTCGTCTTTTGCTACCAGCGAGAACGCCTTGACGAAAATCGCCGCCCAGCCAGGCGGCTGCGCGGCAAGCGCCCGGACCTCCAGCAGTGGACGGACGTTGAGGGGCCGCCGCAGCGAAACAAAGGGTATTTTGATCGACGCATGCATGAGGTCGGCGACGAGACGGCGCGGCATTGAGATTTTTCGAACCGTTCCGCGCATCGTTTCACTCAAGTTCCTGCTACAACCGGCTGAGTCGGATCACCCCGTCCGGCTCTGATCTAGCACGAACCAACCTACCTGACTGCAGATGGTTCTGCCTTTATGGCGCGGGCGAGGCGAGCGGCCGGGTCCTGGCCGATGCACAAATCATGAGCATTTTCAGGGTGTTGACATCGTGAACAGAAGCGTCACGCAACGGCCTGCCGGTGCGGAACCGGGATCTGCGAGGCTTTGGTTGCAGGCCAAAGATGTGGGTCGGGCTTGCCGTCGATCTTGAGAACGGCTTTGCCTTCCAGCATCGGGCTTGAAATGATCGCGACCGGACCAAAAAAGCCCTGATGACGATCGGTCCGGGTCGATCGTGCGGCACGCGAGGGTGACGCTGACAGGGCGATCGAAGGCCGCCTAGATCAGGCCGGCGCCTAGATCATAGCCTGAAATTGCGAGGCAGAGCGAAGCGACCAGGCCAAAGCAGCAAAACAGAACGATCGTCCTGAGCGGATGGATTTCAG
>WNFO01001521.1_pt1 | contig 18366 bp, 16 predicted proteins | sample 5400251 | NCBI WGS metagenome assembly WNFO01 (sample SAMN13153354, study PRJNA577476) | soil metagenome | isolation source: 100 cm saprolite under Madrone tree | place: USA:California | collected 2016-06-14
TGAAGAGAGGAAGGATTCGTTTGGCCGAGAAGAAATACCAAATTAACAGCGCTGCGCCAAAAAGGACAAAGGCGACAGCCAAAACTTTTCTCAACCATTCACCGGGCAAGTTGGAGTAATAGATGGCGAGACCGCCCCAGGCGCTCATTGCCGTCACAACAATAGAGATAAGCAGCATCAAAAAAGCTTTGGCGATCCATTTCATGAGCCCGTCTTAGCAAACCGCGAATCTAAGGACAATCAGATTTTAGGCGCTGCGTTTGACTGCTTATCTGTTTCCTGAAGCCATCCTCCGGTGCTCTGTCGCTCCCTGTTCAACAAACGAATGAAAAAAAAGGTAAACAAAAGGAGATTCGTGTGGTAAAACACCACAGTGCTGAAGCCACTGCGGAACGGATTTGGAGCTGACAAATCAGGGAACACCTGATGGTTGGAGTTGTGTTCAGTTCAATAGTCTAACTTCTAAACAAAAGAGGCTAAAAAAGGAGAGCACGTGCATGACACCCCCGGAATCATCAAAATGGCGGCAATGGGGCCGCCAGCGTGGTTCCTTGCCCGTTGAGGTAGCGCCTCGGAACCTTTCCGGACCGTTTCGAATCCTGATCGAAATATCTGCACTTTCTTCTTGTTCCTTCCTCCGTTGAGAGATAGGAAAGAGGAACTGCCGTCAGCGATTGCTCGCGGACGATTAGGCTGATGGAAGGATTTTAATTACAGCGAAGGAATCATGTTTTCTCGGCAACGATTTAGTGGTAAAGACAGATTTTTTATATTAGCGGTGATTTGGACAGCCGGTATTTCGTTACCCTGCCGGCGGCCAGCCGGGCGTTGGCGGCGATCGCCTGTGGGATCGATCGCAATGTGAATGCGGGGTTGAGGATACTTTGATCATGCGCGACCTATGACACAACCGGGAAGGCCAACCGGCATCGAAATAAACAGGCATATCTTTATCGCAAAAAGTGGGAGGTTTCGGATGGAGGGAAACAAAATCTTCTTGGTAGGACAAGCTTTGCTGCTAGCGGGCGCTATTTCGGGTTGCTTCTCGTTTAAAGGAGGAGATGAGACAGTTATCCAGCAGCGGCCACCTACGACTGAGCGGGAACTCCAGGATCTCAAGGCCGCCTACGACAGAGGAATTATCTCGGAACAAGAATACAATCAACAAAGGAACAGATTGCTGGGTAAATAAAATTCCCAAAAAATGGAGGAGGCTTTTATAAATGAGGATAGAAGTATTTCTATTATGGGGAGCGGTGCTTTTGTCCGGTTGCATATCCGTCTCAAGCGGCGAAAGGACCGTACAGGAGACACCGGCAACAACGACCCACGGAGAGCAACTTCTGGATCTTAAGGCACAGTACGATAAAGGTCTCATCTCGGAGCGAGAATACAACCAGCGGAAAGACAGTTTGCTGGGCAAGTAATCAGTTGAATTGGCGGGTTTTTGGGGCCGCCTTATTTTCCGAATCGCTCAGCGCAGAGAGCTTCAAAATATGCGGACGTTGAAAGGAGTAGGGAGACTTGTGCAGGGGGTAGTCCAGTGGTCAAGGCTGATAAGCTTGATAGGCGGCCTTGCTCTGATTGCATCTGGCTGTGCCACGCCGATCGGCGTCAATTACGTGGATCGCAGTGTCGCCTATCGTTCGCTCACAGCGAATGTGCTTTCCGCCGAAACGCCCAGCTCTTTTTCGGTCCGGGAGCTGATGAATCTCAACCTATATCAGCGCTTCGAAGAGGACCCTCAGAAGGCGCTCGCCGAGATGCATTCGGGTTTGGCGCCCACGGGGGACGAGGATCGCGTCTTCGCGCTGGCGGAGCTTTCCTTTCTCCACGCCGAGCAAAGCGGAGATCGATCTTATTATCTGGCCGCCGCCGTCTACGCTTATGCCTTTCTTCTTCCCGGGCAGTACGGGACGCCTCCCAGGCCGATCGACCCAAGAGCGAGGTGGGCCGTGGATATCTACAATCAGTCCCTTACGCAGGCCGCGAAGTCGGCCGATGGCGCGTACGCAATACCCATGGGCGGTACCTTTAAACTGCCTTTCGGTGAGCTTACGGTGACATTCAACGAGGCCGATCTGATCTGGGCCGGCTATCGACTGAAGGATTTTATTCCTGCCGCCGACATTGAGGTGCGCGGACTGCGCAATCGCTACCGCACCCCAGGCGTCGGGGCCGCGCTCGCTGCGTCCATTGAGCCGCTTGAGTCCGCCACCAACAAACAGTACGCGTACATTCCACCCAGGATGAAGGTTCCCGTCACGGCGTTTCTTCGTCTCGACGATCCTCGCGGGGCGCTCAAGGCCGGGAAACTGAGCGGCAAGCTGGAATTCTACACTCCGGACTCCGCCAGGTCACTCAAAATCAATGGTGTCGATGTTCCCATCGAATTCGAAACAACTTCCGCCCTCGCTCTGACTTTGGAAGGAGCGCCGATTTGGGACTTTGAGATCGCGGGTTTTCGGTCGGGGGATTTCGCCGTCGGTGACCAAAAGCGAACGGAAGGACTCTTCATGCTTAACCCGCATCGAACCGGACGCATGCCGGTCGTGCTCGTGCACGGCACAGCCTCCAGTCCCGCGCGTTGGGCGGAAATGGTCAACGAGTTGGAAAATGACCCGGCGTTTTGGGCGCACTATGAGATCTGGCTTTTTATGTACAACACGGGAAATCCTATTGCCTACTCGGCCATGATCTTGAGGGATGCTTTGACCAAAGCGGTGGGAGAACTGGATCCCGAGGGAAAGGATCCGGGGCTCAAACAAATGGTTGTTATAGGGCACAGCCAGGGGGGCTTGCTCACAAAGATGACGGTCATCGATACCGGCATGCATCTATGGCCTTTTAAGGTTCCGCCGGAGCAGCTCAACGTCAGCGCCGAAACCCAGGATCTCCTGATCCGTGGGCTGATCTTCAAGCCGCTGCCGTTTGTGAAACGGGTGGTGTTCATCGCCACGCCGCACCTGGGCAGCTATCAGGCCTTCGGTTTCTTTGGCAACCTGGCCTCATGGCTCGTGAATCTGCCGGGCCGATTCGTAAAAATGAATGTCGAGCTCTTGACTCTTCAAACCAAAGGACTCTATCTCGGTAATGTCGCCGGAATTCCGACGAGTATTACCAACATGAATCCCAACAACCTGTTTATTCGCAACCTAGCAGCCATTCCTATCGTTCCAGGCGTTGTGGCTCACTCGATTATCGCGGTGGACAGCGACAGTCCTCTAGACGAGGCAGGCGATGGAGTTGTGAAATATAAGAGTGCCCACATCGATGGCGTTGCGTCAGAAAAGATTGTCCGTTCCAGTCACTCCGTTCAGGGAAACCCCGAGACGATCCAGGAAGTCAAGCGGATTTTAATCGAGCACGCAAAAGGATTGTCCGGACCAGCAGGGGGCGGTCGTGTCGAACTCAAATAGCTGAGAAAAAAATTCCAGCAGGGGAGGTGCAGCAAATGGATGCTAATCAACTCATGCAAACAGTAACCACGATCGCGATTGCTTTCGGACTGAAAGTCGCCGGCACTCGCCGTGCGTCCCTACTGTGATACCGATCACTACTGGCAGTTTTACTTTGACAACGAATAAGGTTATCCCCGAATCATTCGACGCAGCGGGATTTCCGGTGCCGGAACAGCACTGGTCATTCGGAACGGCGCGGGAAGCGCGGCAAACACGTGATAGCTAAAACCACAAAGCGAGCGACTATGCCGAACGAAAATAAAGAAAACACGCGGCTAAGGCCTGATTTTTTGAATCGTAGTTATGGAGCTTTATGGCGCTCAGTTAAGTCCGCGCAATGGCGCCGCTGCTTCTGGGGAGTTATGGCACTTGCACTGGCAATGTGTCGCCTCGCTTCCGTCACGATCGCCGCGGAGGCGATCAAACCAGCCGCGGAAATACCCAAAGCGGCTGCGCCAACGGAAGCGCCGCTCGTGGTTTGGAACCAGCCAATCACGGTATTCCACTCCTCCTTCGCGGGACTGAGCCCCCAAGAGCGAGCGGCACAGGCCGCGGAGCGCATTCAGGCTTTGCCCCTCAGAAGTGAAGGCGCCGAGATCAGATTCGAACCGGCAAAAATTGGCGCCGAAGAGGGTGTAGTCCTTAGCGTTAGTTCACGCCCGCTATTCTTTCTGACTACGGGAGATCTGGTGCCGGATTCAAATCAGACATTGAACGCCGCGGCTCAAACGGCGGTGACGGCGCTACGTACAGCGTTGCGCGCGCGACCACCGGATCAAGGCCAGTGGAGTATCTATCTGATGAGCATCGCCCATGTATTGATTGCGACGTTGCTGTTGCTGGGTCTGCTATGGGCGTGGCGGCGAATTAGGATAGGGCTGCTCACGAATCTGGAGACCGCGGCCCTGTTGCCGGAGCGATATCTCCGTCTTCTTGCCGTTGACTTGCGCATGCACATCCTGCAGGGGGGCCGCGCGGCGATTCATTTGATCTCTGCCGCGGTGATCCTTGTGCTCGGCTATTGGTGGCTGGTCTATTCCCTCGAGCAGTTCCCGTACACGGTTCTTTTGGGCGAGAAGCTCGGAGCTTCTTTGGCGCAGTTGTTCTTCGACTTGGGCCGCGGCGCGCTGGTTGTCATTCCGGGGCTGGTTGCAGTGGTGATCATCATCCTGATCGCTCGATGGTGTGCCCGTTTGATCAACACGGTGTTTAAGGAAATTGAGAGCGGCAGGTTTTCACTGCCGTGGCTGGAAAGAGAAACCGTGCGCACTACGCAGACCCTGCTGATCGTCGCCGTTTGGATTTTTGCTCTCGTGGTGGCGTACCCGTACATACCCGGCTCCGACACACAAGCGTTCAAGGTCTTGAGCATCCTCATCGGACTCATGATTGCTCTCGGCTCCGCCGGGCTTATCAACCAGGTCATCAGCGGTCTTTTCGTCGTTTACTCCAAGAGCATCAGGTCGGAAGACTATGTGCGCGTCGGCGACGTCGAGGGAGAAGTCATCAATGTGGGACTTCTTGCGACCAAGTTGAGGACCTTCCAACAGGAAGAGATCACCCTACCGCACTCGATGCTGGTGGGAACGGCAACGACAAATTACAGCCGCTTGGCGGAAGACGAGGGAATGACCGTCACGGTTTCCATGACCTTCGATTACAACGTCCCGTGGCGCCAAGTTCATGCACTTTTGCTTTTGGGAGCGTCGCGGACTCCGGGCATTCGCCAAGAGCCGCCGCCCCAGGTCATGCAGCGGGGGCTGTCCGATTTCCATGTCCAGTACCTTTTACTCGCGCACCTGGAGGATCCGAAAAGCCGGGCAGCGGTCCTCTCGGAGTTGCAGGCGCAGATCCAGGACGCGTTCATGGAGCGCGGCGCCCAATTCATGTCGCCCCACTTCGAAACGGAGCCGAAAAAGCCGGTCTTGGAACCAAGATCTGACGAGTATGCCGCGCCGGCACCCCAACCGGCCGCGGAAATGACTGCCGAGCCAAGTCCCGTCGAAACGAGGGAAATTGAGCTGAAAGAAATTCAGCCGAGGGAGGTCGAGACGGGAGCAGTCGAGCCACCTGAAGTCGAGACGAGGGAAATCGAGGCGCGAGAAATTGTGCGCGCAGAGCCACCGGCGAAGCCCAATGTTCCATCGGGAAGGCGAAAGCCCGATCGTAAGCGGCATGTTCCTCCTCGAGCTCCCAGGGCTAAACCCCCGAGCGTATAACCGCGGTGCACGGTGCCACGGAGGACTTAATTTCTGACTCGTCGTTGAGCTGAATCGAAGCAAAAGGAGAAAGAGATATGAAAAGAATATTATTGGCGCTGATCCTCTCGTTCTATACTCACGTGGCGTGGGCCCTGACGATCGCCACCGGGCCGAGTGATGGAAGCTATTTCCAAATCGCCCAGGACATCAAAAACGTGGTCGGGAAGGAAGGTATCGACCTTCAAGTCATGGCCACCAAGGGGTCTCTGGAAAACCTCGAGCTTCTAACTAGCGGCAAAGCGGATTTGGCGATCGTTCAGCTCGACGCTTTAAGATTTATTTCCGACGTGGCAAAGCAAGACCTGGGTGTGGACGTGTTCGATAAAATCAAAGTCGTCCTCAATCTATACCCGGAGGAGATCCATATTCTTACCAACAAAAAGGACGTCCAGACTTTTTATAACTTGGAGGGCAAGCGGGTGTCGGTGGGAGCGCCGGGAGGCGGTACCGCCGTTACGGCTGCGGTGCTCTTTAACATCTATGACATCAAAGCGACGGTCTCTGAGGAGCCTTTTGAAGAGGCCGTCAAGAACCTGGATCAAGGGACTCTGGATGCGGTGATCTTTGTGGGCGGCGCTCCGGTGCCCTTCATCGGAAAACTCGACAATAGATTTCACTTTGTCCGGCTTCCCAGCAACCCGATACTGGATCAAATCTATTTGCGAGTTCAACTGGGAAAGCGGCAATACGGTTGGGCTGGAGCCGACACGGAAACGTACGCTGTGCCCGCGGTGATTATGGGATTGGACAAAAGGGATGAAAAATATACGACTCAAATGCAGCAGCTGGTTCTCACTATTCTAAACAACCGTGAATTTCTGGAAACCAATGGGCATCCCAAGTGGAAGAGCGCCATTATTCGAACTTACTTTCCTTACCGCGGCTATGAGCCGACGAATCAGGTGATCCAGATTTTTAATATCATCGATAAACAGGGATACAAACTGGTAAAGAAATAAAAATTGTTGCGCAGCAAATCAGGGGCGCTAGAGCAGTCATGCGGACTTTCTTTCCGGCTCTGGAAACAATCTTTCTAGTCGTCATTCTCACATCGGCGGCTGCGGCCAATGAAGCGAAACCTCCTGAAGTGAAACTTGCCGCGGCGTTTCAATTGCCTCAAATACCCGGCCTGTCCGGACCCTCGGTGGATTGGCGCCAGTGGGATTCGTTTTTCACCTTTATTGTAAAACAATTCGGCCAGGATCTAAGCGGCGAGTTGAAAGACTCGTTGGGAGAAGCGTTTCTGGACTCGCGCTATGAATTGACCAGCGCTGTGGCGCCTGGACAAGGTGGAAATCCAGTACCGGAGCTGTTTCTCAACGCCTGGAACAGGCTTTCGCCGATCATGAACAAGGCTCTGCCCGGATTATCCCAGCAGGCCGCCAGCCGATACGCGACGTTCATCAGCGCGGCGGATAAGCTTGCAGTGGTCGGAAAGCAGGGCTCGCAACTCGGATTGCTGCAATTGTCGCCCGATGCGTTGCGCGGCTTAGCAGGTCTACTTGGGCCCAGCGGTGGGTCGGATCCACTGGCGTTTAATCTCAACGTCGACACCACTCTGCGTAATCTGCTCGGATTCACTGCTCCTCTGGCCGCTCCTAATCCAGCGCCGGGAATAAGACAGAGCCGCTTGTTGTTGCCCCCGGCTGCGCAGGCATCCTTGTTTCCATCCTGGTTAGACGGGTCGGTCCTGGCGGCGGAACCTCAACTAAAAAAACTCAACGGATGGGTCCCGGACCCCAAGGAGATTCAGGTTTATCTAACAGAGGTAAGAGGCTTGCTCGTTGATATGAGCGATAGGGTCGCTGCGAAATCCAAGTTGGCCGAGGAGTACAAGCCCATCTATCGCCAGATCGTTTTTGCCGCCGGCTGGCAGGAGAGCTGCTGGCGCCAGTACATCAGGAAGGGAAAGGACGTAACCACCCTCGCCTCCGCGACGGGGGACGTTGGCTTGATGCAGGTGAACCGAAATACCTGGCGGGGTGTTTACGACCTCAAGGGATTGGGCGGCGATATCGCGTACAACGGTAATGCCGGCGGGGAGATTTTGCTTTACTATCTGACCCGTTACGCCATCCGAAAGAACGAAGACAAACAACCGGACGGGAATTTGGCACGAGCAACCTATTCCTCATACAACGGTGGACCCGGCGCTTTGGCCCGCTACCGTGCGGCAAAGCCGAACCCAGCTTTGAAAAAAGTCGATGACGCCTTCTGGGCAAAATTTCAAGCCGTGAGCTCGGGGCGGGAAATGGACGTGCTGAGCTGCTATCAGAAATAGCCTGTCGAGACACCGACCCCGGTGTCGTGAATTCACCTGAATCGGCCAGCAAGTTGGAGGACAGATCGTGAAGAGATTGTTGTTTACAATCATTGTGGTTCTTTATGCCGATCTCGCGTTTGCCTTGACGATCGGGACGGGGCCCAGTGATGGCACCTACATACAAATTGCGCGAGACCTGCAAAAAGTTTCGCAAAAAGATGGAGTCAGCCTGGAAATACTACCGACAAAAGGATCTTTCGAGAACATGGTGCTACTGGGTGACAGGAGAATCGACTTGGCGATCGCCCAAATCGATGCCCTGGGGTTTTTCGCAAAGGTCATGAAGCCACAGGGCGTCAACGTATTTGAAACTATTCGAGTGGTACTCAATCTTTACCCTGAGGAGATCCACGTCCTGACGAACAATCAAGGGATCAATTCCTTCCTCCAGCTTCAGGGTAAAAAAGTGTCTTTCGGACCTAAGGACGGCGGCAGCGCGCTGACGGGCGAAGTCCTGCTCGATACGTACGGTATGAAAGTAGAGAAACTTTATCTCGATCCCAAAGATGCCCTCGATGGATTAAAGAAAAACCAGCTGGATGCGATGGTCTTTGTTGCTGGGGCGCCGGTTCCGCTGTTCAAAAACTTGGGCAGCGGCTTTCGATTCGTCGACCTTCCTCGGGACGAATCTCTGGACAAGACCTACGACAGGAAAACCCTCGACCGCACCCTTTATGATTGGACTATTCAAACGGAAACATACACGGTGTCTTCTGTCCTCATGGGACGTGACACTAAGGATCAACTTTACATTCAGAACATACAGAGATTAATCCTTTCAGCACTTAGTAACCAAGACCAGTTGAAAGCGTCCGGACACGAAAAATGGAAGTCCTCTAGGATCAATATGCCATTACAAAACTACGGCTACGGTCCCGCCAACGATGCCATTAGGCTTTATCAGCAGTTGGAGTCCCTCGGATACAAAATATACCGGTCGAAGTAACGTTGTCGAAAGAAAATATCGGCATTCCGGTGAAAGTCCTTTCACTAGACGAGTGGCAATGCCAAAAGAGCTGCACAATAAAGCCGCGCTGTCACCGGATTAAGTAATCCGGCTCGCTAAAGTCTTGTTTCAAATAACTTCGCTCCTTGTTTTTTTCAAACCATCTTGCTCTGGAGATTTCTTGGATTATTCTGGGAGTAGCGAGCGAAGACAACACAGTTCAAGACAAGGAGGCAGCCTCAATGAAAGAGAAAGTCCGCGTGGTTTTTAGAGTACAAGAAGTTTCCGGCGGGGAACCGTGGATTCGTCTAGAGCCTCTGGATAAAAACCTAAAAAATTTGGGAATCGGCTTTCTAGGATTTGAGTTGCCTGAAGGAACCACGATCAACAAGGCAGAAGAAATTGCTGCATTTTTACAGGAGAATATTAACAGCATCATTCTCCAGGTCGATAGCTGATTATTGATTTTTTCGCGGGCTTGGAGGGCAAATGTTTGTCGGAGGATGAAATGCCTAGAGAGCGGGTTATCGCGCGCAAAAACTCCTTTTTGCGTCTGACGAACTATAGAGAAACTTCCAAGGAACGTCCTATCAGACCGGTTCTGGATCGACACTGGCCATTTGCTCTATTCGCGCCGGACGAGGTTTGAAAGCTCGAGGGTATGCGGACTCCTGAAGTTTTTGCCGGACTGGATGACGGGCCCAGGTTCGCAGGAGTCTGCCAGGAATCAATTTCCAATCAAGCTGGTATCGGCAACGAAGACACACAGCGCTGACGGCTCGCGCTTTCTTACCGGCACTGAGTTCGTGGTGGACCACGACGCCCAAGTAATGTTTACATCTTGGGCAAGTGTGCGCTCGATAACTAGCCATTCTAGCACCTGTACTAATATTTTGTTTCAGTAACGTGGCAATAGTGTTAAAGTTAGCGCTTCTCGCGCCAGTATTCTGAGATTCCTTACCGCATACGACCGCTGTCTGTTAGTTAATGACATACGAGCCAGGACGCGACGATGGAGCGCGATCCAATGAACAGATAAACACTTTCAGAAAAGCAAGGCGGGGGCCGGTGCAAATAAATGCTCAAAACTACGCGAATCGGTGGAAGCTCGACGAAAAGTCTAAAGGTGGCGAGAGCCGCGATGCCTCAGATCCACGGGTGAGAGATTGCAAAGGGCGAATTAGCCCACTGCAGTATGGTTTGCTTTTGCACGAGTACCCGCACCCTTGTCGTGCGTCCTGACCTCAGTCGAGCGACACGTTTTGAACAGCGAGCAATCTTCTTGATGCTAAAGTAGGCTGCCATTCTAACTGAACCACTATCCAAATTGCTTTAAAACCGGGGTAATGGTAAATTCGCGCTAATTTAGAGTTTTGTAGCGCCTAGCTTAGATATCCAATCGTCGGATGAATCCGGCCGCCGCGGCTATCCTCTCTTTTAAGAAGTGAAATCTTCCGATTCGACCCCGCAAGACTACCTCCGACCCAGAGAGAGAATGGTTGAGGACCAGATTGTGGCACGTGGGATCAAAAACCCTCGGCTCCTCGCAGCAATGCGCAAAATACCGAGACATCTCTTTGTGGATCCCGGGCTGTTGCAACGCGCTTACGACGACAGTTCGTTACCCATCGGTGAAAAACAGACTGTGTCCCAGCCTTACATGGCTGCGCGGATGACGGAAGCGTTGGAACTTTCTGGTGAAGAAAAGGTCCTGGAATTAGGCACCGGCTCCGGTTACCAAACCGCCCTGCTTGCGGAGCTAAGTTTTAACGTCTTTTCCGTAGAGAAAATTCGGGCGCTTGCCACAAAGGCGAGGGGGCTCTTGGATCGGCTTCAGTATCACAATATTGCTATTCAGGTGGGTGATGGCACCATCGGGTGGCCCGAGCACGCACCCTTTGATGCGATCATTGTCACTGCGGGCGCGCCGGATCTTCCGCGCCCGCTCGTTGAACAACTCGCTATCGGTGGCCGCTTGGTCATACCCATCGGCGATGAACAGTCGCAGGTGCTTGTCCGGGTCATTCGACAGGCGGGGAGGTTCGAAGAGGAGCAACTGGGGGATTGTCGATTCGTCAAACTGTGGGGAAAATTCGGTTGGCAAGAATAGTCGCCAAGGCCTGCGTCCGACCGCTACTTGTTCTTGTCGTCTTTTCTATATTCGGTTGCGCTTCACAGACAACCACGTCCCTGCCAAAGAGAACCCAGGGGGTCTATCACATAGTCAAGCCAGGCGAGACTCTGTTTCGTATTGGCAAGGCTTACGATATTAACTATACAGAGTTGGCTCGGGTCAACGGAATCAAAGACGCCAATCAAATCCGCGCCGGGCAGCGGATATATATCCCGGGAGCCACCCACGCGCTTCCCGTAGAAACCATCACGCCGACGGAGCCTGCGCCGGCAGCGCCAATCTCACCTGAAGGGCCGATGCCAGAGGTCGAAACCTTTCTCTGGCCGGTGAACGGGACAATCAATTCAGGCTTCGGACCGCGGGGCTCGAGTTTCCATGACGGCATAGATATCGCCGCAGCCGAAGGTACGCCGATTCGAGCGACTGAAGCAGGGGAAGTTATCTATAGCGATCAGTTGCGCGGTTACGGAAACATTGTGATCGTTCGCCATGCGGGGGGAATCGTTTCTGTCTACGCCCATAACGAAGCTAATTTGGTGCGGGAGGGACAGGCGGTCGCTCGAGGAGAAATCGTGGCAAGAGTGGGTAGCACGGGAAGAGTAACCGGGCCTCACCTCCATTTCGAGATCCGTAGGAATAACGCCGCCGAGGATCCGTTACGTTACCTGCCTCAATTGTGTTGTTTGGCGGCATCAGATAACGTATCGCCGAAACGTTAAAGGCAAGGAATTAAGCGATGAAAGAATTAGTCAACATTCGAAACGACGTGGTGGGAAGTCTGTTGCGTCCGCCGGACCTCAAACGGGCGCGCGCGGAATCTGACGAGGGAAAACTGAGTCTCGAGGAACTGCGGCAGACCGAAGATCGAGAAATCCGCAGGGCGGTTCACTTTCAGGAAGAGTTGGGACTGGTTGTCGTGACGGACGGCGAATATCGCCGGCTGAATTTTCAGGATAGCTTTGGTGAGTCGGTTTCCGGATATGATGCCGGCAAAGCGAGCATCAAATTCTACGAGCAGCGTGTCGAAGGTTCTAAACCCCTGCAGCGCTGGGAGATCCCGCACACGGGTGAAGAAAAAGGTACAGCGGTTTCGCAAAGACGACCGGTTGCGGAACGATTGCGTCTAGCTCGAAATATTCCGTTGGAAGAATACCTTTTTGTCAGCCAGGTGGCCCGGAAACCGGCGAAGGTGACGCTCATCGGGCCGGATCGAATTTCTCAAAGGTTCGACTGGCAGAACTCGCAAGCGATTTATCCGAGCATGGACGCTTTTGTGGCGGATGTCGTCAAGATCCAGAGAGAAATGATTCGTGGGCTCGCCGATGCGGGTTGTCGCTACGTCCAGATCGATGCGCCGGGTTACACGGCTTACGTGGACCCACCTTCCCTGCAAACGATGCGGGACCGGGGCGAAGATCCCAAAGAAAACTTCAGCCGATCGCTCAAGGCGGACAATCAAGTCCTGGAAGGGTTCGACGACGTCACCTTCGGCATCCACCTCTGCCGTGGTAATCAGCGCAGTATGTGGCACCGTGAAGGAAGCTATGATGACATTGCCGAACGGCTTCTCAACGAGCTCAAACATGATCGTTTCCTATTCGAGTACGACACGCCGCGAGCCGGCGGTTTTGAACCGCTGCGGTTTCTGCCAAAGGGAAAGGTTGTCGTGCTAGGCCTGGTCAGCACTAAGGTGCCGCAGCTGGAAAAGATCGATGAGTTGAAGCGCCGCATCGACGAGGCCAGTCGATATGCACCATTGGAGCAGCTCGCCATCAGCCCGCAGTGCGGTTTTTCTTCGGACGTGGTGGGTAATCTGATCAGCGAGGACGACCAAAAGAGAAAATTAGAAATCGTCGTCGAGACCGCTCGACAAGTGTGGGGCTAGTCTGCACGGCTGCAAGACTGTGTGAAAACCGCTCTTTCTCGTGCTTCGAACTAAGCTCAGCACGGACGGTTCATGGATGCCATTTCTGATCCTTAGCCGATCATCCTGAGCATTGTTGCATCTGCGGTTGCGTCGGAGCTATTCTTGTCGGTGTCTGGTGATTGTGCTACCTGACAACCATGGAACAAGACATCGCGAGCATTCGTCAAGCTATTCGAGACATCCCCGATTTTCCTAAACCCGGTATTGTTTTCAAAGACATTACGCCGATGCTGGCCAATGGCCGGCTTTTCCGGCGCACCATCGACATCTTAGCCGACCGCTATCGATCGCAAAAGATCGATACGGTGTTGGGCATCGAGTCGCGTGGATTTATTATCGGGGCGGCGTTGGCCTACGAGCTCAGCGCCGGTTTTTGTATCGTGCGCAAGCCAGGGAAACTACCCTACGAGACCTACAAGGCGAGCTACGAACTGGAATATGGAACGGACAGTCTTGAGATCCATATCGATGCGATTCCGCACAATGCGCGGGTTGTGATCGTGGACGATTTGATCGCCACCGGCGGCACGGCGGCGGCGACCGCGGAGTTGGTTGGCAAGCTCGGCGGAACAGTGGTGGAGTGTGCCTTTGTAATCGAGCTGTCTTTTCTTAAGGGTCGGGAGCGCCTCAGACCACACGGCGTTTTTTCCCTCGTGCAATACGACGCTGAGTAATCGTCGAGATGCCCGATGGTTGCACCCGGTTCAGTTTCTTGACATCTCCCGGCAATGGTCTATAAGGTAATTAAGATTTAACTTCAGGCTATTCAAGGAAACCGATCGATTTGCCGAGCCAATCGATCGTCGCGCTAAAGCCGCAGTTCAGTCTAGAAACACCAATGAAACGAATTGAAGAAATGACCCTTTGGGAACGGCTTTACTTCCCAGAGGTGATACGTGGTCTCATGGTTACCGGATACCGCTTCTGGCGGAATCTTACCGTACATATCCTACACAAACTGGGCTTAGCCCGCCGTCTTCAAGCGGCGATCACCGTCCAGTATCCCGACGAAAGAGCCCCCTATCCTGATACTTTCCGGGGCCGGCACCGGTTGACCTTGAAAGATGACGGCACGGTTCAATGCACGGCTTGTTTTTTGTGCGCCACGGCCTGTCCAGCTGAATGCATTTATATCCAGGCGGGTGAATATCCGGACAATCCCGTCGAGAAGTATCCGATTCGCTACGAAATCGATACGCTGCGCTGCATCTATTGTGGTTTTTGTGTGGAAGCTTGCCCTTGCGATGCTATTCGTATGGATTCGGGGACGCATCCAGGTAACCTTGGGTTTAGTCGTAAAGATTTTGTTGAAGACAAGGAAGTGCTGATGCAGCGATCACGTGAATTAGCGGAGAAGGGAAAAGAAGGGCTCTACGAAGAATACGTAAAGCCGTACCGGCATGTCTAAGAGGATGCGTAGAAATACGCACCATACTCCCAAGGAGGAAATCACAATGTCAAACTCCACCAATCAGAGCGGTCCGAAGCAAAACGGCATCACTACCCAACCCTTGCCCGCGTCACAAAAGGTTTACGTGCATAGTCATTATCGCCCGGAAGTTAGTGTCGCCATGCGGGCTATTAGCGTCTCTAACACGCAGGAGGGTCACGGTGGCAATGGCCATGGAAACCCGCCGATGATGCTGTACGATACTTCGGGTCCCTATACCGATCCCAGCATAGAGACGGATATCCGGAAGGGGTTGAAGCCACTACGTTCGGATTGGATTAAAGCGCGGGCTGATGTGGAGGAGACGGCTGGTCGCTACGCGAGCGGCAATGGAAAAAACGGCGCAAATGGCAGTGCCGCTGCGGAGCACTTCCCGCAAACTTCGCGGCGACCGTTCCTGCGGGCCAAATCCGGTCATAACGTTTCGCACATGCACTACGCCAAAAAGGGCATCATTACACCGGAGATGGAGTACATCGCGCTGCGCGAAAATATTGGCCGGGAAAAGGCCTTGGAGAACGGCGCCAATGGTGGGTCCCGGACTCACGCCGGAAACAGTTTCGGAGCGTCGCTCCCAAAGGTCGTGACAGCGGAATTCGTACGCGATGAAGTGGCGCGGGGCCGCGCGATTATCCCGGCCAATATTAATCATCCAGAGAGTGAGCCGATGATTATCGGTCGCAACTTCCTGGTCAAGATTAATGCCAACATCGGCAACTCGGCAGTGGCTTCTTCCATCGAAGAGGAAGTAGAGAAAATGATCTGGGCCATACGTTGGGGCTCGGATACAGTCATGGATCTTTCGACGGGCGACAATATTCACGAGACCCGCGAATGGATCTTGCGCAATTCTCCCGTGCCCATCGGTACGGTGCCGATTTACCAAGCCCTGGAAAAGGTCAACGGCAAAGCTGAAGAGCTCACCTGGGAGATTTATCGTGATACGCTCCTCGAGCAGGCAGAACAGGGAGTGGACTACTTCACGATCCATGCCGGCGTGTTGCTGCGCTATGTGCCGCTGACGGCTAAACGGATTACGGGCATCGTTTCCCGGGGCGGCTCGATCCTGGCGAAATGGTGTCTCGCCCATCATAAGGAAAACTTTCTTTACACCCATTTCGAAGATATCTGCGAAATTATGAAGGCATACGACGTTTCCTTTTCGCTGGGGGATGGACTCAGGCCAGGATGCATCGCCGATGCCAACGATGAAGCTCAATTTGGTGAGCTGGAGACGCTCGGTGAGCTTACCAAGATCGCCTGGAAGCATGATGTGCAGGTGATGATCGAAGGACCGGGCCATGTGCCCATGCAGCTGATTCACGAAAACATGACCAAGCAACTGGAGCTGTGTCACGAGGCGCCGTTCTACACATTGGGGCCGCTGACCACCGACATTGCTCCCGGATACGATCACATCACCAGCGCCATCGGCGCGGCGATGATCGGCTGGTACGGGACAGCGATGCTGTGTTACGTCACGCCGAAGGAGCACCTTGGACTACCGGACAAGAAGGACGTGAAGGACGGCGTCATTGCGTACAAGATCGCGGCCCATGCGGCGGATTTGGCAAAGGGGCACCCGGGCGCGCAACTGCGCGACGACACGCTGAGCCTGGCCCGGTTCGAATTTCGGTGGGAAGATCAGTTCAACCTGAGCTTGGACCCGGATACGGCGCGAGAATTTCACGACGAAACACTGCCCGCTCAAGGAGCGAAGCTGGCCCACTTCTGCTCGATGTGCGGGCCGCATTTCTGTTCGATGAAGATTACCCAAGACGTGCGCGACTACGCGGCGCAAAAGGGTGTCGAGGAGCAGGCAGCGCTGGCAATCGGTATGAAGGAAAAATCCGAGGAATTCAAAAAGAGCGGCGCAAAGATCTATCACGAAGTGCCTTCCTCGAGCGACGCCGGTACCGAACAACCGTCCTATCGAGCCGCGCCGAAAGAGTAATACTAGAACAACCTAACGTTCAGAAGCTGCAACGGCCTTGCTTCGGTTTGGATCGAAGCGGGGCCGTCGCTTTTTCTGGTATCTTCATATCCCGTTGCCTAGCGACTTCGCTGTAGCAATCAAAAACTAACGAAGGGCTGGGCCCCAGAGCTCTTTGAAAAAGCCGCTCTTTTGCAACTGCTCGGCGAAGCTGTTGTCAAAGAGCTCCGCCGGTTTTTTGCGGACATTGGTGCCGGTCTCACGGGCGACTTCCATGGCGTCCGCGAGTGCGTTGACCGGGACGATCATCGATCGGTTGATCAGCGATACCGCATAGGCGTCGTATGCCGACTGGAGAATGTCCGATTCAGAGATCTTGAGCACTTTGCTCAGCGAGGCCTTCGCCTTGTCTGGATTCTTCTCCACGAAGTAGACCGACTCTGCCATGGCCGCCACGAACCGCTGCACCAGCTGCGGCCTTTCCTTCAGTGTTTTGGAGTTCGTATGCACGGAGCTGTAGATGAACGGCAGGTCCAGATCCTTGAGATTGTAGATATTGTTGAAGCCGTCCTTCTTTCCGCGTGCGTCCAACGGGGGTGTAACCGGGGCGGCTTCAATAATGCCCCCCATCATTGCGTTGTAGCGTTCCGATTGGCTGCCGCCGATGGGCCGGATCGTGACTTCGGCAGCGCTCAGGTTATATTTCTTAAGAAGCGTCTTCATCAGCCGGTCATCCAAATCGCCTGCTTTAGAGACGCCGATGCTCTTTCCCTTTAGATCCTCCAACCGCTTGATATCCTTATGAGCCAAAAGTACGTAGGGCAATCCCACGAGGGGTGATGCCACTAACTTGCCGTCAACGCCGCTCGCCAACCCAGGAATCGTACCGTCGGCCGCACAATAGAGAAATTGGACCTCATCAGCAGACAGAGCAGCGAGGTTCATAGCGCTACCGCTAATAAATTTGTTATCGACCTTGAGCCCGTATTTATCGAAAAGGCCGTTGTCCAGTGCGGTGTAGAGATGGATGAACCCACCGGAGATGGCGCACGTTGCAACGTGCACGTTTGCGGTCAGCTCGCCCGGTTTGGCCAGGTACGGATTGGCGCCTGCCGATACAGGCAACAGCAAGCCGCACAGAACCATCAACGTTGCCAGTCGAGCCGGTACCCAAAACCAGACCATGGGGAATTTGGTTCTTTCATGGGAACGATTCTTCATGCCTTTTATCCTCCCGGGTTTCATCCCCGCATAGAAAGGCCGAAATAAGGGTTGCCGGAACTTTTCATAGCTGAGAAATCATCCGACCAGCGCCGGTATAGCGGCTTCGGGGTCGCATTGTCAACGTGCAGAAATCAACGTCCTCACGGAAGTCGATACAGTTAGGGTGATTTTAGAAGGAAGTCAGGAATTCCCATACGCTCAGGCCCAAAGCGATGGGGATTGGGTCAAGAAAATACGAGGCTTCTCAGTACGGATTATTGGTAGGGTAGCCCAGCTATAGCATGGCTGTCTTTAGGTATTCCAAACCCGCAGCGTGCTAACAGATAGCGATCAAATTCTTGGTCCGTAGAAAACTTGAAGCGAATCGGGCCATTTTGATGCCAGAGCTCCTGTGAAGGAACTTGGCATTGATTGCAAGCAGTTCCTTTTTCGCAATCTGGCGCCGGTGTCCCCGTCGTGATGGTTGCTACATTATGGATTCTCGGATCCTTGCCCCGAGCATTGGCGCGGACAACCACGCCTTTGCCAATGTAGTTGATGCCGGGAAACTTTCGAACTGTTCGATCGGGATTGAAGTCCACCGAAGTTTCTGAGAATACGCCGCCTAGAACCTCACGCGTTTTGGCGTCAAACTCAACTTGTTCGCCGGTTGGAAGCGTGACGACGTAGCGTGCGCTTGATCCACGAATGGCGGGAAGATAGTTCCT
>WNFO01015333.1_pt1 | contig 18358 bp, 16 predicted proteins | sample 5400251 | NCBI WGS metagenome assembly WNFO01 (sample SAMN13153354, study PRJNA577476) | soil metagenome | isolation source: 100 cm saprolite under Madrone tree | place: USA:California | collected 2016-06-14
CGTACCCCGTCACGTGGCTCTGGTGACCCATTGAGGCTCGCAATACAGGTGCGTAGTCTCTGAGGAACGGGTTGGGGGCCGCGCGGGGACAGCGGCTCCGCAAGGGGTCGTGTGCGAGCTTCCCAACCCGCCAATTCTGCCGCCTGCTTGCATTCCTTTCTCTCTTCAAAAAATGAGCTTTCAGCCGCATAGGTTTTGCCGCTCCGTGTCTTTGCATCGGACGGCAACTGCCTTGCATCCCAAACGGGCGGGATGCGAAGTTCACCCGGCAAAGTGTTGGCGGATGATAGAGTTCCAGAATCTGAACGAGCCGGAGGATGAAAGGATTGCACGACAGATGAAGGCGAGAGTCAACAAAAGATCGAAAAGCTTGGGATCGGTGATTGTGCTGCTGGTGCTGCAGACGGTGATTGCCGGCACGGCGCGGTCCGGCGAACCGGGACCTCGACAATTAGAGAATGTGACAAAGCAAGCCTTCGATCACTACGTGGCGCTCACGCAAGCGCGAAACGATGAGGAGCTGAAACGCGGTACGAATCTCTTGTGGGTGGACGGATTATCCGAAGGCCCGCGCGCGGAGGCTTACGCTGCGCTGAAGAGCGGCGAAGTGAAGATGCAGAAGCTGGAGACTCTGGACAATCAAAAAAGTATTCCTTGTCCTGGAGGGATGATTCACCACTGGACCGGTTTGGTTTTCATTCCAGGAGCGAAGCTGGACGAAGTGCTCAGCGTGCTGGAGGACTATGACAAGCACTCGGTGTATTTTACTCCGGATGTGGAACGCTCCAAGATCGAGTCAAGGAGTGGCGATCATTTCCAGGTTCACCTGCGGTTTCGCCGGCACAAAGTGATCACCGTGGTGCTGAACACCGAGCATGCGGTGGACTACTTCCATGATGCGCCTGGGAAGGCACACAGCCGGAGCTCAGCCGTGCGCATCGCGGAAGTAGAAAACGCCGGCAAGAGCGATGAACGCGAGAAAACGCCGGAGGACGATGGCGGATTTCTATGGCGGATGGAGACCTGGTGGCGGATGCAGGAGGGCAATGGCGGCGTTTACGTGCAGAGCGAAGTGGCTTCGTTGACGCGGGACATTCCCAAGGGACTCGGCTGGTTGATCAAACCTTTCATCACGAGCATCCCGAGGGAAACGCTGAAGTTCACGCTGGAGGCGGCCAGAAAGGCCGTGGAAGGTCACGCCGCCAAGGCTAAAAAAGGATCGAAGAACTAGAGGATTCATCCTGCGAAACGCGAGCGGAGTGCTTCTTAGCACTGACTTCCTTAAGTAGGTCCCAAACCATCGCCGCGTTCCGCTCCCAAGTCCATTCGAGCACCGTTTTCGCAGCGGCATCCCCTACACGGCCTCGCAATTCCTTCTGATCGAAAAGCATTCGAATGAGTTTCGCGAGTGTCTCTGCATCGCGTGGGTCTTGCAACACGAATCCATCGGTGCCGTCATGAAGCAGAGAGGAGACTCCCGCAAAGCGGGACGTAACCACCGGCAGGCCGCAGGCCATCGCTTCGGCCACCGGCATCCCAAAGGAATCCTCGCGGCTGGGACTGACATAGACATCCGCAGCCGCGTAAGCATCGAGAATATCGGTGCATGCGGTCTCCCAATGAGATCGATCGAGAACGCCCAGCCGGGAGGCCAGCGGGCGCCAGGCGGAGACGTCGTCATTGCCGACAACGAGAACCTTCAGTGGGGCGTCCGCCAGTTTCGGCAGAGCTTCGAGAATCGTGGAAAGACCCTTATTATCCCAGTCATTGCCGATGAGGAGCAGTACAAAATCGCCCTCTCGAAAATTATGGCGCAGGCGCGCGTCTGAACGACGCGAGAGACGGATTGCAGAAGAGAATTGTACAGGGTCCACGGCATTGGGAATGACGCGTACATCCTGTCGGTGGAAATAGCCGGCGAGCAGCCCGGCGGTGCGTTGAGAAACAGCCGCGAGAGAAACTTTCGGATTCGTGTAAATGCGGCGTTCCAAGGCAGTGAGAAGGGCGTAGTAAGCGCGGCGATGGATACGATTCAATAATCCTAACTTAACCGGGGACCGCGCAGATTTTTCTTGCGAAAGCTCACGAAGCCGATGGAAAAGGGCGTGAACGAGGACCACATTGGCGTCCGGAGAATTAATCCCGGGGGACAAAACGAGGTCGAATGAAGTACCGCGGAAAAACGTGTGCGCCCAACGCCACAAGCAATTGAGATAGAACCAGCAAAAAAATTGCAGCAAATGCGGTCCCGGGACAGAGGGAACTTTGTGCCAGAAGATGCCTCCGGTTCCAGGAGGGAGAACACCGCCGGAATGATTGACGGAGAGATCCTCGACACGATTCGCGTAGAGATGAATTTCGCAGCGGTACGTGCGCGCAAGACGTTCCAGCAATTCGGCAAGAGCTCGCTCCGTCCCATGACGGCGGTCCACGAACGGTGAGACAACGGCCAGGCGCAAGTCAGCGCATCCGTGGAGCATACGCGGCGGAGTTTTGTGCCGCTGCGGGAATTTGAGACGCGGGGGCATATTGCGCGGAGGGCGCGAGGGTGGGCAAACGGAACAGGACTCCGAGAAGCAGCCACAGATACGCGTTCAACACAAAATCCTGGTAGGGTTGCATTCCAGCGAAGGTCATGGGGAACAGGAGAAGGCCTGCGTACCAGAAGATCATAAATGCCAGCGGAAACAGCGGCGAACCTCTTAGTTTCTTTATGACTCGCCACGTCGAGACCACGATCGCAAAGCTCATGACGAACCAAAGTATGAGGCCGCCAATCCCCAGTTCAACAATTAGCGTGCCAAAGCCGCTTTCCACTCCTACACCAAGCGGCTTGGCATGAAAGATACGCGCGACATATTGGGTGCCGAGGGAAGCTGTGCCGATGCCGTAGCCGTAGGGCCACCGCTCGTAACTGAAAGCGCCGAGGAAATTCCGAATCGGGTAATCCCAGGTGCGGTACTGGAGTTCGCTGGCGCTGCTGCCGGGCGAGAGGGTTTCTGTGTAGACCGCCACTCGGGACAGGAGCGCCTCCGGGTACGTGGCGAGGAGGATTACGACAGCAAGCCCCACACCGAGAGCGGCGCGTTGCACGTTCCGCAAGACACGCATCACTTCTCGCTGACGCCAGGGCGCGCCCCATACGAAGGCAACGACGCCAACAAGCGCCGACCCGGCGCTCCAAAGAAAAATTCCGCGGGAAGCACAGAGCACAATGGCCGCTGCCGTGACCCCGAACACCAGGAACGATAACGCCCGGCCTCGCTTGTGGCGGAGCAGCAGATACGCGCTGAAACCAAACACCAGCAGCCAGATGACCAGAAGAAAATTGACGAAGCGCCCGGTGCTGACAAACACGGAAGTGGGCCGGTAAGCGATTACCCCGGAAATGGGCGCCGCTCGATACAGCGTGCTCAATTCGCGAAGTTCTTCGGCGGGAACCGCGGGGTTGAGAAAAGTATGGCCGAGGACGGATTGCACAATCCCAAGCGAGACGATGACCAGAGCAAGAACCATGTTGACAAAAAAGAAGCGGCGCAGTTCGGCCTCGGAGTTCAGCAAGGCATAGCCCACGAAGAGCAATGGGATGTAGTAGAAATAAATCTTCAACCCGAGAAGTCCGTAGATGAAGGTTGGGGATGCGGGATTGAAAACCTGCAGGACCCCAAACCACACGAAAAGCAGCAGCGGAACAAGGAAGGGAGGCCGGAAAGTGGTCACCTCCTTCCGGCGGTACGCGACGAAAAACGAAAGATAGACCACCGCGGCCAGAACGTCCTTGGCGAAGTAGATGGCCATGTTGTTGCCGAGGAATTTCCGGACCAAATCCTCGAATAAGAGCCAAGCCAGGAAAAAATAGAGGCCATTCCGCCAGTCGCTGAGCATGGTGACAACGAAGGCACAGCCCACAAAGGCCAGTGTGACGTAGGCAAGTCCATTCATGTCATCGGCGATGACGTAACCCGCAGCTTTGTAGGCGACGATTGCAACGAAGACCAGAAAGCCGAAGGCAGGAAGCGGATTGCGGCGGAAATCCGCTGGTAGGCCGAGCGACGAAGCTCTCACGACGGCATCACCGGGATCAAAATAGAGGACTTCTTGCTCAAGGTGTTCTCACGGAGTTTGAGGTCCAGTTGCCGCGGCTTCCGCGGAAGCGGGAGTCGCTAAAATGTGACTGGTCATCTCGGAACGCTCGATCCATTGAATTCGATAGCCCCAACTCGTGAGCAGGTCCGGAACGCGATGAGCAGCCAGGTTTCCGTCAAAGTGGTGAAGCTCGATCAATAATTTCGGCCGGTGCCGGTCAATCGTTTTCTCGGCTCCGATGAGTACGTCGTACTCCGCTCCTTCTACGTCCATCTTCAGAATGTCCGGCCGGAGGCCCGCCGAGTCGCAAAAGGTATCCAGCGCAATTGCCGGGACCCGAAACTGTCTCGTTCCTCCGCTTTGATAGACGGAGGCGTCACCCGAGTGAGGCAAGCCATCCGGGACGGTGAGTATGACCTCCTCGTTGCGTGAAAAAACAGCTTGGGAAAAAGTCTGGACGTACGTCAGCCCGTTGAGCTGAATGTTTTTCTTCAACAGCTCGAAGTTTACAGGCAGCGGCTCAAAAGCGGCTACGCGTCCGTTTGGGCCTACGCACTTTGCGAAGAGCAAAGTGTAGTAGCCGATGTGGGCACCGATGTCGATCACGGTCATGCCTCGTTTCACTGTTGCCGTGACCGCGCGAAGCACCTCCGGTTCCCAAGTACCGTAGACAAAACTTCGAAATCGGTTCCAATCAATCGACATCCGGAAACCCTCGAGCGCGCCCTGGCAGACATACACTTGCGATTCCCCGGGAGGCACGCGATTGAGAAGATTGTGGGCAAGCGTCGCGACGCGCGAAGGTTTGTCCGGCCGGCCGATGATGGCCCGACGCCACGAAATGGGCACCCATCCCAGCAGGCGCGGTATTATGTTCTCAAGCACGATTGCCAATCGTAGCACAGACAGAGATGGTGGAATTTCGGTCAACCTCAGGCCACAGATGCCCTGGTGGGCTCGACCAGCGGTATCCATCGGGCTTTCTAAAAAAGCTTACGAACTCTAAGGTAGACGCTAGCGTGGGATTCAAGCATCCGTTCGCGGCTGCAAAAATCGAGAGCACGCTCGCGGGCACGCTGGCCCAAACGCACGGCCAGCGGCGGATCGTCCAGAAGACGGGTGAGCGCAGCGGCGAGTGCGGCCGCGTCCCCGTTACGGAAAGTGAAACCAGCGTCGTCCAGGACCTCAACGAAGGCACCGAGATCAGAGGCCACAACAGGCAGGCCGCGCAACATGTTTTCTGCGACGACTAGGCCGAAAACTTCTCCGCCTAGCGACGGAACCACGATGACGGAAGATTCCGCGAGCGCGGCATGGAGCTGCGCACCGTAGAGACGTCCGGCGAAGCGGACCTGCGCATCCAGTTGCGCTTCGCGGGCGAAATTCTCCAACGAACCGCGTTCAGGGCCATCGCCGATGATCAGAAGTTCGAACGCTTGTCCTTGCTGGCGCAAGATGCGCGCCGCTTCGAACAAGAGCCGCACACCTTTCGTGGTAACGAGCCGGCCTTGAAACGCAAGAATCGGTGGAACACCGCGCGGCTCCGCGCGTGGCGCTACATCGGTGGCTTCGAGCCCGTGGGGGATCGCAGTCGATTGCGGGAGATGCAGTTCGCCGCCCAGCCACTCCGTTGGCGTGATGTTAGCCGCGACGTGGGCGCAAAGAAATCGCCTGACGAACGTGAGCAGCCAAAGCTTGCCGGAGGCGAGCCAGCCCAGTTCCGAATTGCATCGCAAGCATTCCACGTGGCGGCCTGCCATGAAGTGGCCTGGGCATGGCGCACCCGCGGGCTCGATCAGAAGTTGACCGTTGGGACAAATCGTTTGAAAGCCGTGATGCTCGACGACCACCGGTTTGCGCGCGAGCAGGCCCAGGAACAGGGGTGCGAGAGCGGGACCGGCGACGTGCACGACGTCACTTGAGCGAACGAGCTGCCAGAGTTGAACGAAACTCGGCGTGCGAACGGTGCGGAACGCATTTGCGCGGTCGTCGTAATTTGCTAAGGGAGTCTGCGTGACGAGGGTGGTTTCGAATTGAGGTGCACCGCTTGAATCGCGGAGCTCGGCCAGCCCGCGAGCAAGGGAAAGTACGATGGTTTCGACGCCGCCAACGCTGGGCGCAAAGAAATGGCTGTAGATGAGGAGTTTCAACCCAATAGCCCCCCCCCTCGCGGAAAAACTGGAGCTATTTGCAGATACCAAGCCATTCCGATGAAAGAGTCAAAGGTCGCGCCAATCGTACGTGCGTTCATATTTGTCCGCCAGTATAGCGGTTTTGGCAAAGCCATTGACGTGCTAAGCTGGCCGCAATGACACGCACGTTTTCACCTGCATTCGTCTCTCCGGCGAGCACCTCAACCCGGTTCGCTCTCGATGACTGAACGGTGTGTGGCGCTGCTAGGACAGCGAGATATGCCGACAGATGCCGTCGAAGAATATTGCCGCTATCTGGGAGCGGCCCTGGGGAAGCACGCATTTTCATTCGAGATCGCCCGAGTGGATTGGGCAACAAAGGGGTGGCGCCGGGCTTTGCGCGAGCTTCGCCAAAAGGTCGCCGACGAACGAAATACCTGGGTCCTTTTGCAGTACACGGCACTGGCCTGGTCGCGGCACGGATTTTCGTTACGGGTTCCGGGAATCATCAAAACTCTCAAGAAAAATGGCGCGCGATGTGCCGTAGTCTTTCATGATGCCGAAGGCTATTATGGCAATCGGCTCATCGACCGCATCCGCCGCGCTACCCAGCTCCATACCATGCGAGAAGCTTTGCGGCTGGCGGACCTCAGCATTCTCACGATCCCGGCGGAAAAAGTTCCATGGATTGGCCGCGATTCGCGCAACGTAGTGTTCATCCCCGTCGGGGCGAACCTGCCTTCGCCGGAAAAAGCATGGTCGCAAGAAAGAGATCGCGAGAGGAATCTGCCGACGGTTGCGGTCTTCTCTCCCTCCGGGAATCGCGCCGGAGCGGAAGAGGTGGAGTCCATTGCCCTACGCCGCGGAGCGGATGGGAGCGTTGCGGCTCCTTGTTATCGGGCGAAACTCGGAGATTGCAGGGAGTCAATTGAGCGAGAGACTGATGGCGACGTCAGTGCAGGTGACCATCCACGGTCTGCTCCCGGCCGAGGAGGTCGTGCAGAAATTAGGCGCTAGCGATGTGCTGCTTTTCACAAAAGGGCCGATATCAAGCCGCCGGGGCAGTGCGATTGCAGGCATCGCGTGCGGATTGCCGGTAATCGCGAGCGAGGGCTGGGAAACGGGAGCACCGATCACGAAAGCCGGCGTCGTGCTTATACCCGAGAACGCCAAGAATGAGTTCGGGCCAGCGCTGCTTCGCGTCCTCACCGATAGCTCGTACCGCGCGAAGCTGAGCGAGCGGAGCAGGCGGGCGCAGGAGATCTATTTTTCATGGAGTGCAATCGCTGCGCGGTATTCGAAAGAGCTGCGCACCCGTGAGGCCGGGAGTTGACCTGCCTTTTTCGGACCATCGGCATGCGGAGTCTATCGAACGCAAGGAGCTGCCCCGGTGTGGGGTATAACCCGTTTCGCAGCAAGTACGGCTGTGCTAAACTCGGGGAGTTCTGATGAAAGTGCAACCGCGAAGCGGTTGACAGGGGTTTGCGGTTCACCGTAAGTCTCCGCACTGGTGCTGTTTTTCTTGGCGACTGTAAATCGGTCCGCGTGATAATCGGCCACGAAAGGGCTGTTTTTCTTCGAAACCGCTGCAGGTCGCAAAATTTCATCCATGGATGACCCCGCGTGGCGGGGTCACGCAAGACAAAAGAGGATCCGTTATGTCCGGGCATTCAAAATGGGCCACGATTAAACATAAGAAGGGGGCCACCGACGCGAAGCGGGGCCGCGTTTTCACGCGAATCATTCGCGAAATCAGCATTGCCGCGCGCATCGGCGGCGGCGAACCGAACTCCAACCCTCGGCTGCGAACGGCCATATTGGCGGCTAAGGCTGCAAACATGCCGGGCGAAAATGTCGAGCGCGCGATTCTGCGCGGCACGGGGCAACTGGAAGGTGAGCAGTATGAGGAATCCACCTTCGAAGGCTATGGCCCGGGCGGAGTGGGCATGCTGATACAGGTCGTGACCACTAATCGTAATCGAGTGGTCGGAGAATTCCGCCACTTGATGAGCAAGAACGGCGGCAACTTGGCCGAAGCCGGTGCGGTGGGCTGGATGTTCAGCCGCAAAGGCGAGATTTCCGTTCCGAAAGAAGCGGCGAGCGAAGACAAGATGCTCGACATCGTCCTGGATGCGGGCGCGGAAGATATGAAGGACGACGGCTCGGCGTGGTACATCGTGACGCCGCCGGAAGCGCTGGAAAAGGTAAAGGAAGCGTTGTCCAAAGCAGGCATTACTCCGGAATCGGCGGAGATCGCCATGGTGCCGCAGAACTACATCAAGTTGACGGGCGCCCAGGCCACCCAGATGGTCCGGCTGGTCGAAGCTCTTGAAGAGCACGACGACGTGCAGCACGTTTACGCAAACTTCGATATTGACGAATCGGAAATTCAGGCGGCCGTGGGAGCGAACTGATTTACGTTGGCGGATTTTTCACGGCCAGTCCGCGCCACGGGCTGGCCGTTTTTCTTGACGCGCACTGCTTTCACTCCTACCTACAGTACAAAGCGCTGGCAGGGATGCGCGGAAGGCCTTAGACTTGGTGCGATGAGCAGCGTATCTCCAGCAGGCCGAACGAATGAAAAGATCGTTCGAATGCGCGTACTCGGCGTTGACCCGGCCGCGGCGGGACCGACGGGCTACGGCATCGTCGAGAGCGACGGGCGCAACTGCCGGATGCTTCATTTTGGTGCATTGACAGTCGGCGCAAAACGACGCAAGGAGTGCGCGGGCGCCACGCTTCAAGACGTGCATGCGCTGCTCTGCCGGCTGATCGAAGAGTTTGCGCCGGATGCCATGGCGGTCGAGAGCGTCTTCACGGCGCTTAACATGCGCACAGCGTTGCGGCTGGCAGAGGTGCGCGGCGTAGTGCTGCTGGCGGCCGCCCAGCATAACCAATGATGGTGAGGGCACTGCTCTCCATGACGGAGACTCCCGAGCCCGCGGATGCGGCGGATGCGCTCGCTGTGGCGTTGTGCCACTTGCAGGCGGAGCAAGTACGGATGCGGTTTGGTTTGCCGGACGCAGCTGCGGTGGTGCGGCCGCGTGCTTTGGTCGCAGCGGCAGGCGCAACCGGGAGAACCACGGCCATTCGAACGGGCGGCGCAACTCGAAATAAGCTGCCGCGCATCCTATCGACGCAATGAAAATTTCTCTTCTGCGAATCGGATTGTTGCTTGGACTGGCAGGCGTGTCGGCCTGCACGGCCTACTCCGCGCCCGTTCCCGGAAGCGCAAAGCTGACCTTTCGCCGCGTCTTCAAATCCAGCTCTCCGGAATTCGTCCAGATCACCGTGCAGCAGGATTCGGATACCGCCACGTATGAAATCCGCCAGCTCGACGAAGATGCGGGCGCTTCGGCGTTCCAGGTGGGCGCGGCATTGCGCGCCAAGATGTTCGATCTTTCAGCGCAGTTGAAACATTTTCAGGGTCAGGATTTGGATGTGCACCGGAAAATCGCTTATCTTGGCGAGAAGACTTTCCGCTGGGAATCCGGCGCCGAAGTCCACGAAACAAAATTCAACTACACGCTGAATTCGGCCGCCGCCCAACTTCTGCAAATTTTCGAGGGGCTTGCGCGGCAGCAGGAACACGTGGACTTGATCTTGCGCCGTATGCGGTACGACCGGCTGGGAATCAATGACGCCCTGCTGCAATTCGAATCCGACCTCAATCGCAGCCTGCTGCCGGAACCTCAGCGCGTCCTTCCGATGCTGGATCAGATTGCCGCGGATTCTAAATTTGTGGACATCGCGCGCCAGCGGGCCCGATCCCTCGCCGAACGCATCCGCCATCAGGGCTAGCCCGAAGCTTGATTCGTCCGGGCGCGCGGAAATTCCGGCCGCAACACTTTGTGAAAGCCGGGTGGCGGTGAGAATCCCGCCTCGGGGGAAATGAAAGATGTACAGGTTTGGCCAAAGCGACAAGAATTCATCCGGTTGTTTTTGCCGTTACGCTCTCTTCCTGGCAATCCTTCTAGTACTTGGTTCTGGATCGGTCTGCATTGGTCAGAAACCTCAAAAATTGGAGAAAAACTATCGCGAGTGGCTGGAGCGGGATGTCGTCTACCTGATTAACAAAGAGGAGCGCGATGCCTTCCGCCGGCTGGCCACCAACGAGGCTCGCGACAAATTCATCGAGGATTTCTGGGAAATCCGGAATCCCAATCCCGGGTCCCCCACAAACTCCTACAGGGACGAGATCTACCAGCGAATCGCATTCGCCGATGCTCGTTTCAGCATCGGCTCCGGCATGGAAGGCTGGCGCACGGACCGCGGGCGCACTTACATCACCTTGGGTCCGCCTCAACAAAAGCAAGTATTCCGGAATTCCGGAAATCTCTATCCGATCGAGATCTGGTTCTATGGCGGCGCGAATCCGGCTCTTCCCCCGTTTTTTTACGTAATGTTTTACCAGCGGGAAGGCAGCGGCGACTATCGCTTTTACAGTCCTTATACCGACGGACCCGATAAGCTGGCGACGGGAGTAGAAGCCATCAATTCGCGTGCCGCAGCGTTAAGGATGATCCGAGATTCCGCCGGGCCCGAAGTCGCCCGTATTTCGCTCACCTTGCTGCCTGACGAACCTGTCGATGAAACCACAGGTATTACCAGCCTCGAATCCGACATCCTGCTCAACAGCATCAAGAATCTGCCAAATATGCCCGCGAACCGGGAGGACATTAACCGCCGAAGGGCCCTGCGGGAATCGGTAACGTCGCGGATTATCATGGAGGGCCGGAATCTTGCCATTATTACCTTCCCCGCGCGCGACTCCCGTGGATTGACACGGCTCGACTATGCCGTCAGATTGCAGAACCCAAGCGATCTCAGCATGACGCAGGAAAGTGATGGTGGTTACCGGTACACCGTGGAGGTCCGTATTCGGGTGTTCGCTCCGGACAATAAACTCATCTTCACGCAACAGAAGACGGTCTCTGAATCCATCAGCAAGAAACATCTGGATTCGATCAAAGAGAAAGTTTTCGGCTATGAAGGCATGTTGCCGCTTCCACCGGGAAAATATCGTCTCGATTTTCAGCTCACGGATTGGTCCAAGAAAACTGCGTTTCACACGGCGCGCGAGGTGATCATTCCCGCCCCAGCGAAAAAGGGACTGATTGTGCCAGGCGTACTGCCGTTTATTTCCGCGGAAAACGCGGATCCTGGTCTCGCCGATCTGCTGCCCTTCTGTTTAGGTGGAGTCCAGTTCACTCCGTCATCCAATGGCACTCCAACTCTGGCGCCGGATACTAACCTCCAGGTTGTTTATCAGATCTGGGCCCCGCCGCAAGACCCGCGAACCCGCCTGGGCAAAAAATTGGAAGTGCAGTACGACTTTGGAATGCCGGCATCTCCTGGCAGCACCAGCAAAGTCAAAGATGAAATCGGCATGGAGCAATTCGATGCGACGGGTTCTCTGGTGACAGGCAAGAAACTGTCGCTGGAGAAGCAATCCATGGGGAACTACATCCTTAACGTTTCCGTCAGTGATCCGGCGACAAAGCAGAACGGTTTCGCAACGATGAATTTCAAAATCCTGGACAGCGCTTCCCTGCCCGCAGCCTGGGATGTGGTCGAGCCCGGTATCGCTCAGGACGGTGAGAAGGGCATCCTCGATCAGCAAAGGGGGCTCTCCCATCTGGCGTTGGGACAGGTGGAGGAAGCCCGCGTGTGGTTCCGGCGCGCCTTGCAACTCGATCATTCTGATGATGTCGCCCGTGCGCGGCTGGTGGACGCCTACTTCTCGCGAAAAGATTACGCCGCTGTGGTCAGCCTCTTCTCTGACGCCGGTGTCACGGAAAAGACCGATTCCGAGACGCTCCTCCGGATCGCTACAAGCTTTGAGAAACAGGGGAACACGCAGCAAGCCATCTCCGTGCTCGAAGCCGCCTTGCATTCACGCCCCGAAGAGGGCCCGTTGTATCTTGCCCTAGCCCAGTACTACGACTCTCTCGGCAATTCCCAAAAGGCTGCGGAGTTGACGTCGAGGGGAAAGTCCTTGCTTAGCCCAGACGGACCGAAGCATCAGTGATAAGCAATTCCAGTTTCATTTGATACCTTTGTCCCCAAACAAAAATCCATATTTCTACATACTTATTTAGGAATCCGGAAGTAACCGTGTCTCCTCTGCTCCTCTCGCGATCCTTCGGTTTCCTAAAGTTCTCATTTCCAACAACTTGAGCGTGTCTAAGTTTTGTTAAGCTTTTGGCAGATTTTATGCTGGGTTTGTGAGAATATCTGCCTGATTTGAGGCCGTGGTGGGGTCCCGGTTTCCGTCTGATTTCCTTTGGCAGGCCACATTCAACCTCTCTTGGGGGTAGGAAAAGGAGTTCGATTTCTATGAAAAATCGTTCACTTGCGTTGACTATGGTGGGAGCTCTGCTGTTGTTCGCGTTCCCGGCCCTCGCCCAGGACCTGGGTTCGACAAGAGGCAATTTGAGTGGTTTGGTCTACGACACTTCGAAGGGTCTAGTTCCAGGAGCTGAAGTCACAATCACAGGGCCGATCGGCAACCAGGTCCAGACGACTACGGAACAAGGCAGCTTTCTCTTCTCCGGTTTGATCCCGGGCATTTATTCCATCCGCGTGCAGAAGGCGGGTTTCAGGGTCGCGAGTATCAAAAGCGCCGAAGTGCTCATCAACAAGACCACCGGCGTCGAAGTGATCCTGGAAACCGGGCAAGTGTCGGAAGTGGTGGAAGTTAGCGCGGCGTCCGTCACCGTGGACACCTCCACCTCTGCAGTTACGGCGAATATCGCGGATACATTTTTTGAGAACATTCCCGTGCAGCGCGGGGTCGCTAGCCTGTTCTACCTGAGTCCGGGCGCGGTGGATGGCATCCAGACGGGCAGTAACAACCCCTCAATCTCAGGTTCGAGCGGCCTAGAGAATTCTTATGTCGCGGACGGAGTTTCTATTAATGATCCGGCTTTCGGAGGCCTCGGCGTCTGGGCGCGGTCGTATGGCGCCTTGGGCTCCGGCATCAATCAGTCCTTTGTCAAGGAAGTGCAGATTAAGACGGGGGGATTTGAACCGCAATACGGCCACGCCAGCGGCGGCATCGTCCAAATCGTAACCAAGTCGGGCGGCACCAAAACCCATGGGCAGATTGGCGGCTACTTTCATCCCTTGGCGATGCAGACCACACCTCTTAACGCGGATGACCCGCAATTTGGCACCGTCAACAAATTTGGACGTTTTCTCGGTACTACCACCTACGAAGGAGACGCTGAAATTGGCGGCTATGTTCCCCTCGGAAAGCTAAAGAACCATCTCTTTTACTTCGGGAATTTCAATCCCAGCTTCAATCACCAATATATGGTTCCCGCTGTAGGCTCGGGGCTGTTCACTCTTTACAACGGACAGGTCGATCGAGAAAAGACTTCCTACGACTACGCCGGAAAATTGACATTCAAAATCAATGATCGTCACAACATTGAGTCCTCAGTTTTCGGTGATCCCTCTCACACCAACAATGTTCCATGGGCCACGCTCAACGCGTCGGACAATACGGTGAACTCCAAATGGGACTATGGCACGCGAAATTGGGCGGTGCGCTATGACGGCGCTCTAACCAATACCTGGCTGATTGATGGCGCGTTTACTTGGTCGTGGAATCATTTTTCTGAAAAGCCGCTCGCGGATGTAACCCAGATCGTGGACGAATCAGGTCTTTTCCAATCAAGCACATTCAACGCTCAAGGTTTTGGCTTCCTCGAACCCTACGACTCCAACACCAGGAGCCTTTCCTTTGACACCTCAAAGACCTACCGCTTCCTCGGGCAGCACACCTTGAGCGCCGGTTACACGTGGCAATTCCCCATCTACAATGACACCACTTCGTTCTCCGGAGGGAAGTTTGCCATTCCTGATAAGAATGCTTCCGGAGGCGATCCTGGCTATCAAAGTAATCCGTTGGTCACAGGGAAGATGACCGATGCCTCGCTCGTACTTGAGCCGATTTCTGCCGTGACCAATAGCGCGGGCTGTACGCTCTGCCCTTATATGACTGACACCGTCAGCGGAGGGAGTCCAGTGCAGGTCTTACTGGCCCAGTCGCGTGGGCGCTTTGATGGCGGTGTAACCAGGAGCAGCGGAAAGTACCACGCCGCTTATGTAAACGATTCCTGGGCATTCGGCAAGCACCTCACCGCCAACCTTGGGCTGCGTTGGGAAGAACAACGCTTGGTTGGCAACCAGCTCTCGAAGGTCTTCAATGACATGTGGTCTCCGCGTCTCGGAGTTGTTCTCGATCCCAAAGGTGACCGGAAAACCAAGTTCTACGCTAACTATGGCCGCTATGCCTTCGTCTTGCCGCTAGACGCGGCTGTCCGCGCGCTGAGCGCCGAGGATGACATCCTAGGCGCGTATTGGCAGCCCGCCTCGACTCCCTGTCCGGCGGGCCCTCTTGCGGGGAAGCTCTGCCTCAAGACGGATTCGAGCGGGAATCCGGACTACGGCAACATGTTCCAGCCTGGTTCGTCCACGCTTCTCAATCTGGCCTCCGGAGGCATCGGCAACGCCGTGAACGTGGGTCTCAGCGGTGGTGAGCCGTTCCAGCCTGGCATTCGCATGGAATATACCGACGAATGGGTCGCCGGATTCCAGCACGAATTCGGCAACGGGATCATCTTGGGAAACGTTCAACGGAGTAGACGAGACTCTGGCACCCTGTGTAGCAAACGGCGGCCAAAAACTGGGTGCGTTCGACTGCGCTCTCCTTACCGCTGAACAGACCCCCTCGGCCGCGAACGCGGCAGCACTGGTGGCATTGGGTTTTCCCTCTGCCTGCATAGACACCCACAACGCGCCGACTCCCTATGTGGCGCCGAACGTTGGCGATACTTTCGGCAATGTCCTCGGTAGCGCCTGCTTCCCCGCGGTCAATACAAACACCTGGACCGATTCCTCCGGCAAACTTCTCTCCACTTGTGCAACCATCAAAGACACTGGATGTGCCCTGTTTGGCGGTGAATTCACGCCCGACGGCAAGCCGGACACCTATAAAGATCCGAAGCGTGTCTATCAAGCGGTGGAGATTGAATTCAACAAGGGCTTCAGCCACAACTGGGCTCTGATTGCAAACTGGCGGATTGCCCGCCTTAACGGCAACTATGAGGGCGCTTTCCGCAACGATAACAACCAGGCTGACCCGGGAATTAGTTCCCTCTTTGATCTCACCGAAGGGGCATTCGGGTTGCTGGGCAAGCAGCAGGGGATCGGCCCACTGAACACGGATCGCAGGCATATAATCAACATTTACCCAATCTTTGTCTTGGATCATAGCCGGCTGAAGGGCTTGGTTCTGGGTGGAGGCCTCAGAATTCAAACGGGCTTGCCCCTGACTACCTTGGTTGCTCAACAAGCCTATCAGAATGCCGGAGAAGTCCCTCTGAACGGGCGCGGTGACCTCGGTCGTGCACCCACGACGGCAGGCATTGATGCCCACCTTGAGTATCCGTGGAAATTCAATGAGCGGGTCAGCCTCAAGTTTGGTTTCGATGCCTTTAACATCTTCAATCGGAAGAGTCAGACTTTGATCGACCAAAACGCCGACCAGGGATTCGGTGTGAACAATCAGGACTTCAAACTGCCGTTCGCAACCACCGGAATGAATAACTATTTCTTCCAACAGCCGTTCAGCGCTCGCATGAGTCTGCGGCTCGTGTTCTAACTCAACCTCTTTCCCGGGGAGGGTGCTGCTAAGGGCCCTCCCCTTCTTCTTAGAACTGGCGATGGTGCACTCCCAGGCATACCATCACGAATAGCACTTACTCTGATCCACATCGATTAAAGGAGTCGATTTCCGCATTGCAAATTTGCGGCCGACGCAGAAGTAGTTTGATGCAGCGACTCTGGCTCTTACTGCCTCTTCTTATGATTGTTTCTCTTCAGAGTCCTGCTTGTCTCCGAGCTCAACGAGGCGGAAGCACCGAGATTGACGTGCAGGTACGCAACCCCGACGGGACCGCCGCTCCTCGCGGAATTCACGTGCGACTGGAATCCGCGGAGGGAGGATCAGCTGGCGACTGCGTAACCGAGCAGGGCGGACGATGTCACTTTGTGCCCGGTGCCTCCGGGATGTACATCGTGCGAATCAACCAACTGGGCTACAAGGAAGTCGCTGTTCACGTGAACCTGGTGGACACTTCGAGAGGGTTCGTAACTATCGATCTCAAACCCGATCCAGGAGCCGCTCCGCCCGATTTGGCTCACGCTGTCTCCGGAGATTCTGTTTCTGCGGCTGATTTGGAGGTCCCGGAAAACGCCCGCCGCGAATTTGAGAAGGGTGAAAGCGCGCTGAAACAAAGTAAGCTGGACGCTGGCGTCTCACACCTTCGCAAAGCGATCAAACTCTACGAGCCCTTTCCGCAAGCGTACACACTCCTGGGCACGGCGTACCTCGAGCAGAAAAATTGGAAGGCCGCGGAGACCGCGCTGCAGAAAGCCACCAGTCTGGATGCCAATGCTTCGGACGCCTATCTCGGGTTGGGCGCCATGTTCAATCAAACCAAGGAGTATTCTCGGGCGGAATCGGCGCTCCTTCGGGGGCTTGAATTGAAGCCCGATGCTTCTGCCGGCCACTACGAGCTCGCCAAGACTTATTGGGAGCTCGGTCGCTGGCAGGAGGCCGCTCCCCACGCGCGCAAGGCGGTGGCCGGTATGCTGGACGTGGCCGGTCCTCATGCCCTTCTCGGAAACATCCTGCTTCGCGAACGCAACCCGCAGGGCGCACTCAACGAATATCAGGAGTACTTGCGCCTCGATCCAGACGGCTCGATGGCGCCGGGCGTGCACCAAATGATCGAAAAGCTTCAAAAGGCTCTCCATCCTTAAACAAACTTCAAGCCCGCGCTTTTTGATTTTCTCGCATCTGTAGCAAACCAATGGGAGTATCATTGGAAACAGTCAAGTTCCCTATGGGATCGAAGACTTCCATCGCCGGTCTGCCGGATTCCAGGCCACCAGTAGTTGCGAAGGTGATTGTATGAAGCGCCTCTCGCCATTTCTCATCTGCCTCGCATTCTTTCTCCTTCGACCTTCGCCTTCCTGGTCCCAGGGCGGAATGCCATCGGGGGCGCGTTCCGGCGGGAATACCGAAATTATCGTGCAGGTCCGCAATCCTGACGGAAACGCAGCTTCTACTGGCATCCATCTTCGCTTGGAAATAGCGGGAGGGGGTTCCGCCGTCGACTGCACGACGGACGGATCCGGCCGGTGTCGATTTGTGCCGGGCGGTGTAGGTAGGTATATCGCTCGAGTGAAGCAGTTTGGGTACAAGGAAACTTCCGTTGAAATCGATCTTGCTGACGCCTTGCTGCAAGCCTATGCTACTCTGGAATTGAAGCCTGATAACGGAACAGTTCTCCCTGACTCACATCAGGGAATTCCCTCCGTCTCCGCCGTTGATCTTGCGGTTCCTGAAAGAGCCCGCGCCGAGTTCCAAAAGGGCCAAGCCGCTTTGAAGGAAAACAAATTGGAAGAGAGCGTTTCTCATCTTCGCAAGGCGATCAAGTTCTATGAGCCATTTCCCCAAGCCTACACTCTCCTCGGTACCGCTTACCTCGAGCAGGAAAATTGGACGGAAGCGGAAAAGGCGTTGCAAAAAGCCACTCGCCTCGATGACAAAGCCTCGGACGCCTACCTGGCGTTGGGCGCAGTCTTTAACGAAACCAAGAAGTATCCCCATGCGGAAACAGCTCTTCTCCGCGGCCTCGAATTGAAGCCCGAGGCCCCTGCGGGCCATTATGAACTTGCCAAAACGTATTGGTTCCTGGGCCGCTGGCAGGAAGCAGCTCCCCATGCCCGTAAGGCTGTGTCCGCAATGCCGGATGCAGCTTCGCCCCACGCGTTGTTGGGGAATATCCTCCTTCGCGAGGAGGATGCTCAGGGCGCCCTCGATGAATATCATGAATACCTGCGGCTCGAGCCTTTTGGCTCTATGGCCCCCGCGATACGCCAGGTCGTCGAAAAACTAGAGAAAACCCTTCAATCTTAAGAAGATTCGGCTATCCGGCTTAGGTTCTTCCTGTTCCGCCCTCTGCCCGCGTAATTCGAGCCACATCCAGCGCGTATGTTAGGATGAGGCCTTTTCATGGCTGATGTGTCCACGTCTACCCCAATCCGGTCCAACTCGCCGA
>WNFO01001523.1_pt1 | contig 18357 bp, 18 predicted proteins | sample 5400251 | NCBI WGS metagenome assembly WNFO01 (sample SAMN13153354, study PRJNA577476) | soil metagenome | isolation source: 100 cm saprolite under Madrone tree | place: USA:California | collected 2016-06-14
TCCGCAAGCGCCAGTTCAAATTTGGCCCGGGTTGGTGGAGCCGCTGGTCGCTGAAAAAACAGTGGGACCGAGCACTGGCGTGAGCGCTGAGGTTCGGGTCTTTCTTGCCCAAATGCCAATCCCGTAATGCACCAGATCCTCGCTCGATATGCTCGACCTACCGAAGTCGCGCGATCTTGGCTCGAGCAGGCGCAGCGGTGCAGCCCCGAGCCCGACAGACGAAGGCTCCGCCCCTGCACATCCCCCGATGCCGGTGGCATATCGCAAGCTCGATATCCTGGTGAGCGACGCCAGCGTGTACGCGTTCACACCGTTGGAAACGATCACCCCACAACCGTCGCGTCGATGTTCAACATCAACGTCACCCGTCTGGTGCTGCATTCTGGCTTGGCTTTACAGAAAATTAAGATTGCGTTCAGGATTGTCGTATAGGGTCGCGGGATGAAGATGCAGCGCGTCCCTCTTCAGAGCAGTGCAATGCTTGCGATTCTGATCATCGGCTTCGGGCCAGCATCGTGGGCCGCGACCGTCAACCCGAATGCTGCGCGCGGCAACAAGGTTATCTATGTCTACAATCAGACCAAGCTGGAGAAAGCGCGGACTACGGAGCCGACCGACCCGAAGCGCATCGCGCAACTGGAATCTTGGCGCAAGAACGATGAGGACGCGATGCAGTTCCTGCGATCGCTCGGCTTCACGGTCACGGGGGCGAACGAGGTCACGCCGGTTGACGCCGTCAAGACCCAGGACTTCGTCATCATCTCCGAGTCGGTAGACGCGGTCGACGTCGGTACGAAGTACCGCTACGTGACTGTACCCCTGCTCACCTTCGAGAACGATCTCCTTGGCGAGCTGGGCATGACAGCACTCAAGAACGGGCGCGACTACGGCACGGATGACGAGCAGCGCTTCATCTGGCTGGTGAACGCACCACATCCGCTCGCCGCCGGGCTCGCGGCCGGCATTCAGAACGTCCTGACCGACGAACACTGCAAGATGAACTGGGGCAAGCCCGGTCTGGGAGCCGTGACCATCGCGACGCTGCGGGGAGAGCCCGACAAGGCCGCGATCTTCGCGTATGAGAAGGGCGCGACGATGAACGGAGAATTTCTTGCTCCGGCCCGCCGCGTGTGCTTCTTTCTGTGGCAGGACACCTTCGATCAAATGCGCCCCGAAGGTCTGGCGTTGTTGAAGGCCGCCGTCCTATGGGCGGTCAGCCCGCCCGAATGAACCGCGGCTCCACCGTCGCGACGGTTGCGGAAACCGGTGCGCCCGAAGGTTGCTATGACCGACGGACAATCCTGCTGCACTGGGTAACTGCCGCCCTCGTGGGCCTGCTGTGGGGCATCGGCCAGGTTATCGATCTGTTCCCCAAGGGTGCGCCGAAGATTGCCGTTCGCTCTGTACACATAGTCCTGGGCCTGGTGCTCGGGCTCATTCTGCTGATGCGCATCGTATGGCGGAACCGTTCGGGCCGAAGGCTACCGCCGGCAAACCACGGCCTCATGGGTTACTTCGCCAGGATCGTGCACATCGGGCTGTATGTGGGCGTCGCATTAGTCGTCCTGTTAGGAATCACGAACGCCTGGGCGCGCGGTGATTCCCTCTTCGGCCTGTTGAGGATTCCGAAACTCTACCCGGACATTCCGCACCTCAAGCCGACCGTCGAGAACCTCCACGCAACCTTTGCGAACGCGCTCATGATTCTCGCCGCTGGACACGCACTGGTGGCACTTGTCCATCACTTCATCCTTCGCGATGGGGTATTGCGAAGAATGCTTCCACGCCAGAACGCGAATGACGCCTGACGACGGGTTGCATCGGTACCGCACGCGCAGAATTTTGTCGGCCGTGTCTAGGCCCCCCATTGCAGCGTACCGCGGCAGCCCAGCAGGGCCTGTCTACTGTGATCAATACCGTGACGACGGGGACGACGGCGCGAATAATTTATAATTTCATGGGTGCGGCGCATGCCCTATTCTAAATTCGGTCTTCACCACACGCGGACCCGGTCGGCGGGGCTGAGATAGAGCTTCTGCCCTGGCTTCACGCTGAATGCGCCATACCAGGCGTCGAGATTGCGCACCGTATCGGCACGGTACTCGGCCGGTGCGTGGCCGTCGGTGACGATGCGTTGCCGCAGGGCGGGCTCGCGGATCTTCTGGCGCCAGCTCTGGGCGAAGCTCAGGAAGAACAGCTGACCACCGGTGAAGCCCGAGACGGCAGGCGGGTCCGCCTCTGTGGTTGCGCGGCGGTAGGCGTCGTAGGACACGGCGAGCCCAGCGACGTCCGCAATGTTTTCACTGAGCGTCTGTTTGCCATGGACGGCGAGATCGGCAAATGGGCGGTAACGATCGTATTGGTCGGCGAGGCGGGTGCCGGCGGCCTTGAAGTGGGCGAAGTCGTCGGGGGTCCACCAGTTGCGGAGTCGGCCGCTGGCATCGAACAGCGCTCCTTGATCATCAAAGCTATGGCTGATCTCGTGGCCGATGGTGGCGCCGATGGCGCCATAGTCCATGACTGCCGGCCGATGGGGGTCGAAGTACGGCGGCTGCAAGATGGCCGCGGGGAAATTGATCGCATTCAGGACCGGCAGGTTGACGGCGTTGACCATTTGCGGGGTCATGGCCCACTCGGAGCGATCGACCGGCTGGCCGAGCTTGGCGAGGCTGCGGTGATACTCGAAAGCCTCCGCACGCTCGGCGTTGCCGAGGGCATCACCACGGATGACCTGCAGTGCTGAATAGTCGCGCCACCTGTCGGGATAGCCGACCGACACTTTCAAAGTGGCGAGTTTCGCTTTGGCCTTGGCCTTGGTTTCTGGCGCCATCCAGTCGAGCTGATCGATGCGCGCACTGAATGCAGCCAGCAGGTTGTGCACCATGACTTCGGCGCGCGCCTTTTCGGAAGGCGGGAAGTAGTGCTCGACATAGAGCTTACCGACGCCTTCGGCGAGCGCTTCGCTGGTGGCATCGACCGCACGCTTCCATCGCGGCTGCAGCTCGGGGGTGCCGGACAGAACATGGCCGTAGAAGGCGAACTGCTCATCGACGAAGGCCTTGGGCAGATATGGCGACGCTCGCTCGAGCGCATGCAACGTGAGGTATTCCTTCCAGGTCGCAAGAGGTTGGCTGGCAGTGAGCGCCGAGAGGCCGATGAGCGCAGCGGGCTGCCACACGATGAAACTTGGCTGGCCCTCCAGTCCTGCGGCGCTGAGATACGCTCGCCAGGCAAGGCCGGGGGCGCGCTGCTGCAGATCCTTGTGGGTCCAGTGGTTGTTGCCCTTGATGACGTCCTCGGAGTCGGTGCGGCTGGAGTGCACTTGCGCCATGCGACGCTCAAGATGGAAGATGCGCGTGGCCTTTGCCTCAGCGTCGGGCACGTGTGCGAGCTTGAATACCGCAGCGATGTGGGCGTGGTACTGAGCGCGGATCGTGGCCATCTGCGGGGATGGGCTGAGGTAGTAGTCGCGGTCGGGCATACCAAGGCCGCCCTGCACGAGGAAGGGGATATATTGGCTCGGATCGTTGAGATCCGCCGCGACCCACAGGCCGAGCAGGTTGGGCGTGTGGAGCTTGGTGTTGTTCAGTATGTCGACATCCGCGCGCAGAGCGGCGCCGAGAGCTCGCGCGAGACCGCGGCGATCGGCGATAGTGTCGATTCGCTCGAGCGCGGCCCGAAGGGGCTGAAGGCCGTTGTTCTCGATGGTCATCTCGTCCATGAAGCTCGCGTAGTAATCGCCGATCTTGCGCAGCAAGGAGTCGGTGGGCGGGCGATCCGTTGCCGCTCCGCGGATCAAATCTGCGATGCGTTGGAGGGTCAGCTCATTGAGCGTTGCGGCGCTGCCGTAGGAGCTGCGGTCGGCTGGTATGTCGGTGGATTTGATCCAGGCGCCGTTCGCATAGGCGAAGAAGTCATCGCCAGGTGCGACGCTGCGATCGATGCCGGTCAGCTCAGATGCGGCCAACGTCGGGGCCGGCGTTGCAGGGGCGTTGGTCGCGGACGCGGCGAGTGCCAGGCTAGTCAGGGTGAACGTCGCGAGCGAGATGCTGACGTTGGCGTGGGGCATGTGGCGGTGTCCTCGAGCATAGCGCGGAAGTGAGCCGGAACGCGTGATTGCGATCAGCTATTGGAGCCCACACGAGCAGCCGCGACGCCGGATCATGCGGTACGCGCGATTTCTCACATCGTCGACGTAATGTGTTCCGGCTGCACCTTGAAAATGACTCGCACTTCGCCCGGTTGGCGGTAGGGATACTGGTCCTTTCCCAGATATTTCTTGGCGAGTGCATCGATGTGCTGGTCTGCGCCGTTGCGGGTCCGTTCGACGACCCGACCTCGCACCTCCAGATAGCGGTACGGATTGTCAGGATCCATGATCGATAGCGCGACTCTTCCGTCGCGCTGTAGATTTTTATCCTTTTGGCGACCCTCGGCCGTGTTGATCACGACATGGCGACCATCGTAGTCGACCCACACAGGTGTGACCTGGGGTTGACCGCCGGGCATCAGCGTCGCGAGATGCGCGAACGCCTTCTTCCGGAACAGATCGAGATGCGAATCCGGTATGACTTTCTCCGCCATGGTCAACTCCTTCTGTTATCAGTACGAGGCCAAGAATACTGCCGCTGTCCTGCAGCAGCTAGAGGAATCCGGCCGCGATCTGTGGTAACCGGCGCGCGGCTTGGACGCTCACCCGCGCCGTAAGTCTTTGTATCAGTGAGCAGTGAGTCGCGAATTCCTGGTCAATATTCGCCGCCAGTTTATATCCTGCCAGCTGTCCGCCCGGAGCAGGATGTGGGACGAGCGGGATCCCCGCAGCGGCGGGCGGGTCGCCCTCAGCCACGCGCCGGTAGAGCCTCCATGCGTTGGTACACGGGACGTCCGACGCCGTGGGAGAGGGCGGCGATGTGCGCGGCGTCGAACTCCTGGCCGTTGACGCGCCGGCGGCGCGCATCACATGACCGAGAACTGGTGCTCCGCCAACAAGATCATTGTAGCTCGCAGCTTTCCTGCTGCGTCGGAACGATATGCGGGCGAAGCGTCCGGTCGGATCCCTCCCTTTCCTTGCGTGTGAAGAAGTTCAATCGCAGCTCTATCAGCCGAGTCAGTCAGGCCGGGGTCGAAATGGATGAGGCCCTGAATCAAGCCCAAGAAGGTTCCGATGATTCCGAACCCGGTGAGAATGCCCGGCAGGTGCTTGAAGTACTCCGAGCCGATCCACGGGTCAGCCACCGTCTCGAGATTGAAGAAGGCCTCGGCCGGCTGAGTCGCCCGAATAGCCGACACGCGCCGCTCCGCGCCGACCGGCGAGTGTTGTTCGTGAAGGGTCGCCTCGAACTCGCGCCATACCCTGGCGAGGCGCGTTCCCCGGAAGACCTTGTCGAGGCTCGATTTGATGGTCTCAGGGCTCTGGGGGTCGACTGACTCGATCTGCTTTACAAGATCAACGAGGCGAAGACGAAGAGGCAGACCGCGGAGGACGTATTGCAGCAGGAAATGCGTGAGGAGGCCGGCCTCCAGCAGACCCAGAATCGCTACGAGCGGATTTCGCTTGTAGATATGCAACCGGAGTCGGCACGGGTGCTCAAATTCTGCACTCTTACGGCAGAACGCAGCAACAAACGTGCGCGGAATCCTGGCTTGCGGACTGCGTCGGGAAGCTTTGCTGCAAGCCCCGCCGCCGCTCAGGATTCGGACAGCCATGGCCCCAATAAGCTCAAATCACGGCCGGCGCTGCCTGAAGCTGGGCATCATCGTGATCCTTGTTGCTCCCGGCGGACGGCGGACAATGACGTGCCGGCGGGTCACTGCCAGCGGGTTTCCCGACAGGCCACCGCCGCGCACAGTCGCCGATCTGTTCGTTGCCGATGAAATTGCTGTCGGCTACAGTCCCGTGCGCGAGGGCCGGCCTCCTGCGAATATAGTTTGCAATATTCGCGCATAGACCAAGAACGCGGTCGGCCCGGCCGCCACCCGGATGGCCGCCAGGCGAGACGTTGTGGGTCAGCTCCGGTCGGAGAGTGCACGTGCGACCCATTCGAGTCGGACTGATCGGGTTCGGTTACGCCGGGAGCACCTTTCACGCGCCATTGATTGGCGCAACGGACGGGCTGCATATCGCGGCCGTCGCCAGTAGCAGAAGCGCCAAAGTCCACGCGGCTCTCGGTCCTTCAGTCGACGTGCTGTCACCGGCAGCACTGATTGCACGGGCTGACATGGATCTCGTCGTGATTGCGACACCCAATGAATTACACCATCCGCTCGCTATCGCGGCGTTGGCGGCCGGTCACCACGTCGTGGTCGATAAGCCTTTCGCGCTGGACGCTGGTCAGGCCCGGGAGATGTCGGCGGCGGCGGATCGGGCCGGAAGAACCCTCAGCGTGTTTCATAATCGACGGTGGGATAGCGGATTTCTTACACTGACGCGCGTGCTCCGGGAAGGCCGGCTGGGTCGGCCGGTAGAATTCGTCGCGCATTTTGATCGCTATCGTCCTGAGCCCCGCAACCGCTGGCGCGAAGGATCTGGCCCCGGGGCGGGATTGTGGATGGACCTCGGCCCACACCTGATCGACCACGCCGTTCAGCTGTTCGGCCCGCCGCTGGCAATTACTCTTGACACCGCAAAGGTCCGAGACGGCGCGGTGTCCGACGACTGGTTCAGTGCAACGCTGCGGTGGGCCGACGGCCCATACTCGCAGCTGCGCGCGCGCCTTCACGCGAGCACGCTCGCCGCACATCGGGCCCCGCACCTCACATTGCACGGTACTGAGGGAAGTTTCGTTGTCGAGGGCCTCGATCCACAGGAGGAAGCGCTCAAAGCGAGTCCGGACACGCTGACGTTGCGGTCGCCGGCATGGGGTCGCGACGAGCGCGCCGGAACGTTGTGGCTGGCGGATGGGTCCGCCATCCGCAGCCAATCCGAGCCACTTGCCAAAGGGGCGTACCCGAGCTACTACAGCCGCCTCCGCGACGCGCTAAGGGGCGAGGGCGCCAATCCCGTCCCCGCGTCCGACGGCATTCTGGTGCAGGACTTGCTCGATGCCGGGCGAACGAGTGCCAACGAGCGGCGCGAGGTGGTCGTGTGTAGTCGCACGTTCGCCACGTGAGGCGCGACATGTCCCTATCGTCCGTTTTCTACTGCAACTTTTCTGGCGGCCGGGCCCTGCGCGCTGCGAGGGCTTCGCGCCCCAACTCGATCAGCGCCCCGGCGCGCATGAGCTAATGGCCAGATTCACGGGCGTGCGATCGACAGATGCGGATCACGAAGCGCGACGCTATTCTCTGACGCATGCCTAGCGTACTCGTAACTGGGGCCTCGGGCGGAATTGGTGCCGCCATTTGCAAAGCATTAGCGCTACGCGGCGTAACGGTAGCGTTGCATTACCAATCTCACCGAGCAGCAGTCGAAGAGACGAGGCGGGCGATGGATGGCGACGGTCACATTACGATTCAAGCCGACCTGAGCAATCCTTCGGCAATCGAACGCCTCTGGCAGGAAGCATCCGCGCTGCAGCGCATTGATGCCATCGTAAACAATGCGGGCATCTTTCCCAGCCATCCACCATTGACTACGGACTATGCAGACTGGACAGCGGCGTGGCAGCGCACACTTGCGATCAACCTGACCGGTCCGGCGCACCTCGCCTATTTCGCCGCGCGTACGATGGTAGAGCAGGGTGGCGGGAGGATCGTAAACGTCTCTTCCCGTGGCGCTTTTCGAGGAGAACCCACTGCGCCCGCGTATGCCGCGAGCAAGGCAGGGTTGAATGCGCTCAGCCAATCGCTGGCAAAAGCGCTTGCGCCCAAAGGCATCTACGTGTTCGTCGTCGCCCCGGGTTGGGTGTCAACACAGAGAGTCGCCCTATCAGTCCAGGATAAGGCAGTACTGGCTGATCAACCACTGGGGCGTGTGGCGACCCCGGACGAGGTGGCGCAAGTCGTCGCCTATTGTACGCTGGATGCGCCGCCGAGCCTGACCGGCGCAATTCTGGACGTGAACGGCGCCTCGTATCTACGGACATGACAAGGTGCTGCGTTCTGAGTACAGATGGGACACAGTCACGTCGAACAATTCTGCGAGGCGTGCTCGGGACCCACCCGTCATCTGCAGGTCAAGGTGCAGGCACCCGGCCGCCCTATGTCACAGCGGCGTATGTCGAACGATCTTGCACACTGCTGTGCCTGTGCCGCCATGAAACGCTCCTATTTGAGATTCATCACCGCAATCGTGCAGCCGACCGCGAAGATCGGAATTGGGGCGTAGAACCACAACTCGCCGGTGTGCCCTTGAGCCGCGCCGGCGATGGCGACGAACGTGCGGATCTCGAACCCGCCCTGGCCCGCCTCACGCCACGTGTCCTCGTCCTGATATGCGAGCAGCTCCTCGCGCCGGTTGCCGAGAAACTTATGGAGAAACTCCCGGTCCCAACTCTCGTTGATCCTCCCGGAGTCCGGTGTGGCCGGCCAATGTGAGATGCCGCCTGTGCCGACCACGGCGATGCGCTGGGGCCGGACCTCGCACGCTCGCTTGAGCGCGCGGCCGAACTCATAACAGCGCTTGAGCGGGATCAGCGGCGGTCCCTGGCAGTTGATGTTGACCGGAATGATGGGCAGGTCGTAGCGCGGCGTCAGGAAGCTCAGTGGCACCATGATGCCGTGATCGAACTTCCACTCCTGTGCATAGGCGAGATCGATGTCGTTCATCACGTCCTCGATCAGCCGCAAGGACAACTCGGGCGCTCCGGGAATGCGCGTCCGCTTGATCCCCAGCCAGGCCTCATCCTCGATCGGTCCTTCGTAGTGATCGGCCATGCCGAAGCAGATCGCCGGCATGTTGTTCATGAAGAAATTTGCGAAGTGCTCCGCGCCGACGACGACGAGCGCATCCGGCCTGGCCGCTTCGATGGCTTGCCGCATGCGATCGTACGCCGCGTAGAAAGCGTCGCGAACCGCCGGGTCAGCCTGGTCCCTGCGTCCCGTAATGCCCGGCGCGTGACTACAGACACCAGCGAAGACGAGGCTCATGACACGGACCTATGCGGGTGTCAATGCGCCGCAGACCATCATCGTCCTGCCGCTCGCGTGTACATGCCCGTTCTGACTGGACCGTACTTGCGCTCTCCCTCGCGCATCGCCTCCAGGTACGCATTCCATTCATAGCCACGCAGCGCCGCGTAGTGCATCAGGATCTGCCCGTTGACGCCCATGACATAGAGCAATCCGATGTCGGGCTCACGAAGCGCACGACGCTCTTCCTCGGTCAGGTCGTAATCCGCGAGCAGCGCATCGAAGTGCGCATCGAACCGCTGGCGCACGGCCGGATCGCGATTGAGCTGGTAGAGGACCTTCTGCACGTTATAAAGGCTCATGTCGTTCCCCTCGCGCCGGCCGCTTCGGTCTGCCTCTCGTCGGCCTCCGCTATCGGTCCCCGGCGGATCGCTTGCGTGCCTGAGCGAGTGGCTTGCGCCCCGTGCGTTGCGGCTTCTCGTCACGCTCGCGCGACAGTCCTTCCAGAGACTGCTCCAGATCGTGCAACAGCGTGAATAACTGCGCGCTGCGCTCCGGGCCGAAACGCTGCGCAATCTCTGCGTAGATCTCCTCGGAATAGGGCGCGTGCCGCGCGATCAATCCGAGGCCCTTGGGCTCGAGGCTGACGATACTGCGGCGCAAGTCCGAGTCCACCTGCCTGCGGCTCACGAGCTGACGCTGTTCCATATCGGGCAGAATGCGCGACAGGCTCGGAGCCAGAAGGAAGGTAGCCTGCGCGAGCTCGGTCACCTCCATGGAGCCCGAGTGGGCCAGGGCACGTAGAATCCGCCATTGCTGCTCGGTGACGCCATGGCTGCGCAACCCAGGGCGAAACAGCCGCATCACCGCCTCCCGCGCCCGCAGCAACGCCATGGGCAATGACTCCGAGAAGGCGCGCATCGGCAGCGACCTGCGTGCAAGTTTAGCAACCATCGTCCACCACCCTGTTGCGCAGTAGCCCAACGCGTGACACTTCGACTTCCACGACATCACCCGGGACGAGATAGCGTGGCGGATCGAAGCGCGCACCGGCGCCGCTCGGCGTACCGGTCAGAATTACATCGCCGGCCTCCAGCGAGCAGAACGTCGACAGATAGCTGATCAGGTACGGTATCGGGAACAGCATGCGGTCGCTCGTGTCATCCTGGCGCACCTCGGCATTCACGCGCGTCGTCACTCGAAGCGGCGCCGGACCTGCCTCATCCGCCGTGACGAGGTGCGGGCCGATCGCCCCGGAGCGATCAAAGTTCTTGCCCTGAGTCACGTTGAACTTCGAGTGACGCAACCAGTCCCGCACCGACCCCTCGTTGGCACAGGTGTATCCAAAGACGTGCGCCATCGCATTCGGCTGCGCGATCCTGCGGCCGCCGCACCCGATGACGACGGCAATCTCGCCTTCGTAGTCGAGCTGCTGCGACTCACGCGGCCGCACGACTGGCTCATCGTGCGCCGAGAACGAGGCGTGCGAACGCATGAACAGGCTCGGATACTGCGGCCTCTCGGTTCCGTCCTTGTACTCTTCATTGCGCTCGGGGTAGTTGACTCCGATGCAGAAGTAGCGGGTGTTGCGTCCGATCGGATTCAGGATCTGCACGTCTGCCAACGCATAGTCGCTGTCATTCAGCGCTGCAATGCTACGTGCCGGCCCGAGAAGCCCCGTACGCAGCATGGAAAGCACATCCGTTGACTGTGGCCCCAGCCGTGCCCCCAGGTCGACGATGCCGCGGGCGTTCAGCGTGCCGCACGATTCACGGCCTTCGGCACGAAAATTGAGCAGCTTCAAGCGGCCCGCTCCTCGAGCAGGCCGACACGCCGCAAAACGCCATCCAGCCGCCGCTCGAGCTCGGCGGTCGCCGGCACCATGGGCAGGCGATGCTCGTTGCTCGGGAGCAGTCCCAATCGCTTCATCATGTACTTCATCGGAATCGGATTCGTGTCGAAGAACACCGCCTGGTTGATTTCGAACAGCTGGTGGTGCAGCGCCTGCGCCGCGGCCAGATCGTTGCGCCACACCGCCTCGCAGAGCTCCGCCAGAATCTGCGGCTGCAGATTGCCGACGGCGTTCATCAAGCCGCACGCGCCGACCGCCATCATGGGAAAGCTCAGCTCCTCGAGCCCCACGAAGATCTTGAAATCGGCCCCGAGCGCGGCATGACACTCCGACACCAGCGCAAGATCATTCACCGCGTGCTTCATGCCCACGAAGGAGCGCGACTGCGCACGCAGCTCCTTCAGAGTATCGATGGTCACGTTGACCGCCGCCCGTCCGGGGATGTGGTAGACCATCCAGGGGAGATCCGTAGTGGAGGCGAGCTGGAGGTAATACGCGATGAGCCCACGCTGCGGGGGGCGAATGTAATAGGGGGTGACGATGAGGAGCGCGTCCGCACCGGCCTGCGCCGCATGTTCGCTGAGGTGGCGGGTGTCGCGCAGGGACTGCGATCCGGTGGCGGCAATGACGGGCACCCGTTTGGCCGCCACCTGCACCGCGATGTCGACCAGCCGATTGCGTTCTTCCAAGGAAAGCGTGGACGGCTCCGCAGTCGTACCGTTCACCAGGATACCGTGAGACCCGCTCTTGATCTGGAAGGCAACGAGCCGGGCGTACGCGTCGTAATCGACTTCCCCGTCAGTGAAGGGTGTCACTAGCGGCGGGATGGAACCTTTGAGCCTATCGAGCTGAGCGTTCACGTGCAGCCTCCTGTCGGGTGACCGGAGTCACTCGCCGAGCTTCGGAACGCGGTGCGTGCCGTAAGCCATGCAGATGTTCTTCGTGTCCATATAGAAGTCGAAGCTGTAGTCTCCGCCGTCGCGCCCGATCCCACTCGCCTTCACCCCGCCGAACGGCGTCGGCAAGTGCCGGTTGTTTTCGGAATTGACCCACACCATGCCCGCCTCGACCCGGTACGCCATGCGCAATGCCCGACCTGAGTCACCCGTCCAGAGGTAGGCGGCGAGACCATAGGGGCTGTCGTTGGCGATTGCGGCCGCCTCGGCCTCATCAGCGAACGGAATCGCCGTCAGCACGGGGCCGAAGATTTCCTCGCGCGCGATGCGCATGAGATTCGTCGCGTTCGCCAGCAGTGTGGGCTGGACGTAAAAGCCCGGCCTGAGGCCATCGGCGCGCGCCCCGCCGACCCTGATCTGCGCGCCTTCTTCGCGAGCGATCCTGAAATAGCTCAATACCTTGTCGAGATGCCGCTGATGGATCAGCGGACCGATCTCCGTAGCCGGATCTAGCGGATGGCCGACCTTCAGGCGTGCGATCCGCGCGGCGAGGCGTTCGATGAAGGCATCGTAGATGGAGCGCTGCAGGAGCAGACGGCTCGAGGAGGTGCAGCGCTCCCCATTCAGGCTGTAGATCATGAACACAACGGCATCCAAGGCGCGCTCCAGATCCGCGTCCTCGAACACGAGCACGGGGTTCTTGCCGCCGAGCTCCAGATGCACGCGCTTCAGAGTCGGGGCGCCCTGACTCATGATGAGGCTGCCGGTCCGTGACTCGCCGATGAAGGCCGTGGCGCGGATGGCCGGGTGCTCGGTGAGGAGCTTCCCGGCGCGCTCGCCGACACCATTGACGAGATTGACGACTCCAGCCGGCACTCCTGCCTGCGTCATGATCTCGGCTAGCAGCATCGCCGTGAGCGGGCTCCACTCCGCTGGCTTGTGCACGACCGTGCAGCCCGCAGCCAGCGCGGGAGCGATTTTCCAGGTCGACAGCATGAAGGGCGTGTTCCAGGGCGTAATGACCGCCACAGGCCCGATCGGCTGACGCAGCGTGTAGTTCAGGTGCGCGGCGGCCGGTAGCGACAATCCCTCCGACGCCCCGGGCGCGCGATCGGCGAAGAAGCGGAAATTCTCCGCCGCACGGGCCGCGGCGCCGTTCATGAAGCGCAGCGCCTGACCCGTATCCATGCACTCGACGAGCGCGATCTCCTCGCGCCGCGCCTCGATGGCATCGGCAACTCGGTGCAGGATCGTACGCCGCTCCTCACCCGTCTTGGCGCGCCACGCGGGGAAAGCCGCCTCCGCTGCCGCTGCAGCGGCGTGCACGTCGCGCTCGTCGCCGCAAGCCACCTGGTTGATCACCCGCGCGTCCACCGGGGACACGTTATCGAGAACCTCCCGCCCGGAGCCGCGCTCGTGCTGGCCCGCGATGAAATGCCCCAGGGGTTGCGCACGGAAGCGCTCGAGGAAGCCCGCCGCCGTGGCGATGTTGGATTCCAGAGCGCTCATGACCGCACCGCCGCCGCCCGGCTCTGGCGAGTCTTCACGTACTCATGCAGGTTGTTCTTCTTGAACGTCAGCAGCGGATCGATCTCCTGCATCTCGAGGGAAATGCCCAGCGGCTGGCGCTCATACAGGTCTCGGAGCTGCGCACACACCACGGCAAATATCGCTTCGCAGGCGCGCTTGCGCGTGTCCACGTCCCTGCCGTGCCCGACTTTCACACTGATATGCACGAACGCATTGTCCGCATGCCCATCGGCGATGACGTAGTGCTGCGCTTCATATGCGCGGGTACGGATACCGCCGATCGGAAAGACCCCGGTCGCCAGCGCGGCGGTGTGCACAGCCGCCAGAAATCCAGGCAGGTCGAGCCGCGCGCGCAGGCCCGCCGAGTATTCGATCACGATGTGCGCCATAGCGGCTCTTTCGCGCTCGCAGGTGCAGATACTTAACATCATAATCATCTTTCGGAGCAAGGCTGTCAAGCTGAAAAAGCGCGCACGATCCAAAGCCAGCCGCCTCGAGTGCCCGCACTTCGAACGACGTTGACTGCCAGCTCGCCCGCGGGGCAATGTTTCCACCTTGCATCCAAATCGAGCGCATCACTCAAGGCAGCCCCATGCGCAGAACATCAAAGTTGAAGGCTCGTTTGCCGGCGGCGGTTCTCATCGCTGCGCTGGGCGCCTCACTCGGAAACTGCCTGGCGGGTGGCGCGATGCACCCCGAGCACGCCGCGCACGCCATGGTGGTCAGCGTTCATGAGCTGGCTTCGCGGGCTGGCGTGGAGGCGTTGAAAGCGGGTGGCAACGCGATCGATGCTGCCGTGGCCACGGGCTTTGCGCTGGCGGTGGTGTATCCGGCGGCCGGCAACATCGGCGGCGGGGGGTTCATGCTCATCCGCATGCATTCCGGGGAAACGCATTTCCTGGATTATCGAGAGAGGGCCCCAGGGCGCGCCACCGAGACGCTGTACCAGGACAAACAGGGCAACGTGATCCCGAATCTCAGTGTCATTGGGTATAAGGCGGCGGCGGTCCCCGGCTCAGTGAAGGGGATGGTCTACGCCGAACGACAGTTCGGAAAGCTCGGTCTGGCCAAGGTGATCGAACCTGCGATCCGGCTCGCAAGCGAGGGCTATCCGCTGAGCTGGGGCGCTGCGAAGGCGCTGACAGAAGAGAAGGATCTCGCACTGTTTGCCGATTCCAGGCGGATCTTCCAGAACAGTGGCAGGGGATGGCATCAAGGAGATGTCTTCAAACAATCCGAGCTCGCCCGAACGCTGCAGCGGATCTCCGCCAGTCCCGACGATTTCTACACCGGCACGATGGCATACGAGATCACGGACTTCGTACAGAAGGGTGGTGGAATCATCACGGCGCAAGATCTGGCGAGCTACGAGGTGAAGGACCGCACCCCGGTGCGTGGAACCTACCGCGGACTCGAAATCATCAGCGCTCCGCCGCCATCCTCGGGTGGCATCGCGCTGATCGAGACGCTAAACATCCTGGAAGGGTTTGATCTCGCGAAGGCGGGGCTCGATTCGTTCAAGTCGATTCACTTGATCACAGAAGCGTATCGCCGCGCTTTCCTCGACCGTGCGCAGTTCATGGGAGACCCTGACTTCGGCACCCTACCCTTAGATGAGCTCGCAGACAAGCGCTACGCCGTGGCATGGCGCAAGTCGATCGACCCGCAACGTGCGAGCACGAGTCTGGAGTTACATCGACCGGCCCTGTTTCCGGAGTTGGATCAATACGCGGCTGCGCATCCGCTCGTTGCCTCGACCAGGGAATCGAAGCACACCACGCACTACTCGGTGGTGGATGTCGAGGGCAATGCGGTCGCCGCGACGACCACGATCAATGACGAGTATGGCTCGAGAGTCACCGTGGGGCCGCTTGGATTCCTGCTGAATAACGAAATGGACGATTTCGCCTCGAAGGTCGGCGTGCCAAATCTCTACGGGCTGATCCAGGGCCAGGCGAACGCCGTGGGGCCGAACAAACGGCCGCTCTCGGCGATGACTCCGACGATCGTGCTCAAAGGCGCCAAGCTGTGGCTGGTGCTGGGGGCAGAGGGTGGGCCGACGATCATCACACAGGTGGCCAACATTCTGATCGGCGTGGCGGACTATGGGCTTGACATTCAGGAGGCGGTCAATTCACCGCATTTTCACAATCAGTGGCTGCCTGATGAAATCTCCTTGGAGCCCAAGCGCTTCTCAGCGGATGCCATTCGGCTGTTGGAATCCACGGGGAACAAGATCAAGTGGACCGAGATCGGAGACGCGGAGTGTATTCAGGTCGAGCTGGCGACGGGAGAACGGCTTGGCGGCAGCGATGGCCGTAACGAAGAGGGCAGGGCCTTGGGCTACTAGGCAACGTGAGAGCGACACGCGGATTTTCAGCAACCGCAGCTGAGTTCCGCAGTTGTGCCTCGCAGCCAGGGTGCGCGGCCGCGGACTCGGCATTTTCACAGGGAAAAGCCGGGATAGACGAACGCTCCGCGAATCATCTCCGCATCCTTTTCCGAGACACCGCAGGCACGCACCGTCTCGTACCAGCTGGCGTCAACGTGTTGCTTCATGTCGTTGAGGAGTTTCGCTGCCTCGCCGGTCTCGAGGAGAAAGCGTGCATGCTGAGAAAGAATGTTCTTGGCGTTGGCGTAGCGACCCAGGTCGCCGCAGGCCATTGCCAGGTCCCGTCGCTCCTGACTGACGGGTACCGATGGCGTGAGGTCGTACGCAGGCGACAGCTTCCAATCCCTGTCCTTGGCGATCGCAGCGTGATTACGCGGGTGATCGTCAATATTCGAAATGAGCGCGTTAAAGCAGACCCGCCGGAATAGCTCGCGGGCATCCTTGCTTGCATCGGCAACAATTCGACGCAGCTCCTCGACGAGCAGCACGTAGGACCAGTGCGCCCGCATTTCCGGTGCTTCGTCTGCGCGCAGGATCGTCAAGCCACTGACCATTCGCGCGCGCGTATAACCCCGCGCCGTCCTTTCACGATCGAAGCGCTTAATGAGCAGGACGTCTCTCCCCCCGACTGCTTCGATGCGGCTTTCCGCTGTCGTGATGCCGCACTCGCGTGCCAGCCGCAGCATGGCGTGCTCGACCCGCGTGTTGTTCCAGCGGTCGTCTGGGCGATTGAACTTCGCGATCCACAGGCCGTCGTCGTCCTCAACAACAGCTTTCGGTCGCGCACCACCCATTGAGGTGGCCAGCAAAAGCAGGTCCTGCAACTGTGGTGTCTCGGGATCGTCAGGAATATCGTCCTTGACGAGCGCCTCGGCGAGAGTCTGTAGTTTCTCCAAGTCAGGTGTTTTGTTGAATTTCCGTTGTGGGGCGGGTGGGGCACTGTTGCGGCCGAAGCCAAGCGCACCGGCGCGATCATCCGGTGACTGCAGCAGGCAATCCAGCTCGCCTGACTGTGGTTTACCGGCATGCTTTTCGATGACGCGGCGACCCCAGTAATCCGGTCCAGCATCGCGCAAGGCACCGAAGACGCCCTGCAACTGAGCAGTCTCATAAGTCCTGGTCGAGAGTTTGAGCTCGACGGGATCGACCTCGACCTTGTGGGGACTCTCCAGATACGAGCGGCCGTAGACGAACCGACCCAGTGCGTCGCCCCTCGCGTTCATTGCCAGCGCAAACTTGCCCGCCGTCACTGCTGAAACTTCGCCCGGAAGAGTGATGTAGACAAAGCACTCGGACGCAGAGGGCCTAGAAATCATTGTCGAGCCTCGCGCTGCGGCGGGCGCGCGTCTTTCCTTTGGCAGCTTCGAGGGTGAGGCCTTGCTCGTCCTTGGTGGGATTCGCCAGATCTTCCAGCGGCTGCAGCAAGTCATAGACCCACAGCAGAGCGGCATAGACTCCAATGCCGGTTGAGGTCTTGCCCTTCTCGGCGTCCATTACCGCACGGCGGCCCGTTCCGATCTTCTGGGCGACATCCTCGATAGTGCAGTTCCGCCGTATTCTGGCCGTGCGAAGGTTTTCGCCCAGCCGGCTCAGGGCTTGCTCGACGGGATACGGTGGGGCTACAAGCAGATGATTACGAGCGACCATATTTCCTTAAAAGGGCTTTTTTGCCATTTAGTGTGCTCTTAAGAGCATATCATCATGAGAGATCGCAGCCGCAGATCCAGTGCTCTCAAGGGCATCTTAAGGCGGTTAATATGCTTTCAAAAGCATAATAGATGCCCGCGACGGCACGTCATTGAGGGCCACTCAAGTGTCGAAAGAGTCTGAAGTCATCCAACAGTTGTTTTTGACTCTCGATACGCGGGTCACCTGCCCGAAGTGCGCCGCCAAGTTCAGCCTGCGGGAGGGTTTTGCCAAGCAAGCGCTCGAGCAACTCGAGCAGTCCACCGAGGGGGCATTGGAGGCAGTGCGGGAAGTCGAGCGGGCTGAAGCCCACAAGCATGCGCAGCAAATCGCAGCTCAGCGGGACAAAGTGCTGCGCAGTGAGAACGCGCAGCTGCAGCAGTTGCTGAAGGAGCAGGCGGACGGGCACGCCAAGGCGCTGCAGGAGGTTAGTGCGCTCACCGAACGGTCCGTGGCGGCGCAGCTCGCGGCGCTGCGCGGCCAACTCGCCGAGAGTCAGGCCAAGATCGGCGCGCTGGCGCAACGTGAGGCGGCACTCTCGGCACGCGAACAGGGCATCGAGACCCGCGTTGCGCAGGAGGCCCAAGCAAAGGCGCAGGCGCTGTTCGCCGCAGACCGGCAGGCGCTGGAGCAACAACTGGCGCACAAGAGCCAGATGATCTCCGAGTTGCGCTCGGCCGAGCTCGCACTGCGCAAGGAGAAATCCGCGCTGCAGGACCGCGCCGGGGCGCTGGAGATCGAAGTGGCCCGCAAGCTCGACGCTGAGCGTGCAGAGCTCGAGGCACGAGTCCGCGCCCAGGAGCGCGAGCGCGCCGAGCTCGACAAGGCGGACCTGCAGAAGCGCCTGGATGACGTGAACGCCCAACTCCTCGAGGCGCAACGCAAGGGGCAGCAGAGCTCGCAACAGCTGCAAGGCGAAGTGCTGGAACTGACGCTCGAGAGCGGCCTCGAGCGGGCCTTCCCGCTGGACACGGTCGAGGAAGTGAAAAAAG
>WNFO01001797.1_pt1 | contig 18337 bp, 24 predicted proteins | sample 5400251 | NCBI WGS metagenome assembly WNFO01 (sample SAMN13153354, study PRJNA577476) | soil metagenome | isolation source: 100 cm saprolite under Madrone tree | place: USA:California | collected 2016-06-14
AGTTCGTAAGTGTGTCGGCAGCTCATTCGTCTGCGACGCAGCCGAACGTTGACCGCGAGGCAGCGTAACGGTCAAGGCCACCCGGGCGACCGGTAGGCGTCAGGCCATGCCGTCGCGAGGCAGCGTGCAGCGAGGCTGCGATGACACACCGCCCGAGTCGTAGGACTTTTCTGCTGGGGATACTGGCGGCAGGAGCCCTGACCGACGATGTAGTGGTTGCTGGTGCGACCGGGCAGCGATGGTCGCAAGCCACGGCCGCCGCTTGGTATGCCCGGCAACCTTGGCTCGTCGGAGCTAACTACGTGCCGGCGAACGCCATCAATCAGCTTGAGATGTGGCAGCCCGAGACGTTCGATCCGGAGAGAATCGATCGGGAGCTAGGCTGGGCGCAGGCACTCGGCATGAACACAATGCGGGTGTTCCTGCACGATCTGCTTTGGCAACAGGACAGCGAGGGCTTTCGGCAGCGGTTAGACCGCTTTCTGCAAATGGCAGCACGGCACGACATCAGGCCCATGCTGGTGCTGTTTGATTCCTGCTGGGATCCGCAGCCGCACCTGGGACCGCAACCTGCGCCTCGTCCGGGCGTTCACAATTCTGGCTGGGTGCAGAGTCCGTCGGCCAAGGCGCTCGCAAATCCCGCGGAATACGCCCGTCTGCGGTCTTATGTGACAGGCATCGTGGGCGCGTTCGCCACCGATAGCCGCATCCTGGCGTGGGACGTGTGGAACGAGCCCACTAACACGAACGACTCCATTTTTCCGGGGGCTGAAGCGCCTGGTAAGGCCGATGTCGTATTGGCGCTCATGCCCCGGGTGTTCGGCTGGGCACGGGCCGCGGGTGCAAGCCAGCCACTGACGAGCGCGCTCTGGATCCCCGAGGACGATTGGTCGTCGGAGCGGCGGATGAAGCCGATCGAACGGATCCAGATCAGCCAGTCGGATATCGTCTCATTCCACAACTACCAGAACCCCCGCGAATTCCAGCGACACCTGCGCTCACTGATGCGCTATCGACGGCCGATCATCCTTTCGGAGTATCTGGCGCGCAGCTTCGGAAGCACGATCGAGGGTATCTTGCCGATCGCCAAGCGATATAAGGTGGGTGCCATTAACTGGGGATTGGTGGCCGGCAAGACCCAGACCTATTTCCCCTGGGACTCCTGGCAGAGTCCTTACCTCGACCGATCTTTGAAAATCTGGCACCACGACCTTCTGCGCGCCGACGGCGGTCAATACAGTCTGCGGGAGGCGAATCTCATTCGGGATCTGACCCGACAGCATTGAGGTTTGTTGACGCGAGAGAGGGTTGCGCGGCGGGAGAGTGGTGATCGAGGATGCGCACCTTGGCTGTCTCGTACTCCTCTGCAGGCAGCACCCCGATTTCCTTGAGGCGGAGATGCTCGCGCATGGCTGTCTCGTACTCCTCTGCAGACAGCACCCCGATTTCCTTGAGGCGGAGATGCTCGCGCATTTCGTCGCGGAGGTGTTCGGTCTTCGTGCGTCGGCGCGCCGCTGACGCGAGCCGAATGTGCGCCGCGAGCTTTGCCATGAAAGGCCGAAAGACATGGAAGGTTCCAAGGCCGCCGGTGCATTCCAGCAATCTCGCCGCCCCGTGGGTACTGAACAGACTCACTGTCTCAGTCGTCCTGTATACAGCCACGAGCGTCGCGAATGGCCACACCACTATGACGGTGACACACACCGGAAGAAGCCAATCGTGCTGCCACCACGGCGTCGCTGAGGAGTCGATCTGCGAAGCGATCACTAAGGCCAGGGCTATTAATAGTAGCGAGAAGGTGATCCATCGCCATGCGATGTGCCTCAAGCGCCGTGGCGCATCGACGAACCGCAGATCGAGGACGTATTCGAGCAGGGCGGAGCGTGAGTTCGAGCGTACGGAAAGATAGTAGTAGTCGATGATCTCAAGCTGCAGGAGGCGTCTGCGAAGTCGACTGCGGAACTCGATTCGCGCGTGGACCGTCCGCGCGTCCCGAAGGTCCGGCACCTGCCGGAAGTCCGACTCGAGCAGGACGTGTTCAGTCGTTGGCATCCGAGCGACGCTCGCGTACATCTTTCTGTTTGATCTTAATCACGCACCGTGGCTGGTTTCTGAGAACTGCGTCCCGCACCGGGACCAGTGTCCTCATCGAGACATAATCCGTCGGCATTCTGGCGCCGATATACTATTGAACTGGCTCTTGGGGTGCTCGCTGGATCAGCTGTGGCTCGTCGAACTCGAGATGGTTGACGTAAGGCGCCACCGGATGACTGACCATCCGAGTCTGAGGATAGGTCTCCAGGAGCTCACTCGCCTCGGCTACCCTCGACCGAAGCCAGGTATCGTAGTCTTCGCGGCGCAGGATCGCGGGCATCTGGCCCGTCGTGTTGTCGATTTCGGCCAGCAACGGATTGGCCGGCACTGTCAAGAGCGCGCAGCTCTCGACGACCTCGTCATCGTCGGTCACCGAACGATCCCAAAGTACCGCAACGCCAAACACGAGACGGTTGACCAGCCGCACGTAGTACGGCTGGCGGTATCCTGCCTGAGTGCGCTGCCAAACGTAGAAGCCCGCGAGAGGCACGATGCCGCGCTGTCCATTAAACCAAGCGGTGCGGAAGTCCTCCGAGCTCTGAAGGGCGTCGCCTCGGACACGAGCGCACCCGCGCCGCGCGACGTCACCTTTTGCGGACGGCGGCACGAGACCCCACCGCATCATCACGCCCTCCGATTCGCGCTCGTGCATTCGAACCACGGGAACGCTCTGGGACACGGCCACGTTGAAGCGCACGGAGAACTGCCACCAGGGATGTGCCACGGAGAGCTCGCTCTCCGCGTCCGCCCGGTCCGGAATCACCAATCGCTCGCTCATCGAGTGCGAGCGTACGACTGATCAGCCGCTGGCGGGAAATGTCCGCGCCCGGCGACAGTGGATTCCTTCGCACGGATCTGCGCTGTCAATGCCGCCGGGGGATCTTTTCGCGGTGGAGGCACTGCAGCCTGACAGTACGCTCGGGAGATCAGGGGATCGAGCCGCTCCAACTCTTGAATTTGGAATTCTCCAGCGTGATGCGATCACCGGACTGCGCGATCCGGCCACCGACCTTGTCAACATCGACATGTGACCTGGGTCCGACGTAGAGGCCGACTGTTTTCATGTTCCGGGTGCCCGGGTGTTCGAGACGGGCCACTAACGAGAGCGGCTGGTTAGAGGTGTTTTCGAACATCAGAACGAATCCAGGTTCTAACACGAGCGGGTGAAATTTTACGCTGACCGGCATGGGCGGGAGCCTCGCTTCCCGCCCGGATTGCCACATGTCCCAACCCAGGATCGGTATCACGATCGCTGCAACTGCCCACGTAACGGGGTGCGTCTTGCGCCGCTGGGTGGGCTGCGGAGGCGCACTTGGTGTCGCCTTGGCCGACGGGACTACCGGACGCGGCGCCCCGCGCTTGGGCACGCCGGAGGTCTGTCGGAAACCTCGTTGCCGCACTCCGGTGTATTTCACGAGAGGCATTTCGGCGTTCTCCTGACTCGACGATGCGAGCGCGGATAAACGCCGATATCAGACGCCACGATAGGACATAACTGCCGTGACGGGCGTCACACAGCGGCGAGACATTGTGGTCCTAGGCGCGCTCATGAACCGTAACCCGATGCACGAAGCAAGGGCCGCGCTTGCGCTGCACCCCCGGTGCGCGGCCCATTGTCGGACGAGAGGGATGCTCCTGCCGGAACCCGGGATATGAACCTGCGACTCCTGCGTCCCGAAACTTTGAGGGGTCACCCGGGTTGTAAGCCCTGAGTAGTTTTGGCTAAAATAGCCAATATGGGCAAGCAAGTATCCGCGAGTGACGCGAAAAACAACTTTGGCGGGCTTCTGGATGACGTGGCGGCATTGGGGCGCGTCGAGATCATGAAGCATGGCCGGCTCGTAGCCGTCGTGCTTTCTCCACGTGTGCTCAGCGGCGCCCTTGGCGAGGCGGATCAGCCTGGGCGTGTCGTGCGGTGGGGTGAGAAGCACATGATCCCGCCTGAGCGGGCTCGCGCCGCGCGGATGATCCGTCCGCCGCTCGGGTTCGATGACGAATAGGCGCGATATTGAGGAACCACTGACCCCCCAGGAGGTGCAGGCGATCCTCAGCATTTGCTCGCCCCGCGGCGTTCTCGTCGGCGGTCAGGCGTTGGCTTTCTGGGCCGACCACCTGCAGGTCAAGCGTCCGGCCAATCTCGTTTCGGGAGTCACGGCCGATGCCGACTTCATCGGCGACGCGGCTCTTGCGAAGAGCCTGGGAAAACGTCTCGGCTGGGACACGTGGATCCCCGGTCTCGACGAGGCGACACCGCAGACGGGCAAAGTGACTCACCGTCTGGAAAACGGCGGCGTGAAACAAGTCGATTTTCTGTCGGGAGTCGTCGGTCTGACGACGAAAGACCTGGTCCGCCGCGCGGTCGACATGGAAGTCCCGGGCATCGGGCACCTGCGGGTCATGCATCCAGTCGACGTCCTGGATAGCCGCATTCAAAACTTGCACCTACTGCCAGAGAAGCGAACTGAGGCCGGGGTCGCGCAGGCAGGACTCTCGGTGGATGTTGTGCGCGCTTTCATTCGCGTCGAAATCGCAACCCGTACCGAGCGAGCAGGGGTCAAACTGCTGGAACGGGTTGCCGATATCGCCGGCGACATCGCGGCGGTGCGAGTGTTTTTGCTCTTTGGCGTCGAGCCGCTCGCTGCTGTGCCGCTGGAGGACTTTCGAACGACGTCCGCGCTTCACAAGGTCCGGTGGCCTCAGATCCGCGCGGAAGTTGGCGCGAAACGAGAATCGCTTCGCAAAGTACTTCCGAAATCAGTGAAGGCGAAAACCGCGGCGCGGGGCTGAGCTACGGCCCCCCCCGAGCTGGCGAGCCTTGGTTTCCATGACTCGCGGCGCCACATCCCGAAACGCGGATCGGCTCGATTGCCCCACGACTTGCGGTTGACGACTGGCTGTGTGATAACTACGTCATGCGAAGTACGCGACGCGTAGTACACTCCCCCCACGATGGTCAATTGGGCCACTATTCCGATCCCCCGTTGCTGGTGCTCGCGAGCCTGGCGAGTGGCCCCAAGCACGGACACGCGATGATTGAGGACATTGCCGCCCTGTGTGGTACGCGGCTGGGGCCAGGAACGCTATATGGCGCGATTGCGCGCCTAGAGCAGCAGGGTTGGATTGAACCATTACCGGCCGAAGAGCGCCGGCGACCCTATCGTATTACCACGCAGGGCGCTCGTGTGCTGCGCGCCAAGTTGACTACTCTGCAGCAGTTTGCGAAAGCGGGGATCAGACGACTGGAGTTGGCATGACTCCCAGACTCGCTCGCTGGCTCGTGCGCCTCTATCCGTGCGATTGGCGAGAGCGTTATGGCGAAGAGTTTGACGCGCTTCTTCAAGACGGCGCCGGTGGATTCCACGCCGTGGTAAACGTGCTGCGGTCGGCGCTAAGGGAACGCGTCGTCCCAGCGGCGACATTTGGGGTGGTTATGCATCAGTACCCGAATTCGGTCCTCTCACTGAGCAAGAAACCCAGTGCCTTTGTGCCGATGGTGATGTCGTTCACGGCGCTGGCTGTTCTTCTCGGCAGCATCGCCGCCTCGTCTGGCGTCGTCCGCGAGACCGATGAAGGGGCCATCGCCCACATCTGGCAGCTGCTCATGGCCGGACAGTTGCCGATATTGGCGTATTTCGTGATCCGGTGGCTCCCGCGCGTGCCTCGGCAGACCCTATATGTCTTAGCGCTGCAAATCGGAGCGGCGCTGGCCGCCTTGGCCCCAGTCTATTTCCTCGGACTCTAGTTTGAGTGTGCGGCTATTACACGGATCGGCGGTTGCCTGGTGATCGGCCGTGGGTGACGTAGGAACACCAGCGCACGGGTCTGCAATTCGACTACCTGACCGAGCGTCTTTCGGGAACGACAGGAAAGATCAGGACTACGGGGCGGGATTAAGGAACTGAAGAAGCTCTCGATAGTCACCGGTGTCGGCCGTTCGCAGCGCGGCGATATAGCGTGTGCGGACATCGCCGGCAGCTACAAGAGATCCACGGCCCCACTCAAATCGGCGCCCCTCGAGCTCGGTTAGAAGGAGATCCGCCATGAGGCGAGCATGGCGGCCGTTCCCGTTCGGGAATACGTGGACGGACACGAGACGGTGGTGATAGCGTGCGGCAAGCTCGATAGGCGAATACGCATCGTGCTCGATCTGGGCGCGAACATCGTCGAGCATCTGGTGCAACCGTGTCGGAATCTCGATCCAAGGCGCGCCCAGGTTCTTGTCCGAGCGTCGCGCGCGTCCAGCCCAGCGCCAAACGCGGTTGAACATGCGTCGGTGGACCGCGTGTACGAAGCGCGAATCCAGTGGGTCGCCCCGTCGCCGCGCGAACGCCCACTCGGTGGCTTCGAGGAAGTTAGCTTCCTCGTACTCATCGAGTTCGCGCTGAAGCGTCAGATGAACGGGGATGAGCTCGGCCGCCTCATCTGGATCTATGGGTGTGGCGCCTGGCGCATATTCGAATCGGAGGGGCATTACTCGCTTATCGCCATAGCCGTGAGCGCTTGCCCTCGAGGAGCTTGCGTTTTAGGTCCGCGACTTCGCGCTCAAGAAACTCGTCGCTGGTTTCTTGATGCTCCAACCGCATGGAGTGGCTCACGCGCGAGACTTGATCGCGCGCGACGCGGTCGGCGCGCACGTCGAGTATCTCTTCGAGCGGGCGCTCGGGCACAAGAGCGTAGACGAGCTCACAGTCGAGCGCGGCCGCATAGCGCTTCAGCGTCGCAAGAGTGATATCGCCTTTCGCTTCGTTGCGCTCGGCATCGACGACCGCTGCTTGCGTGACGCCGACCTTGGCCGCAAGTTGTCGGGTGGTCATTCCGAGGGCTTGGCGTATAGCGCGCAACCAGCCGCCGACAGGTGGAGATGTGCGTACGGAGCGCCATGGCAGTAGCACGCGATCAAGCTGCCGTGGAGGGAGGGATTTAAGCATCTCGAGTTTCTGAGTAGCTAAAGCTTGTCTCGTACATCATATTTGATAGGTTATCACCTGTCAAAATTGAAGGAATTGAGAACCTATTGCCTGTCAAACAGATCAGTGTTGCAACGGCAGGGCATTGACATCGGCATATGCTTAGCATATGCTAGATAGAGTGGTTGCCGCTGGAGGTGGATGGTGAACGCGCGTCGTCATCGTGCGCGCAAGCGCAGCGCTTCCGGGTCATCGCAGAAGACTGCGGCGAGGACGGCTCGCGCTGCCGCGCCGCGACGTGCGGCGATCTTCCGCAACGGTCGCAATCAGGCCGTACGGCTACCGCAGGACCTTGCCTTTCCGCAAGACGTGAAGGAAGTGCAGGTGAGCCGCCGGGGCGATGCCATCGTGCTCTCGCCGGTGAGACGCGACTGGGCTTCCTTTTTCGAGCTCGACACGGCGGTCTCAGAGGACTTCCTTGCGCCGCGCGGAGACTCACCCCCGCAGTCGCGCGAGCCGCTGTAAGACCCGGATGTCTCCGCAGGGGCTCGCGGCATGACACTTCTCATGCTCGACACGGATATCTCGAGCTACGTCATTCGGCGCAGGCCCGCTTCCATAGCCGAGCGCTTCGAGCACTACGCTTCGGAGCTATGTGTCTCGGTCGTCACTGCGGCGGAGCTGCGCTTCGGGGCGGAAAAGACCGCTCGGCCGGAGCTCGTGAAGCTCGTCGAGGCTTACCTCGCGCGCTTGGCAATCCTCGACTGGACGGATGCGGTGACTTTCCACTATGCGCGCATCCGCGCGGCGCTCGAGCGCGCAGGCAAGCCGATCGGTAATCTCGATCTCATGATCGCCTCGCATGCCGTGGCGGTGGAAGCGACCGTTGTAACGAACAATGTCCGGCACTTTGCATCGGTGCCCGGGCTCAAGGTCGAGGAATGGAAGTGAGATTGCCCGGCGTTCGGACGGCCGTCAGTTCCCGGAGAATTTATGTCCCCCGCAGCCAGATTGATGTCCGGGATCATCCTCATCATCGTGCCAACGATCGTTTCGCCGCTCGAACCCGCAACGCCGGCGTTATCGAACAAAACAACCGGCCGGTTCGCGGCAAATCCGTCGGTGACCGCAGGATCCCAATGATCCATGCCGGCACGAAAGTGTGGCATAAAGACCAGAGGCAGTCCGATCTCCCTCCCGAACCGGCGATAAGCAAAACGAATTCCGCTCGCCTCTACGAATCGGGTCGGAGCCGTAACGTGTGTGTGTTCCATCCGCTGAATGCCTTCTGGTTTCCGGTCACTGATCAAACAGTGCGGCCGACATGATTTGCGATGCCGTCGGGATTGGCTGACCGTGTAATGTGCAGCCCGCGGTCCGGGCAATGTCGTCGGTCCAAGTTAAGATTTGAGCGGCGGGATTATGCCGGCAGTGCTCGACCAACAAGTTTCGGAATTCGGATTTGAAGTTCATCCGCGGATATTTTTCGAGCAATTCCTCGACCAATTGCGCTGGCACTTGATCAAGGCCTAAACCCAGGAAATCGAGTCCGGCCCCGAGGTGGACTAACGCGATCTCATCTGCCAGCCGGGTTGGGATCCCGGGGGACGTGTGCAACGCAATTGCGTTCCAGACGAGGCCGGTTCTCTCCGGCGATACCTGGTGCTTCGCGCAGAACTCCCGCGCAGCATCTGCGCCATCCACCTCAAACCGATTGTCGCGACGATAGGGAGGAACCAGCCCGAGGTCGTGCAACACGGCGCCGCAAAACGCGGCTTCTTCGTCAACCACGACGCGGCCGAGGCCTCTGACAGCGAGACTGCCGAATATGTAGGTTCGAAGACAATGAGTGCAGAGAAACTCAGGTGAGCTCAATTCCAGCAAGTCGATCGCGGCATTGCACAGCGTCGTATCCGGTATTGGAATGCCGGCCACCGATTTCAAACGTGCCAAGGTCATGGCGAGATTCCCTTTTTGGAAATACTCAATCGCCAGCATGGTTTGCGCACCTGAACATTGCCCGGCCCGGCAAGCCGGGCCCAGCGATCGATCCGATCGACCTTGTTCTTATGGAAGAGGAACTCGATGCCGTGACCGAGCGCGTCCACGCTGGCCTGTTGCTGAACCATCATGGTCGGTAGATCGAGTTCAGGACTCACCTTTATGCCGAAGCCCGCGAACTTCGTTCTGGCCAGGTCGAACAGCTCCGAGGCGTGCAACAGGGCTTTCGAGGGAATGCAACCGACGTTCAAGCAGGTGCCGCCCAGCACGGCTGCGCCCTCGACGCACGCCGTCTTCAGACCAAGTTGTCCGGCACGGTTGGCAGCGGTGTAGCCGCTCACACCGCTGCCGATCACCACCACATCGTAGTCGGTCGCTGCCTTAGGCGGGGCTGCTCCCATGGCCGCCTCAATACTCGAACCACCCCGCCAGCTCTCGATTCTTCGCCTCGGTGAAGGGCGAGTAGAGGTGATCGATCGCGACGTCGGGCGGGGAGATCAGGATCGACTTCAAGTGCGACAGCGCGTCGAAGCCGTACTTGCCGTAGTAGTGGCCCGTCCCGGCCGTCCCGGTCCCGCCGAACGGCATGGTCTCAACGAATAGGTGGACGTTGACCATGTTCACCGCGCCGCCGCCGAACGAGAGCTGGCCGATGAAGCGGTCGATGGTCTTCTGGTCCCTGCTGAAGATGAACCCCGCGAGCGGACGGCCCGGCTTGGCCATCCGCTCCATCGCCTCGTCGAAGGATTTGTAGGTCAGGATCGGCAGGATCGGTCCGAAGATCTCGTCCTCCATGATCTTGTCGTCCCAGGTGATCGGATAAAGCAGCGTCGGATCGAGGTAGTGCGCGTCCCGGTCCGACTTGCCGCCGGCGATCACCTTGCTGGGGTCGATGAGGCCGGCCAGACGATCGACCGCGCGCTCATTGATGATGCGCGAATAGTCGGGGTTGGATTTCGGATCGTCGCCGAAGAGCTCGGTGAGCGCCTTCTTGGCCTCGGCCACGAACTGCTCGGCCACCGACTCGTGGACATAGGCGTAACCGGGCGAGGTGCACCATTGGCCGCCCCAAGCCATCGCGCCCCAGACGATCTTCTTGGCCGCATCGGGCACGTTGGCGGTTTCGTCGACCACGGCCGGATTCATGCCGCCGAGCTCGAGCAGCACCGGCGTCAGGGTTTCGGCGGCCGCGCGGGCGACGATCTTGCCGACGAAAGTGCTGCCGGTGAAGAAGATGAAGTCGTTCGGCAGCTTCAGGAGTTCGGTGTTCGTCTCCTTGCCGCCGGGCACCACGGTGACGGCCGCGGGGTCGAAATACTTCGGCACCAGGTCGAGCAGCACGGCGGTCGTCGCCGGCAGCGCCTCACTAAGGGTGAGGATGCAAGTGTTCCCCGCCGCCAGCGCCGCCAGCGCAGGACGGATCAGCAGCAGCAGAGGTCCATTGAACGGACCAATGATCAGCGCGACGCCGTAGGGCTCGCGATAGACCATCCCCTTGTGGCCGGTCTTGGCCAGGAACTTCGGCACCGGCGCTTCCTCCGGCGTCATCCATCCCTTGAGCTGCATCTTCTGCACCTCGGACTCGCCCGCCGAGGCCTGGGTCTCGAAGATGTATTCCTGGGAGGCGGTCTTGAAGTCCTTGGCCATCGCCTTCTGGAAGCGGGTCTCGTTCTCGCGGATCATGCGGGCCATACGATCGAGCTGGTCGACCCGCCACTCGTAGGTGCGGGTGGCGCCCGAGGCGAACAGCGCCTTCTGCGCGTCAAAGATATCCTGGAACTTGTTCATTGGAGCTCTCCCAGAATACGCTTACAGAGCGCTCGCTTTGATCGCGTTGATGGCGGTGTTGTCCCAGTAACAGTCCAGGCGCGTTATTTTGCCGTCCGCGTTGTAGCGGATGATGTACGCATGGGCGATGCGATCGACCTCGCCTTTCTTTACGACGCCAGGGACGTCGGCCGGCATCGTCCCGCCAAGTAGGGCCTGCACCGTGACGGCGTTGCCTTCGCCCTCGATCAGTTCGACGATCTCGACCCCGAAGTCCGGCACCGCATGCGGGAAGCCGCGCCAGATATTCTCGAGGCCGCCCCGGATCGGCATGAAGCTGTTCTTGCCGTAGGGCAGGTAGCGTCCCTGGGCGCCCTCGGCGCACAGGGCCAGCATGCCGTCGACGTCGTGAGCGTCGTATGCGGCGAAGAACTTCTTGGTGATCGCCTTCACGTCCAGCGCGTTGCTCATAGGACCTCCATCGGGACTGCCGTTGGCGATGGCGCGGGCTACGCCATCGTCAAAACCATCCGAAAGCGGGCTTGGCCGGACATCATCCGGGCATAGGCTTCCGGCGCGCGCTCGAGCGGCATGGTCTCGACCATCGCGGCGACATCGCTCATGGCGCTGAACCGCAGCGTCGCGTCGCCGGCCTTCGGCGTCCCCGTCAGGGCGCCATCGACCCCAAGCTGTTTGAACAGCAACTCAAACGCCGACAGTTCGATTGGCTCGTCCGAGGCGCCGAGGGAGATCACCACGCCGCCACGCCGCAGACCGCCGACGGCGGCGGCGACGGCTTTGCCGCCCGAGGCAGTCGCCAGGACGACCTGGGCGCCGCCTCGCTCTTGCAGGGCCTTGGCGACATCGGCGGTGGAACTGTCGATGTAATGGTGGGCGCCGAGTTTCTTGGACAGCTCCGCGCGGTCATCGCCGCGGTCGATGGCGACAACTTCGAAGCCCATGTGGCGGGCATACTGCACACCCAGGTGGCCCAGGCCGCCGACGCCGAACACCGCGACTAGGTCGCCGGCCCGCGCCGGCGCGTTTCGCAGCGCGCTGAAAGTAGTGAGGCCCGCGCACAGCAGCGGTGCGGCGGCGACGGCCGAGAGATCGTCCGGCACCGCGATCAGCCCGCTGGCCTTGGCGATCATCATTTCGGCGTAGCCGCCGTCGTGCTGCACGCCGGTGTAGCCTTGGTTCACGCAGTTCACGAGGTCCCCATCGCGGCAGTATTCACAATAGCCGCAGGCACCGCCGAGGAAGCCGATGCCGACCCGTTGGCCGACGGCCCAGCCTTCGACGCCTTCTCCAACAACGTCGATCCGTCCGACCGCTTCGTGCCCGGGCACCCTCGGCCACTCGATCGGCAAGACGCCTTCGACCGTGGCCGAGTCCGAATGACAAACGCCGCAGGCCTCGACCCGGACCCGGACATGGCCAGCCGGCGGCTCAACAACCGGCAGGGTGGTGAGTTCCAGCTTGCCCGGGCTCAGGGCTTGCACCGCCCGATAGGTGGATTGCGTCGCCGCCATAGTCGCCTCCCATGGATTTCGTTCGGCCCAAGCAATGCAGCGGAAACCTGCCGGCGTGCGTTCGAAAAGCTCACGCTATGGCGGATGTCGGCCACGCTACTTCAATTTGCGAGCGGCTTAAATGACCTATAGTGCACGTTTTTAGGACACGCTCCGTTGAGGGGGAATGGCAATGCAACGTATCGGCTTCATAATCCCCGAGGGATTTCAGATGCTGGCACTGGCGCCGCAGACGGTTTTTGAATATGCCAACATGAGCGCGGGAAAAACTATCTATGACGTCCGGGTGCTTTCCGAGAAAGGCCGCCTGCTTCGCTCAACTCTTGGAATCGCCCTTCAGACTGAACGCTTCAGCGGTTTGCGCTTTGATACGCTCATATTTGGTGGGACCAACGAAGCAACGCCTCGACTCACGCCCGGACTACTGAACTTTGCAAGGCGCGCATTGAAAAATTCGAGACGCGTGGCTTCTATGTGTACCGGCGCATTCGTTCTCGCCCAAGCGGGCCTGCTTGACGGTCGGCGAGCGACAACACATTGGGCTTTCTCGCGGGAATTGCAAACGCGCTTTCCCAAGATCACGGTTGAAGAAGACCGGATTTTCATCGTCGACGGCCCTGTGTGGACTTCGGCAGGCGCCACAGCTGCTCTTGATCTGGCCCTGGCAATGGTCGAGAAGGATTTGGGTGCTGATGTCGCACGGTCTACAGCACGTTTGCTGGTCATGCACCAGCGCCGCGCGGGAGGGCAGTGCCAGCATTCCGAATTGTTGGCCTTGTCGCCCAAGTCAGACCGCATTCAAAATGCCATCGCTTACGCCGAAATGCACCTTCGCAGCGAACTGTCCGTTGGAAAGCTGGCGGAAGTTGCCAACCTCAGTCCGCGTCAGTTCAGCCGCGCGTTCCAAAAGGAAACCGGACAATCCCCTGCCAAAGCCGTCGAGAAACTGCGCCTTGAGTCGGCACGGCTCATGATTGAGCAAAGCCGTCATCCCATTCAGGTTGTCGCGCAAGAAACGGGTTTTGTTGATCCTCGCCGGATGCGCGAGGCCTTCTTACGGTCGTTTGGTCTGCCGCCGCAAGCCTTTCGCCGAAACGCCCGCGAAAATGGGCAGCGGCTGAAGCGGTAGGCATGTCCAAGAATGACCGGAAAGCGGTAGATATATGTCATTCAAGACATTGGCGAGCCGGTTAAAGTTGTCTCGTTCTTGACCGAGGCCGCCAGGAGACGGCCAGTTGGCGATTTCAAGAAATGGCGACACGGCGTCTCTGCTGACTACAAGGGCTTGTTCTTCTCCTCAGGCTGTCGCTTCGGATACTGGGCGGCTAAGCGCCACGCTACTTGAAGTTCCGCGCGCCTTAAATGACGGACGATCGCCGTTTTCAGGACACACTCCTTGAAGGAGTCTGGCAATGCAACGTGTCGGCATCATAGTCCCCGAAGGATTTCAGATGCTGGGATTGGCCCCGCAGTCCATTTTTGAGTTTGCCAACAGGAGTGCGGGAAAAGACGTCTACGACGTGAGGGAACGCTTCCCAAACGCCCGTGTCGTCGCAACGCCCGACACGGTTGAGGTGATGCGCCGGAATGCCTCCCCGGAAGCTCTCCTTGCGGCTTGGGAGGCCGGGTTCCCGGGACAAATTCCGCACAAGCTGGTGATCGCAGAGGAGCTCGAGCGAAACGTGATCGACCTGGAGGGCCATGAATTGGTCGTCGTGGAGATAGGCCATACGGATGCGGATCATACGACCTGCCTCCATGTCCCTTCGATGGGGCTCGTGGTCGCTGGCGATGCCGCCTACAACGACGTTCATCTCTATCTTGCCGAGTCTGATCCGCAGACGCGCAAGGAGTGGATTGCCGCGCTCCATTACCATCGAGTCGCTCGAGCCGCGTGCGGCGGTCGCGACACACAAACGGCCGGAGAACGACGACGATCCCCGGATCATCGAAGAGACGCGGCAGTACATCCGCGATTTCGATCGGCTGGCGCAAACGACCAGCACCGCTCAAGAACTCTACGACCAGATGCTGGCGTCGTATCCGAGCCGGATCAATCCCGGGTGGGCGCTATGGAGCTCCGCGCGCGCCGCCAAAGCCTAACCCCATTTCCACCCACACTGTCGCAACCGCAAGGATTCCCATGGAAAGCAACAAAGAGATCGCATTACGCGTTTTGACTGGCGCGTTCATCGATCGCGACATCAGTGTGGTCGAGCGGTACTTCGCGCCCGAGTACGTGCAGCATAACCCGTCGCTACCGAATGGGCGCGCTGCCATCCCCAATCTTATTGCGGGCCTCGGTCAGAACTTCTCCTACGAGCCCGGCATGGTCGTGGCCGAACGCGACCTGGTCATGGTTCACGGGCGCTACGTTGGATGGGGCCCAAAGCCGATGGTCGCCGTCGATATATTTCGTGTCGCGAACGGCCGCGTAGTCGAACACTGGGACGTGATGCAGGAAGAGGTCCCGGCCTCTCAGACCGCCAGCGGCAATCCGATGTTTGCACCGGGCCGATGATCGGTATCAACGCCAACGCATTCTCGAAGGGTGAGGAGAAGACATGAAGACGCCCGCCGAAAACAAGACGATCGTCCTTGAGGCATTCGACGCTTTATTCAAACTGCAGCAGATCAGCAAGTAGAGCATTCCCACTCTCAAAGCAGAGGCGCATTAGCCGTCACCGCGCAAGTCACTCTGGAGGCTCTCATGGCTACGAGATCGAGCAATCTCACTGCCCCAACGCAGTTCCTGCAAGTTGGCGAGCAACGCTATGCCTATCGTCGCTTTGGCGCAGGCATCGGACTCCCGCTGCTGTTCCTTCAGCACTTCACAGGAACACTCGACAACTGGGACTGGGCTGTCACCGATCCACTCGCAAAGGATCGAGAGGTGATTCTTTTCGACAACGCCGGCATAGGGCGAAGCTCGGGAGCTGTGCCCACGACGGTCGCCGAGATGACCACACATGTGCTGGCTTTCCTCGATGGCATGGGCCTGGCTCGTTGCGATGTCCTGGGATATTCGCTCGGGGGCATGATCGCGCAGCAGATGGCGCAGGATCGTCCCTCGATCGTGCGCAGAATGATCTTGGTCGCAACCGCTCCGCGTGGCGGCGAAGACATTATGCACCTCGAGAAACCGAGTCTCGCGAAGTACCTATCAGACCCGACTCTGCGGGGGTACGCGGTGCTCAGCAAGATCTTCTTCGCCCCGACGGAGTCGAGTCAGGCAGCGGGCAAAGCATTCATCGCCAGACTTGCGCAACGCACGGAGGATCGAGAACCACCTTCCGGCGCCGCGGTCGCGCAGGCACAGATTGCGGCCTTTCGCGACTGGGAAATGTCAACGGGGGAGCCTTTCGCTGCTCTCAGGAAGATCCACCAACCGACTCTCGTAGTGAATGGTGTGCGCGACGAGATGATTCCAATCCAGAACTCGTATTGGCTGGGTGAAAATCTACCCAACGCCGTCCTGCAGACATACCCAGATTCCGGCCACGGCGCCTTGTTCCAATTCCACGATTCCTTTACGCGGCACGCATCCGCATTCCTCGATTCCGACTCCGCGTCCGCTGCCTAAGGAGCTTGGGCTCCTCGATGTCGATATCGACGGATGGATTCACAGCTGCCCTTGATCTGGCCTTGGCAATGGTTGAAAAGGACCTGGGTGCCGATGTCGCACGGTCCACAGCTCAAAGGCTGGTCATGCAACATCGCCGCGCGGGTGGGAGCGATAGGCACGCCCGAGAATGTCCGGAAAGCGGCAGATATACGTCATTTGAGGCATTGGCTGACCGGCTAAAGTTGCCTCGAACGCTGCTCGTGGAGGCAAACCAATCAAAGGGAGAAATGATCGTGCGAAGCCACTATTTTGCCGCGCTGTACGCGCTCTTGTCCGTCGTCGCCAGTATTCCTGCGCATGCCGAAGCAGATTTGATCGGCAAATGGGTTGGACAATTCAACGGGGTCCAGATTGAGATACCACCTGAGCGGGGCCCCTTTGGGTACCTGCACGAAGGCGCCAAGGCAGCGCAGACGCCTAGGTTCGTCGACAAAGCCCTGCAGCTCGATATTGAGACCCAGAGTAAAGGATTGGCGGTGGGTACCTGGACCGCAGGCGAGTTCAAAAAGAGGTTCGTCTGCGCACAGGTCAGTCAGACTGTTTGGAATTGCATAGACTCTGGCGGCCGCGCCAGCGTAGACGTGACCTCGCCAAGTGAGCTTAAGGTGTGCTACTTCGACAACCGAGAAGGCGCAGAGGGCGCTGGTTGTGCAATTTTGCGAAGAACTAAGTGAGTTAGACGTTGAATGCGCGGATTTGGGCTTCCCCCGTGTTCGGGGACGTCGTCCTTAGCTGAATTTTCGGCAGCTTCGTAGTCCGCCGGGCTCAAATATTTGAGTCTCGAGTGCCGACGGCGAGGAGACAAGACGATGACCACGCAAAATAGGGGCACTGCTCTTATAACCGGAGCGACATCAGGGATCGGGGCCGTCTACGCTGACCGCTTGGCAAGACGTGGCTATGACCTAATCATTGTCGCCCGCAATCGCCATCGTTTGGATTTACTGGCGAGACGCCTGACCGATGAGACCGGGCGTTCGGTCGAAGTGTTGGCCGCGAATCTCAACAGTAGGGGCGACCTCTCCCGCGTCGAGGACACGCTGAAGAGTGATTCCAGTATCACCATGCTAGTAAATAGTGCGGGTATGTGCGCACTGGCGTCGCTGCTCGATAGCGATGCGAACAAGATGGAAGAGATGATTTCTCTCAACATCACCGCGCTCACGCGTCTGACATATGCAGTCGCGCCGGGATTTGTTGCGCGCGGCACGGGCTCGATCATAAATATTTCTTCCGTCGCTGGTATTGCGCCGGAATTGCTCAATGGCGTGTATGGGGGCAGCAAAGCCTATGTGCTCTCTTTCAGTCTTTCGCTGCAACATGAGTTGGCTCCAAAGGGTATCCGCATTCAGGCTGTCCTTCCCGGCCCAATATCAACAGAGCCTTCGGACGTTGGTGGTATGACGGCGCGCCATTTGCCACCCGGGATTGTCATGACGGCTGAGAATCTTGTCGATGCGGCTTTAACGGGGCTTGATCAGAGTGAATTGGTCACAATTCCGGCACTAGCTGATAAAGATGAATGGGATCGTTACGAAGCTACGCGTCGCGGCATATCAACGCAGCTGTCACGCACGGAGCCAGTGGCGCCCTACAGTGTCAAACATTAGCCGCTTGCTACTTCAGGCACGACTTATAGCGACACCCTTAAGTCGGTGACGGGCTGTCTCAGAAGCGGCGGTCGGCGTTGCAACGTCTATGCAATAGAGTTGGGCCTCGAGCCATCGCGGCGGGGCGCAAGCCACCGAAGCTGGTTCATAACCTGGTCTTCTCGAAGCCGAAGGAGACGCCCCCGGACAAATTGCTCAGAGCGGTTCGCAAATTTTCGGTCGAGCGGTTTGCACTCCAGCACCGCTATGCGATGGCCCTTCACACCGATCAGGCAAACCCCCACGTCCATGTGGTTGTGAAGGCGGTGAGTGAGCAGGGGAAGCGGCTCAACATCCGCAAGTCGACCCTACGAGAATGGCGGCAAGACTTCGCCAAGTACCTTCGGGAGTACGGCGTCGAGGCGAATGCTACGGAGCGCCGTACGCGGCGCGAATCGACAGCAACGCAAGGATGGCGTCTATCGCGCCGCTCAGCGTGGCGACTCCACGTTCTTACGGCAGCGGGCGGAGGAGGCGCCGCGGCCAGTCAATCTAAACCATTATCCAGTGCGCCATTTGTAGGTGCGCCGGCGACGCCTGAAACTCGGACCCAACTGCGACCCAGAGTCAATTTATGCTTGGACCCAGTGTGCAGACTAGAATAGAAAACTTAATGAATTCAGTGGTCGGGGTGACAGGATTTGAACCTGCGACTCCTACGTCCCGAACGTAGTGCTCTACCAGGCTGAGCTACACCCCGAACTTTGGCGAGACCCCGCGCCTTCAGTGTGTGCGGCGAGGGCAGCGGGCCGGGCAGTGTAC
>WNFO01003232.1_pt1 | contig 18316 bp, 12 predicted proteins | sample 5400251 | NCBI WGS metagenome assembly WNFO01 (sample SAMN13153354, study PRJNA577476) | soil metagenome | isolation source: 100 cm saprolite under Madrone tree | place: USA:California | collected 2016-06-14
ACCGGTTGTTGTTCTGCGACAAAGCTGTCGTGAAGCTTAGGGTGGCCGAAGTGGCTCCGGAGACGGGGCTGAACGTGACGCCGCCATCCGTGCTCATCTGCCACTGCACCGTGGGAGTTGGCGAGCCCGTCGCCGCGGCCGTGAAGGTCGCCGTCTGGCCCGCAGTCACCGTCTGATTGGCCGGCTGCGTCGTGATCGTAGGCAGTGAGGAGGAGTTCACCGTCAGGGTGGCCACCGTGGTGGTGGCCGACCCGGCCGAGTTCGTAAACACCGCGCGGTACCGGTTGTTGTTCTGCGACAAAGCTGTCGTGAAGCTCAGCGTGGCCGAAGTGGCTCCGGAGACGGGGCTGAACGTGACGCCGCCATCCGTGCTCACCTGCCATTGCACCGTAGGAGTTGGCGAGCCCGTCGCCGCGGCCGTGAAGGTCGCCGTCTGGCCCGCAGTCACCGTCTGGTTGGCCGGCTGGGTAGTGATTGTTGGGTATGGGGACGCAACCTCCAGATTGCCGCTGTCATCGACAGCCCGACTGAGAGCGTTCAAGGTTCCGGAAGTAGCGGCCGTGAAAACATAGCTCCAGTTCTCGCGACCCACTGCAGGGTGCCAGCTTGCTCCCCCGTCCACAGAAACCTCAACTCCCCCAACTACGCCGCCAGAGTCTTGCGCGGTACCAGAAACACTTACCTGAGAACCCGCAGTTACCGTGGTTCCGGGCGCGGGCGACGTGATGGTGGATGTGGGTGGGGTAGTATCCGTGGAAGCAGTCGCTGACGCCAGATTGCTTTGCAGGTTGGCTGGCTGAATTTTCATGTCTGCAAGCAGGTTTACCATTGCCTGCTGCACATCGGGATCGGCAGGCGAGCCAGTGAACCCAGCATGATCGGAGTCCACGGCCACCCACCAATCTATCGTGCCGGCTCCGAAAACCAAGGCTCCGCTCGGAGCCCGGTACAAGGTCAAGTGGTGCGTTTCAGTGCCATTCGCAAAGTAGTAGCCAGCGGAAGGGGAGAAGTAGAGATACTGTGACACCGCCACAGTAGTGGTCGAGAGCCGTATGAGACCCGCAGGCCTGAACCCGTTGTCGACGTCCTCATCAGACTCATACCCAAGCGTACTCTGCGGAAGAGTGGCAACCTGGCCTGGCCCGAGTGTCGCAATACTAGTGTTCCGCCAGAAACGCATTCTGCCATCAGCTTGAGGCACAGTGATCGCATTGTCTTGAGGCGCGCTCACCTCGGAAGCCGTGCCAGTCAATGCGTTTTCCGGTCGGCCTCCATCGGCGGGAGGACTGAACCGCGCGTCCCTCCAAAAGCCCGTCCAGATAGGGGGGTCAGCGGGATCGATTGTGGCATTTGCTGACGTTTCTTTATAGCAGACTAGTGTTCGGTACGGCGTATTGCTGCCATCTATACTTGGTTCCCAGCGGGTCTTCCAGAAGACTTCGTTGCCGCTAAAAAATGCCAGATTCACGCCGGCGGCCCGGGCAGCCTCCACGTTGGCGCGCTGCGCACCCGACCAGTATTCGTCATGCCCAACAGACATGAAGATTCTGTGCTGGGTGACCAGCGCACCGTTACGATCCGTATCTATGCCACTGGAATAAGTGACATCGTACGCGTTCGCCTCCAGCCAATGAAGTATCGGATATTCCCGGTAGAAAAAATCCAAGTGTGTTGACGCGCCGACCGGTGGTTTGACTGGCCGGTTGTAACTCACTTTGTAAGCGCGCCCGACCGGGTTTCCCGTATAAAAGCTGTTTCCGCCGTAGTCGTTGTAGGCCTGCCAGGTTGGATCGGACGTTTGCACCAGAATGTCGGAATGGCTGGAATCATTGCGCACGACAAAAATTATGGCACCCACCTCGCCGGTATCCAGCCGTACGAGTCTGGCAAAATAGACTCCTGACGTGGCAGTGCTCGGTACAATCCAGGACGCTGAAACCCCCCAGCTGCCGCAGTCTACCAGGCCAGTCGAACTGTCTGTCAGGCAGGATGGTTGAATTTGCGGCTGAGGCAACGAGACCGAGATGGAAGTTATAAACCGGCCATCGTTTCCCTGATAGTAACCCATACGATAGATATCGATACGGTATGAGGCAGCAGGTGTGGAGATTTTGAAGTTTATGGTTTGGCCCACGTTCACGCTGATGTCAGTTGTGAAACCCTGAATATTCGATGAGCCTGCCCCATCAACGTACCACTGACTGGCGGGAGTGCCTGGCAGACAATTCTCTGCCTCGATAGGGTTTTTGGGTGCAGTGCACGTGGCCAGCGCAACCGGGGGCAAAACGCCAACGACGAGGAATGCGAGCAGAAGAGTCGCTAGGGCGGGAAGGTATCGGAGCGCTGGCGTCATGGCTGAGTCCTTTCGTATACAAAGCCCAAAGAAGATGCTCCCGGGCAAGAAAGCTGCCATCCCGCGAGTCTTAAGCGGAGGCGAATACGAATCGCCAAGACTCTTCACCACACGGTCGCTCATGGCTTGCATCCTTGCACTCCCAGGACGAAGCGTTCCGAAATTGGCCGTATCACACTCTGAAGTTCGCATTACTCGGTGAACTATTGCCTCGGCTGGAGTCGCCGAGAATAACTATAGCTGAGGTGAGAACACCCAACACTTTCGTGCTGACGCGCATAAGCAAACTAGGAATGGCCTAGCTTCTGAGTTTCCCGGATCTTTGGCCAACCGAAGCATAACCGCCTTAACTCGTCCGAGGGGACGAGTCTGAAGGACACGGAGCAATTGAAGATCGGCTAGGCCGCCGAGATCCCCTTTCAGTGCTCTCCCCACAGGGGGAAGGTTAAGTCAAGCGGTTCTTTTTGCTATCGGCGGGAAGCTGATTCTGGCGTCAGACCTTCCGTTCTAGGAATGTCTCCTATCGTCCTACAAGAACTACAAGAGAGACGCTTGCCCTGAGTCGCAGGTGACGATGCTCGCGTTGAAAGGAAAAACCTGAAGCGGATTTCAGGGATCGCACTAACTTTTACCCGGTCTTTACCCGATTGCCTAGCGGTGGGAATCCGCTTCATTGTGCAGGGAGGAGTAGTATGGGCACGAGCCGAATTTCCGGACCGCAGGCCCAGGCTGCCAAACCTGCCCGGACTCAGCCCGGAGAAGCAATCCTTCGTCTCTATCCCGAGATCCTCAGAGGCCTGCCTTTGGGAGTGGTGGTCTTGCACCTCGAAAACCCTCAAGACGTCAAGAGTTTCAGAATCATTGACCTTAACCCCGCCGCGGCTCACGTCACCGGATCAACACTGGAAAGCCTCCGCGGCAGGAGTCTGGCCGAATTCCCAAAGCTCTTGAAGACGCCGTTCCTCGGTCGGTGCCTCGATGTATTGCATGCCCGAGAGCCAAGAGACCTGGGAGAGATTTCCTACGGGGACGAGTTAATTCGCCAGGGGATCTATTCTGTCCAGGTCTTTCCTCTGTCTGGAAATTTCATGGGTGTTGCTTTCGAGAATGTTACACAGCGCAAGCTTGCAGAACAGGCTCTGCGTGAAACCGATGAACGCTTCCGTTTGCTCATCGAAGGGGTGAAGGAGTACGCCATTTTCCGCTTGGACCCGCTGGGCCACGTAGTCAGCTGGAATGCTGGCGCCGAGCGTCTGAAAGGCTACCGCGCAGAGGAAATTATCGGGAAACATTTCTCCGTGCTTTATCCTCGAGAAGATGTGATAAGTGGCAAGCCTCAACGGATACTGGTGGAAGCAGCTCAACGAGGGCAGAGCGAGGACGAGGGATGGAGAATCCGCAAAGACGGCTCGCGTTTCTGGGCAAACGTCGTCATCACGGCGCTGCGGGGCCCCAAGGGAAATCTACATGGGTTCGCCAAGCTCACCCGGGACATGACAGAAAGGCGCGAGAAAGAGGAGACATTGACAAAGGCTAAAGAACTACTGGAGCTCGGTGTTGAACAAAGGACAGCCGTCCTCATTCGAGTGAACGAGCAGTTGCGAGCCGAGATTGCCGAACGTGAACAAGTCGAGGAACAACTCAAGATCTCGCTCGATCAACTCCGTGCTCTCGCGGGCCGTCTCCAGAGCGTGCGAGAAGAGGAGCGCACCTCAATAGCGCGAGAAATCCATGATGAGCTCGGCCAGGCCTGTACGGCGATCAAAATGGACCTCGCCCTCATAGGCCGCAAGACTACCAGGACACAGAGTCAGCTCCGAGCTAAAGTCGAATCGGCTACCCAGGTCGTGGATAACATGATCGTTACTCTGCGTAAAATCGCCTCGGAGCTCAGGCCGAGAGCGCTTGACGACCTGGGCCTGACCGCCGCGCTGGAATGGCAAGCTCAGGAGTTCGAAAGCCGTACCGGGATTTGCTGTCGCGTCATCCTGTCGCAGGAACCGACGGGCCTCGATTCGGAGCGGTCTACCGCGATCTTCCGCATCTTTCAGGAATCCTTAACCAATGTCGCGCGCCACGCCCACGCCACGCGCGTCGAGGCGCGCTTGGAAAGAGAAGCGGACCAACTCCTATTCCAGGTTCACGACAACGGCAGGGGATTTGATCCTGAGGAAGCCAAGGCGCGCATGTCTCTTGGCCTGGTTGGAATGCAAGAGCGTGCGTTCCTGCTCAACGGGGAGCTCAGGGTTGAAGGAGTTCCAGGCGCCGGAACAACCATCGCTCTGCGGATTGCGCTGCCACCCTCGACGTCGCCCAAATAAGGACACGAGATGAGAGTTCTGATTGCTGACGACCACGCCGTCTTTCGTCGCGGGCTCAGGGAGACTCTAGCTGAAGCGTTCTCCAAATTGACCTTCGGTGAGGCGAAAACAGCGCAGGAGACGGTCGAGTGTGTGAAGCGCCAAGACTGGGAGATCGTCATACTAGACATTAGCATGCCTGGGAAAAGCGGCCTCGATATCCTAGATGACTTGAAGCGATTGCGCCCAAAGCTACCCGTTCTCTTCTTGAGCATGCACCCCGAAGAGCAATATGCCAGGCGGGCGCTCAAAGCCGGCGCGGCCGGTTACCTGACCAAAGAGAGCGTGCCGGATGAGCTGAAAATGGCAGTCCGGCGAGTGGTGGCCGGGAACCGGTACGTCAGCGCGACCCTGGCCGAGAGGCTGGCCTGCGACTTGAGGGAAGGATCTGATACACCGGTTCACGAACTGCTGTCAGACCGCGAGTTTCAAGTATTGCGGATGATCGCTTCAGGCAAAACCGTCAAGGAGATTGCAGGAGAGATCTCTCTCAGCGTGAAGACAGTCAGCACCTATCGTGCGCGCATCCTTGAAAAGACGGGTATGAAAACCACCGCTGAGCTGATTCGCTACGCGCTTCAATCCCAGTTGGTGGACTAGTGACGATCGATTACACCGCGACGGGACCGGCGGACATTCTCAAATTCCGCTGGTTTACGCCCATGTCTCACCGTGTGGGACGCGCACGGTCACAGACAGTTCATTCTGTCCTACAACAGAATACTGTTTCCACCGGATGTACTTCCGCTCAGATATGTCATTCTCTATAGATGCGCGGACAATCCGCGAGCAGGAGGAAAATGAAGGTCTTTATCGCAGATGACTCTTCACTGTTCGTCGGGCGTCTGACCGAGCTCCTAAGGGACGTGCCGGGCGTCGAGCTTGCAGGACAGGCGGGCGACGTGTCGGAATCGGTTCGCCGCATCCAGCAAATGAAACCGGACGCCGTGATCCTCGATCTCCAAATGCCCGGGGGCTCCGGTCTCGACGTTCTCCGTGCGATTCGTCCAGACCATCCCGGCCTCTACATATTGATTTGCACGAACTATCCTTATCCCCAGTATCGCCAGGAATGCCTCTCCGCTGGCGCAAATCATTTCCTGGATAAATCTGCGGAATTCGAAAAGATCCCTGCCCTTCTGCATCAATTTCTGAGAAATAGGGCAAAGTCCGCTCCTGCAGCTTCCTGAGGATGACACCTCAGTTCTCATAGCCATTGGCGAATTGCTCGTCTCTTTTTCGGTGCGCTTCCCTGTCCAAAGAGATCCTAGTGCCGCCGGCCCAGTGATTCTTCGGAAGTAGTGATAAAAGAGGGGCGCACATTCATTCCTCCAATGGGGCTCGTACCGGAACCAGGGTTTTCCCCGATACGGTTTTACTGATTTGTACTACATCGAATGCCTTTTCTTACCTGATTGCGTATTCCAGAAGGCGGTGCTAAATGATTTCTCGTGAACCATGTACATGTGACCAGACGGCAGAGCTGTGAATAGGTTCATGCAGCCTCGAGATTCGACATCATCTCGTGCTACACAGCCTTGGCCTTCTTTGTGCCCCATCCAGACGTGGTCGCGACACGAGAAGGCAGTCTTGAGGCAACCCCAAGTTCGGGGGCTACCGCTTGCCTCCCCCTCGTCATTGAGATACATCTCTGGAGCGACCGTTGCGAGGTGGGGGAACTGATGGCTTCCTTGCTTAAAGAGACGGCACGAACCACTGGTCGTGGGCGATTCGCATGAGGATTTCGCTTATCTTGCCCGTGTACAATGAGGCGGCAGTACTGCCGCTCCTTATGAGGTCGCTCCGACCTGTCCTCAACCGCCTCAATACTGACTACGAAGTGGTGTTTGTGGATGACGGGAGCCAAGACGGGTCCAGGTCGATACTCCTTGAGCTCGCAGAGCACGACAGACGCGTCAAGGTAATCACTTTTCCGCGTAATTTCGGTCACCAGGCCGCAATCAGCGCGGGCCTCGATTTCGCCGCTGGAGATGCTGTGGTCATCATGGACGCGGACCTGCAGGATCCGCCGGACTTGCTCCCACGCATGGTTGAACTCTTCCAAGAAGGCTACGACGTTGTCTCGCCGCAACGCCAGTCACGTCGGGGAGACAGTTTCTTTAAACGCAGGACCGCAACCCTTTTCTACTGGCTTATGCGCCACATGGTTGATAAGCGCCTTCCCGATGAGGTCGGTGATTTTCGTTTGCTCAGTCGCCGCGCCGTTTCAGCCATACGGCAGTTTCGCGAGCAGCATCGCTTCATGCGCGGTATGGTGGCGTGGCTGGGATTGAAGGAAGCGATTCTTCCATTTGAGCGCCAGCCTCGGGCGGCAGGTGAAACAAAGTATCCATTACGCAAGATGTTGCGTTTCTCCTGGACGGCCATTAGTTCGTTTTCTGCCTTTCCCCTACGTATTTGCACGTTTGTAGGAATGTGCGCAAGCAGCGCGGGGTTGTTATACGTTCTCTATGCGTTGTATGCCGCGTTGTTGCGCAAGACCGTTGTGCCTGGGTGGACCTCTCTTGTGTTCCTGCAATGCCTCTTCTTTGGCGTTACGCTCCTCTCGCTGGGCTTGGTTGGAGACTATATCGCGCGGATTTACGAGGAATCTAAAAACCGACCTCTCTATGTGGTCAGCCAAGCGGCCAATCTCGATACTGGAGCCTACTCGATCGCTCGTGCCGTTATTCTGCCCGAGCATACCCCGAAGCAGCCTATCCTCGCGTTGCGAAGCGAGGCTCAGCGAGCAGTTGATGACACACTAGCGTCAGGATCAAGACTTGGAATGAATATTAAGAGGGCAAATACAGCTTGAGACCGTCTTTCGCGATGGGTGGGCATTATCGACGCGTCTCGGCCGGAGGAGCGTGCGAGAAAGCTTCGGGGCGCTGACGGCGATGCAGATGCTCGGACTCTGCTCCCCCCGCTTGAACATCAAGCTTGACCAGCTGCAGTCTGTCGGACGCTGCAACCGAGCATGTCAACAGTGCTGGCAGGCTGTAGCTGAACTAACCGAGTCTGGACGAATGTTCGAGGATGGTAGATTCCTCGAAGAGGAGAAGTTTCTCATATGGCGGAGGAATTCGACTCCTACGCGATCAAGTACGACGCTTTGTTGAGTGATCCGCTCCGGGAAGGTTTCGCCGATACCGAGTTTTTCCACGTGCGCAAGCTCGACCTTTTGCTAGATTTCCTCAGCCGAATGGGAAAACCACCATCCAATCTTGCGTGGCTCGACGTCGGGTGCGGCCAGGGTGAACTCTTACAACTGGGCAAAATGCATTTCGGCCGCGTGGCGGGGTGCGATCCTTCGGCCGGCATGCTGAAGCACTGCCAAAGCGTTGAGGTAAAACTGCAGCCTTCACCTGCGGAGGTCCCGTACGCGGACAACAGCTTCGATCTCGTTACTGCCGTTTGTGTGTATCACCATGTCCCACACACCGAACGGTCCCCGCTGACTTCTCGAATCCAGCGCGTTGTCAAGCCCAACGGCTTTTTCGTCATCATTGAGCACAACCCGTACAACCCTGTCACCCAGATCATTGTACGCCGTTGCCCAGTGGATGCGGATGCGCACTTGCTCTCGGCTCGGCTGGCGCGTCGCATTCAGGCCGCCGCTGGGCTTCATCCTTGCCGGACCGAATATTTCCTGTGTCTGCCGAAACGGCTTTACGCTCGGTTCGGCGCGATGGAGCGGTTGATCTCCTCACTGCCCCTCGGAGGGCAGTACGCCTCATTTGCGCTCAAGCGGTAATATTGTCTAAGAAGTTATCGAGCAAACGCGTGAATCACAAGCGGATGTATCGGAAGACGAGCTGGTGGTGAGACGCAAGGCGCGGAAGCGGTTGGTGCGCGAAGGTTCACCGCCGCCACGGCTGAGGGCGGCGAGCCGGGAGCAGGTACTGGATTTCGCGAATGATAGGGTTGAGAGCGGGCAGACGATCCGCGTGCTAAGCTTCGTGGAGGCTATCACAGCGACTGGCTCGGCTCTTAACGCGGATTCATTTGTTCGCTGCATGTCAAACAACGTATGGTCGTGTGGCGCGATTAGAAACTGGCTGGGCCTTCCACGCGAGCTTAACCATGGGAGTGAATTACTAAGCCCCAGGCGGTACGCGCCCAACCTGGTGGCGGGCCTTCGGAGAATATGTATGAGAACGGCATGCTTTGCACTCGCTGCAATTGCTCCGTACTCGAAGGCGGTCCGATGTACATCACCAATTCTCAAAAATTAATGTGAAAAGGCTGTCAGGGAGAGACTCCGCTTGCGGCTTCACTCATTTCGCAGATTTTGGTTCGCTGGCCGTGCCGTGCAGGTTGCTGTGATTCTGATCTTCACGGCGGTCACGGGTCGTTCCGCTGCGTTTGCGCAGGCGGATTGCGAGGTCGCGCAGGCAACTTTTGACACGGATATGCAATTTGAGACGCAGCATGCTCCTACGCACCTGCGACTTATGCCCACCAGATATGTTGAACTGCGGCGCGCGGCGCGCGGGTTAAGCTGCTCGGGCGTGCCGCTCGTGGCGTTTGATGGCTTGCGGTATCGGCCGGCCGCGTGGACCGATGATCCCGGTCTTTTTTTCTTCGTGCCAGAACTCGCACGCGCCATCCGCGTTAACTTGGTGACGGCTACAGACGTTTTGTTGATCGGGGTAGTTCTCCTTGCGTCCGGTTTTGGGCTGCTGGGGTTTCTGCGGACGGTAGAAACAAAGCTAGGACGACGAGTCGGCATTTTCGCTTTCGTGTTGTTGACGATCGTAGAGTTGGTTGCCGGCGATGTGTACGTCATGAATGCTGCGGCTGCGATAGCCTGTGTGCCATGGATCCTGTACTTCGTATCACATAAGAAAATCACGGCCGGTATGCTGGTAATGTTCGCCATGACGGGAATGCTGGGTGAAACGGCGACCCTCTTTCGAGCCCATGCAGGAACAGGGCTTCTGTTATTTACGCTAGTGGTCACAGTTGGGCTCTACCAGGTCAAACCTGCCGCGCGGGTTCTGCTGATAACGCTACTCCTGCTCGCCGCTGCCGGCCCGGAGCTGCTGATTCGAGAACTCTATGCCCGGAGGAATGAGTTCCTGGAACACCAACCCAGAGCAATGCTTGAGGCCGGTCAGGGACACCCTTTCTGGCATAGCATTTACATCGGTCTCTCTTACGTGAGGAATTCCGACGTTCCGGAATACCGTGACGAGGTCGCCATCGCGAAGGTGCGGGCTTTGCGACCGGACGCTGCGTATCTTTCGACGGAGTACGAACAGGTGCTGAAGCGGGAAGTCTTCAAACTGGCCAAACGTCGGCCCTTCCTGATCATGGCGATTTTATTCGTTAAGCTGGTGGTCGTTTCTCTTTTCTGCATCTGCGCGGCCAACGTGGGATTGTACGCAGCCAAAGTAGCCCACAAGCCGACCTGGTTGGATCTGGCATTCTGGCTGGCCACCGCGTTCAATGGGCTGTACGGAATTCTAGTACTTCCAAACCCGAAGTATCTGGTTGGTCTGATTGCATTCGCGGCGCTGTATGGAGTGTATAGCATCGAATATGCCGCCCGACGGCCGGGCTTGCAGAGTCGACTCGGATGGATCGAGAAGCTGGCTTTCATGGGATCTCGTCACGACGCGGTAGTGGGAGAAAAAAGGAACCCCGTATAGGCGAAGCGGGGAGTATTGCGTTTGCGGCATCGACAGCAATGAGCTGAGGAGCGGGCAGACTTGCATAGTTTAATAGCCCTGTAAGTCCCCCGAAGGGGCTTTCTCACTGAAACGTTGAGTACATAGATGTGCTGTAGGTGCTCGTACCTCCTATCGGTACATAGGTGACAGGCCAGGTACCGAAAGGCTCCGACGTGATCCACGTAGAAGTGGCTCCTCCAGAATCATATCGAAGGTTGTTCGTGTTTGCGGCAAGACCGTTTGTGTTGTAGGCGAGCCAATAGTAGGCGTTTGCTGTAACCGGAACGCTGATTGGGACAGTATTCCAGGCGTCAGGCACGATGGTTTGCGACGCGCTGGACGCAATGAGCGCGCCCGGTGCGCCGTTGTTGTCCGCATAGATGGCAACTTGGAATTGGTTATTTGGGGACGCGGAGACGGGCGAGGCGACAAACACGGACATTGAGGTCACCGTGGCGTTCCGGGCGACCATTTGATATCGCGTGGCCGAGACAGAGTTCGACATGGTGGTACCGACGGTTGTGCCTTGGACGGCATATCCGAAAGTGTTGGGCGGTGCCGACGGGGTCACGGTGACGGTGGCGGAGGCCGTCTGGCTGGTATCGGCTTGGCTGATGGCGGTGACTGTAACCGCGGTATTGGAGGTCACTGTCGGAGCGGTGAAGAGCCCTGAGCTGGAGACTGATCCAGCAGTGGCCGACCAGGTGACTGCCGTGTTCGTACCGCCCGTCACGGATGCGGTGAACTGCTGTGTTCCGGTCGAGGCCACCGTGGCCACTGTTGGGGAAATGCTGATGGCGACGCTGGACGGGCCGCATGTGCCAGGAGTGAGATTGCTGCTCAAACCGTTCAAGATATTGCCGGACCCGATATTGCTGCTACCGGATGAGTTAATGGCGACCCCGAGGCCGGTGCCCCCGGTGAACGTGTTGTTGTTGATGCAGCCGTTAGTGCCGTAGGAACTAAAACCTATGCCGGAAGAACCCGGACCGCTGATGGTCGCTCCCTTGATGTATACATTGGAGCCTTCAACTTCAATGGTAGTTCCTCCGCTGCTGGTTCCCGTATACGTTCCGCCGTTGATCGTCACACCGCTGTCCTGTCCCAAGCGGAGAGCATCGTACGAACTGACATAGAATTGGATGTTTCCGTTGCCAGTCACCGTGCAGTTGTTAAACGTGTTGTACTGGTTGAAGTTGCCGAAACTGTTGATCCCGGCGTTGCCGGTGCCCGTACCTGTTCCCGCGCCGTTGTTAGTTACCACGCAGTTATTATAAGTGTTGTGTGAGGAGTAGTACTCCAGGCTAACGCCGTTGTAGGCTTGCACGCCATTCTTGACCGTCAGAGAATTGAATGTGGTCCAGCGGGTGGATGTTGTTTTGAACGGACGTCCATAAGCTCCGGAGGCATCGATGGTAACATTGGTTAAAATGCCGTTGGCCGATTCAACCATCCCAAATCCGAAGGCGCCGTTATAGACACATCCGGTCCCCGGCGCTCCGGGATTCTCGTTGGAAACCGACATCCCATTCACCGACAAGTTCCCCTGATCTTGAAACCACACGGCATCTCCGCACTGCGCGCTACCGGCTCCGGTGACGGTGATGTTGCTCCACGCGACGTTAAAATGTGCGTGATTTAAGAGCGCTGCACCTTGCACGTTCCTTGCCGTCACACCGCTGATCGTGGAGTCAGCGATTCCAGCGATTGCCAGTCCGTAGACGTTCGATCCGCTTCCGTCGAAGGTGATGTTTTTTACGGTAATGCCGGAGAGCGGGCCCAATATCTTTTGAGCTGTCGCGGCATTCACTGATGGGCTATAGGTGTCGTGCACCGCCGTGGTTACGGTAACCGTGTTTCCAGAAACCGCGGCTACCTTCAAGACCTCCCCGCGACAACCGGATGGATCGCAGCCGGTGTCTCCGCTCCCGCCGGAAGAATCTTTGCCGCCCTGCTGGAGTTGTACGTAATCGCCTGCTGCTACGCCTAGGTTGGAAACAGTCGTAAAACTCGTAGCCAGTTCGTTTGCGGTCGCGCTCAATGCAACTGCCGGCCCGTAGTTGGGATTGCCGTTGCCGGACCCGCCGATGACCGTGACGGTTCCGGAGGAGAAGTTGTGGATGACGGCGCAACCAGAACCATCGATGATGATGTTGGAGACATTGATCGTCAGTTGGGACGCGGTCTTGTACGTCCCGCAGGGGAATAAGAGCGTGGCGCCGCTGGCAAGAGCCCCAATGGCGTTGTCGATGGCGGCGGTGTCGTCGGTTGACCCGTTGCCCGTCGCGCCGTAGTTCTTGACGTTGATTATCGTCGTGGCCGCGCCGATGCCGGACAACGCGATGATCGCTGGAGAGTTGGTGGCGTTGCTCGCCACTGTGACGGTACCAATCAGGCTGCCTGCGACGGTCGGTGCAGCCGTCACATTCAGGGTAACCGATTGATTGGGAGTCAGGATTGCACCAGCACTGACGCCGCTCGCACTAAACCCTATACCTGCCACCGTTACACTCGAAATCGTGACATTCGAGTTTCCGCTATTGGTTAATGTTGCGCCCAGTTGGCTGTTGCTACCCACGTTCACGGTTCCAAAGCCCAGGCTCGCCGGATTCACACCGAGCAGGAACGTTGCGGCAACCCCTGCCCCGCTCAAGGGGATCGCCAGCGGAGAATTGGAGGCGTTGCCGACCACTGATACGCTGCCCGACGCACTGCCGGCGCCCACCGGAGCGAAGGCTACGTTGAAATTCGTGCTTTGCCCAGGGTTGAGCGTCAAGGGGAGAGTTAGGCCGCTGATTGAGAAACCGTTTCCAGAGACCGGCGCCTGAGAAAGTGTCAAGTTGGCCGTGCCGGAGTTCGTCAGTTTAATGGTCTGGGTGTTGGTGTTTCCCGTCACTACATTCCCAAAACTCACGCTCGTCGGCACCACCGAGATCTGGGTCGCATTCACCGTGAGGGTGGCTGCGTTGCTGGTCACACTCCCGGCGGTGTTGCTTATCGCAACAGTGAACTGCGCTCCGTTGTCAGAACTGGCCGTGGCTGGCGTGGTGTAACTGGACGAAGTCGCCCCGCTGATGGCCACACTGTTTTTCTGCCACTGATAGGTGAGGGGGGCGGTGCCGGTCGCGGCCACACTGAAGGAGGCTGTCTGGCCTGCGGTGACCGACTGGCTGGCTGGCTGCGTGCTGATCGAAGGCGCCACCGGAGCGGCGTTGACCGTGAGGGTAGCGGCGCCGCTGGTGACACTCCCGGCGGTGTTGCTGACCACCACGGTGAACTGCGCTCCGTTGTCAGAACTAGTCGTGGCTGGCGTCGTGTAACTAGACGAAGTCGCCCCGCTGATGGCCACACTGCCACTGATAGGTAAGGGGGGCGGTGCCGGTCGCGGCCACGCTGAAGGAGGCGGTCTGGCCTGCGGTGACCGTCTGGTTGGCAGGTTGCGTGGTGATGGAAGGCGCGACTGGGGCGGCATTCACCGTGAGATTGGCCGCGCTGCTGGTCACGCTGCCGACGGTGTTGCTGACTGCCACCGTAAACAAAGCCCCGTTGTCAGAACTGGCCGTGGCCGGGGTCGTATAGCTGGACGAAGTCGCGCCGCTGATGGCCACACTGTTTTTCTGCCACTGATAGGTAAGGGGGGCGGTGCCTGTGGCGGCCACGCTGAAGGAGGCTGTCTGGCCTGTGGTGACCGTCTGGCTGGCTGGTTGCGTGGTGATGGAAGGCGCGACTGGAGCGGCATTGACCGTGAGGGTGGCCACGCCGCTGGTCACACTTCCGGGGGTGTTGCTGACCACCACGGTGAACAACGCCCCGTTGTCAGAGGTGGCTGTGGCTGGCGTGGTGTAGCCCGAGGAAGTCGCCCCAGAAATGGCCGTACCGTTCTTATTCCACTGATAACTCAACGTAGCGGTGCCGGTCGCGGTCACACTGAAGGAGGCTGTCTGGCCTGCGGTGACCGTCTGGTTGGCAGGTTGCGTGGTGATGGAAGGCGCGACTGGGGCGGCATTCACCGTGAGACTGGCCGCGCTGCTGGTCACGCTGCCGACGGTGTTGCTGACTGCCACCGTAAACAAAGCTCCGTTGTCAGAACTCGTCGTGGCTGGTGTCGTATAGCTGGACGAGGTCGCCCCGCTAATCGCAACACTGTTTTTCTGCCACTGATAGCTGAGGGGGGCGGTGCCGGTCGCGGCTACGCTGAAGGAAGCAGCTTGCCCCATAGTCACTGTTTGGCTGGCTGGCTGGCTGGTGATCGAAGGCGCCACCGGAGCGGCATTGACGGTGAGGGTCGCCGCATTGCTGGTCGCACTACCGGCGGTGTTGCTGACTACAACGGTGAACAGCGCCCCGTTGTCGGAACTGGCTGTAGCTGGCGTCGTGTAGCTGGACGAAGTTGCACCACCGACCGCCACGCTGTTTTTCTGCCACTGATAGTTCAGCGGAGCAGTGCCTGTGGCGGCCACGCTGAAGGAGGCTGTCTGGCCCGCCGTGACGGTCTGGCTAGCAGGCTGCGTGGTGATCGAAGGCGCCACCGGAGCCGCATTCACCGTGAGGGTAGCCGCGCTGCTGGTCGCAGTTCCGGCGGTGTTGCTGACTACCACCGTGAACAGCGCCCCGTTGTCAGAGCTGGTCGTGGCTGGTGTCGTATAGCTAGACGAGGTCGCCCCGCTGATAGCCACACTGTTCTTTTGCCACTGATAGGTGAGGGGGGCGGTGCCGATCGCGGCCACGCTGAAGGAAGCTGTCTGGCCTGCGGTGACCGTCTGGCTCGCCGGCTGCGTGGTGATGGAAGGTGCCACCGGAGCCGCATTGACCGTGAGGGTAGCGGCGCCGCTGGTGACACTCCCGGCGGTGTTGCTGACCACCACGGTGAACTGCGCTCCGTTGTCAGAACTAGTCGTGGCTGGCGTCGTGTAACTAGACGAAGTCGCCCCGCTGATGGCCACACAAAGTCGCATTCTGGCTCGCCGGAGTGAAGGTATAACCGGTGTTGCTCGGCGTTATGGTGTAAGACCCGCTCACCAATCCAGTGAGCGTGTACGCTCCCGAACTGTCGGCGGTTGTCGTGGCACTCGCCGCTCCGCTCAGCGTCACTGTGGCCCCGCTTCCTCCTGCCACAGGACTAATCGTTCCGGAAATACTAAAGGTCTGCGACGTCGCCGTGAAGTTTACCCCTGAAACGTTCGTTCCGTTCACTGTGGTGCTTTGATTGCCGGGCGTGAATGCATAGCCGGTATGCTTCGGTGTAACCATGTAAGACCCATTCGGTAGTCCGGCAAAGGTGTAGTTGCCCGAGTTGTCCGCTGTGCTGGTGGCGCTCGCCGCACCGCTCAGCGCCACTGTCGCTCCATTACCGGCCGCCACGGGATTGATTGTGCCGGAGAGGTTGAAACCACCTGTATTGAATTTGTTGCCACCGTGCCAACCGTTGTTACCCTTGGAGTCTGTCGAATTGACCTGGTAATAGTAGGTCGTACCTGCGGCCAGACCGGAAAGCGTCACTTGGTGGCTCGTAACCATCGCCGAATTAACTGGCGTACTAGTTCCATAAGCAGTGGTAGTCCCGAAATCGACCGAGGAGCTAGCGGGGACGTTTGTGGTCCAAATGACTTGAGAGCCAGACGTAGTGATCGATCCGATTTGTATGTTCGATATTACCAGCGTCGACGGGGGCGGATTCCCATTGTCCCCGGCAACGAGGCCGGAACAACCTACAAAGCCGAAACTGGCGAGTAGCAAAGCGAATAAAAAGACGCGCGAGCGATAATGCACGATCCCGTCCTCCAGATTTCTGTTTTCTTGCCCCAGGCGCCTGGCGTGTTCGAGCGGGAGGGAGGAAGCTGGCCCGAGAGCAACATCAAAGGTACTAGACGTACTGAGAGTTCCAATCCAATGGAAGTGTGAGTCGGCTCCCGCGAAAAGGCAACTGGTCAGGCGGCCAGAAATCGGGCATTGCCTTGGTTGCCCAGGGGACAGAAATTGGGCATTGGTCTGACTGGCCTAGCGGGTAGTCAGTCGTAAGTCCCTGTCCGCGCGAAATGACGCGGGCCAAAAGCTCCGGCGAAGGGTGCTGTTTTGATCCGTACGAGCTTCAGAGGTACATCCTTGTCCTTCCGCCAGGCTCGCTAAGGTATTCCCCAACACTGCGCTAAGTAATCCCTCCCCTCTTGATTACGATGTTCGCCGGATTGTGAGGGCGTCCTCGCAATGATAGTAAGGCACGAGTGGCGGACTTCTTGGAGTTGTGGGATTTCGCGAATACCCACGTGGGCGCCGTCAAAGGAGGTGCTGATGCGCAACAATATAGGGTGGTTTCTGGGGCCCAGGACTCAAAATCGAGACGACAAATCAAGTTCGCGTTGGACGCTTCGCTGTCTGGCGCTGCCTATGCTGGCGGCGCTTTGGTGTGTTCCGGCGGCGGCCCAGTGCACGGCCTATGTAACGGCCCACAAATCGAATAACGTTGTAGTGGTCGACACGTTCCTCGACCGCGTGGTCGCCATAGTTCCGGTGCAGTTTCAGCCCCTTGCGGTGGCAATTACTCCCAACGGGGCCTTCGCCTATGTAACCAATTCTGGTTGGCCAGTTGGTTCCAACTCCGTCTCAGTGATCGATACAGCCAGCAACACTGTCGTGGCCACGATCCCCGTGGGAAGTTTCCCGGTCGGCATAGCCATCACGCCGAACGGGGCCTTTGCCTATGTTGCGAATCTAAACTCCAACTCCGTCTCGGTGATCAACACGGCCACCAACACTGTCACGGCCACGATCATGGCGGGAACTGGTCCCTACGGCCTTGCTATCACGCCGGACGGAGCCTTTGCTTATGTGACGAACTTAAACTCCAACGACGTCTCCGTGATCAGCACTGCTACCAACACCGTGGTGGCCACAGTGCCAGTAGGGAGCGGTCCTGTTGCAGTGGCGATTACGCCGAACGGGGCCTTCGCCTACGTGGCAAATCAGTCGTCAAATAACGTTTCGGTGATCGACACCACTACCAACACCGTGGTGGCTATAGTGCCAGTGGGAGTTGGTCCTGTTGCCGTAGCCATTACGCCGAACGGGGCCCTCGTCTATGTGGCGAATTCCGCTTCGAACACTGTCTCGGTGATTGGCACGGCCACCAACGCTGTAATGACCACGGTCACCGTTACATGGGGACCAGATGGAGTAGCCACTACCCCGGACGGGGCCTTCGCCTACGTGGTCAACGAATTTGCCAACACGCTCTCGGTAATCGACAGCACGACTAACACCGTCGTGGACGCGGTACAGGGGGTAGCGATGTACCCCGTGGGTATTGCTATCATGCATTCGAGCAACATGCCCACGCTCAAATGCAGGTAAAAAGTAGGGCGGTCGGTAGGGAGGTAAGCAGGGCCGGTCGTTCCCCCGGGAGGTAAGGTCTAACTGTGCGCCAGTTCAGCGCGTAAAGGGCGGGTACCGGCGCCTGCCCTGCGGCGTAACCGCTTTTCGAAAATGCGTTACGCCAACTAAACTCTGCGAAGCAGCAGAAGAAACGCGCCCGGCCAATTTTGTCTCATGTGTCTTTATTCATTGGCAGGTTGCGCTGCCCCAGAGTCTGCCAGCGCTTCACCAACTAGGCCCATCTGTGCGTTTGGAACATGGAGGTCTCGTGCATCGCAGCGCTGGATCAGTCGCCTGGAGGTTGTTGTGTAGCGGTAGATTGAGCAAATTCTCTAGTACCTCATTCTGACGGTCTGCAGAGTCCAAGATGCGCATTTGGGCAAACCGGCGCTGGTCCCTGGCTTCCAAACGGGTGCTCCTTTGGGTGACACTGGCAATTGGCGTGGTCCTGATATTTTTCTTGATATCTATTCACGGGTTTCTGGCAGTAAGCAATCCGGTTGGGGACGGAGTCCTCGTAGTGGAAGCTTGGATCCCTGCGAAGGCACTGGAAGAAT
>WNFO01001529.1_pt1 | contig 18305 bp, 17 predicted proteins | sample 5400251 | NCBI WGS metagenome assembly WNFO01 (sample SAMN13153354, study PRJNA577476) | soil metagenome | isolation source: 100 cm saprolite under Madrone tree | place: USA:California | collected 2016-06-14
AGAACGCAACATCGTCGGCCCGCCGATATCAATGTTTTCTATGAGCTCTTCCGCGGTCAGGTCCGCTTTCGCTGCGGTCGCTTCGAACGGATAAAGGTTCACAATCACCAGATCGATTGGCGCGATGCCATGCTCCTTCGCCTGCTTCTGATCTTGCGCAAGATTACGGCGATAGAGCAATCCGCCGTGAACCTTTGGATGCAGCGTCTTGACGCGGCCGCCAAGCATTTCCGGCCAACCGGTAAATTCCGAGACGTCTTTCACGGCGACGCCGGCTTGGCGCAGCAGCTTTGCCGTGCCGCCGGTCGAAAGAATTTCTATGTTTAGCGCGGCGAGACGCTTTGCCACATCCAGAACTCCCGTTTTATCGAATACGCTAATCAGCGCCCGCTCGACCGCCATGTCGAATCCTCCCGTGAGGCGAAACAATTCAGTGTAAGCGGAACGGAAGGAATCGAAAAGCTGCCAGCTGTGGAAACTTCGCAGACAAATTTTTTAGCGGGAAGAAAGGTCAGTGGGCCTAAGCCTTTACCAGGGCCTTCAATTTGACTTGGTTATCAACCACTTCGACGACGTATTCGACTTCAATACAGTTTTTCGTCCGTTGCAGGTCTTTGGTTTTTTTGCGCACAAACTCGGTAAAGCCCGCATGGGTCAGGCGAGTTATGTCTTCGCCGGCCACTTTTTTGGCCTCGACAAACGCCTGGAATAATTGTTCGACCTTTTCGCCTTCCCGTTCCGGTTCCCTGCAGGTCATGCGGAAAGTGGAGGGCTCGGCCACTGCAGTCTCGTATCGGGCATTCGCTTCGGCTAGCCGCTGCGCCCGTTCCGCTTCGATGGCTTTTGCCGCGGCGCCAAAGTGGCGCTGCACCGTGCCCTCTTCTTTCTGTTTCGTCCGCTTCCGGAAAATATCTTTGTACTTCGCGTACGTCTGGGTGAGGTTGTTGTAGCGAAACCGCTGGCCATACTTCATGTCTCCGGCACGTTCGCTGTACTTCTTGACGATTAATTCGATGCGCCACTCAATCTCATTGGGCGGACGTTTACGGCCTCCGCCAAAGAATTGATCGTATTCGATCTTCAGTTGGCGGATATCTCGTTCCAGTGCGCCGAGTTCTTCGTCGATGGTAGCCAAAGGCAGCAGTCGCTCTCATTTTCCATGGTAGGAGGGCGGCTGGCGGGGCGTCAACGGCTCGTCGGTTCCAGTACGCCGAAGGCATACTGCCCGCAATCGTTCCGGTACCTGTACCAACGGACAGGTCGCTCTATTGTTCGCATTGCTCGCTCGGCCCGCCTATGCTCCAATACGAAAATGGATTTCCGCGCAAAACGCTCGCTGGCCCCCGAAACGTCGGACCTGTTGCGGCAGATTCCCTCGGTGGACGAATTGCTTCGTCAGCCGCGCATGGCGAAACTTGCTGGACGCATTCCACGCGAGTTGCTGGTGGAAGTGGCGCGCGAAGTTCTTTCCAGCCTCCGCGCGGAAATCACCGGCGAAAAAGGCGTTTCGGTTATTCCGATTATTCCCGCCGATCTTGAAGACGTGATCGCGCGCGAAGTCGAACGTATCCTTTCCCGGACGTTGCAACCGGTCATCAACGCGACCGGAGTCGTGCTGCATACGAATTTGGGGCGCGCGCCGCTTGCGCCAGCAATCCTGGACGAGCTTCGCCACACGGCGATTCACTATTCGAACCTGGAGTACGACCTGGAAGCAGGATCGCGAGGAAAACGCGACACGCATACGGCCGAACTTCTTACCCGACTGACCGGCGCGGAAGACGCGATCGTGGTGAATAACTGTGCCGCGGCGATCCTCGTAGTTCTTACCGCGCTAGCGAAAAATAGTGAAGTGATCGTCTCGCGCGGTGAACTGATCGAAATCGGTGACGGCTTCCGCATTCCGGAAGTAATGGCGCAAAGCGGAGCAATCCTTCGCGAAGTGGGCACAACCAATCGCACCCGCATTGTAGATTACGAGAATGCCATCACCGACAAAACGCAATTGCTGTTGCGCGTGCACCCGTCAAATTTTCAAATATCGGGATTCACGGAGAAGCCGACCGTCGCTGAACTGGTCGCCCTCAGCCGCCGCGCCAGTCTTCCGTTGATTGAAGATCTTGGTTCCGGCTGTCTGGTGGACCTTTCGCAGTGCGGGATTAGCGAACCGACCGTTCGGCAGAGCGTGGAAGCGGGAATCTCCGTGGTGACTTTCAGCGGAGACAAATTGCTGGGCGGACCTCAAGCCGGTATCATTGCCGGAAAAGAAGAATTGGTGCAGCGTGTTCGCCGCCATCCGCTGTTTCGCGCGCTTCGCGTGGACAAATTGACGATCACCGCGTTAGAGGTGACGTTGGCTGCCTATCAACGCGGGGCACTGGACGAAGTGCCCACGCTGGCGATGATTCGCATCAGCGCGCAGGAAATGGAAAGACGCAGCCGGAATTTTATCCGCGAATTGACACCGTCGCTTTCCATGAACGAACTCGATCTGGAAATCGCCGATGGCGAATCGCTGGCCGGAGGAGGCTCGACTCCAGCGCAGTGGATTCCGACCAAAGTCATTCGCATCAAAAGCCGCCGCTACTCTGCGTCACAGATGGAGCAACGCCTCCGTCGCGGCCCAGGTTCTACGCCGGTGATTGCGCGGCTGGAGGACGACCGCTTGGTGATCGACTTGCGTACCGTCTTTGCCAACCAGGAAGCAGTGCTTGCCGAGGCGCTGGCAGCGGCACTCCGATGATTGCGCTACGCATGCTCAGTGTCTGGGTGGTAGCCCAAATGTTATAATTAGCCGCGTTATAAGCGGCGACGACGGGCGGCAACATGGCGACTTCACAAATTCAACTGGATCCAAAACAAAGGCAAGGGCTCCTGCGACGCGCCAAGAAACATGGCAGATCCCTGTCCCAGGAAGTAAGCGGCGCCGTCGCTCTCCAAACACGCCGCAGAACTGATGGAAGTCTGTAAAGGCCTGGACCGGCGGCTCGTGCGCATCGAAGCGAAGTTCGGGTTACTGGAGCGAATGGCTGCGCCGGTCCGCCGCTCGCCACCTGAAGAAACCGAGCGTTAGGCGCGGAAAGGACTGCGTTCCGCTTGCTCGCCTTCGTCGTAGACCGCCACAACTTAAAGGGAACGAATACGAGTAAGCCGAGGCTTCGGCCGGGCTGGGCGCTCGTACGCGTGCGCATGGCAGGTATTTGCAATACTGACTTGGAGATCCTGCGCGGTTATCACAATTTCTATGGCACGCCGGGACATGAATTTGTGGGCGAAGTGCAGGAAGTGGCCGGAGTTTCCGCCGCGGTGAAAAAGCGATGGGTCGGGAAGCGAATCACGGGCGAAATTAACATTGCCTGCCGCGCGCTCGGCTTCCGCCCGGTGTGTCGGTTTTGCAAACGTGGCCTGGCACGGCATTGCGAGCGCCGCAAAGTCCTTGGCATCGTCGCGCATGATGGCGCGTTCGCGGAATACTTGACGCTGCCGATTGAGAATTTACATGCCATCCCCGACTCCATCACTGACGAGATGGCGGTGTTCGTCGAACCGCTGGCAGCTGGGTGCGAAATCCTGGATCAGATCAATGTAAAACAATTTCGCGAGGCCGCCGTGCTCGGCGATGGGAAGCTCGCGCAACTCATCGCACGTGTGTTGCGGACCGCGCTGCCGCGCGTGGTGATGTACGGCAAACATCCAAAGAAATTAGCACTCGCGCGGCGTGCTCGAATCGAAACCAAACTGGTTCGCGGCGACGCTGGTGACTTGAACCGCGTGAAGAAAAGTTTCGCATTGCTAGTGGAAGCTACCGGTTCGCCGACAGGGCTGGCGCTGGCACAACAAATGACCGAGCCCCGCGGTACGCTGGTGCTGAAATCAACTTTCCACGGCGCGGCGCCTGTCGAAACCTGGCCGACGGTGGTGAAAGAACTTACCGTAGTCGGGTCGCGCTGCGGTCCATTCGACAAAGCCATCACTCTGCTGCGCTCCGGCAAAGTCGATCCGCGCCCGCTGATCACGCTGACTTTACCGCTGCAGCAAGCACCCCGGGCAATCGCTTATGCCCAAGAACCTGGCGTGATGAAGGTTCTCATGCAAGCAGAGAGTCGCGTAAGTGAGGTTTAGTGAGGTCTACTTCCTGCGGCCGCCAGGCAACTTCTCCCAGGGAATCGCTCCTATTAAGAACGATATGAAGCCGGCTCCAATCAGAGCAAACGTAGCCGACCCCCGAAAGCTCCGGCGCGCGCGTTCAATGACGACCACCAAACTACTCCAGCGCTCATAGTGCCGGACAAAGCAATCAGCGTGCGAAGTTTCCAGTCGGGCTTAGCAGGTTCGCTTGCTGAATCCTCAGACTCCCGTCAGACGCTATAAACGATTAATGCACGAGGCAACACGCGCCGCGCCGAATCCGTTATCAATATTCACTACCGTCACATTTGAAGCGCAGGAGTTCAGCATTCCCAATAGCGCAGCGACTCCGCCAAAACTCGCTCCATAGCCCACGCTCGTCGGCACTGCAATCACCGGTACCGCGACCAGTCCGCCAACAACGCTCGGCAGCGCGCCTTCCATTCCCGCCACGCAGATAATCACGCGGGCATTCGCCAGCGCCGAGCGATTTTCCAGCAGCCTATGAATTCCCGCCACGCCGACGTCGTAGAGATGCTCGGCACGATTTCCCATGATGCGCGCCGTCAGCAGGGCTTCCTCGGCCACGGGAATATCGCTGGTTCCCGCCGAAACAACCAGGATGGTTCCCTTGCCGACAATCTTTGTATCGCGCTCGATCGCGATCACGCCGGAGAGCGGATGAAATTTCGCCAGTCGCGACTCTTTTCCCGCAAGGCGCTTTACGGCAGAAAATGTCTTGGTATCGGTTCGCGTAATCAGAATGTTGTGCTTGCTGTCCTTCTTTGCCAGCATCGCCCGCACGATCTTCGCAATCTGCCCGGGAGTTTTTCCCTTGCCCAAAATGACTTCGGCAAATCCCTGTCGCAAAGTGCGGTGATGATCCACTTTCGCAAAATCCAGATCTTCAAACGGCAAATGCTTCAGTCGCTCGATAGCCTCGGCCGGCACGAGCTCGCCGGCTTGCACCAATTCCAGCAGTTTCAAAAGTTCCTGGGAATTCATAGTAAACGCCGTCAGAGAATTCTATCACCGCGACCCAAGCGGACCGCTGCTTGACTTGCCACAAATCGGCTGCGAGACTGAATTTACCCGCGGCGACAAGATGCACGAAAACGGAAAAAAAATCATTACTGTGGGTGTGACCGGCGCAAGCGGCGCTCTGCTAGCCCAGAAAATGCTGGTCCTGCTGGATTCCGATCCTCGCGTCGAGCGGGTTCATCTAGTGGTTACCGAAACCGGTCTGCGGCTTTTTGCCGAAGAATTGAGGATTACTTCCGGCAATCCCGAACAACTGGTGCAGCGCATCCTGGGTCGTGCTTCCAGCAAAATTGCAGTCGTTTCCAATAAAGATGTCGGCGCTGCGATTGCCTCCGGCAGTTTTGCAGTCGATGCAATGGCTGTGATTCCCTGCTCCGTAGGCACGCTGGCAAAAATTGCCGCTGGCACTTGCGACGATCTCCTGGCACGTTCCGCGGACGTCATGCTGAAAGAAGGGCGCAAACTCGTTCTGTGCGTACGCGACACGCCGTTCAGCCGTATCCACCTGGAAAACATGCTCCACGCGCAACAGGCCGGAGCGGTCATCATGCCCGCGATTCCCTCCTACTATCACGCGCCGAAAACGATCGACGATCTGGTCACGCAATATGTTTGCCGCGTTCTGGCGCAAATGGATTTGCAACAAGACGCCATGTTCCACTGGACCGGCTCGGCCGCCGCAAAGGAAGCCAAGGCGTAACAGCAATCTCCTATGAGCAACCGCATCCGCACCGTTCTGGAAATGATCAAGTTTGAGCATTCGATATTCGCGCTGCCTTTTGCGCTAACCGGTGCGTTACTGGCAGCTCGGTTTACGCGGCACGGCTGGCCGAGCTGGAAACAATTCCTATGGATTGTCGTTGCGATGGTCGCCGCCCGAAGCGCGGCAATGACCCTCAACCGCATCGCCGACGTTCACTACGACAGAGAAAATCCCCGCACCGCGCAGCGCGCGCTGGCAACGGGCGCACTTTCCACCAGCTTCGCCTGGATTTTCACTTTTGTCGCAGCCGCAATCTTTTTCATCGCGGCCTGGCAATTGAATCCGCTGGCACTGAAACTGGCGCCGGCCGCACTGGCCATTCTGTTTTTCTATTCCTACACCAAACGCTTCACCAACTGGTCGCATCTTTTTCTGGGATTTGCACTGGGCATTTCTCCCGCGGCCGCATGGATCGCCGTCACCGGACATCTTGATCCGCGCATGTTGATTCTCTGCGCCGCAGTCACACTCTGGGTCGGCGGCTTTGATGTCTTTTACGCTTGCCAGGATGTGGATTTCGACAGGCGTGCCGGACTGTTTTCCGTGCCCAAAAGATTTGGAATCGCGACTGCACTTCTGATCGCGCGCGTAATGCACATCGGCGTGGTCGCACTGCTCGCCTGGCTGGCCGCGAGTTTTTCATTACCGTGGCCAGCCTGGGCGGGCATCGCCGTGGTCGCTGCATTGCTGGCTTACGAACACTCGCTGGTGAAAGCCGACGATTTAAGCAAGCTGGACGCTGCGTTTTTCGCGATGAACGGTTATATTAGTATTTCGTTTCTTCTCTTCTGGGGAGCCGCTGCGGCGCTCTGGAGAGTTTGAAATGTTCGAAAAATTCGCCGCGAATCACCGCTGTAGCGGCACCTAAACAGCCGGCATCTAATTTGTTGGAATCGTAGAAAACATCGGAGAAAGCTGAAACTCTTGAGCGACTTGATTCTCACTGACACGAAGTTGCGACCCATCGCGGATAAAGTCATTGCGGGGCAGCGCCTCTCTTTTGAAGATGGCATTGAACTCTATCGTTCGCCGGACCTGCTCGCCGTCGGCTGGCTGGCCAACTACGTCCGCGAAAAGAAGCACGGCAACGTCACCTATTTCAACGTTAACCGCCATATTAATCCGACCAACGTGTGTGTGGCGCATTGCAAGCTGTGCGCATTTGGCCGAGATCCCAACTCACCGGGCGCCTACACTTATGCGCTAGAAGAAATTTATCAGCGCGCAGAGCAGGGCGTTCGTGAAGGCGCAACCGAATTCCACATTGTCGGCGGACTGCATCCCGATCTGCCGTTCGAATATTTTCTGGAAATGGTCCGCGGCCTCAAGCAGCGCTGCCCCGGCGTCCACCTCAAAGCTTTCACGATGGTCGAAGTTCATTATTTTTCGCGCATCGCGAAAATTTCCATCGAAGAAACACTTCGGCGAATGAAGGAAGCTGGCGTGGACTCCTGCCCCGGCGGCGGTGCGGAAATTTTCCACCCTCGCGTGCGCCGCGTCATCTGCGATCACAAGGTCAGCGGCCAGGTTTGGCTGAACACCGCCAAAAAAGCCCACGAAATCGGCTTGCCTTCAAACGCCACCATGCTTTACGGCCATGTGGAAACCGAAGAAGAACGCGTCGATCACCTGGTCAAGCTGCGCGAAGTGCAGGACCAGACGCACGGATTCGTGGCCTTCATCCCACTCGCGTTTCATCCGGACAACACGCCGCTCTCGCACATTCCGAAGACCACCGGATATCTCGACCTCCGCAACATCGCCGTGTCGCGCTTGATGCTCGATAATTTTGAACACATCAAAGCTTACTGGATCATGCTCACGCCAAGCATCGCGCAAATCGCGCTGCGCTTTGGCGCTAACGATCTCGACGGCACTGTAGTCGAAGAAAAGATCTACCACGACGCTGGCGCAAAAACGTCAGAGTTTACGCCTCGCGCCGAACTCGAACGCCTGATCCGAGCCGCCGGCCGCGTCCCCGTCGAGCGCGACACTCTCTATCGCCCGGTGGATCGTTCGAAAATGCCACCCGTCGCTCCCATTACGCCGCCGGGCCTCGTATCGCTCACTCTCAACGTTTGATTTGCCTGCTCGCCCGGTTCAGGGCAAGATTCTCGTCGCAACTCAGCCCCGATACAGAAAGTCTCAGTTCCGCATCGCCTGGAGCCCACGAAAAACCGCGCGCACCATTCTCTTGCTGACCAGCTCAAATATTTTCATGACCTTCGCGTGGTACGGCCGTTTGAAATATCGCAGCGAGGCGCTTTTGGAAGGTAATCATCGCCAGCTAGGGCATCGCATTTTTCGAATACCGTTTCCAGGTACGGGGCAAACCGCACCGGCTGCTACGAATTCAACACGGCGCAGCTCAAGACCATCCAGGAAGTGATTACGTTGACGGTGTTCGCGATGTTCGCGGTCTTCTCGGTCACTTATATCGGTGAAAAGTTGAAATGGAACCACGGCGTAGGCGCTGCGTGTTTAGTGTTGGACGTTTTCTTCGTCTTCCACAAATGGTGACCATCCTCAAATTCTTTTCGGCTGCCACACGATGACGTCCTGCAATTTCGAAAAGTGCAGCACCGCGGGCCGCCCAGAAAGCTTGATTCCCAGGCTTTCCAGCATCGAATTCTCATGCAAGATCGCCCGAGCCTTCTGCAGACTCCACGGCGGGTGATGGATTTCGCCGCGCAACAATTCTCCGCCCGGTTTTTGCGCGTACAAGCAATAGCGCTCGGTCAAAAAATATTCCAAGGTTCCCGGCACCGCTTCAAAACACGGCCCGGCCACGCAATAGGCTGCTTCCAGTGCTTCGCTGCCTCCACGACGATCATTTCGATGTGCGGAATAAACTATTCCCTCGGGCACCGCTGTTGATTTCATTCGCGAACAAAAATACGGAAGATAAAACCAACGCCGCGCGATCTCTACTGCCGCAATACTCGCCGCGTCCAGGCTGAAGAACCACACACCCGGCTTTCCGTCTGACGTCACGTATGTACGCACATTTACTTCTGGAAATGCCGAAAGCCATGGAAGCACCGGCGTTCCGCGCAGCCGCACGCCCGACATCGTGAAAGGCACAATGCTGATCCACGCTTGGCCCTGGAAAGTGTCCAGCTCGAGTTTCTTCGGAACCAGCCCTCGGACCGCCTCCGAGGGCACCGCCCAGTGCGCAAAAAGCAAGTCGTGCCATTTTTGCGCCAGCACCCATGGGCCGGTTGGCAAAGCCCACGGCCGGTGCGCAAGCGATCGTAGCGAAGGATGCATTCTGTGCGAGTATGTCGTCAGTCGAATCTCTTGCTAATATACCCGGAACGCTGCCGCGCGAATCGAATCGGTAGATTCAAAACATTCATAGCTTTCAACTGGAGGATGTGATCATGCAGCGCAAAGCTTCCGCAGTTTGGCAAGGCGACCTGAAATCCGGCAAGGGCGCGATTTCAACCGACAGCGGCGTCCTGAAACAGACTCCCTATTCATTCCATGCGCGTTTTGAAAACGGCATCGGCACCAACCCAGAGGAGCTTCTCGCCGCCGCACACGCCGGTTGTTTCACCATGGCGCTTTCCGCGCAGCTCGGCGGAGCGGGAATGACCGCACAGAAACTCGAAACCACGGCTACCATTACCCTCGATAAAGTCGGCGAAGGCTTTTCCATCACCAAGAGCCACCTCGATCTCGTCGCCACCATTCCCGGCGCGGACAAAGCGAAATTCGACGCCGCGGTGAAAGCCGCCGAAACCGGCTGCCCGGTCTCAAAACTTTTCAAAGCCGAAATTTCCGTTAGCGCCAAGCTGAATAGCTGAACGCCGCAACACCGTCACCAGCCAAACAGGTACAATTCCGCACATGGTCACCTCTCCAGCCGCGTTTCTGATCGGCATCGCCATCCTGATTATCGTTGTCTGGGATGCGTTCGAGGTCATCATCCTGCCGCGTCGCGTGACGCGCCGTTTTCGGCTGAGCCGCCTTTTCTACAAGAGCTTATGGACACTGTGGAGATTCTGCGCTCGTTTAGTTCCGGCCCGCAAAGTCCGCGAATCGGCGCTCAGTATCTTCGGTCCGATCTCACTGCTTATTCTCGTGGCCATTTGGGCCTTAGGGCTCGTGCTCAGCTTCGGCTTAATGCAATACGGTGCAGGCTCCGCGCTTAACGTCGCCGGGGTGACTCCAAGCTTCTGGACAGACGCCTATCTCAGCGGAACGACTTTCTTCACGCTCGGTCTCGGCGACGTGGTTCCACGCTCCGGCATGGCGCGCGCGTTGGTCGTAGTCGAAGGCGGCCTCGGCTTCGGTTTCCTCGCCGGGGTAATTGGCTATCTCCCGTTCATCTACGGTTCATTCTCCAAACGCGAAGTCAGCATTTCTCTGCTCGATTCGCGCGCTGGCACGCCTCCGACCGCCGGCGAACTTCTTCGCCGCCACAGCTACCCGCATGGACAAGACGCGCTGCGCGAGCTTCTGAAGGAATGGGAACTGTGGTGCGCCGAACTCATGGAGAGCCACCTCTCCTATCCGGTGCTCGCGTTTTTCCGATCGCAGCACGATAACCAATCCTGGGTCGCCTCGCTCACCGCCATCCTGGACTCCTGTGCGTTGATCATGGTCGGCATCGAAGGCGCTTGCGAAAGGCAAGCCGAGCTTACTTTCGCGATCGCGCGCCACGCCGTCGTGGACCTCTCGCAAGTCTTCAACACTTCGCCGCGGGAACTCTCGACAGACCGGCTACCGCGGCCCGCTCTCCAGCACATTCGTGATGTCCTCGCGCAACACGGTCTGAAGCTGCACGACGACGCTGTTGCCGATCAGCGCCTGAGCGATTTGCGCCGCATGTACGAGCCTTACATCTATGCGCTGGCCACTTATCTCAATCAGTCTCTGCCGCCGTGGATTCCGCCGAAAAAAGGCAAGGACAACTGGCAGACCACGGCGTGGGGTAAGACGGCGGGGCTGGTCGAACCGCAAGCCGCCGTTGCTGTGGACGATCATTTTTGATGCTTATTCGATTTTGTCGGGTGGATTTGTGTCCCGCAGCGATGCAGAAGTCATTCCGAGCGGAGCAGACCGACTTTCTTTTTCGTTCGCAAAGCGAATGTCGGTCTGCGCAGTCGAGGAATCTCGGCATGATTTAATCCCGTACAGTTTTCTGCAGCACCTGCGATCTTCCTTTTCTAATATCGGAGTCAAACATGAAAGCCATTCTTATTCGTCAATTCGGCGGTCCTGAAGTTCTAAAGCTCGAAGAAATCCCCACACCCAAACCCGCGTCCGGCCAGGTACTGGTAAAAATCCACGCAGCAGGAGTCAATCCCGCCGACACTTACGCGCGTACCGGAAATTACGCGGTAATCCCTCCGCTTCCCTACACCCCCGGCACAGATGGAGCAGGCGTCATCGAATCCATCGGTGATGGCGTGAAGAAAGTAAAGCCCGGCGACCGCGTTTACGTCGCGAAAAGTCTCTCAGGCACCTACGCCGAATACGCTCTCGTGCTCGAATCGCAAGTTTTCTTGCTGTCCGATCGAATTTCTTTCCCGCAAGGCGCTGGCGTCTTCATCCCTTACGCCACGGCGTACCACGCGATCCATCATCAGGCGAAAGCGCACGGCGGTGAAACCGTTTTGGTTCACGGAGCCAGCGGCGGTGTCGGCATCGCATCGGTGCAAATGGCACGCGCGCTCGGCCTCACGGTTTTTGCCACTGCCGGAACCGCAAAAGGCCGCGAGTTAGCACAACGCGAGGGCGCGCATCAGGTCTTCGACCATTCGAACGCCGCCTATAAGGACGAAATCATGAAAGCCACCGCCGGCCGCGGCGCTGACATCATTCTAGAAATGCTCGCAAACGTGAATCTCGGCGCGGACCTGAAACTGCTGGCGCAAAAAGGCCGCGTGGTTGTCATCGGCAGTCGCGGCGACGTCACTATTACTCCGCGCGACATCATGACCCGTCGCGCTTCGATCCTCGCATTCAGCCTTTGGGCCATCACCGAAACCGAGGCTACCGACGTCCACGCCGGCATCAACGCCGGCCTGGAAAACGGCACATTGCGTCCCGTGGTCGGCTCTGAAATTCCGCTGAAAAACGCCGCACAAGCCCACATTGACGTTATGAAGTCATCCGGCGCCTTCGGCAAAATTGTCCTGATCCCCTGAAATCCTTGCCTACCGATCTCTGCAGACATCTGCAATTTCAAGCGATTTTTGCGGTGGTCTCGTGAGAATAAGGAGACCGTCTGAAAAAACAACCACCTTGCTCAACCTTGCCACCGCACTTCATTGGAACCTGGCGAACTGACGGGCATCGAATCCCATCCGGCAGGTTGCCGCGCTTTCCGTTTGCGTAAAGCGGGGGCTGCTCCGATGCGATGGGGCTGTGCTCTTTGCTCAACTCGCTGCAACAATTTTCACCACCAACCCACACACCGCGCCGCCCAAAATCAGCCAAGCAGAATTCACGCGATAGCGAAACGCCAGCACTGCGCTGACCGCCGCGATCACCGCCGCCAGCGGCGTCACAACGGCTTCGCGCGCAAACTGAAATCCCACAAGCGCCATTAACGCCACCGCCGCCGCGTTTACTCCATCCAGAAACGCGCTCGCCGTCGGCGATTTCCTCAGCCTCGGCAAAACGTTGGCCGTCACTGCCACATAGACGAACGCGGGAATGAACATCCCCAGCGTTGCAAGTCCGGCCCCGCGCCATCCCGAAAGCACATAACCCAAAAATGTCGCCACCGTAAAAAACGGGCCGGGTGTTGCCTGACTCACCGCGATTCCATCCAGCAACTGTGATTCACTCAGCCAGTGCATCCGCGTGACCAGATCCTCGCGCAACACCGCCAGCAGCACATACCCGCTGCCAAACAGCAGCGCCCCAATTTTCAAAAAGTAGACCAACACACCCGTCGTCGTAGCCGCCGCGGTTGTAATCATTGCCGCGCCTCCCGCAGCACTCGCCGCCGCAGACGCAATTCCGTTCTGCCCAGAACGACTCTGCCCAAAACGATTCGCCACAATCCACGCCACGCCAGTACCAATCAGCAGCGCCAAAGTCGCAACGTGCATCGCCGCCAGCCCCAGCACAATCGCCGCAATCACCAGCAACTCGCGCGATTTCAGCACCGTTGTCCCGAGCGACCACACCGCCTGCGCGATCAGCACCACCACCACCGGCTTGACTCCCCACAACACTCCCGCGATTTGCGGCAACGCGCCATATCGCACATAGGCCCACGCCATCACGCACATCATCAACGCCGCCGGCAAAATAAACGCCGCGCCGGCAATCAACAGTCCCGGAAATCCCCCGCGCAGCTGGCCCAAATAAATTGCCATCTCCGTCGAACCCGGCCCGGGCAGCAAATTGACCGCTCCCACGCGATCCACAAATTCTTCGCGGCTCAACCATCCGCGCCGCCGCACAAATTCCTCTTGCATCAGCGCGATATGCGCCACCGCTCCGCCGAACGCAATAAATCCCAGCCGCAGAAACGCCACCGCAATTTCCCACAGCCGGTTTTTACTCGGTTCGTTCTTTGCCTCAATCATGGCCGCGCGATTATCCCTCATCTTCGAAATTTAAGCGTTATACAGCCGAGCCAATCGCAAGTTCGGGCACGACGTTTTCAAAGAGGGTCGAGAAGAAGCCACACAAAATTGGGAGCGTCAGGTGGCTTTGCATGGGGGAGAGAATTTACTCATTTCTGAATCCCTGGTACGCCAGAAAAATCGAAAAGCGCCCCCCATTTTCACCTCCCCTAGCGCGCCCCGCGCAATCCTCGTAAACTACCTGTCTCCATGAATCTCTCCGCCATCGTCTGGTTCCTTGCCCAGAATCCCATCACCCACTACTGGCACAAAGCCACCGACCGCACCTTCTCCGGCATCTACCACGTCAACGCTTTCGACTTGATGATGATGATTCCCTACTTCATCGTGCTCATCATCCTCGCAGTCTATGGCCTCCATCGCTACTGGTTGGTCTACGACTACTATAAATATCGCAAGAATATTCCCGGTCCGCCGCCCGCCGTCACGGAATGGCCGCGCGTTACAGTCCAACTTCCCATTTTCAACGAACGCTACGTAATCGAACGCCTGGTCGAATCCATCTCGCGCTTCGATTACCCGCCCGAACTTCTCGACATTCAAGTTCTCGATGACTCCACCGACGAAACGCGCGAAATCGCCCGCATCTGCGTCGAACGCCACGCCGCCCAGGGCATGCCCATCAGTTACATTCACCGCAGCAACCGCGAAGGCTTCAAAGCCGGCGCTCTTGAGAACGGACTCAAAACCGCTCGCGGCGAATTCGTTGCAATCTTTGACGCCGACTTCATCCCCGAATCCGATTTCCTCCGCCGCACCATTCCCTATTTCCAGAACCCCGCCATCGGCATGGCGCAGACCCGCTGGACTTACCTCAATCGCGACTACTCGCTGCTCACGCAAGTCGAAACCATTTTGCTCGACGGCCACTTCGTCGTCGAACACGGCGCCCGCTCCCGCCGCGGCACTTTTTTCAATTTCAATGGCACTGCAGGCGTCTGGCGCCGGGCCGCAATCGACTCCGCCGGCGGCTGGGAGCACGACACTCTCACAGAAGACACCGATCTTTCCTACCGGGCGCAGCTCCAAGGCTGGAAGTTTCTCTATCTCCCGAACATCGAGTGTGCCAGCGAACTTCCCGTAGACATGAACGGATTCAAAGCGCAACAAGCCCGCTGGGCCAAGGGCCTGATGCAAACCGCAAAAAAAATCCTTCCGCAGGTTTTTCGTTCCAATGTGCCCTGGCACGTCAAAGCCGAAGCTTTCTTTCACCTCACGGCCAACATCAGCTACCCGTTAATGGTCTTATTCTCCGCAATGCTGCTTCCCGCCATGATCGTTCGCTTCTATCAAGGATGGTTTCAGATGCTGCTGATTGACCTGCCGCTTTTTCTAGCGTCCACCTGCTCGATTTCCAGTTTCTATCTCGTCGCGCAAAAAGAACTTCGCCCCAAAACCTGGTGGCGCACTTTTTTCTACATGCCATTCGTGATGGCCACCGGAATCGGCATTTCCGTCCGCAACGCAAAGGCCGTTCTCGAAGCTCTCTTCGACATAAAAAGCGAATTCGCACGCACTCCAAAGTTTAAAATCGAAGGCAAGAAAGACACTTTCGTCGCAAAAAAATATCACAACAAGGCCGGCTGGATGCCCTACGCGGAAATTTTCCTGGGCATATATTTCGCTTGCACCGTGGTCTACGCCATCACCAACCAGAATTTCGCCACAATCCCCTTCCTCCTTCTTTTCGTTTGGGGCTATCTGTACACCGGGTTCATGTCCCTAGGCCAAACCTACTTCGCCCAGTTCCGCTTGGGCGTCAACGCCCCAGAAATGCGCCCCGCCTCCTCCGGCGCCCCCGGCTTCTGAGGCGGATCTACTCCGCGGTCTCTGTTTCCCGAACTCGGCGAACTCTGTGTTAAATCTTTTCTCTTAAAGTTTCTCGATCGCGCAAACCGTTATACGATAGTCGCGCTTCCAGCCAAGTCCCACGGGTGACCAGCATGAAAATGGGTTTAGTCTCTCTCTTCGTCTTGCCCGCTATGTTCGTCGCGCAACAAACGTCTCTGCCTACTTCGATCCCCGTCGAAGACGAGCCGCTCCATAAAGTCCTCTTCCAGAACGACTCAGTTATCGTCCTAAAACTGACTTTGCCTCCCGGCCAACGCACTCAGTTCCACACTCACACCCACGACCGCGTCGCCATCGACCTTTCTGCCGCCGAAATCACTCAACAAAAAATCAACGAGCCCGAAGGCCCCGTAACTCCCACCAAACCAGGCAATTTTTCCGCCCTCACTCTCACCGATGCCTCCTACACTCACCGCGTGCACAACGTCGGCAAAACTCCTTACGAAGTTCTCGACATCGAACTTCTGCAGCGCCCCCAAACTCCTTCCGCCGCGCTAGCCGCAACCGTCGCCGCGGAAAATCCCAGTGCTCGTATTTACAACTGGGCACTCCCTCCCGGCGTCACGTCTCCGATGCACGCGCACGCACGCCCGTACGTAATCGTCTCGATCGGCGAAATCAACTTGTCAATGACTTCGCCCGACGGCCAATCCGCCACCCACGGCGTCGGCCCCGGCGATTTTCGCTTCGTGGACGCCAAAGTCACTCACAACCTTGGCAACCTGGGCACCACATCGGGCCAAATCATTGAAGTCGAACTCAAATAGTCCACTCCTAAAGAATCACCAAAAAACTCTTCTCCCTAGCACTTTTCTATTATTGCCGTGGCATTCGTCACCTGCTCAAATCGCGCCAGCTTTAATGGGGTTGTGTTCGAATTCCGGGTTTGAGGGTTTGTTCTACAAACCCTGAGCTAAATAAAATCAGGGGAATGCCTGTGTCTTCCAACCGGTTTGTGTCTCTTCGTCTCTTTTATGCGGTTTTCGCGTTTTTATTGGGCGGCGCTTTCCAATCGGCTCACGCTCAGGGTTGCATCGCTGCCCGCTCCAATCAGGGCATCATGGACGAACTCTGCGACAGCGACACTGTCTCCAGCAGCTCGGGCCGCAATCACGATCCGGAGTGGCTGCGCCGGCTCACCGTCAACGTCGGACTCCGCGAATTCAATTCCTTCCGTCACTTCATTGGCACTGACGAACAAACGCAACGCGCCGTCAATCACAATCAGGTCGAAAATCACCAGCTTCTCTTTGACATCGGCATCAACTACCAACTCTCCCGCCGCTGGAGCATCATCGCCGACGTGCCCGTCCTGCAAGGCTCCCGCAATCAGATCTATCCGCCCGTCGGCGTCTATCGCATTGGCGGCATCGGAGATATGCAGGTCGGCGTACAATCCTGGCTGTTTCGCCCGCCCACGGAAAGCAACGGCAACGTCGCGCTCAGTGGCAGCTTGAAAATTCCCACCGGCATCTGCGACGGCAAAGGCTCCGCCGTTCTCAACGGCCAGACCATCACCGCCGTCGCCGATCAGTCGCTGCAGCCCGGCGATTGCCGCTGGGGCTTCACTCTCGCCACGCAGGCCTATCGCCAGATCTGGTTGCATAGCATGTTGTATTTCCAGGGTTCCTGGCTATTCAATCCCGCCGATACCAATGGCGTTCCCACCTTCCGCTCGCGGCCCGCTGAATCCATCATGTCCGTCACCGACCAATATCTTTTCCGCGGCGGCTTTTCCCACGCCATTCCCGGAGTAAGGCACTTGTCGGCCAGCTTCGGCGGACGCATGGAAGGCATTCCCGTCCGCGATGCATTCGGCTCCAGCAACGGATTCCGCCGCCCCGGCTACATCATCTCCATCGATCCCGGCATCATGTACAGTTTCCGCCGCACCACCATCTCCGTGAACGGCCCGTGGGCAGTCGAGCGCAATCGCCGCCGCAGTGTCCCGGACATCGCGGCCGGCAAACACGGTGACGCTGCCTTCGCCGACTACACCCTGATCGCCGTCCTCTCGCACCGCTTCTGATCCGCATTCGCAACAAATTGATTTTCATTAGGGGCACAGCACTGCTGCGCCCCAGCTTGCCCAGGCGCAAAAAAATTCACACCGTTCTTCTTCCTGAGCAACGCTGACCAAGAACCATTGCCATCATTCCAACAATTCGCTGGAATAGTCCTACAAGAGACCACATCATCGCCACCATTCTGAGCCGCCATCTTTCTCCCAGGCCGATCTCTCGCTATTTTCTAGTAGCGGCAATTCTGTGCCTATGTCCGCTGGCAATACGCGCGCAAACATCCTCGCCGCGCGAATTGTCGTTCACAGACCTCTCCGGCAAGTCGCATTCCCTCTCCGACTACCAGGGCAAAATCGTGGTTCTCAACTTCTGGGCCACCTGGTGCCTACCCTGCCGCGATGAAATGCCCATGCTCTGCAAACTCTCGAAAGATTTCGCGTCACAAGACGTAGTCTTCCTTGCCGTCTCGCTCGACGACGCAAAATCTCAATCCAAAATCCCGCGTTTCCTCGATAAAAAGAAAATCACTCTCTCTGTCTTCACCGGAGCTACTGCCGCAACCCTGCACAACTTCCAACTCGGCGAAGTCGTCCCTGCCACCATCATCCTCGATCGCAGCGGCTCACCAGTCTTTCGCATCATGGGCCAAGCTTCCAAAAAAGATATCTTCTCTCGCGTGGATTGGCTCCTCTCCGATCGCTCCTCCAAAAAACCGAAAGAACTTGCTAAGAGTCTGTGACATCTTCCCCTCCCTGAAGGGTCCCTGAAGGGAGGGGCTTCTCAAGCAACAGGGGCTAACTGCCCCGCTGTTTGCGCTTGAAGGCGTAGTCCACGCCCCAAGATTACGAATGCCGCAGCCTGGTCGCGTCCTATCGTTACACCGCAATC
>WNFO01001530.1_pt1 | contig 18304 bp, 22 predicted proteins | sample 5400251 | NCBI WGS metagenome assembly WNFO01 (sample SAMN13153354, study PRJNA577476) | soil metagenome | isolation source: 100 cm saprolite under Madrone tree | place: USA:California | collected 2016-06-14
AGGTTCTAAGGAAGCGAGGTCGATTGTCTGGCGAGCGCAGGTACGCAGTAAAACGCGACTTCGGGGATCAGCAGAAAGGACCAAGGTGATGTACATGCAAAAAGGGGCGCCGATACTTCGCTCAGCTTTGAGTAGTGAGTTGCGGCTGGAGCTGACCTGTCGCGCTCCCGCCCAGCAGCGAGCGGAGGAGCTGAAAACGGAAGTGGAACAACCCAAAGTTGAAGTGTGGACTTTTCCGGTTGACTCCGACGCGTCCGAGAGCCGGCGATTCACCACGCGCCCCTAATCGGGGCACAGTCCGGCCTTCTTCAACCCACAAGTGTACGGTCGGGTCAGATTTCCAAGTCCGTGGGCACGGAAACGTTGCGTGCAGTCTTAGGAGGCCAGGCGATACCATGACGCGTTTTACTCAGACCTGCAATAGACTGAACACGCTATGTTCCGGTGAGCCTGTCAAGCTGATGATGATAAAGAGAGAAAGAGTGAACGCGACCTTTGCGCTAAAGGTGGCAGGATTTCTTTTTGCCACATCGCCGTGGTTAGCTGCCGCCGATCGGTCGATCGATGTCGAACATAGCACGTTGAAGATTCACGTAGGGAAGGCCGGCCTGTTCTCCGCAGCGGGTCACGATCATCGGGTGACGGCACCATTTGCGGGAGGCAGCATCAATGACGGCGATTCTCCGCAGGTAGCCTTTACCGTTGATGCCCGTAAGCTCACCCTTGTCGAGGACAACAAATTGAGCGCGGAGCAGCAAGCGGAAGTCGAGCACACCATGCATACGAAGGTCTTGCAGAGTGAAAGCTATCCGCTCATCAGCTTTCATTCTACGAAGATCGGAAGGACCGGAGTCAACCGATGGATTGTCTCCGGCGAGCTGACGCTGCACGGTCGGAGCAGACCGATCCAGGCGGACGTGCGTTATGGAGAGGGAGCCTATACGGGCCGTGCAACAATCAAACAAACTGATTTTGGCATTAATCCGGTCAGTGTCGCGGGAGGCGTTGTTAAGGTCAAGAACGAGTTGGAGATCCAGTTCGTAGTTGTGCCACTTCGATGAGGGAATGCTTGTGTTGAACCTGCGACCTGCGATCATAGAAGCCCAACCCAAAGAGGGACTATGAGTTCACGCCGTACGTTTATACAGAGTGCGATTGCTACAGCGGCTGGTCTTGGGGGCGCCTCGCGGCTGTTCGGCATGAATCAACCGCGCCCATCCGATCGTTCCAAAAATACGATTCCGGTACCAGTGATCACGCCTGACGTTAGGGACCTGCAGTTCACAATCGACAATGGCGTGAAGGTATTCCACCTCACCGCCGAACCGGTGAAGAGAAAAATTGCACCCTGGAAGACGATCGAATGCTGGAGTTTCAACGGCTCGTGCCCCGGCCCCACGATCCAGGTGAACCAGGGAGATCGTGTCCGAATCATGCTGGAAAATCATCTGCCGGAATCGACTGCAATCCACTGGCACGGCCTGGAAATCCCCTATGCGATGGACGGGATGCCCTACCTTTCACAGAAGCCCATTGCGCCCGGATCACGGCTCGTATACGAGTTCACGGTTCATCAGAACGGCACGTTCTTCTATCACTCGCACTCACCTATGCAGCAGATGATGGGCATGGTCGGCTTGTTCATTCTGCATCCGCCGCGAGCGCACTCTCCTGCCGTTGATCACGACTTCGGGATCGTGCTGCAAGAGTGGGCCGTGCTGCCGAACAACACCGTCCCGAACACCGCCAATATGGAGTGGAACTGGCTGACGTTCAATGGCGCCGTGAGCCCGATGACTACACCCTTGGTCGTCCAACTCGGCAGTCGCGTACGCATACGATTCGTCAACATCGGCATGGACCACCATCCGATCCATCTGCATGGCCACACCTTCGTGGTGACGGGCACAGAAGCCGGGCGACAGCCCGAAACTCTGTGGGGACCGGCCAACACGGTGCTGGTAGGTGTTGCGCAAGCGCGCGACATCGAATTCGTGGCGAACAACCCTGGAGAGTGGATGCTGCACTGTCATATGCCGCACCACAACATGAACGCCATGAGCGACTTGCTCGGAGATCGCATGATGATGACCGCCGACACGGAAGACGAGCGGACACTTCGGCAAATGCAGACCCTCGCTGACCGGACGGGCTTCGAGCACATCCATCATGCACCCATCGCGCAGAATGCGAACCAGGTGCCCGGTTTTCCCCAGGATGCGTTCATGGACATGGGCATGGATGAAGCCGTCGCCAAGCCGGAAAACAACGGGCTCCCGCGGAACTGGAGCGCGATGATGATGGGCATGATGGCCCTGGTGCGAGTCCTGCCGCCCCATTTGTTTGAGCGTGTCATGAACGATGTACGCAGCGGCTATATTGCGCCCCTTCCGCCGGCCCCGGGCCAGCACCAGCACGAAGGAGGTGCGGAATGAGGTGGCGACTTGCGAGGTTTGTCTTCCTGCTGGCGTCATCTCTGGTCGTGTTGCTTGGGGCAACAAACGCCTTCCCACAGGAGTCGGGGCGCGACCCGCACCATAAGCGCGCTTTGACAGGAATGACACAGCAGAAATCCGAGCAACAAGTAACGCAACCGGCACCGCAGGTGTTCTTTCCCATGGCCCACCAATCGGAAATAGAGATGCACCATCACGGCCAGATTCCCGAAGTGATGCCGCAGTTTCCGCATCTGGGAGATTCACAGCGCCTCGTTCCTGGCCCTGTGTACCAGCTCGAGGACTTGGAGCGCATGGCGACGTCGCACAACCCGACCCTGGATCAGGCACAACGCGCACTGGAAGCGGCACGTGGCCGCGAGCGGCAAAGCGGGCTATATCCAAACCCGACTGTCGGCTACGAGGGGGAAGAGATCCGAGGAGGAGTGTACGGTGGCGGTGAGCAAGGATTTTTTGTGCAGCAGCCGATCATTCTTGGCGGAAAACTCGGGCTTAATCGCAAGGTGGGTGCTGGCGAAGTGAAGCAGCGTCAGGCTGAGGCCGAAGCGCAGCGGCATCGCGTGGAGAATGATGTGCGCGTGGCGTACTACCATACGCTTGCAGCCCAAGAGAAGCTCGCGATTGAGCGTGATTTGGTTGCCATCGCCGAGAGTACGGTGCGCATCGTTCATCAGCTCGGCAATGTCGGTCAAGCAGACGAAACTGAGATCCTGGAAGCCGAAGCAGAAGAGCAGCGCATGGAGATCGCCGCGGGCGTCGCGGAACACAGGCTGCGGCGTCAATGGACAATGCTCGTTTCGGTTGTCGGTGTTCCATCCCTCCCAGAGGGGAGCGTGGCGGGTCAGATCGATGCCGAGCTGGCTTCGCTAGACGAGCGTCAGTTGCTCACTTCGCTGCTCGTAGCCAGTCCCGAAGTGCAGTCTGCAAAGGCCGGTGTGGAGCGCGCAGAAGCTGCACTGCGCCGGGCCCGGCATGAGCCTATCCCTGACCTTACATTCAAAGGCGGATTGCAACAGAATTACGAACCACTCAACGCGGCTGCAGGCCGCGAGGTCGGTCTTCAAGGCTTCGCTGAAATTGGCTTACATCTTCGTATGTGGGACCGCAATCAGGGCGGCATCGCCGCAGCCCGTGCTGATCTCGAAGTGGCACAAGGCGAAGTAACCCGCGTCGATCTCGCGCTTCGCAGGCGCTCTGCAATGTACACCGAGGACTATCGCAGCGCACGTCTGACTGCTGAACGGTATCGGGTCGAAATCCTTCCTCGGCTGGAGCGCGCTTATAGGCTTATGACCGCGCAATACGGTGAAATGACCGCTTCATTCGTCCGCGTCCTCAACCTGCAGCACATGCTTTACGAGAATGAGACCGGCTACATCGATGCTCTCGAACATGCCTGGACAAGCAGCATCGCTCTCAACGGATTTCTGCTGGAGGGCGGGCTCATGGGTTCGGCTTCGATCGGGATGGGTTTGACGGCAGGCGGGATGGAAGGGATGGAATCAACGGATCGGAGTTCCAGAATGTTCGACAGGCCATCCAATTTGGGACCCAAATAGGATCAAGTTCCCAGCATGTTCAACTGCTAAGGTATCCCGTTCTCACGAAACTTCCCGTCGAAACCGCGCATCTCACAGGTAACGTTTTTCCTTTGCTCCTGGAGGCCCAACGGTGCAAGAGACCGAAACTCGAGAACTTGAACAGCGTCCGATCACCAAGAAATCGTCGTTCCGGTTCTGGGAGGCGCGGCGATTTATTACCGTGGGGTCGCTCGGTCTGGCGATCATCCAGGGAGTCTGTGCTACGGCGGTATTCCTCAGCGGCATAGGTACTGCCATCGGGTTCTCGTCCCTTATTGCAGCAACTGCAGCCGGGCCAGCGACCGGTTTGCACGCTAACAGGTTCCGGATTCCGATGCTGGCCATCGCCGGGCTCGGTGCCGTGGTCAATCTTATGCTTCTATGGAATGCAGAACGGATGCGCAGAAACCCATCTGCTCGTTGGCGAATGCGTCCGCTTACTCGAAAAGAACGCTGGGAGAAGGGGATCCAGCTCGGCGCATCCGTCCTTACCCTAATTCTGATCGCCGGGGAACTTCTCGCGCACCCCCTCTTTCACCACGAACTGTAGACGGCCCTATCGGCTGGCCGGCTCCGACTTCTCAAGTTCGCTTTCAAGCCTCGCGCGCAACCGCTCACCGAAGCCGATCGGCAAAGAAAACGTGCGCTCGTCCGCGATCAGATAAAGGATATTGTGAGTCGAATCCAAAATTGCCGCGCAGTGGCGACAGTGGGCGAGATGTTCCTCCACGCTCGCACGCACGGAGGGATCGAGATCTCCGTCGATGTAATTGGAGATTTCGCGCCACACGTGTTTGCAGTCGAGAACCATATCAGCCTTTCTTGCCTTGCGCGACCAGTTCAGGCGCGACAATCTTCTGCATCAACAAACGCGCCCGAAACAACCTGGTTTTCACCATCCCTTCGCTGATGCCAAGCAATTGAGCGGTTTCCGTGATATTCATCTCCCGCACGTCACGCAGGATCAATACCTCGCGGTACTTTTCCGGCAGTTGGTCGACTGCACGTTGTAGAGTCTCCCTTAGTTCCTTCCGGTGAAGAGCTTCGGAGGGAATCTCGCGCCAGTCGGTGAGAACTGCCGGGGTGTAATCGCCATCCCCATCGTCCATGAAGACTTCAAGCGAAACCTCGGACTCCGAATGTGAGCGGCGAAGTCTCATGCGCGCTTCGTTCAACGTGATCTTAACCAGCCAAGTACTGAACTTCGAGTCTCCACGGAAGCGGTCAAGAGCCTTATACGCCTTCAGCACCGCTTCCTGCACAATCTCTTCAGCATCTGCTTCGCTCTTGACGACTGAGTAAGCGGTCAGGAAGGCTGCGCGCTCGCATGGCTTTATCAATGCATAGAACAGCTCCCGCTCACCTGAGATGATACGAGAAATGATCTCCGCTTCCGCGAGCCACTGCGGGTCCTTCGCGGCCGTCTGAATCTCGTTGTGAATCAAGCGGCAACCCGCGAATTACAAACCACGCACTCAGCAGCATGGGGGAACCGGACAAGTTCAGCGGCAACTGGGTGTTCCAAAGTCTTTATGAACCTATCCATCTCTCAGCTCCCGCGATCTGCTCTCCGGGATTTTTGTCCGGACGACCTTCTTGATGACATCTTCAGAAAGAAAGTTACAACCGCACCAAGTGATGCTGACAATCTTCAAATTCTCCGGTTGTGTTTCACCGTTGCGTCTGAACCCAGGGCTCTTCGGGTGGCGTTCGATCGAAGCCATTCGGTTAGGGTCAGCCGACAACCAAGCAGCAGGCGCCACGGGAGATCTGTGTAACTTTTGTCCATCACTTCGCGTCTGATTGGAAGAACCAAGCTTCATCCTTCGTCTTTATCAACTTGTGTTGAGGTGACGCTCCTAGATGGCCACGAGGGATGGAATAGCACTTTCTGTCGCCATCGAGGAATAGTTCCAGAGTCACGGAGAACGTGGTGTCCACACTTTGGCGGTAAGTGGGTACACGGCGCCCCAGACAAGTTTCGCAGCACCAAAGCGAGGTTTGCCGATATGGCGAGACTAGGTCCGCCGCCCAAAACCGGTTCCCGACGTTTTTCGGGAAAGAAAAAGGAATAAATATATGAAGTTATCCATGATCTTCAAGATTCTGCTGCCTGGGCTGGCCCTGGTATTGGCTACCAGCGCATTCGCGGCAAACAAAGGAAACGTAGGTTCATTTAAGGTATTTGAGCCCGTAACCGTCAACGGACATCAGCTGACACCCGGGCAATACAAGCTCACCTGGGACGGAACAGGTTCAGGCGTTGCGCTAATGATTCTGTCGCAAGGGAAGCTGGTCGCAACTGTGCCCGCTCGCTTGATTGAACTGGGTCAAGCCAGCCGTGACAACGCGACCGAGTCGCGCAAGAACGAGGATGGCAGCCAGTCTCTGACCCAGATCGATTTCGCCGGCAAGAAGTATGCGCTGTCCTTCGGAGATGAGTCGGCCGTGCCTGAATCAACGTCGGAGACCGGAAGCCAGTAACAACCCTTGGCCAGGCAACCACTTCACGGTTCAACTACACCGGGCGCAAATGGCGATGGCCGTTCTTGCGCCTGGTGCTAGCAGAGGTCGCAGAGGCGTTGCCGAGGAGATCCGCCAAATGTCCCCGATGGATAGAGTCCCTACCGAAGAGTGCCGGGAGTCAGACAGCGAAACCTCCACATTTGAGCATCACGAGAGCGGACTCACGCTACCGATGGAAGACCCGGGAGACTTTGCCGAGCTTGTCAGAAAGCTCACGAATTCGAGCTGGTTTTGCGAGGTTGCGGAGGCTTGAGTCGGGTGTCGATTCTGAGATCGCGTTATCGCAGTGGAGCAGGGCGAAGAATGCGGGAGTGGTAGCAAGAAAAAAGTGGGTTGCCGATAAGGGAACTGAAGACTCGCCGGTCTCCGTTCGGTCGATTCACTTGATCGCCGCTTCGTGCCAAACCCCGCACGCCCTTCCGTTGATGCAGTTTCTATTTCGAGGCTGCCCTGTTGTAGTTGGTTGCCGGTCGAAGGAAAGAGATTCAGAGTTCCATGTTGCCCATCGGTTTAGCGCGCAGTTTTCGGTCAGCACGCCGAGACTTGGTCCATGTGGCGCTACTTTTCTTATTTGTGGCCATGCCGCTCCCTGGACGTGGTGAGCTTGTGACTCAGGAGCAGCCCCGACCAGCCTCGTCCAATGGCCTCCAGCAGGAGCCGTACCCGGCTGCGGGAGGGCCGCAATCCGATGTTGGGCACTACGCAATTCCGAGAAAGAAGGACGAGCCGACGACCCCTGCCCCACTGGAAAGGCCCAAGAAGATCGAGGGCCTCCCTGACTACTCTATCCGCGTGGACGTGCCTCTGGTGGAAGTCCCGGTCACTGTCACCACGAAGGACGGGCAGTTTATCTCCACTCTGCAAAAAGAGAACTTCCGGGTATACGAAGACGGTGTGCCACAGACAATCAGCAACTTCACCGTATCGCAAGCGCCAATCACCGCCGTGCTCCTCGTGGAGTTTGCCTCGACCAATTACGGCTTCGTGCAGGACGCCCTGAGCGCCTCTTACAGCTTCGCCAACACGCTCAGGAAGGACGACTGGGTCGCAGTCGTTTCCTATGATATTAAGCCGCAAACGCTGGTGGATTTCACCCAACAGAAGGAAGCAATTTATCGCGGGCTGAACCAATTGCGCATACCCGGTTTTGCTGAGACCAATTTGTTCGACGCTCTCTATGACACGCTCGACCGTATCGATCAGATCGAAGGGCACAAGTACGTCGTCCTGGTCAGTACCGGCTTCGACAGCTTCAGCAAGATTAACCTGGATAAGATCACGAGGAAGATCAAGTCCACGCACGACGTGACCATCTTTCCGATCAGTGTGGGGTGGATTGCACGGGAAAGGTACGAGACGGCGGGTCGAACGGCACCACATGGACTAGGGATCCCGATTTCACGACTCGACTACTTGCAGGCAGACAACCAAATGCAAACCTTTGCCCGCTTGACCGGTGGTCGGTTTTACCAGCCACGCTTTGAAGCAGAATACCCGGAGGTCTTCCACGATATCATCGGCGAAATCCGGAATCAGTACGAACTTTCATTTCACTCCACCAACCCCCAGCTCGATGGCAGTTACCGCAAGCTGAGAGTTGACGTGGTAGCACCGGATGGGGGTCCGCTAAGAGTACGCGACCAGAAGGGCAGGGAAGTGAAGTACCAGATCATCGCTCGGGAAGGTTACACCGCGAAGCACACGGTCGAATAGAAGCAGTGTCGATTGGTGGACCGTCGACCCCGCGAGGTCGCCGCAAAACCAACCTTAAACGGGTCAAGAGTCGCTAATTTTTAACTGGCAACGACGAAGCGGGGGATCCGAGCGGGTCGTCCACGAATCACAGCATACATCGAAGAGGAGGCAGCATGCCGTCAGCAAAGCTCGTAGTAATCTACCCTGTCCCGACGGATCGCGAGACGTTCGAGCGTCTATATCACGATCACCACGTGCCAATGGCAGTCAAGAAGTTGGTGGGGAAGACCAAGATCGTCGCGACAAAGGTACTAAGTTCGACGCAGGGCGGCCCGGCGCCCTTTCATCGCGTTGCAGAGATTCATTTCCCTTCAATGTCAGCCCTACAGGCGTGCGCTGCGACGGAAGGAGCGAAGGAGACGCTAGCGAGCGCTGTTTCCATTTCGACGGGTGGCCCGCCGATCTTCATCGTTGCGGAAGAAGAAACGTTCATGTTTTAACACGGACATGCGATGTGTTGTGGAACCAACTTCTCGACTGGTGGAACACTGTTCCGCACTCCATGTTCGGACACCGGAACGGCGGTTCTATCTCGTCCGCTATCACCACAACTCAATGTCGAAATGCAGCCTGACTTCCTTGAGGTCAATGAGGAGTTGCACCAGATGAGAGGAACAGGAGTGGCCACCAGACTGAGGTCGAACAGACGTCGCTGTGCCCGAATGAGCACCAACTGCCAGCAGCAGGTGCAAAAGTGCCGGCACGGGCGCGGATTTACGCTCGTGCTAGGCCTGGGCTGCAATAGAATAATAAGAAAGGCTAGTGGAGAACGGCCAATTGCGTAGGTACACTCCGGATGTAATCGGCGAGGGAGCCGATGGGAATGACACGAAGATGGTGCCTCTATTTCCCGCTCTCGCACATCCAATCTCCATGCCGCGTCCCACACGGGAGTTACGGCGATTGCGATCTTTTTTCCCTGGCCGCGGCCTATCTCCTTGTGAGTGGTTGCCTGATGCTGGTCTCCCCGGGGTTGATCGGGATGAGGGCTGGCGCTCCACTGCGGAGCGGGCTGGAGCTGGCGGGACCTTATGTGTTCCTGATCGCCGCCGGCGTTGGTGGGCTGACCGGCTGGAGATTGCTTAAACTTAACAATTGGACGGGTCGGGCGGCGGTGATCATCGCCTTCCTGGGCGTGGTTATGCTGATCCCGAGTGTTTCAAGCACCGTGATCGATTTTCACGCCAGTGCACTGGCCTGGGGCGGGGTGGGCGTGATCATGCGGGTCGTCGTGGCATGGTATCTGTGGCAAGAGCCGGTGATGGAAGTTTTTCAAAGAGGCTAGTGACGGGCCCAAGAACTGCACAAGGCGGATTTTGCACCTTTGGGGGGCGTTGCCGTTTCCTGTCTTCGAGCTTACGATTTCTGCTGCGCGGCGATCCTGCGGAAGTCGGCACGATGCCAACGGACCATGGTCTCGGGAGTAACCAGAAGGCCTGTTTCCAAGCGGACCAATCTCGCATGCGGTTCCAGGAAGCGCGGGAATCAAACGACTAACCCGAAGGAGCGTAATATCCTGCCTTGGCATGAACTTGCAGCGGCGGCAGGCCCTTAGGGGGCACAAGTTTCACTTTCACCTTATGCCATTTGCCGTCGGATACAAGATTCTTGGGGCGGTATCCGAGAACGTATTGGTTGCGGAGTTCAATGCCAATTTTCGTGGCGATGTCCCCCAGGTCGTTGGGGTTGTCGACTGTGAATGCGCGACCCCCTGTCACTTCTGTAATGTCGCTTAGCAATTGCGGGCCGAGACGCTCCTCGTCAGTCGGGAAATAGTGGTCATATATACCGATTGCATAGATCAACACATCCTGTTCTTTTACCAGGCTCTTGATCTCGCTTTCCGTGTAACGACTGCGATTGTCTCCGCCATCGGAAATGATCAGCAGAGCTTTCTTTTGGTACTTGGCTTGTCTCATTTTGCTGATGCCTAAGTAAATGGCATCCAGCAATGCAGTGCGGCCCTTGGGCGTCGTGTACAGCAGCTTGCCTTGAATGTCTTCCACTGAGCTCGTGAAATCCGACAGCTCTTCTGGCTTATCAGAGAAAGCGATCATAAAGAACTCATCTTGTGGGTTCGCGGTCCTGAAGAACTCCGTGATGGCCTCGCGCGCCCGGTCGAATTTGCTACTCATGCTGCCACTCATATCGAAGATCACTCCCAGTGAAACCGGTACATCCTCGCCCGAGAAGTGCCGGATATCCTGTAGTTCCTTGCCTTCGAACACCTTGAAGTTGTGTTTCTCCAAGCCGGTGACTGGGCGGTTCATGAGATCTGTAATCGTTACCGGTAGGAGCACCAGATTCACGTCTATTCTGATGGGCTTGCCTTGGCTTTGTAGCGACGGATGTTCCGAAGATCGGCGTTCCTCCGGCTGCCGCCTGGGAAGGGGGCTCACGTGTACATCATCGGGAAGAGTCTGTGCGCACACTTTGGGAATGAGCGAACACGCGGCCATTCCTATTGCTAGCAACGCGCACAGCAAACGTGGGGAGGGGGCAATCGCCGTCTTGCACATGATGTTATGCATCGCGCGTTCACTTTCATTCTGTTAGAGACGGAAAACTTCGCAGTGGCTCCGCTTAGTGTTTCAGCAATGCTTCAAGCGATAGCGTTGGTCACGAAATTACCGGCCAGGCCGTTATTTCCGGGCTGCCCCATATGCCTCCGCAGCCGTCCAAAACGAGGCACCTAGCAATACCAGATCCTTGATTAGAAATTGCCCGGAGTCTCCCAGGAGTGGAAAACCGTACTTCAACTGCGCCGCGCCTGGCGTTGACAAGAGAAAGCTGACGGTGAGTAGGAAAGTTATAACCGCTCCCAAACTACCCACAAACGATGTCTTCGCGGACAACGGGCGAATCGCGATCAGAGCGGCGATTGCGATCTCAATGGCCCCGATCAGGTTGGAAGCCCCTTGAACGCTCAGCAGGCGATACATCCACGACATCAGTGGGCTGTGCGCGACCAGCGGCTGGATGCCCGCCGCTTCTTCTGGAGTGAACTTGAGCACTCCAATCAGCAGCAACACCACAACCAACCCATATCGCGAAACCGAAATCCCTGCGGCTTCCAACGTCGATTGGGTACGTGCCGAAGAAACAGGTGCCAGCAACACACGATCTATGCTCGTACTCACAATGTTCACCCTACCTTCCAGAAAATGCCCTCACCGCACCACATCGGATTCTAGGAAGTGGGAAAAAGTTACATCGCCTCGTCACCGGTCGCGTTGGTGGCAGACCAGTACTGGACCTCTGGAGAACGATTCGGCCGGAAAGCTAAGTTCTTGGCTGCTTGAGGGCGATCGCCTTCCGGCAGCATTGAATTCTCAGTTGCGATAATTCCATCGTTGTGCTCTGCCCCAGGATCGCCGAATTCGTATCGCACACGAGTGTGGCTTTGCTTAATGCGATGCGCCCTCGTAGCAATCCACAGAGTCCCTCGCATTCCGGCGGTGGGACGGGTCTTGATTGAGGCCGGTTGGAGATCAGGAACTGATCAGACTCTCCGCTGCAGGCGGGCGCCTTCAATCGACTCAGGGTTAGGCCTTCGCTTTCACAGAAACGTCGGACCGGCCGGTCCGGAAGAATCGTGCCTTCTTGGACTGGATCTTGGGCAACACCCAAACCACCGCTCGGTAGGACAATAACAACCCCAGCACAAAAGCGTACTCCAGGGGCTTGCGAATGTCTGCTTTGACCAACCACCAATAGTGAATCACACCGGCGATGGCGCTGACATGGATCAGCCGATGCAGCAGGCTCCACTGCCGCCCGCCGAGGCGCCGGATCCAGCCACTCGTCGAAGTGATCGCCAGGGGAATCAGAAGCATGAATCCGGCGAACCCTGCCGTGATGAATCGCCGTTTTGCCACATCCGCTAGCATTTCAGGGAGGTCAAAAACCTTGTCCAGCCAGATGTACGTCAAGAAATGCAGCACCACATAGAAGAACGCAAATAGCCCGAACATCCGTCGAAAGCGGATCACCACAACTGCCCGGTGAGCTTGCGCAGCGGCGTCAGCGCCAGGGTGATCAACAGAAAGACTAGTGCACAATCGCCGGTCGAATGCGTGATCACCTCAATGGGATTGGCGCCGAGAAGGCCGTCGTGGGCCTTCCATCCCAGTGACGCTAACGGCAAGAGACAGGCAAGAAAGATCACGACTTTGAACCGGCGGATCATTCTCAATAATGCTTCTTTCTCAATATGTTCCGTAGCTTTTCTAAAAGTTGGTCTTCAAATCCATGCCGCTGTACAGGGTGGCCACTAACATCGCCGTCTCCTAAAAATTCTTCGCAGTACTTTCGCTGCTTTTTCATAGACCCACGTAGTAGTCGTATCCCTGCTCGTGCCAATAGTCGTGCGGCCGCGCGTCCCTGTAGGTTATTCGGCCAATCTGTTTAAGCTGTTTGATCCCGTATTTGAGCGGGGTTACCAAACGCAGAGGGGCTCCGTGGTCGGGCGTCAGAGGCTGGCCGTTCACCTCGTAGGCGAGCAGGGTTTGCGGATGAATCGCGACTTCGCGCTCGATACCGACATAATATTGGCCGTCCGGGGTGTTCAAGCCAACGTATTTCGGAAAGACAGTTGCAGGCTCCGTGGAACCAACCTTACTATCTCTTGCCTTCTGTGGCGGGAACGCCGCGAGGAAATCGCGCAGGCGCGCGCCACCCCAGTAAACAATCTCGCTCCAACCCTCAATGCATTTGAACTCCGTGACCATCTCTACATGCGGGAGCTTCCTGACATCTGCCATCGTGAGTAGCAGCCCGGGAACACGAGTATGCGTGTTTTCGGGCATCTGCATCGGCTTCATCTTTACAGCAGCACCTTTAGCGTCCTCGTGCGTACCAAGCTTCTTCGGAGCAACATTGGCATCCACGTTAGGAGCCTCTGCGCTCGAATCGTTCATTCCGTAGGTCCAAGCGGAAACGTCTCCGCTGTACTGTGCGTAGGACGCAGGGTTCAAGATACCGACGAGTTGCAGGCGCCAGTCTTCGGGCCGAATTTCGGAGAGTCCGATATCGCCGTTGCGACGGAAGGGACGCACTGCTTTGGATTGTTTGAATTCGGGCGCCAGTGCTCGTTCGCGAAAAATTCGGCGCGCCATTCCAGCGTTGAATTCCATCGCCTTGCGGAAGGGCGAAGCAAGTCCGTCGACTTCGGGCCTATCATTCAGCCATTTCCAAATGCCGCCGCCCGCCACGGCGGCGACAGCGGCGGTCAGAAAGCCACGGCGCGAGCGGCGCCGGAGCCCGGCAACCGTTTCGCGCTCAACTCGCAAAGATGTCTCGTTCATAAAGAATGCTCATCGTGATTCGCCCGTCGAAATCTGATAACCAACGATCATGGCGCGAAAGTTGTTCCAGCCTGCGCGAATAACCTGTCCGACGTGCACCAAAAAAAAGCCAACATAGCCGACCGTCAGCCAAAAGTGGAACCACCGCGCCATCCCGTAGCCGCCGAGGAGGGCCGTGATGACGTGGAGTTGGGTAGGTTTGTAGATGGCCAGCCCGGTCAGCAACGAACCCGCACCCATGAGAATGACAGCCGCATAAGCAATCTGTTGTGCACCATTGAACTTGCGCTGTGGCGGATGACGGTTGCTTAGCCCCAGATCGTAAAATGTCACCTCGACGGCTTCCACAAACGAATGTCGCGTGGGTAGCAACTCGCGCCAATCGCCAGAGAAAAACGTGTGCAGAACATAAGTTATTCCGTTGAGTGCGAAGAACCACATGAAGAAAAAGTGATAGCCCAGACCTTTCGCAAGCTGGAATTTAAGATGGAGACTGTTGTAGAGCCAAGGAGGAAAGAGCCGGAAGAGTGTCCAGTCACCGAACCCGACGCGATACACTCGGTGTGCATTGAGCCCCTCGTGCTGCGAATCAGCCCAATAGATGAGCAGACCCGAATAAATCATCAGTACAAGCAGTGGGAAGTTGATCCAGTGCATCCAGCGGATAGCTAGCGAATGCTTGTGCTCGATGGTGACTGTCACTTTCATGGTTGCGTCCTGGCGAGACTCAGCGCGAGCGCTAGCGTGCGCGCCGCTTGAATGGTCGGCACTGTGGCCAGCGGAAATGACTGCGGACTCTGGCCCATCATCCGATGGCTTAGTGCAGCTATCGCTCAGAAGCTCTATTCCCTGTATCTTGAGGACCGATTCGGGTGGCTCGGCTGGTTGATCGATTGCCGGCTTCGGAGAAGACTCCGCCGCCGAGTTCGATTCATCGTCTCTCTGGATTTGATCGTGATCGTTCATAATTCACCCGCGTTTACGATCAATTCGATCGCCATTGCTCGACACTGAGGTAAAAGCTTGTTTCCAACGAGACCGCTCTGCCAGTTTCGCGTTGGCAATCCGCGAAGTCATTGCAACTCAGGGTGCTGACGTATGGCTTCTGCTTTGAGAATAAAGCTGCCGTCCTTAACGACTTCGTCATCGACCTTGAGTCCATCCAGAACCGGGTAGAAGCCGTTTGACGAAGGACCGAGCCTCACTTGGCGCACGGCAAAGCTGCCTTCACTATCACTGACAGGAAGGAAGACATATTGCTTGTCGCCGATTGCCTGCACCGCCGATTCGGGAACCGCCAGACGTTTGCCGCCCGCGGAAATCAATGCAACATCCACATACATGTCGAGCCGCAGGCTCTCGTCGGGATTCGCCACCTCGATTCGCGCCTGCGCCGTCCGCGTGTTGGGATCTACCCGGGGCTCGATGTAAACGACACGGCCCTTCCAGACGCGGCCAGGGTAAGCCGGAGCTGTCACTGCGGCGGTTGTGCCCACATGAATCGTCGAGAAGTCCTTCTCGTTGATACTCGCCATCACCCACACGGTCGACAAATCCGCCACGGTAAACAGCTCCTGCGACATGGTCGTCACCAAGCCCGGATTCGCAGTCCGTGTCAGCACGATGCCGCTGATCGGCGCCGGCACGGAAAAGTTCGCATCAACCTGCTCTGCTTGCTTCAGCGCGCCTATCTGGCGATCGCTTGCGCCGAGCAATTGCAACTTCGCCAGTGCGGCCCGCACATGCGCCTCGTGCGCGGCGTGGTCCGCTGTTACGTCATCCTCTTCCTGCTGACTGGCGGCTCCCAGCTTGACCAGGTGCTGTGTACGCTCCAGTTTTTTGTGATCGGCCTCCAGCTCGGCCGACATAACGAGATATCCCGTCTCGGCGTCTGCGAGGTCACTGCTGAAAATCACCGCCATCGGCTGGCCGCGCCGCACATGATCGCCAAGCACGACCGGGACCTGCCTGATGGCGCCGCCAACGAGCGGAGTGACATGCACCTCGCGGTACTCGTCCGGGTTGACGATCCCGGGAACGCGAAGCGTGCCGGAGCTCTCCTTCATGTCCACATGGACGGTTTGAACCTGCGCCTTCTTCAGATCGTCGGGGCCAAGCTCGACCTCTAAGTCTGCGTTGGCCGCGGTTGAATCCGTTGAATCATTCTTCGAGGGAGATGGCATATCCGCCTTGCTCGACATGGGAGCGTGTTGACGTGGCTTAGGTCGGGTGCTGTGTTGTGTACCGAGGCAAAGCCCGGCAGAGATGGCGAGGACTATGACTGCGCCCAGACCGATCCACATCGTGCGACGATGCGGAGTAGAGGTAGCTACGTTCTTGTCTGTAATCTGCATGGCTTCACCTTTCACGGCAGGTTGGTACCGACTGCTTGTTCGAGAGCAATGCGCGCCGCGTACGCATCGAGCAATATGTCCGTATATCCGGTTTCGACATCGATGTAACGGCGCTGTTCCGTGATGACATCCAACAAGGTGGTGCGACCGTAACTGTAGGTCTGGCGGACGACATCCAGATTGTGAGCTGCCTGGTCGCGCACCCCACTTCGGTATACCGTAACCCGCGCCTTCGCTCCGTTGAACCGGATGAGGTTCTGTGCGACCTCATGCCGAAGACTCAGGTTGACCGCTGCGATCTTGCTCTGCGCAGCTTGTATGGCCGCCGTGTCTGCTGCGACCACTCCCTGATTGCGATTGAAAATCGGCAAATTGATGGTGAGTCCGAAAACGACGTGGTTGAAAGTTTGGCGTATCGGGCTAAGATTTCCTGCTGTGTCGAAGGCTCGTTGAGAAAAGCCACTGTCCGGACGCTCGTAACCGCCGAAGACGCTGGCGTCGGGTTTTCCTGTTGCCTGATGGGAACGAAGCTCTGCATTGGCCAGTGCTTCGTTCGCCCGCTGAAAGGCTAGGTCGGGGCGATGATCCATCGCCAACTGTAGAAGTTGCTTCTGGTCATAGTCCTCGGGAGCAAGTTCAAGCACCCCCTTCAATCGGATAACCTCCTCGGTGTCTACGCCCACCGTTTCCTTGAGAGCCAGCAAGGCAACCTCAGCCTTCGCCTGATAATCAATTCGTAGGGTTTCGATGCGATTCGCCTCAACACGCGTTTCATCCGCATCGAGCGAGGGGGCTGCCCCTTCGCGTACACGATCCTCCATCAGTTGAAGGAACTCTCGATTGATCTGCAGAAGCTGTTCGACAAACTTCAGATTGCGTACCGAAGCGAGAGCCTGACCAAAGCGCATGCGTACTTCTCCGGCCAGCAAGCGCTCCTGATCCGCCACGCTCTGCTGCGTGGCTTCTTCCTTGTTCTCCGCGACCTCCGTGCGACGGGCACGGCGTCCGAAGAGCTCCAGGGGGAGCGATCCACTGACGTTGATCCCGTTATCGCCGCCATTTACTTCTTTGAGTCCACCGAGAGTCAGCGACGGGTTTTGCCGCAGGCGAGCCTGCATCACATCTCCTTTCGCCATAGCAATCCGCTGACGTTGCGCCAGCAAGGTTGGGTTGGAAGCCAAGGCCCGCGTTACGAGTTCTTCTTCGGTGACTCCCCGCGGGAGATCGAGAAAATCACTCGCGGGCCGTGGCCGGACCTCCTGCGCTGAGAGCGGCAGAGAACCTGCCAACGCCACCGTCATCAACAACCACAATCGATAAGCAAATACCATTCGTTTCATGTTCCCTACCTCACGTTGCTATTGAAGGTTGTGTGGCCCTGTCCATATGACCCGCTCCAGGAAAGGGTGAAGTGCCATGCCCCGCTCATTGCGAAGTTCGAAGTCACTTTGTAAATTCCCGTTTGGCCGGTGGGCGTGAGGTCGGAATCCCCCGACATGGGAGCCATGCTGGGCATGGACATGCTGGAGCCGATCTGCACATCGCCGACATCGGCGGGCTGCCCTTGGTCATCCTTGAACTGCAGGACAAATTCGTTCTGCCCTTGCATCAGTTCGCCGCTCTTGTTCAGCAGCACGATGGTGAGCTTTCCGACCGTCCGGGTCGCCGCTGGTTTCAGAGAGGAAAGATTTACTTTGTCTCCGTTGCAGCCGGTCACGGCAAAAATGAACGTCAACAAGATTGCGTACAAATTCTTCATAAAAGTTCTCCTTAGAGTGAGGTTGGAAATGCTTGTGGGGCTAGTGCCGGTCGCAACTCTTCAGCCTGCGGTTGGCGGCGCAGCTCGCGCTCCCGCAGCCACAGGAAGATGACCGGAGTAACGATCAATACATGGGCGAGAGAGCTGAGCATGCCGCCAAGAACAGGCGTCGCCAGCGGACGGATCACCTCGGAGCCAACGCGCGCACTCCAGAAGATCGGCAGGAGTCCCGCGACGATGGTCGAGACCGTCATGAGCTTCGGGCGAAGGCGGAGAACCGCCCCCTCCATCACGGCTTCACGTAGGTTTGCGATTGTCAGCGTTCCCCGTTCGTGCCGTTTTCGCTCCACGGCCTCTTCGAGGTAGATCACCATGACAACCGTCGTTTGCACCGCTGTACCGAAGAGAGCGATGAATCCGACCCAAACCGCGACCGAAAAGTTATAGTGCAGCAGCCAAAGCAGATAGAGTCCTCCGGTGAGGGCGAACGGTACGGCAAGCAGAACGTGCGCTGCCTCAACGAAAGAACGGTAGGTCAGGTACAGCAGGATGTAGATGATGCCGATGG
>WNFO01001531.1_pt1 | contig 18293 bp, 17 predicted proteins | sample 5400251 | NCBI WGS metagenome assembly WNFO01 (sample SAMN13153354, study PRJNA577476) | soil metagenome | isolation source: 100 cm saprolite under Madrone tree | place: USA:California | collected 2016-06-14
TCCGGACTTTCCCGACGAGGATGGAGTGCGGAGACTTTTTCCCGACTCGAAAGCCGTCGAGCAGGACTTTTATCGTTGCACGAAAATATTTCCGACTAGCCACGCAATTACCTTTCACAAAGCTTACTTGGATAAATATCCTGAAGCAGCGATGGAAATGTTCAATGCCTGCTATGAAGCCAAGCAGCTGGCATTGCGAGACGACGCCGATGCAACGTACTCAAACTTTGCTTGGAATCGCCAGGTTTGGGAAGAACAGAGAGCGGTCCTGGGCCCTGATCCTTGGAAGTACGGCATCAAGGGCAATGAAAAAGTATTGAACACGATTATTCGATATGCTGACGAGCAGGGGTTGCTCAAAAATAGAGTAACGATCGAAGATCTCTTTGTACCAATCGACGAGCCGCGGATCTAGCAAGCGCTTGTAAGGAGGAAATCATCTCATGGTCATGGTGGAAAAAGAGCAGCATCTGAAGATGCGCATGGAGCACATCCGGTTCGGTAAAGAGGAGTTGGAGCGGAGGCGGAAGTCGCCCGTCCATATTCCGGCCGAACATGTGGCGGCGCAACTCAAAGATCACTATCACGTTTACATCGTCGATCCGCGGCTTGGTTTCAATCAAAGGACATTTCGTTTTTGGATCAACTATCGTGCCTTAGGCGAAGAGATGGAGTACAGTGGCAAGCAGTTGGGTCATCGCCACACTGTTGAAGCCGTGATCTACATTCATCAAGGTCACGGTTACAGCGTTATCGATGGAGTCAAATACCTTTGGGAAGCCGGCGACCTTATCTGCGTGCCGGTCTTCGCTTGGCATCGGCACCACAATGAGAGCCAAGAAGATTTGATTTACTTTGCGGCCACTACGGGGCCTTTTTCCATGGCGACGGGGATCGCCCTTTACGAAGAGGAAAACTACCCGGAGTATTGGGTCTTCGCGCAGCAGGGTGAAGAAGCGATGAAGACTCTTATACCCGGGGGCGCCGAAGCACCGCCGGGCGGCAAGGTCGATCTGGATCAAAGCCGGTGGAAGCCCCAGGGTTCTCGGAGCAACGGCCAGCCAACGTCGGCTGAAATCTATTTCGATCAGCTCAACTTTGCTCAAGAGGAAGAGAAGCGCCGGCGGGCAGGGAAAGTCTTGGTCAAAAGCAAAGATCTCAAATTCCAGCCTACTCCCATGGGACGGGTTGCCTACGGGGTGGATACCAAGTTGGGTTTCCATGTCAAAGTTCTCGGCACACTGTTCGCCGAGATCCCGCCGGGCAAACGATCCGGCGCTCATCGTCACATCTACGAAGAGACAAATTATATTATTGCGGGCGAGGGCTACAGCATAATTGAGGACGAGAAGTACCAATGGAAGAAGGGAGACACGTTGGTCATTCCGGTGTTCGCCTGGCACCAGCACTTCAATACGGGCAAGGAAACGGCCCGTTTCCTGGTTCACACCAACCGTCCATGCATGGAAAGCACCGGCTACATCCATACGCAACAAGGAGAGCCCGCCGATTATGAGTAGAAAAGATGGATGAAACATGGCCGTTACTACCCACGAACACCACGATCATGATCATGATGGGGCGGTAGGGCCGCACACGCACCTGACGAGCGTCGGCATCGACATCGGGTCCTCAACGTCGCACTTGATGTTTTCCCAATTGCTGATCGGTTATCCGTCGCTGCATCAGCGGCGGCCGATGGTGTTGGAGCGCCGGGTGATAGCGCGCTCGCCGATTTTGCTGACGCCATTTACGGGCGACTGGAACATCGAAGCCGGGCCGCTCAAGAATCTCGTGGATGCGACGTTTCGAGAAGCGGGACTGGCGCGGGAGGACATTGACACCGGTGCGGTGATCATTACCGGGGAAGCCGCCCGTCGCGATAACGCTCAGAAAATTGCCGAACTTTTTTCCGACACGGCCGGTCGCTTTGTCTGCGCAACCGCCGGGCCGGCTTTGGAGACTGTTATGGCCGCTCACGGCTCAGGAGCGGTTCTCAAAAGCCGCGAAGAAGGCCTGACCATCCTGAACATTGATGTCGGTGGCGGAACCACCAAAGTGAGCATGATCGACGATGGCAGGATTCGGGCGACTGCCGCACTCAACATCGGCGCGCGTTTGGTAGCATACGACGACGGAGAGATTCTGATCCGGCTGGAAAAAGGCGGCCGGCGTTTCCTTGGCGACTTGGGGCACAATCTCAGCATTGGGGCGAAAGTTGAGGGACATCTGCGCCAGCATCTCGCTGCCCGGATGGCCAGTGTGTTGTTCGATGCCATCGCGGGAGGCAAGCCGCCGTGGAATGATCTATATGTCACTGCGCCATTGAGTGATCTACCGCCGATTGACGGCATCCTGTTCTCGGGCGGTGTTTCGGAATACATCTATGGCCGCGAGGCCAATGCCTTTGGAGATTTGGGTCCCTACCTGGGAAGAGAGATTAGAAAGGAAGCCACAGAGCGCGGCTTTCAAATCTTTGACGCTCATGAAGGCATTCGCGCCACGGTGATTGGCGCCTCACAATATACGGTTCAGTTGAGCGGTGAAACCATTCATGTTCCGCAAGCGGCCAATCTACCGGTCAGAAATCTTCGGGTTTTTAAGGTCCATGTCGATTGGGAATCTCCCGTGGCAGCGCGCGCTGAAACTGCCGTCAAAAAGGTTCTTAGCGAACGCGACCCGGAAGTATGCGGCTCGCCGTTTGTCTTGGCCTTTTCGTCGCCACCGTTTTTCGGTTATGGCGCGGCGCAAGATCTGGCGAAGGGTATCGATCAAGGGTTGGCAAGTCTGCCGGTCGACGAGAGGCCAGAGGCGCTTGTTTTCGAGCAAAACATCGCGCGAGTCGTAGGCGGCATCCTTTCCTCGAAATGGAGCCTCCCCTGCATCGACGAGATCAACCTATCTGAGTTGGACTTCATCGATGTGGGTGAAGTGGTGGAAGGAGAGGGTTTCGTGCCAGTAGTGGTCAAGAGCCTGGCGTTCGGCGTGTAGCTTTAGGTATATTGAAAGGCTATGAGCTCAGTTGCAAACGGCATCGATAGAATGTGGCAGAGCCTTGTTCAGATGGCGAACGATCAATTCGATACGCCGCCGTTTAAGCGCCTTCTAAATACCAAGTTCTCCCGTGAGCGGGCCCAACAGTATTCTGTTCAGATGGCCTATTACGTAAAGAACCGGCGCGACTGCTGGGGTTACGTGCAGGGAGGAGCGCCGTTGGATGTGAAGCGGTTGATCTGGGAGCATGAGCAGGACGAGTTGATCGGCAAGAAGAGCGAGGGCAAAGACGATCACATTACCTTGGCTGTAAAGGAAGGAGCGGTTCTGGGTCTTGGAGCAGAGGCGTTCGAAGATACACCGATGCTCGAAGGCCCCATTACTTGTTTTTATTCCTGGCTGCATCTGTCGCAACGTCCTTGGCTTGAGGCCATCGCTTCCTCGGCCATCTTGGAGATCCGTAATTCTGCAGAGTTGATCAAAGGAGGATCGTTGTCGCGGCGTATCGGGGAAAAATTCGAGCGCGAACTTGGGATACCCATGAAGAAACAGATTAACAATGCCGAGCACGTCGTGATGGACGTCGAGCACGCGCATCTCTTGATGCGGATCGCGCAGAAATATGCGACCACGGAAGCCGGCCAGAACGCAATCATCAAGGGCGCTAGAGAGAGCCTGATTATCGACCGAGTGTATCGCGGTCATCTTGCGGAGATGTTGCATATGCTCCCCTGATCGCCTGGTGGAAATGAGTCGACGACTATAGGTTACTGAAAACTTTTTTGCAGGCTGCTCAAAAAGATCTCAGAGGCGAGGCGCGCGAAAAATCGACGAGCAGAGGCGTACTTAACCAGTACGTTGGAGCGAGGCGATTGAGCGCAACGAAGCATATGAGGCTTTTTCAGCAGCCTGTTCTAGGAGGAAGTATGAGTATCGTGAGTGAACTGACTGCGACCTTGGACAAGATGGTGAACGACCAGTTTGAATCGCTGGAGTTCAAGAATTTTTTTTCGGTGCCGCTCACTATGGAGAGAGGCCGTTTCTATGTAATTCAAAACGCGCATTACACGGCCAATCGACGCGATTGCTGGGGTTATGTGCAGGGGGCCGCTCCCCTCGAAGTGAAGCGAGTGATCTGGCAGCATGAGAGCGACGAGCTGGTCAACGATCCGCGTGCCAATATGGATCATTACACTCTATCGGTAAAACAAGGTGAAGTGCTCGGACTGAAACCGGAGGATTTCGAAAAGGCGGAGCTGCCGGCAATGGTGCGGGCGTGCTTTTATGCTTGGCATCACATCGCTATGCGAAGCCATTGGCTAACTGCTTATACGGCGTCGCATATGCTGGAGCGCCGCAACAACGGCCAGATCGTGAAAGGCGGCGGAATGTCGTTGCGTATGGGAAAAAAATTCGAGAACGAGCTCGACATTAATCTTAAAAAGATGATTTCCCTCGATGTTCATGCCGTGGCCGACACCGAGCACTCGGACACTATCTCCGAAATGTTTCAACGCTACGTCAAAACTCCGGAGGACCGGGAACTGGTTTTACAGGGGGCGCGTGACTGTATGGCCATCGATCGCGCCTATCGAGGGGCGCTGGGGTACTACATGGAGCAGATCAAATAGAAGGAGCGCCTTTCTGTTGTGTCCCTGTCGATGCCGGCTCTGGAGGCGCGTCCTACAATCCGCAGATTCCCAGAAAAAAAGCTGGCCATTCGTGGGAAAGCTTTGGTATAATTAATTCTCTATATATCTGAAAGCATCACCACCCGGGATAGCGTGCCGTCAAAAGCCCTCAAGTCGAGCACTGGTTTTACCCTGATTGAACTGCTTCTAGTGGTCGCAATTATCGGTCTTCTCGCCGCCATTGCCATTCCACAATTCATCGCTTATCGAAGCCGGGCCATTGACACGCAGATGAAATCTGATTTGAAAAATGCGGCCATGGCCATGGAGAGTTACTTCGCCGAATTTAAAGTCTATCCCGCTTCATTGAATAGCATCTCCTCCAAGGGTTTCAGGCAAACGACTGGTGTTGGCCTGGCTATCTCTGTCACGTCCCCATCTACTTTTACGCTTACCGCGAACGCTCCTAACGGCTCACAGCCGAGTTTCACGTACAACAGCGCCACCGGTCTGATCAACTGATTTACATTTGCGCCGGGCCAAGGCGACTTTCAACAATCGGACTGGCGTTATTTCGGCGTGCGCAGGAAGAAGGTTTGTCCGGTAACGTACTTTGTCGCGTCGGAGAGCATATAACGGGTTAGGCCGACGATTTCTTCTTTTTTCGTTAATCCATCCAACAAAGGAGGGATCTCTTCTCTTTTCTTGAACTGCTCCGGAGTCGAGCCGGTTCTCGACATCGGCGTGTCGGTGGCGCCGGGGCAGATGGCGTTGACCGTAACATCATAGGGAGCCAGTTCCACTGCGAGGGATTTCGTAAAGGCGATGATCCCCGCCTTGGATGCAGCATAATGGGACGATCGTGGTTGCCCGGCGACGCCTCGGCCGGAGGCGATGCTCAGAATGCGTCCCTGTTTCTTCGGGATCATTTGCTTTGCGGCGGCCTGGGAGCAAAGAAACGTGCCCTTGAGATTTATCCGGAGCACCCGGTCCCATTCTTCTTCGGGCATATCCACAACCGGTACTCGAGTCATCACGCCCGCGCCGTTGAGAATAAAATCAACTTGGCCATACTTCGCCAATGCTTTCGCCATCATGGCAGCGACGCTCCCTTTATTCCCGACGTCGACCTCTACTGCGGTGGCATCTCCCTTCGCATTGCGGATCTCCGCCGCGGTTTTCTCCGCCGCATCTTTGGCATAATCCGCAACCACGATTTTCAACCCATCCGCTGCCAGGCCGCGACATATTTCTGATCCGATTCCTCCGGCCCCGCCCGTAATGATAATCACTTTATCCATGACTGTTGCTCCTCTTCCGCGCTGTTTTTGCGGACGCTATCATTAGTAATCGCTCTCGGTCAACAATGTTCACGATGAATGAGGATTGTAATCGGTATCAATTCTTCAGCTCCAATTGCGGCTGAAAAAACGATAAAACAACGTGAGCAGGCGCCAGAACATCAGAGCGCCGACGCCCGCCCAGATACCTGTTAGACCCCAGCCCCGATGAAGAGATATCCAGGAGATCGGGACAAAGATTCCAATGGCGCCGATAAGCATCGCCCACATTAGAAAGCGAGTATCGCGGGCGCCGATGAGAAGACCGTCGAGGACAAAAACGATTCCGTTCAACGGCTGAAATAATGCGACGAGCAGAATCACGCCGCCACCCAAAAGAAGTTTCACATCGCCACTATTTGTAAAGAAATTGACAATGATGTCTTGTGCTCCCATAAACGCGATTCCAAACAGGAGCCCGGCGGCGCTGCCACAAAGAATAAGAATCTTACCCATCACATAGGCTTTTTCTTTTTGAGCGGAACCCAAATACTTCGCGACGAGCGCTTGCCCTGCCACCGCCAAACCGTCGATGACATCGGAACCGAGGAGCATCAGTTGAAAGGCGATTTCATGGGCGGATAGGATATTCGCGCCCATGCGTGCGGCACAGCTTGTTGCGAAAACGAGCGAGCCGCGCAGCGCACCGGTCCGAATGGCGAGGTCACTGCCGATGCGAAATAACGGTCGCAGCCGGGTAAGAGAGATGCGCCATTTCATAGCCCTGTACGTCGCCATGGAACGAGAAAAGAAAAAAATGCCCAGGCATGTCGCTGCTCCAACAAGTTGCGCGACCCAAGCTGCGACGGCGGCGCCTTTGAGACCCAAGCGCGGCAGGCCAAAGTGGCCATAAATGAGCCCGTAGTCGAGCGATAAATGGGTCCCGCTGACTAGAAAAGCGATGATCATCGGTGTTCTGGTGTTTAGAGTGCCACGGAAGAATCCCACGGAAGCAAAAAATATAAAAGTAAATGGAGCGCTGGCGATATAAATGCGGAAGTAAGGGACTCCCTCGTTGACTACGTTCGCTGCGGCACCCATTAGGTCGTAAAGCGGGGCTGCAAAGAACAGACCTGCACAGGCAACTCCCATGCCTCCGAGTAGCGCAAGGCAGAGAGCGTTGAAATAGGTCTCGCCACACGCTTTGAAATCGTTTGTACCGTGGTGATAGCCGACAAGTGTTGTTGTACCGAAACTCAGAAAGGCGAAAATCCAGTAAATCCCACCGATGATCGCAGCGCCGACGGCGCGAGCAGCTAACGGCTCGACGCCTAGACGGCCAATCATCGCCGTGTCGCCGATACTTAGCAGCGGTTGGCTCGCCAGGGCGAGCATCGCCGGAATAGCGAGGCGAAGAATGTCTTTAAGGTGTGAATGAGAAGAGTTTGCGGCGTCGCCGGTTGTTGCCACGATGGAGAGGGTCAGGCGATTCTTTGCAAAGCATCAGGGGATTCCTGCATCGGAAAAATCTCCGGATGAATGATGTGGGCTAGAAGCTCAAGACCATCAACCAAACGCGGCCCCGGACGGCTAAAGAATGCGTGTCCGTTAACGGCGAAAACTCTCCCGGCCTTTACGGCAGGCAGATCGTCCCAGCCTTCGAGCTGTTCTAGAGTTGTGGCCTCTTTCGCTGTTCGATGAATGTCAAAGCCGCATGGCATCAACACAATCACATCGGGCGCGAGCTCCACAACTGTTTTCCTATCTATTTTCTCAGAGGGTTCGCCCTTTCGACCAAGGACATCCTGTCCGCCGGCCAATTCAACCATCTCTGGCACCCAATGACCTGCGGCGTAGATCGGATCGAACCATTCGAGGCAGGCGACTCGAGGCCGTTTGGATAATCGTGCTGCTCGCTCGCGCACGGCCGAGATCCGCTGTTCGAGATCGCGGATAACCTGCTCAGCTTTGTGGCCTTGTCCGGTAGCTTCGCCCACGCGAGCCACATCGCTCAAAACATCGGTCAGGCAGTTAGGCGTTAGCGACACGATCTTTGGTTTGTTGGCGAGAGTTGCGCTGGCGTTGACTACTTCATTGTAGTCAATGGCGCAAACGTCGCACAGCCCCTGGGTCAAGATGACGTCCGGAGCGGCTTCGTGCAGCAGCTCCTCGTCGATCACGTAGAGACCTTGGTTGTTCCGCAGTCTCTCGGTTACCCAACGGTCGATTTCAATGCTGGTCATTCGATTTGAATCAATCAAACTGCGAACGACGACCGGCTTGTGTCGTGCCTCGGCGGGATAGTCGCATTCATGAGTGACGCCGACCACTTCATCGCCTAAGCCCAAGGCGAAGGCGATCTCGGTTGCACCGGGGAGGAGAGAACAAATGCGCATAGGGTCGTGTGGAGCTTAAGATATTTTATCGTTAACCGGAAGCGCAAAATCATAGAAAATATTGGACGGGTCAAAGATTTTGGTGTATTTCTGGCACTTAACACGCGCCGGCATCAACAATTCAAACACATCGCAACTGCTGATGCAGATCGAAAATAATTTGAAGTGGTTATCAGGCCGTTGCCGCCTGCGGGTTTTTGTCACAAGCTCTGCGACGGTTTTGGCGCTTCTATTATTGCTCTATTCGCCAACAAACGCCGCCGAAAGTTCAATTTCAGACTGGCAGTCCGAATGGCAACGCGTGACGGCCGCGGCTAAGAAAGAAGGTAAGGTCGTTGTTTCCGTGCCGCCGGGCGCCGAGTTGAGGAAAGCGCTAAAAGAAACCTTCGAGCGTCGGTTCGGCATCGAGCTGGAACTGGTGACGGGCAGGGGATCAGCCATCGTCAAAAAGATCGCGGACGAGCATAGGGCCGGTGTACAATTTTTCGACATCCATACGGGGGGATCGGGAACGATTATCTACGGTTTGGCCGGCATCGTCGAACCCGTCGAGTCCCAGTTTATCCTACCGGAGGTTAAGGACCCGAAAAACTGGTGGGGTGGCCACATGTACGTGGACAAAGCGAATCGATATGCTTATTCGTTTTTGGCATTCGTTCAGGAGGCCATTTGGTACAACACGGAACTCATGAAGCCCGAGGAAGTTCGCTCTTACGACGATCTGCTTCAGACCAAATGGACGGGCAAGATCGGCTACAGTGATCCCCGCGCCGGCGGCGCAGGACAGGGCAATTGGACATTTCTATGGAAAACGAAGGGTGAAGAGTTTCTCAAAAAACTCGTTCAGCAGAAGCTCGTCATCATGCGCGAAGAACGGCCGCTGGCTGAGTTGTTAGTCAAAGGTAGCTTGGCGATTACGATAGGGCTCGACATCGATAACTTCGGCCCTTTTGTTAAGGCCGGTCTCCACGTCAAACCTCTCCCTCAACTAAAGGGAGGACTCTATCCTGTGACCGGATCCGGAACTTTGGCGGTTATCAAGAATCCACCCCACCCCAACGCCACTAAAATCTTCATCAACTGGTTCCTCAGCCGGGAAGGCCAGGAGGCTTACCAGAAAGCGATCGGCGAACCGACCCGCCGCTTGGACGTCGATTCTCCGAAGGAGCCGTACGCGGTGAGACCAGCAAGAGAATTCATGACCGTCGAGCAGTACCATCAGTTTGAGAGCCACACAGAAGAGAAACAAGAGTCGATCCGCAAGCCGGCGATTGCCGCCGCGCAACGATTGTTGGACTGATCAGCTGCTTCTTTTACAAAGTATCCTGGCGATTGTTTATATGGAGGACGTCGGCGAACTAAAAGATAAGCTGGCTATGGATCAATGTCGATGCGCTAGACAAGTTTATCTATCAGGCGCTTAAACAAATGCAGAAAAGGATAAGAAAAGAGGACTTTGCTATTTTGCCCATAAACTTATAATAAGAGCCAAAAAGGAGGTTTTCATGCTGCAGGAGATATTTTTAGGTGAAAAATTGCAATGGCCGAAGCCGTACCGATGCGCGGTCAATTTCGTCTTCAACTATCAGGGAGCCGAGGGATTGGAGCCGGATTCGAAAGGCAGGATTGACGCCGAGGAGTATGCTAGGCGCGAATATGGCCCGCGGGTGGGTATTTGGAGAATTTTGCGCTTGTTGGACAAGTATCAGATCAAAGCGACTTTTGTTACCTGCGGGGCGTTAGCCGAGCGATACCCCGACAGCGTCAAAGCGATTCACGCCGCCGGACATGACGTGGCGGGACATGGCTATCACCATGAGAAGGCATGGAAATTGACCGAAGAGGAAGAGCTTGAGACTATGCGCAAGACCGTCGATGTTCTGACGGGTCTTACAGGAAAGAAGATCGACGGCTGGAGGTGCTGTTTTCAAAGTCATGTCACTCCCGATCTTGGAATCGGACAGGGATTTATCTGGAACAGCAACTCGTTTTCCCACGATCTACCATACCTTTTGAAAGACGCTGACCGGGTGGTGGTGGAGATTCCCCGGCAACCCTTCGGCGATATGTTCGTTTTTCAAGGCGGCAAAACCGCGAATCCCGATGACGCTCTAACGATTTGGAAGAAGTCTTTCGATACTTTTTATTCGGAATCGAGTTTGTTTCATACCTACTGTCAGTTCTCGCTGCATCCCTTCTTGATCGGGCGCCCGGGACGGATTGAAGTGCTGGCCGAACTTATCGAATATGTGAAGCGGCATGAGGGCGTGTGGTTCGCAACTACCGAAGAAATTGCCAGGCGAGTACTTGAATGCGCCAGCATTACGCCGTCTGTCACCGCGACGTACGGCTCAGCGAGCCTGGCGATGAAGTAAGTTTCAGTTCCACGGTCGATTCAACTCTTTTAATCACAAGGACAAAAGAGTCGCAGCGCGAGTGCTTGTAGCGCTGCGGCTCCGTCAAGTTTATTGAGCTTAAACTCTCGCGGGGTGTATTGCCTCGCACTCAGGTGGAAAGGAAATCGCATGTCGCTACAGCTAGAGGGGGAAACGATCCAGATCATCGACGCGCACACCCATATGGGAAGAAGACCCAGACGAGAGCGGTTTGAAATCTTGGCATCGTGTTTCACGCCCAACATAACTTGGCTGCGAAATGATCGATGACCGGTGTGTCAGCGAGGTAAACACCATGAGTGAAGTGGACGAGCTAAGAGAAAAGTTGGCGACGGCGATTCAAATCCTAAGATGGGAGCTGGCGGATATGTGGGGGCACGTGAGTTGTCGGACTTCGCGTGGCGATAGCTTCCTCCTCTTGCCTCTGAGGCCACCCTTAGACCAGAGCCTCCCCGAAGATGATGTGCTCGAATTTGACATGGATGGGAAGTTGATCTCCGGGCGGAGGGATCCTCCCGAGGAGATTTTTTTCTATACTTGCATGTACAAGGCAAAAAAGGATGCGGGTGCGGTGATTCACTGCCATCCCCCGGTTGCGGTTTCTTTGGTAGCTACGGGCAAGAAGATCAAGCCCATCCATCAGCACTCGATCAAGTTCGGCAAAGGAATTCCGACGAGTCCATGGCTGTACGGCACTTGGGAAGAAGATGGCGAAAAGTCCGCCAAAATGATTGGCAATAATTGCGCGCTCATGATCAAGGGGCACGGGGCCAACGTCACGGGACGGACGATTCAGGAGGCATGCCTCAACGCGGTGCACTTGGAGCGCACGGCCAAGATGATCTCGCTGGCGGCAAGCATAGGCAAGGTGAGCCCGTTCCCGGCGGCCGTGGTGAAGAAGTATCAACGGGTGGAAGCGGAAAGAGTCACCCGAAGGGGGTCGCGGCCGCCCCGCTCGCCGGAATGGAACTATTACGAATGGATGATCAAGCGCGGCGAACGCTGGAATACCTGGTAGAACTAAAACAGGACAAGACATGAGGCACAGAAAATTCAGGCTCTTGACCTTAGTTACAGTGGTCTCGGTTTTCTTCCCGCTGGGCTTGATGCGAGCGGCCGAGTGGCAAACTGAATGGGACTCGGCGTTAAAGGGCGCCAAAAAAGAAGGAAAGATCGTCCTTGCCATACCTCCCAGCGCGGAGCTCAGAAAAGAGCTTGAACCTCTGATAAAGCAAAAGTTTGGCATCGAAGCCGAGCTCGTGGTGTCTCGCGGCGCGGACTCGGCTAACAGAATCGCATCGGAATATAAGGCGGGAGTGCGCACCTTCGACGGTTTGATTCAGGGAACCACGACCGCGATGTCCCTCCAGGATGATGGCATGTTGGATCCCGTAAGCTCCTACATGATTCTACCCGAAGTCAAAGATCCCAAATATTGGTGGGGCGGACACATTTGGAACGACAACATTAAGACAAACCGGTTTCTTTATTCCTTTGTCGCCAATGCGGGTACCGAAGGACTCTTCTACAACGCCGAGTTGGCAAAGCCTGAAGAATTTCGCTCTTTCGACGATCTTCTCAACCCCAAATGGAGGGGCAAGATCGGTTTGAACGATCCGCGCATTGGAGGGTCGGGCATATCTTTGTGGTCTTTTATGTGGGAGACCAAGGGGGAAGATTATTTACGAAAACTTGTGCAGCAGGATCTTTTTTTAAGTCGTAATCTACGGCAGATCGCCGAGGCGCTGGCGAAAGGCAAACTCGCAGTTACGATCGGACTGGGTCGTGCCGAATACGAACCCTTCATCAGCGCGGGTCTTCCGGTTAAGGAACTACCGACACCTAAGGAAGGCTTACCCGCGAGCAGTGGCTATGGGGTTCTTGGAATTGTTAAGAACCCTCCACATCCGAACGCAATGAAAGTCTTCGTCAACTGGTTTTTGAGCAAAGAAGGCCAAGAGTTTTATGCCAAGGTGATGAAGCAAGCCACGCGCCGCCTCGATGTCGACACCAAATGGATGAGAGCGGAGGGCGTGGATGCCGCTAAGGACGTGATGACCCTCGCCGAGTATAACCGTGTACGAAACCATCTCGAAGACAAAGTCATCAACGTCCGCAGACCCGCGGCGAAGTTCGCTGATAAAGTGCTCCAGTAGCTGTCTCGCATATAGTTCTCGCGAACTCTGGAACGAGTTAACTCTCGGTGGTCAGAGGTTTCAGATCCCGCTTGCCGAGGCGAGCGACACCGCTGGCACTGACTAAGAGATGTTCGCCGATCTGAACAGTTCGGTTCTCCTTTCCGATATCCGGAAGCTCGCTTCGTTTCATGCGGATCGCGGGCTTGAAGTCGAAACTCATACCCGGAGCGATGATAATGTCCGAGTCCTCTCTCGAGTTGGCTGGACCTAGACGGGGGCGAGAAAGATTGGCTATCCCGCTCGAATGCAATACGACGCCGGAGCGATCTTCGGCGCCAAACTTCTCTGCAAGCTTCGCGTAATAGTCAACGAGCTGACCGCAGGTTGTCTTGCCTGGAACGATGAAGGCGACGCAATCGTGAAAAAGCTTGATCGCTATCTCCATGGCGGTTCGATAATAGTCGTAGCCTAAGGATTTCCTGCCGCCAACGAAAATCGAGTGATTCACCTGGGCGCGATAACCCTGAAAGGTGGCGTCGATTTCCTCGCTGATGATCTGTCCTTCTTTTAATGGGTCGTCCGTGGGCGCGCCTAGAGTGACATTGGCTTCAGCGTCGAGAGCTATAGACAGACGGGTGGGATCTTCGCCGGTCTCGGCGAACATAGCGACAAAGGTTTGAAGCCATATGTCTCCTTGATGTCTTGAGGGAGGCCGAGCCGCGCGCCTGATCACGATGATCGCATTTTCTCCAGCAGCCACGGCCCGGCGAATGACATCGTGCTCTTCGGCGCTCTTCACCATCGCCGGTTCGTCGATGGGGCCGGCATCAGGCCCCCATTTTTCTATGGGTAAGAATTGAACTCCCGGTAGCGACGCCTTGAGATTTTCCAGGAAAGTTCCAGAGACAAGACCTTCAGGGTCAAAGCGGCTCCCACTGAGCTTCGCTACACCGATGCGGGTCCCCGGACGATCTAAGCCGAGAGTCTTGATCTGCTCGATGACGGATTTCGATCCGTCTCCTTGGCTGATGATGAGTTTGCCGTCGGAGCGCCACGCATTTAGTCTTTTCTCCCAGAAACTTCGGTTACGCGCGGTCCCGACAATAGCATGGACGGGTTTGGAGTCTTCTCGAGGAAAAATAACGTCGGCGCTGCCGCCGCGGCCGCCAATTTGCGTGAGATAGCGCGGATAGGCCGTATCTCCGCTCGCTGGCGCGAGGATCGCGTCGAGATTCCACTGCGGCTTGGCCATTACGCGGCGGATCACGGCCCATCGTCGATCCCGCTCGGCGCGCGAGAAAGAAGGATTTGATACCTGGATCTGCTCCGGATTGGCCTCTTCCGCGGCCGCCTCACTAAGCGGGAAACCAAGTCCTGATAGAAACGGAAGGGCTAGGCTTGTCGATGTCAATCCCTGCAGGAAAGCACGTCTCGAACTGCGAAAGGAAGATGTGCGTGGCTGGGTTACGTCTGTCATGGTCGTCCTCTTGGTTTCGCATCACAGAAATTTCCCAGGCGAGAGCCAGCTAGAATGACGCTCGCCCCGCCCCGAAGCGCTAATCTATGGGAGAGAAACAGGCTGATGTATAATCATATTCCCGCGTACCACTCGTAGCCCTGGTCTTCCCAGTAGCCGCCTTTTCCTTGAGCGATTTGATTATAGCTTGAGACGAAGTCGATGCGCCGGATGTATTTCGCCATCTTGTAGCCTAATTGCGTCTCCACGCGCAGGCGCAGCGGTGCGCCATGGTCGACGGGCAGGGCGCGATCGTTCATCTCGTAGGCTAAGATCGTTTGGGGATGCGTAGCGTCCCTGAAATCAATACTCTCGTAATAGTTGGCCCCGTTGTCATCGGTATCCATGCAGTGAAAGACGACGTATTTGGCTTCCGGAGTCGGTTGAGCGCGCTGGATAATCTCCGCTAGCGGAACTCCTTTCCACTTGGCGATGGCGCTCCAACCTTCGACGCAATCGTGGCGGGTAATCTGGGTTCGCGAAGGCAGCGCTCTTAGCTCGCCCAGTGAAAAACGGGCCGGTTGCTTCACCAACCCGGTGACTTCCAGTCGCCACGAAATCCATTGCTTGGCCGCATCTGACGTGTAATCCATGGTAATGGGCGGCGGGTTGCCGTTGGCCTTGAAATACCGCGAGATATCTTTTTCCGTGAACTCTTGGGCGAGTTTATTTTTTCCGGTCAGCAATCGTAGCAGGCGTCGATTCGCCCCCTCCGCCGATTCCAACAGAGAGAGAAATGTCTTGTTTTGCTGAAGGCCGTTAAAAACCTTTTCGCAACCGCATAGGAGCAACAGGCCCGTGCCTTGGGCAACACCGAAAAGCAACTTTCGTCGTGTTAGATGCATATTACTCAGCGACATCCTTTTTTTCTTTCTTAGTTACTGCGACTACCGGTAGGGAGGTTTTGTTAGAAGGCTCCAACGCAAGGTGTCTTTCCATGGCTTCGGGTTCCGAGATGGCGTTGTGTTGCTGTGCAGAATCAGGGGGACCTTCGTGCTCCCGTTGCGCGGGGGGAATCTCCTCTAGATCAGGCGGGGTTACTTGCCTCGACGCCGGTATTCTGGCGGGCTTTTGAATCATTTCCTCCTTAAAGTTGTGGAGCCACGCCGGTCCTTCCTTCGGCGAAACCTTCTCCTTATACCAACCGGTGACCATGGAGCGCATATTGTTCAGAACTCCGGTCGTCAGCACCATAAAAACGTGGCCAAAGGTAAATGTAAGGAAGCCGAAGGCGAGAATGAAATGAACGCTGCGGGCCGCTTGCCGTCCCCCAAAAATCGCGGGCAACCAGTTGAAGGCGACGTCTAACTGCGGCGACATGGCTAGGCCGGACAAAAAGACCAGCGGGGTCAGGATCACAAAGACGCTGGTATAAGCGAGTTTCTGCAGCGGATTATATTCCCCTTCTTGAGGCGACTCCCGCCGCACCCGCAGGTAATAGAGAATCATCGCTGGAACTTTGGCGGCGTCCCGTGGGGTAAAAAGAAACTTGCGCATGTGGCCGTTTAAAAAGTTGTAGATGAAGTAGAGGATTCCATTCAACACGAACAGCCAAGCAAAAAAGAAATGCCACCGGCGCCCACCGGCCAGCCAGAAATAACCGGGGATTGTCAGCCAACTCGGAAACGCGCGGGCAGAAGGGCCCAGGTCGGTCTTTTGCACGCCGAGTACTCCGGTGGTGTCGATGCGATATCCGAACAGCTCGGTGTAACCATGAACGTCGCCGTCTTCACTGGTTGATGCAATCGACAAGAAGGCTTGCCCCGGCTCGGCTTTACTCCCCCAGTGGAGATGGGGGAAAGCGTTAAAAATCTGCAGGCCGCTCATGAATAGAATGGCCAGAGCGACGGCATTGATCCAATGAGTCAGGCGGGTGACGCGGTTATGTCGGTAGGCGAGAGACTCCACGGTTAAGTGTAACCTCCGGCCCGTATATACCTCAAGAGCGGTGCCAAGGCCACTGGTTATCAGACAATGCCATTGCCCCACGTGCACGGGCATTGGTCGGGGAAGCGTTCGCAATCGAGGTTCGGCGAGGTTGATGTTTTGATTTCACCCTGGTCTTTTCGCACCTGCACTTGGTTATCATAGATGTATTGACCACTAAACGGCTTAGTTGTTTCCAAGTCCCAGTGATGAATGGCCGGTAACCGACGATTGTCTAACGACGACCGGTGCAAGTCACTCCCCATACTGCTGGATCAGCTTTGCAACTAGGGCGGTCCAGCCAGTCTGATGGCTCGCGCCGATCCCCGCGCCATTGTCACCGTGGAAATACTCGTGAAACGGGATGAGATCTTGCCAGTACGGGTCGGTTTGAAATTTCTCCGTGCCGCCGAAAACAGGCCGGCGCCCGTCTTTGTCGCGGAGAAAAATCCGCGTGAGTCGATGGGAAATTTGACCTGCGACTTCCCAGAGGTCGAGCATCTGGCCGGACCCTGTTGGGCACTCGACCTTGTAGCCGTCACCAAAAAAGAAATGAAATTTTTGCAGCGCTTCAATGAGCAGAAAATTCACTGGGAACCAGATCGGTCCGCGCCAATTGGAATTGCCGCCAAACAAACCGGTGGTTGATTCCGCGGGCTCGTAATCGACCCGATATTCCATGCCGTCAGCCTTGAGCACATACGGGTGATCGTGGTGAAAGCGCGAGAGCGCGCGTATGCCGTAGGGCGAAAAAAATTCATTTTCATCCAGCATATAGCGTAGCACCCGTGTTAAATGACGCCGACTTACCAACGACAGAAAACGGCGCAGGCCGTCTTCAGTGGCTTCCGTTTCGAAGCGCTCGCTCAGCTCTGGGCGGTTTTCGATGAACCATTGCATGCGCCGCTTGAAGCCGGGCAAATGGTCGACCAGCTCCGGGTCCAAGGTCTCCACGGCGAAAAGCGGGATGAGGCCGACCATGGAACGCACTTTGAGCGGAAATGCCTGCCCGTCAGGTAGATGCAACACGTCGTAATAAAAGCCATCCCTCCCATCCCAAAGCTCGATGCCCTCGCCGCCGATGTCGTTCATGGCATGGCTAATATAGACAAAGTGTTCGAAGAATTTGCTGGCGACGTCTTCATAGGCCGAGTTTTCTCTGGCCAACTCTAGGGCGATGATTAACATGTTGAGGCAGTACATCCCCATCCAGCTGGTAGCATCGGATTGCTCGATATGGCCCCCAGTCGGAAGAGGCTTGCTGCGATCGAAGACGCCGATGTTGTCCAGACCGAGAAAGCCGCCCTGAAAGACGTTCCGTCCTTCGGTATCCTTGCGATTCACCCACCAGGTGAAATTCAGCAACAGTTTTTGGAAAACCCGCTCGAGAAATTTGCGGTCGGCCCTGCCGCGGCGCTTTTTTTCGACTTTGTAAACGCGCCATGCCGCCCACGCGTGCACAGGCGGGTTGACGTCGCTGAAGGCCCATTCGTAGGCGGGCAGTTGGCCGTTGGGGTGCATGTACCACTCACGGGTCATCAAAACGAGCTGCTCCTTGGCGAAATCGGGATCGACTATCGCCAGAGCGACGCAGTGGAACGCCAGGTCCCAAGCGGCATACCACGGATACTCCCACTTGTCCGGCATGGAGATCACGTCGGCATTGTATAGCTGGTGCCATTCACGGTTGCGGCCGTTGACACGTTGTTGCGGCGGCTCCGGGCCCGCCGGATCCCCTTTGAGCCAGCGGTTTATATCATAGTGGTAGAACTGTTTGCTCCAAAGCAGACTGCCGAGGGCCTGGCGCATGATAGCTTTTTCGTCCGCTGCTATGTCGGGGATCACCGTGCGATAAAACTCATCGGCTTCAGTGCGGCGTGAGGTAAATATTTTTTCGAATTCTCCGTCGAGCGCTGTACCATTCGTGGGTGAAACAGGGCTAAGCCGGAGATTCATGGTAAACGATTTTCCGGGAGGCACGCTCGCGGCATAATGGGCCGACGTCTTGGTGCCGGC
>WNFO01005029.1_pt1 | contig 18292 bp, 16 predicted proteins | sample 5400251 | NCBI WGS metagenome assembly WNFO01 (sample SAMN13153354, study PRJNA577476) | soil metagenome | isolation source: 100 cm saprolite under Madrone tree | place: USA:California | collected 2016-06-14
CCGCTGCGCCCCGCTGTACCTCCGATGGCCTTGTTCTGGGACTGTCCCGTACCCATACCCACAATTATGGGCCCCACCTCTTCCCGGGGGGCTCTGCGTGCCCTGGCCGTATGGTCCATAGCGCGGACTTGGCGTCTGAATTGTACGCAATCCTAGCGTAAGAACTGTCAATAATCTCCCTCGTTCCTTCATACCGGAGAAATTCCCATCTAGCCACTTTGGTAGAATCGGCCACTCACCCAGTGCCATGCGCGCCCTACTCGCATCTACTCCTGCTGGCTCTCTGCACTCCACAACCCCCGGTGGCAAGGTGAAAGGCGGTGAAAGTTCGGTAGGAAGCTGATAACTCCAACCCGAACTATCTGTTGTCCCTGGGGTCTCTACCATACGCCTATTTCCGAGTTCCGACGGAGGACGCGCTCGCCCCATCCAATCATCACCCGGCGACGTTGTTCGTGATTCAGGAAGAGCGCTCCCTGAGCGGACCGGAGGTGATGGCGGAGGTGATGAGTCACCAACACGTAGCTGGAATTCGAATAAGCGCCCCTCTTCTTCGAGCGGACCTGCCTCCTCCACCGATGGGGCGCTCCCTTGGACAGCGAACGGATTCAAACGGAAGACGCTCATCATTTTTCTCATCGCCTTCGTAGCCTGCGTCGCCCGCAACGGTACCTGCGTCTCTCTTGGCCCCTCGTTCGTGGGACCTGGCGTCGATGGCGACGATTCAAAGACAAAGGCGGCTGTTACTGATCCGTCCTCTTGCTCCTCCTTCACGGCAGGTGTGCTCCTGTGTGTCATTAGAGCAGCGTGCTCGACATCGAGTCCATCATCCATGGTATACAACAAGTCACCGCCAGAGGGAGGGAATCGAAACATGGAATCGAGACCTCGTAGACCGGGTGAGTGAGAGGATAAATGTCCGAGCTCCGTTACGGAAAGGCGCGATGCCAGTGAAGGGTCGCATCGCGGCGACTCGGGGAGAGGGTGTTGTAGCGGATGCGCGCCGGATGCGGGGCTCTGCGACGATGTCGGCTCGCTCGGCTGGACGGCGGACTGAAGGGTGGAATATGACGAGTCTATTGTCCATGACGTCTGCGGCGCATCCCAGGGTTCAAGGCCAGAAGTCGACTTGTTCCAGGAGTAGGGATTCGACATCGGCAAAGCCTGCTTCGGAGCGACGCTCAATAAGTAGGGATGCTTGCTTTGAATGGGAAGTTGCCGATCAAGAAAGGGCGGATATTGGGCGAGAGCCATGCTCTGGTTGCGCCTTTTTAGAGAGAATATTCGACGAGCAAGTTGGAAGTCGGGAGGGGAGGGGAGTTGGATAAAAAGATAAATGAAGAAATGTCGGAACGGGGGTGAGGTTGGCGAGGAATGACAGCGGAAGGGTGGGTATTAAAATAAGTGTTTGCCAATGCTATCAAGAGAAAGCGCCATCCGTGTGCACGAGGATTTGAGAATCAAGACGAGCCAACAGGGCGGTCAGCTAATGGATCTCTGATCTCATATCTCGCCACGGTGACTTGGTGCCGCGTTTGTGCACGCTCTTAACAGCAGATGAACTTCTTGAAAAGATCCACATTCTGCCAGTACGCAGCCTCCTCTCGGTCGAATGACGCCCTTCTTGAACCGGGCAATGGCGAACCCATCCCCACGGGCTCCTCTTTCCGGCTAGATCGCAGAACACCGCAGCTCTGATGCCCTTGCACCCCTCCAGGCTCATAATTGGCCATCTCGGCGCGAAGCAGCCAAGCTGAGAGGAGGCGCACGTTGCCAATCATTTGGGTCGGCTCACCCACTCCGCGGCGCGGTTCGAGTTGCAGTACGCGAGTGCATAAATCTAAACCCGATCACACCGTATCTTGACGAAAATCTGACGTCTCTCCTTCCACCACACACTTCCTATCAATGATCAGTGATCGAATCTCTCGACTTAAGAACTCATTCCTCCTACCAAAGGCAGAAATGCCGAACCATTCGCACCTAGAGCGCCTTTCATCGCAGAATTCAAGCGCCGTGACAAAAGGCAATCCAAACTCCATTTCAATCAAGCATTTCCAGGAACTCGCTTACGTCCAGTATGTCTTATCGAACCCTCCTTCGGACGCCTCGCTTTTCAGTGCTCGGCTCGCACGCCCGTTGGATATTCAATTTCGAGATGGTGCAAAACAAGCTCAATGTTCTCGATCATCGAGGAAAACCGAACGTGTAGTCCTTGCAGCAGCCTCCTGTGTGCCTCTGGAATCCGTTTGATCTGGACATGCTGTTTCCTGCCTGGCCTCACACGTCACACAGCTACTTTACATTCATCCCGCCCTTGTCTTTGTCTCTTTAAAGGAGGATAGCAACGATGATCCCACAACAGTCGTCCTGGAAGAGACCAGGAGGAGGACACTCCATCGAGCATTTGTCGTTGGGGGTCCTGTCCGCTGGTCTTGAGTCTTCCATGTAACCTCCGATGCTCATGGGCACTCCTCACCGCCGAGGCGGGTGCACTGCAAGGTTAGGCTTCCGAGCTTCGTCGGCCGACAGTATGAAGGAGGTCTTCTATGGCGCAATGCCGTGCAGAGGGTCGCACGGCAACTTCCCGCTAAATACCAAGAGGATGGTAACTCCGGGGGCGACCCAAAGGAGGCTCTTTCCCCCCTCTTCTCCCTCTCACAGCTTAACGGAACGCGTGCCGGCGGATCTACGTAGCCAAACCTCACAAATTGTCGCACCGCACACACCCCTCTGACACTCGCGGTATCCCTTCTCCTGGCTGACTTGTGACAGCTTCCGGCAGTCCACCTCACATTCTTTCGCCGCCGACGTTTCAATCAACATTACTGACAGCGTGCATCTGTCACCTGCTCACGTCGGTCCCCATCGCGCGGTTTCCCTCCTTCCAGGGCTCGGTCACTCCATTCCCTACACGCTGTAGCAGTGTGCCTCATCTATCAGTAATAGTGAACGGTTTGTCGACCAATGCAAATACGGCCAACTGCCCTCTGTGTTGTACATTCGGTACATGCCAACCCCGATTGGGGCTCACACTGAGGTGCGATCCCGGCCTGGTACCTGCTACTCTCGCTCGCTCGTCCTTCATCTTTCTTCAGCCTGCTCATCGCCGATTTATCATAGGTAGCTGTTCCTGTGGCGTTCAAGTTCAAATGAACCTCACTTCTCTTGCGTTCCTCCCCACGACCCATGCGCGTGCCGTTGACGGGAACCATCACTGTCCTGCGCTTCTTGGCCCTTCCTGCGCATTCTCTGTCGTGTGGCGGAGGGAAGTAATAGGGAAAGGATCCCGCATCGACTTTTCTCCGTGCTGGAAGGCACTCTCTTGACGTCTGAGCAGGGCCCTATTAGTTTTCTGACTTTGCGGTCTCAGAGCGCCTTACCTCTCAATGAGGGGACCCATTGCATTCTTGGACGAAATACCGCTTCCATGTACGTGTTCAGACGTTCAGGGACTAGACCCTTGCTCCACGGGCTTGCGGTTCAAAGTGGTGCCGAGCCGCCGAAAAAAAAAAGACCAAGAAGGGCTCCACTGAGATAAGCATCGCCTCACCCCGGGCCTTACTATCTATACAACGTCGCCCATATTGCCACCCATTCGTTTCAGTCCTGCATGCGACCCGGTCGTCTAAGGCGGTGAGGTAGCTGCGTGCTAGCTTCACCGCCCATGATATCAGATTGCAAAATGCTGCGGATCGAGGAATTTGAGGGCCAATTGCACGGCTTCTTCCAAGTGTGTCTATCAGTGGGCGCGATCTTATGCCGGGCGTTCAAGCATTTAGCGCCTATGTATGCGTTCGCAAAACCTGTGCACACACGAGGACAGGTTATTTCACAAGCATCTCGACCATCAGCACACTGTCGTCCCTAGACGTTCTAGCCCTGAAGATGGGATCCAGCCCCCGAAATAATTTGAAACGTTGTTCGCATGTATATGACGCAGTACGTGGAAATAATGGAAATAATGCAGGTTCGCCAGAGGGAACAACCACCCTCAAGGAGAAGTCTGCAGTTTTCCGCGACGGCTACAGATCGCGGCCTGTTCGGGCTGAAAATGTGGGATCGGTGTTGTGTGATACGCGGGGAAAGCTGTCACCGAAACCCCCAACCCGATCTGCCAAAGGGGCCCGTTCAAGGTGCACGACAACTGACGGCAGTTTCGTCCTCTAACGCCGTGTGACCTAAACACGCCTTTCTGCCCCCTTCCTTCTCGAGCCCAAGGACACAACGGAATAAATTGAAAATTCCTCACGCTGTTCATTTTTACTTCAAACCTGGACGGAAATTGCGCGTCTGCCTCTCTCTTCTCGCAATTTCCACCGACGGCGTAAATTGCCACTCATCCAAGGCTGGGTACTTCAAAGCCCATTATATGCGATCCGTTCAGCTTCTCACCTTAAGAATATCATTGTGCTCACATCTTCATCACATTGCCGGCGGAGTCCTCGGCAACTTTACATTATGATGGCTGCGGCCCACAATTTAAATTTGTGTATGCCGCCGGTTGGCATATGAGCCCTCGTGGTTGGTGGGATGGGCCGATGAAAAATTGTGTCTTAGGAGTTGCACGAAAATAGCAGGTCAGGACCTGACATTGGTTGGTTAGCGGGGTGTTTCCATAGGTGGGTGCTCCATAACAAATTCACGTGGCTTGGTAGTAACGTGCAAATTAATGGGCATTCAATGGAGGAACCAGAAATTTTTGTCGGTGATTCCCATCTCTCATGGCTGCTCATCAAACCATGGCCCCACCCACCACCGACACCCTTCCCCCCCAGCACAGGTAGGGTACCTCTCCATACGTCAACCGCATCCCGCAGTCTGTCTTTGTCAACTCACAAACACCAGGCGCACGGCCTGGCACAGGGAGGTAGCACACGCACTAGACACCGCAGCTTGCCGTGTATATGCGTGGTGCGTGTAGTATGCATGCCTTTCCGTTGCACGCAGGGGCATGCAGACAGACTTGAACAGCAGTCCATATGACCAGTCAAAGTGCAGCATATATAAGAGGATGTCAGCAGTCGTAACCCTAGAAGGACGGCCAATGTTCTTGAGACGATAGAAGCCAATTCAACAGTCCTGGCGGTGGGCGTCGTAAATCAGTCAACGGAGGGGTAGGGGCGGGATGCGTACAGTATGTGACCGAGGTCTTGCCCATCGTAATGAGCAGTGATGGCACTAGAATTCCCATAGTTGCTTCGGAGATTGCTAAATCAGGGCGGGCTACCATGAGGGCAACAGGTGGGGTAGGCGGCACTGGCAGCATGGATGCAAGAGAATGGGAGGGTGTTCAGCCACAAGTAACATAGTGGTGAGAGGAAAGGGGGCGCCACAGAATGGAGAGCACACCGTTTTCTGGACACGGTCAGCCAGTAGGAAGACAGGCAACATAATGTGATTTTTATTTTATTTTTGGAAACCGTTATAATAACTACTACAGTAAATATGTACTGAGAAGTGAGTGAAGTAATAACGACCCTGCTTAGCACACTATAGCCAGGCCAGGGCTAGGCCTGCCTAGATGGAGGAGAAAATGTGTTTACAGACACCTGGTGTTGGGGTAGTGTGGGGCTGTGTTTCGGTGCGAGTTTGGCACGTTGATGTGATTCGCCAGTAGCAATCAAGAGGAGCCACGTGACTGTTCAGGGCGAGTCGTGGGAAAGGTACAGTCATAGGTGTGATGGACACGCGCGTGGGAGCCACGAGGCCAAGACTTGAGCTTGAGAGACCATCCTTGACTACACCCTGCTCTTTACCTCTACCGCCACCACTCCTCTTGTCCCTCCCTCTCCCGCTCTCTAGGCCCTTCTCTCCTTCTCTTTCGTTTTCCTTTCTCCTTTCTCTCTTCTCTCTCTCTTCGTCTTCGTCTGTATCTGTTCTACTATCGGTTACCTCTCGTGTCATCTCGTCCCTTTCCATGGACATTCTTCACCCCCCGTTCTCACAAGCCAGGCGACGGAGCGTCGATGTCGGTGGTCTCTCTCTTGCACTCGGTTCTCAGGGTTTAGGTCAGGGTTGGGTTGGATGGGACGAGTCCGAGAGCGACACCGAAGAACAACAACTTCTGTACGTTATCCTCTTGTTTTCGTCCACCGCCGCACGCCGACTCATCTTTGCTTGTTCAGTTTCGCAGAACTTCTTAGTGACATGTACAATCATACGCACACAGTCATCAATGCTCACGAACGATCGTATGTTCATTTAGGTTTCTTGTGTGTTCTCCTTCTCATTCCCAATCGCAAGAGCACCTATCGATGTTTCGTTGGAGCGTCGTGCCGAGCTTATCCGGTCGCTGGATAAATGGAACTTTGAACCCCACAAGCTTCCAGAACATGAGGTACTTTACTGCTCCCTCGTCATCTTTGAGGCACTTTTCCGCCTCGACGGCCTCTTAGACATGGTTCCAGTTTCCATCGGTGTGTAGGGGTGCATGCTAGCGAGTCTCTCATTTCTTAATCCCTCTCTTGTCCCTAGATCAGGTCAGGGATCTGCTCTTCAACATGCGACATGTCTATCGTCACCAAAATTCGTATCACAACTTTGAGCATGCACTTGATGTTTTACAAGCGATTCATATATTCCTCTGTTCTGCTGGTAGGGTCCCCCCTGCGTCCATCCTTCTCGAACCCGATGCCCGGACTTGGGAACCCAAGCAGTCCGTGGGAAAACCGGCTTTGGTGCATTATCTGACGCCGGTTGATTTATTTTGCTTGTACGTTGCGTCAATCGGACACGACGTCGGTCATCCGGGCGTTACCAATAGCTTCATGGTGAGTTGCTCATGGTCTCTCTCTGTTATCCCCCCTCTTACTAACTCGATCAACGAAGAAAAACGCTCAGGCACCATTATCGTCGCTCTATGACCACAATTCTCCCCTGGAGCAGCTTCACTACACCCTTCTTTTGCACATCCTTCGGCGTCAAGGATTTGGATTTTTACTGGATAATCTCCATTCAACTTGCCATTTCCGAAAATTGCTCGCAGAGACAGTCTTGGCCACTGATATGCGGGTGCACTCCCAGTTTATGGAACGTTTCCAACAGATCGTTAACGGCGCTGAGGTGGATCATTGGACAAAGAGGGTTTTGGTCTGTCAAGCGCTCATTAAGGCCGCGGACATCAGTAACCCGGTAATTAAATTTCTTCTGTGTCGACTATCTACCTCGTCTGAACGATCATCCAGTGTCGCCCGATTAATGTCTCACAACACTGGGCATCTGTTCTCCAGGAAGAGTGGACGTCACAAGCAACGCTCGAGCGACATCTTCACATGATCCCATCGGTAAAGGAAGAAGTTGACCCATTGTCAGAAGCCAAGTCTCAAGTCTGGTTTATTGAAACATTTGCGAAACCTCTATTCGATCTCACTGCCACTGGCATCCCGGGTCCGTTACCAATATGCTTTTACACTGCCCTGTTTCCGGCTGACCTTGTCTTCGACTGCAGAAACCGCAGAATACGCGAACAACTGCACCGAGAACCTGGCTACCTGGAAAGAAAGGGCTGTATCACTCTCCGCGTCCGATGAGGGCTTAAGTCCCATCCAGGATACTCCCGGTTACTCGATTCACGATCGTGATCGCCCTTTCTCCCCTCCACATTCTCATGAGGATTATGTGTCTGCGTTCCCCATGGCTCTCCCTACCTCCTTCAGACTTGGGGTTGATCAAAGCGATAGATCATCGGTTCACGACTGGGCCTCGTTCTCCATGTCCTCAGCTCCTGTTCTGACTGATACCGACTCTTCACGCGCGTCATCGCCTACCCATGTCGCCGATGCACCGAACGGTACATCACCTCCCTCGCTGTCCATCACGAGCGTTAGCACGAACAGCAGCGTCAGCTCATCATCTCCGAGCATCACCTCGACATTTCAATCTGCAGCACTCTCGGATGCTCCTGCCACCCCCGGTTTACTTACATCAACACATGGTGATGCACTGGGGCTGATGGTGAGCGTTGGTACGGATAGCAGTGGTAGTAGCGCTGCGGCCATCCGCGCGGCGTATAAAGTGAGCATACGCAAAAAGCCTAGCTTCCACCGGTATTCGTGGAGCCCTGGCCGTGATATGCCCACCCGAAGAGACGTGGCCATCATTGAAAGTTAGCTCTTTATTTTGGTGTTGGGACCTCAACCAGGCTCACTCGATGAGAAATTGTATGTATATCTGTATCACCCCATCTGCGATCACGACGCACGACTGTCCGACGATCTTGACGAACGAGGAACATCACATACCTACATTTGCATTCACAGTATCCATCTATCTTGTCCGTCTCTTTTTGCCCCCCCATTTTTTGTTCTTGTTAGCGACATCAATCTTTTTTGCTGTCAGCAATCATTTTGTCGTAATTACGACGACAAGGTTCCGTAATTTGGAGGATTCTGTAGACTCACACGCTTTCTGTAGCTAGTGACTTCGTATGTGTCTTAGGCGAATATTGTCGGGCTTAACTGAAGTAACGTACAGGACGTTACGATGTCAGAGAAGTCCACGACGATTAAAATACAATGGACTTACACATGTTCATAACCTAGTGCCAGTACAACATGAGAGCGTAGCAGCTCGATAGCTGAAACAATCGAGGAAACCGTGAATCACGTAGATCAAACTGGAAAGCGCGAGGCGTACCTGAACTAATTGATGATGGCAACCGAACTTTTCCAAGTTTTACACAGATTATAGTTTCTCATGTACTAAATATTGATTGTGTTGACCTCGCGAAAAAAAAGCAGGTGATCCAATGACAATTTGGTACAGGTTGATTTCAGCATCTTAACACCGCGGGGCTGCTGCATCCATCAGCAATGGCGCGAGATAAATGACTGGGATAGAAAAAGCTAAAGAATAGAACACGTAGACCTAGCAATGTAATCAAGTGAGAAGAGGCGTCAGCAGCCTCACCTGCTGAAATTTCAGATAAGATACTACCCCACTCGGGTCACCAAAAAAAAAAGGTTGAGGGGAGATTGTACTACGAGTACTGTAGCCGATGTGAACCAAGGATTCCAGACGCAAACATAAAGCGTACTAGGCACCAATTTCACTTAATTTAATGGTTGAGCCGAAAAGATGCGATTTGTCGAAGAGAGTGCGTCCATAATACCGTAGGTCTCTTGTAGTTGATTCAAGTTGCTCTCCGCCCATCACGCCTTCAGAGAAGGTTGGCTCCCTTCTCTCGTAAGTTAAGGCTGAGGGAGGGGATGTTCGCAGAGGCAATACGCGACGCCGGTAGTTGATAAGGCGATGAGGGTGATGGATGACAATTAAGCGACGTTCCGAGTTGTGATTCCGGAACCTGATAATTCAGCAAAGCAAGCCATTTGTCGGAACGTCACATCACTGGAGGATCAAATAAACGCAGGGGAAGAAGGTCACAAGCAGTATACAATCGGCAGACAAGGGAATGCCTTGATCGATGAGAGGAGGAAACTGGCTGCTGAATACCCAGGTAGAAACCGCCAGGTCTCAGTCACGGATGCACTGGCAGCAAATCAACCAAAGAATGCTCCCACTGGCAGGTCGATTCACCCGGAAGTCCAGAAGGTCTCGATGAGGTCGAATGGGCCCATGGAGATTCTTGGAAATGGCGAGGTCATGGTACGGCTCCAACATCAATGCATCAACCGTGACTCGATGGCGGCATCTTTGATGGGAATGGGGTCTGGAATCCCTGGGAAGGTTTGGCTACGCACTACATGAAGGGGACAATTGTATCATGCCAGCGCATCGTGAGCGATCCTACAGTGTCCTGAAGGCCCAAAGGGACAAAGGAACCCAAAGGACCGACTGGAAGGTTTCTACAGTAGTGTGGTTATCGCGAAGGAAGACGGTAGTGTTTAATGAGCCCCTGGTACCTGGGTTTACAGGATAAATTATTAAAAAAAACCTTAGATGACATTCTGGCCTGGAAGAACTCACGTTCCTTCCAGGAACAATCAAACATGCCCCTGATATCACGGCGCGATTCTGTGGGAAGCTAACTCGGAAGTCCCCCTACTGTACTATCATGCCGCGCGGTGTTGAAATTGCCCCCCAGCACTGTACAGGTAGGACAGGCCATGACGAGAACGGAACTAGGCCGCCGCGTGGCATAGTAGTACCGGCATGGCCAGGGACAGTTAGGAAACTGAAAATGGTTAGCGACAACAGATATCACGACGTACGCCCCTCGATGGGGTTTATTCCGTGTTTGAAGAACTTGGGGAGAAAGGCCGCTGAACTTCGGACGGAGAACGGTTCAGGAGAAGTCGAGTCGAGAAGCTGTCAGCGCCGCCGCCGCTATATGAGACGTATCAGTGCGTATTCAAAGAGAGACCAAAGGAGGTGCCGCGTCCAGATACGATTGGGCACGCCCCTGGATATGGGGAGAAGCTGAGAAGGTCATCCCCGATGACGCGATGACATCGATGACCAGGCGATTGGTCGGCTTTTCGACGACTAAATGTATACAACCGAGATGAGAATCGGGCTCTTCGATCACTCCGGCGCTAAATCCAACCGTCATCTGCCACAAAAAAGCAACGACAAATGTCCGAGGATGAGGGGACAGATCGGGACCCTCTCTATAGTATCCCATCTCATCTCGTCTCATCTCATCTTTCTTTTGTTGCTGCCACTGACAAACGGAACGTCTGTGATTCGCGCGAGGGGATCGCTGGCGATTGACACAGTAGCTGACAAGTTCAGAAGGCTTCGCGCTTAGATTTGCCATTTCAGAGTAGCGTGGAGGGGCGCAAGTGCGGGGAGGGTAGAAGGGAAAAACACGGTGCGTGCGACGTCATGAACATGCCCCGAAGAGCGCCCTATCCCCCACAATTACGTAGAATAGTTATCGCTCATGGTGCCTATACATCATCAATGACTGTGAGAACAGAAGTCGCCCTGTGTCATGGAGAACACTGGTGTGTGTATACCAGTGGCAGGTATTCCAGGGACTATGGGCGTGAGGATACCTGCTAAATCTGAGAAAGGGATAGACGACTTGATCGATATCGATTTCGTCCCTGACAGGCGGATGCCTTCCAACGCTCACAGCAGCTGGTCACTGGCTTCCAAACAGGGTAAACTAACAATTAGTTCCGCATGTCTGGCGCGCCAACTCAAACTCACATTCAGGTTGAGGCTTTCACTGTGAATCGTGTCCTTGGAGAGGAAAAAGGAAAGGCGGCTTCGGGGACGGACATGATAAATTATTCAGTGGAAAATTTTCCCAAATTCCGTACTCGTATGAAGAGCATCAGGATATGGAAGGTACGACCTGGATCACTACTCGCGAGGAGGTTCAAAGCAGCTCGGAATGTGGGATACAAAGTCGAGAGCATCCACCGGGACTGGAAGAGAGAAACGCTGTCATTGATTCCTCTCCCATGTCTCGTGATGCGCACGTGTAAGTTCAGGGCTGAGACGAATCGACACATTACCGAACTTCATCCACTAATCCATAAAGAGTTATAAAAGTATTATGTCAAGGGTGGGGGGGGGGAACATCTATCCCGGGTATATCAAAGTCAATTTGTACCGAAGACATGGTGAAAGAGAGACTAGAAGTTGAAACGAAGTCAAAAAATGTGCGGCGTACTCAAAGGGGGTATTTACTCACCTTCATTCAACTTCGCAGGTGGTTATTATATTCCTGGCCGTTCGTAGGTCTATCAGCTAAACAGACGCTGCCACGTTTTTCCGCAGGCGATTGGTGGGTACCGCGAACTTTCCGCCTTCATAGAAAGGGGTCTCAAAAATGCGGACAAAGAATTGCCGCATGCGGATAAGCGGTGAAAAAAAACGGTGCACCTGCTGAAAGTTATGATGTAAAAAGAATCGATGGCTTTGCCACGAGCAAAAACATATTAAGAAGTAACAATCAAGTGCACCAAACTCGTCCGATAGCAAGACAAAGCGGCATAACAAACGGGGGTTAGAATCGGTTATACAATCTCGTCAACTTTGGACCGGTGAATGCAGAAGCCCTTAAGATGAAGAAGTCGTCAGCTGGCCAGTCTACATAGTTGAGAGATTAAGGCCCACCGGAACTACCCATTCTTTGCAATTGCAACAAACGCCGGCCCAGTCGTAGTTTCCAAGCTTTGCGGCGCATTTCTTGTTTGGACATATTATCTTCCCTGCCAGTTGCCCGTCCTGTAAAAAGAACTCCATCCATTTCATCTAGAGAAATTAGAGCTCGTGGCTTATTACTCAGATATCTCGACCCACAGGTTCGACAAAATATCCGGAGCACTTCGGATTCATCAGGATGGGCGGACTTATACTAGATTTGTCAAAAACCTTCGGAGCGGTCTGGAGTGGCGTCAAGGGTGTCATGGTTAAACCACCCGGGGATCGTAAACCAGCTAGCTTTGGATTCGCATGTAGCTGTGCTGCGAGGTCTGCACCGTGCTGCAAGGTTCCCCCACCTGCGGAGGTGGCGGACGAAGCCGGCGGGGGACGGCTCTTACCCGTGATTGGGGCTGAGTTTGGATTCTCCAAGATAGCCTCAGAGGTTCCGGGTGTTGGGTTTGGAGAAGGAACGGTATCTGCGGTAGGAATGCTACCCGTTCTAGGAGTGGACATAGTCATCGAGGGTGTTGTCGTGGAACCTACAGATTCCTCGTCGTCGCTATCCAATGCCGACATCGACAAGTTACTGGGGATGCCAGTGGAAAGTCCGGCGAGCAGGCGAGATCTGAGGTCGTTTCCGAATGAACTACTCCGTCGTGGTTGGGGTTGCGTGGCTTGACCTGTAGGTAGGTCGTTCTCTTGACCAACACTCTTACTGTCGTCGTCGTCAACGGCTGACATAGACAACGAAGCCGTCAAGGCTGAGAGACCACCACTCCCTTCGATCGGCGTCAGGGCAAAGGGTCGAGTTGGACCCGAGGAGGAACCTAGACGTGGGCGGGACATGCCCAGCGCACCGGCAGACGGGCGTCGGGAAGATGAAGAGGAGGAACGGCGGAAAGCAACGTCGTTAGTAGACGGCCGTCTTGAAGTCGCAGGCGAGAGAGCCACAGCGGGGGTTGGGGGCCCGAGTTGCCCGTGGTCGAGCATATGTTCGCGGTTTGCGAGCTCCGTCCTATAGACGAAACTGTTGAGCATCACTATCCAGACTGCTTCAAGGCTCATCTCACCGACACATCTTACAGCGAATGCGCCGCCTGGGACCACCTGGGGTGGCAGGTGCTGAATCGGTTGGCGTGCGGGGAAACTTCGCGAACATGTCCGTTTCCGGTGCAGAGCCGTCTCCGTCTACGGCGCACTCAGCATACAGCAGCTTAGAATACGATGCAGATGATGTTACTCAAAATTTCCTCTACGGCTCTTTCCAAGTAGAACATTCGAATGGCTTTATCATGCCTGGACACTTTAAACGAAGCTTGGTGAAATATTTCGAGTTGGGCCATGAATCCTACGTTCGGGCTGGGCGAGATGAATGAAAATCAACTTGGAACAAATGGAACATACTTTATGTTGGGTCTGACCTTTCGGATGAGATCTATTGCTGTACTAGGGTCTACATTCTGGGAATACATGATATATGCTGCCGCAACTGTCGCACTGCGACCTGCATTACACAATAAGTTATGACCGAGAATAATCAGATATATGCGCGGACACCCACTCGTTCCGGCCTGGCAGTGGACAAGAATGCCCCTACCCTTATCGAGGTGAGCTTGTATGAATGTTATCGAGGGGATCAGATGCTGGAGTACGTCAGCTTCCTCCACATCATCCAAAGGAATCTGGTGTCGGGTGAAATTCTACGGTCGCCGGAGCATTGATGCATAGACCTGCACGACGAATGGAACAGGGCACACCTCAGGTATGGAGAATCTCCCCCTCATCACGGTCAGTATACTGTGAATGTGATTCGCTTTGAGAGTATTGACATCTTTCGCGCTGTGGAGGTCTCCGACCCAGAGGCCCGGTAGGATCTGGTCCATATGGTGATGTTCTTCATCCATGGCTGAGGGCTGTGGAGATGAGTGTGCCGTGGGCCGCACGCCCTTAAGTGCTACGGTGATGGACCGGACGAGGTCCGAGTCATTGATCGTATTTGTATCAACAAACAACGTCATCCGCCCCGCGTGATTATCTCCTCACCGTCATTCGTCGAATGCACTGTAATCTTTCTAGATATTCCGATGAAAATGCTTTTGTAGTCATGGAAACCGTGTCTGCCGTGATTAGGGCGTCGACCAACTACATGTTACAAGTGAGTGTTCTGTGCTAGGAATACAGTATCCGGTCGTCATAAACAAAGGCGTAAAGCCTTGAGCTTCGAGCCGTCAAGGCGCTAGCTCGTCGTATCTACATCAGTTCCGTGGGTAATAGTGTGTGCCAGGTGCTGCGGACGGTTTGGGGGCTGCGCCGGTGGGATGTACGATGCGATAAGGGTGCATCCTCACTCCCTTGCCGAGAACTGTCCCCGGGCGACGAATCCGTTCTAACGCAGGGCCAACCACTAACAAAGGGGCTCCTGGCTTGATGTTACCCAAGGCATCCGGGGACGAGATCAGCCTGGGTGCACCCGACGCATTTGATCCACCTGTCGAGCATAAGACAAGAGCGGCATCTGCGTTTTCGAAGGAATCGGTGAGGACGAGGCGAACATGTGGTCCCGCGGAATTCGCCTGATGCATGTATTGCGGGTGGCTGGCTGTTGAATTGTACAACGTGGATGTGAGGGGACCTGCAATAGATGGAGGCGGGGGAGTAGGCGGGTGTAAAGATGTGGGAGAAGAAACGTATTCCTGCCGTCTGCGTTGCACGGCTTGGGGGTCCTGTGAATCAGCGTCAGAGGGTTGTCACGTGTGGCAGGAATAAGTGAACGAACTGATTGTATACTCGGTAGAGTCAGCCTGGAGGGGACACCATGCATCGGGAGAGCCAGAGATCGTAATGGCGGGAGAGTGGGGCGCTCAGGAACGAAAGGAGACATGAGGCCACAGCAGGGATGAAAGAGTCGTGTAGAGTCGTGTAGATGTAAGAGAGAGAACAGACAGGTGAGATTGAGCTGGCATATGGAGATGGTCCTGGGGCTTTATAGACGTAAATGGTCGGCAAGAACGGTGGGGTTAGCGCACTAGACTATTGTCGACCAGTGGTGTCAGAGCATTGTTCGTCAAATGTGGGTGTTGACCGCGCTAAGCGGTAGGTGAAAGATCGCTCGACGTGCCCTGAACGATAAAGTTATTGTTCTCCGGCGGACAGACTCGGACCTGCATAATAATTTCATTCTTCCGCACCCATCCGAGTCAAGTCAAAGTCAATATGACCCAACCTCCTCCAAAAATTCGCATTGTGAGCACAGCCATTCGGCTCCGTCAAGGATCTCACCATAATGATGGCACCACGCCAAGATGCCAGGTGCACTGCCCGACCTGTCTGCTGCAACCTATCAGATCCACAACGAGACTCACACTCTCGGCAACGCACTTCGATGGATGGTCATGAAAAAGTACGCGCTAGTGCCATCTTCTCTGTGACTCTAGCCAGCTTAATTGTCCGTAGTCCTAAGGTCGAATTTTGCGGGTACAGGTAGGTCTTATTGTTCACCGCCTTCCTTTTATTCCCCTTCCTTTTCCACCACCTCCTGATTATTGGTTAACAATAAGCTGCTCCCATGATGTTGCTTTGCCTCCATTCTTCCACTATCGCTGTATTCTATTTCCTTCACGATACCAAACGTGGCCTAAGCTCATGAGAAAGCTCCACGGGGAAATGCTGGTTCCTTGCATTCTCACGGCACCCTCCTTTTTTGTTCTCCTTTCGAGTTGCGCTGCTAACAATGATACAGCGCCCCTCATCCATCCGAAGACCACATACAGATACGTATACAGATGTACGGTATGTGTTCTGTGTTCCTTCCTCCTCACCTTTACCGGTTTATGCATTCCCACGTCGCTCCCAGATAATTTGTCGTCTCTAACTGCGCTCCTTCGCGCTTTGGATGACCTGGACGCGATGTTTGAGAGCATAGAAGATGCATACAAAGCGAGCTTGAAGCATGACAAGATTGTGCTTTGGGATGAGAGGCGATAGGCCGGCGTTCTTTGATGATTGACGAGCATCCTCCGGTTTCTTTATTATCGACTTGCTGGACTAAAAGCTCCGTCAGGGTTTTCTCCACTTTCCAATCAGTACTAACTTAGTCCAAGATGCTCTGTCCCTTTATGTGACCTTCAGACAATACATGATGCTCAGCTGTACTATCATGTCTATCTCTTATCTCTGTCGGGCGATGGTCACCGGATGAGAGTCGGCACTGGGATTGATCCCCGCGTGTGAACATAAGATCTAATGACAGGATCCACATTTCCACAGACACCGAAACTCCCAGCACTCCGTACATTAATTACCCACGGTCTGGAAAGATGATGAGCATGGAAACATCACACAGAGGGTGTAGTTAATGGGACGGATCGGCCTCACGTGACCCTGCTCTGGGAATGGACAGCGGCTCTGCTCTCAACGCATGCATTTCATCGTCTCATTTCGTGACGCTTTATGCATCAACACCGCACCGCATGACGAAATGTCGTTGAGGGAAGCGACCTGTTTGCCGTAACGCTAGCCTGGGGCTGGTGGTAAGAGGAGGCAGAGACGCCTCTCGGGGCGGGAAAAGGCGGACCGGGGGTGTTATGGCATTCGACAGCTCAGCCTAGGCTCATCCCGACGACCTCCCTCACCTCGTCCTGTTCCTCCAGTGTTGTCCTCACCCTTCCTCAAGTTGCAAAATGCTCAGTCGCGTCTCTTCATTTGACGACCTCGCAACTTGGGAGGACTCGGTCCCCCACGCCATGCCCGTCATCGTCGTTGACCCTCTCGAGGAGTCTGAAGATCCCATTGACCCACCATCTATGTACGCCTTTGTCTCTCTCTACCCTTTCGGTATCTTCACTTGGCTTCCGTAGTGACCCGCGTCCGCCATTCCGAGAGGTCATAGAGATAGAGGAAAATATACACTCCTTGCGGTCTCAGCTGGAAGCTCTCCAGACCCAAAAGCTAAACTTGCTCGCGGGCAACGCGCTCATTAACCGCATCCCGCCAGAACTCCTCTCCCGTATATTCGAACTTGGCGTCTACGAATCTAATGACCTCTTACCCACCCTTTCCCTCGTCTCCCACCTTTGGCGCTCAATAGTCCTCTCAACACCGTCCCTATGGTCCTATATTCGCTTCGATAACACCTTAAGCTACTCTCGTTCTACTGCGTTCCTCCGCAAGCTCAAGGTATATCTGGAGCGTTCTCAGGATTGCAAATTCCTCCTCGATGTAGATTGTCGCTATCTGGACGTCGCCAGTGAGCTCTCCCAGATCATGACAGAGCTGGAACCACATCTCCATCGTTGTTTCTCATTTCGAATGTCCGTCCCGGATTGGCAAAGCATGGAGATCGTACGAAATACGTCACAGAAATTAGGGCCCGCACTCGAAGACCTATATCTTCGCTTTGACCCATCCGAGTCCGAAGAACAGACACCATTCGTCCTCCTTTCACAACCTTGTCCGCGTTTGTCGACAATCACCCTTGAGCATGCACCACTCATCTGCATACGCACGGAACTCCCATCACTTCGTTGCCTTTACCTCATCCGCGAGCAGCGGTATGCCTCGTCTACGCGCATAGGACTTTCCTTTAAGGAATTTCTTGAGGTCCTTAAGTCCACACCTACACTCGAAGAGCTCCGCATCCAATCCGCGCTCTTCCTTCTCGACGGTTCCGATTTTGTCTTCCGATCCTCGCCTATCCCCCCCATTTTCCCAAATCTCAAACTACTGTCATTCCATTATGTCGAATCCAACAACCTCGCCCTCTTCCTTGAGTCGGGTCACTTCCCCGCCTTGCGGCGCTTGTCAGTACAGATGGACTCTTCAAATGACGAAAACACGCAGTGGCTCGTACGCATGTCCTTAGACAGTGCAATGCGCTTTCCCGTCCTCAGCCAGCTCGATCTTCGCGCATGCAACATCGACGGTGTCGGCCTCGTCCCGTTCGTGCGCGCCTTACATCAGCTCCCAAATATCACAGCCCTTGGCCTATCCAGCCCACCGAGTGGCGTTCTCGGCCCGCGTCTATTCGAGGTGCTCGGCGCTGCACCGGATCCCAGTGATGGTGGCGTAGGTGGCCAGTGGCTACTCCCGCGACTACAAGCTCTCTGCGTGCAAAACTGCCGCGACATATCCGGACACGAACTGCTGCAAGTTGCGTGGGCGCGGAACGCGGGCGGCGCGGCCGTTTCGCCCGTCCAATATATCAAGATTGCGCAGTGTTATGGGCTTGACC
>WNFO01004439.1_pt1 | contig 18289 bp, 26 predicted proteins | sample 5400251 | NCBI WGS metagenome assembly WNFO01 (sample SAMN13153354, study PRJNA577476) | soil metagenome | isolation source: 100 cm saprolite under Madrone tree | place: USA:California | collected 2016-06-14
TATCTCGCCTTCGAGTTTCCCCAGAATTTGGCGCTGCAGAGATATCCTGTCGGAAAATGGATGAGGTTGGTCGCATACATGACACGTTTTGCATGAAGCTCCATGTTCTGAAGTGACACGTCTCTAGCTTGAACATATTCATCTGGGCTGTTACATTATGTAGCCACGCAGCTTGCAAGAGCTTTGCTGGTCTCTTCGCTGCTCGTCTCGTCCTCGGGATTTGTGAAGGTTCCATCACGGCGGATTTTCTGATCGTTGGTTCCATGTTTCACACGCGGAAAGAGCACACGGCTCGTGTTGGTTATTGGTGTAAGGATTATCATCAACCCCTTTTAACATCCTTTCTCATTCTCTAACAGACTTAATGACTGGAGCTGGTCTGAATGCCAAGTCTCGTTACCCTCGCAGGCGCTCATATACGCTACAGCTCAGATAGTTTCTGGTTTTATCGGCTTTGGCACCTTACACATAAACACAACGGGATTTGAGCCATGGCAATGGTACGACCAAAGTTCAACATCTCACACATGCACTAACCTTCCTCTAGGCTTATGACCATTACTGGGATACTTACCCTCATTGCGGCAATAACGTTCTTGTGACCAGTTTTAACGTCTCGAGTCGCCTTCGCCCACTTACGAATGAGCAGTTTCCTGTTCCCAGACTCACCGACAAATGCCTGGTTTTTGACCGAGGGTGAAAGGGCAAAGGCTGTTCGACGCATCAAAGTATGTGACCATGGCTCCAGTTAAACCCTCGCGCTGACTCGGACTATGAATAACGAAGGAAAACCAAACGGGAGTTGAGAACAAACTCTTCAAAAGGGAGCAGTGAGTACCGTCCATGTCCATATCCAGTATTGCCTGGTTGTTATAAGTATGTGGACAGGATGATTGAAGCCTTGATCGACCTAAAGACATGGCTCTTCGCATTGTTTATGGCCCTCAACAGCGTCACGATCTCGCTCGCCAACCAGCTTCAGATCATCATCGTGTCTTTCGGTTTCAACACGCTACAGACAACACTTCTTTCCTCCGTCACCGGAGTAGTAATAATTGTGGGGGTCTTGATAAGCATCACGATCGCGTCGCGCATCCCAAACAGCATTGCATGGGTGGCGATTGCAAATTACGTCGTGAACATCCTCGGAGTGTTCCTGGTCAACTTTCTACCCTGGCGCGACAAGGTTGGATTACTATTTGCCATCTGGATAATAGGTATGCATGACGTCTCCCCCAAAACGCAGGTTTATCTCTAAACTTCGCAATCAGTCACGATGACCACTAGTTATGCGCTATCTTTGAGTTGGCTGTCGCAGACGACGGCTGGGCATACAAAAAGAGTTACAACGAATGCCATCATGCTATCTGCGTACGGAATTGGCAATGCTGCTGGGCCGTTCATGTGGAAAGCTAAATATAAGCCTCGGTAGGTCGTCAACGTCTCCGACACCCCACGACCGCTGATATGATATCTAGCAACCATGTTCCGTGGATTATAATTGGAGTATGTTTTCTCTCGTGTATAGTCTTGCTGCTCTCCATCCGAGTATTATTGGCTCGTGAAAACAAACGACGCGATGCGGAGCCTCCGGATAATTCGTATGATGGTGTATACGTCGCGAGGATCGACGAGAAGGGAAACCGGGTTGAGGTCAACGTCTCCAAGGTTCGCGTCCGTTCTTGACGGAAAGCTTTATAATGGCCAGAACAGCTGATGTATGATTGTATTGTACGAACAGGAGTTTCTGGATTTGACCGATCGCCAAAATCGAGACTTCAGATATGTCCTCTAATTTCTGCGGGGTTTTGCTATCGTCGGAGAAGGTTGGAAGTGAGTCAATATGACAGCGTCATGGCGTGTTTATGCTCAAGCGGTCGTCTAACTACGTGAAGTTTTGGATCGTTTGGACCGACGTACAGCAAAGAAGGCCCATGATCAAATCGCTCTCAGACTGTTACGGAGTGTCCTCAGGCTCGTCTTTGTAGTATACCCGAGTTACGCAGCAACGTTCAGATCACGCCAGGCCGTAATAAGAGGAGAATCGGTAGAGAAATCGCATGGGTACTACTAGTAGTACTACGTTGACAAATTTCTGAAGGAAGGATTTCACGTGACCTACCAGTCGCCTCATGTTTGTCGTTCATATTGCAATGTACAATAAAATTTCAGACTCAATAAAAAACAAATTGCAATATACAACAAGTATCGCGTCTAGAAACCTTTTTCTAGTTGGAAGCAGCAGAGAAAACGGTTTGTTACGTCAATCTACTGCCCGCAAACCACTGAGCTCACCTTGAACAAAGGGCATGATGACATCCAAATGACGAAACCCGTCACTGCGTGGCTCGAGGCCAATTGAATAGTGGAGTGGCTCCTCCGATTTGATGCTGGCCAAGTCTTTTTTTTTCAAACTGGCCGGATCAGAAACCACCTCTGGATCTGAACGTGTTGGTTGACGTCTCCAGATATCCGAGCCGACATCGTTTAACCATTTGCCAAATTCGGGCATCGGCACTGAATTGATTGGCGTATACGCCATACACGTCTTGCCGCGTTAACCGTACAAGTACACTGAAACTACATATTGGTTCGTACAAGTTAGGCATGCCGACTACGTCCGGTTCTAAAATGGCGATGGACTACGGCGATTTGTGAGAAGGCGCTGGCCGGTACCACGAGAGTTAATATCTGGCAGGATGAGAACTTAAAAGCGCCACGTCAAGGGAGCATGTCCATTTCCTTAATCGAGCGAATATTTCCGGTGAACCTTCTTTGAACAAGTCTGGAAACGATGTGAGATAAGACATGTACGAAGGATAAGGAACTCACCTCTCGAATACGTCCAATGGAGATGACTGCTCCGTGCTGGCCATTTCGTCTGTGACAGGAGCGGCTAGCGGGACCCAGCTACTCAAAGGACTCGTTCCTGGTTCATAAATTGCTTGGGCTACATATAGCAGTAACCCATCTGGTTTGATTTCAGCCTGCACATGGCGAGACGCAGAGCCTGTGAACTGCGGTGACTCGATATCCATCACATCCATGTCATCATGAGGTCCAGTAGGGATGGACACTTGGGCGTGGTAGGATGAACGGGCGCGTGGGATGATAGTACTGACGAAGTGGGCGAAATTTGTGTTGGTATAGTATGGGATTTGCAGAAAGGTCGTAGGGTAGGGAAAGCGATATCCGATGGGAGGAGCATTGTTTTCCTGGCTTGAAGCTTGAAGAGAGACGGGAGGCACGGACGTTTTCGGAGGACGCGACGCTGGCAATTCCGACAAACGCGTATCTCGCCACCAAAAACTGTATTCCATTCGTTAGCGGGTGAGTGGTCATTTACCAGGAAAAGGAGCGCTGACCGGAAAGACGATTCGCAATCCGCAATATCCTGTCCTTTCCACTTGATTACATCGAGGACGTGAAGGATACCGTTTTCCTTCCAGTTCTGATCCAGGATACAATCCATTACGGTGTCCGATGGCAGCGGAGAGGGGAAGCGAGGTATGAGAGGTTTACCCAAGACGCGAGAACGAATAGTCGTATTCGGTACTGATGGGGACTTTGTTCAGTCATGTGGGAACGATCCGTCAGACAACGTACCAGTGCCAATCGTTCCCCCGCCTTGGTGTGAAATCGCTAAGCATCTCTTGCCGACAGGAATGGGTGCCAGAGCTACCCAGCCAGTCTCGAGATCGCCAGGCAATCCATCATCGCCAGCAGTCCACTGGTCCGTCTCCTGCATCTCCAACAGTTCCGCATACATGCACTTATTGGCCCATGGGCTCGTCTTCTTGTTCGAAGCCTTTGTTGCTTTTTTCCGTCGTCCTTTGCGTGGCGCCCTTGCCGCGCTTAATTCTGCGGCATCGGACTCCCGACTTGGAACAGAAGGTGGGTCAGGATCTGGTCGTGGTAACAATGGGGCTAGTTGAGCGATGCCCTCCCGGACGATATCCGGGCCATCGTTATCGCCAGTCTCATCATCTGATAGTCCAAGGTTCAAGTCGGCAAAAAGATCAATATGTCGTTCGCTCTCTACGCGCCTCGCCCGTCTCTAGATATACAATATACGTTGAATAGCACTTTCTGATGCAACAAGGATGTGTCGCACGCGTTTTTGCTACTCCAACGCCTGTGAGCAGCGGCCATGTGAGTTGAGTTGAGCCTGCCACACAACGTAGTCTCGCAGTGACAGACCTTGTTGCGTCTAACTTCTTGAGATAGTGCTGTGTCTATAACACGTCGAGGAGGCTGTTTGAATGTTGCCTTCCTGTCTGCAGACATGTTTGTTCAGCCGAGAAACGTGGCGGTCCACCACAAAGGGGATCGGCAATCGGGCCGGGAGCCGGCGTCCACTTGACCGCAACTGCCAAGACCAAAGAAATGTTCGAACCGCGTATGAACCTGATCCAAATAATCTCCCCTTTTTCATGATTTACGTGACCGAAACCCTGTCTGGCTGGTCCTGATCCTGACTGCTCGACTTCTCTTCCATTTGATCCAGTCATCCCATTTTTAGAACCCTTTCGTCCTTCGCCATGTGGGAGACCGGACTTTGCTCATTCTTCCGTTCTGCGCGTTCTGCATATTGACGTGAGCTGACACGCAGGCGCAAATTTTCTGATCACTGGTGCTGTTTGCGTCGTCTAAACGAGGAAAAAGGCCATGCTCTTACCACCTTGAGCCACCTGTACTCCGTCTGCGCGTTGCACCACATGTGCTGGCGAGGAAGCATTGTTGATGTGTCGTGATTGTCGGCGTTTCGAAGAGTCCTTGGTGATGTTTCATGCATGGATTACTCCACTTCCGTCGGGAACAAAGGAGACTTCATATCTACTCGTATGGTATGCACCTGTATGAGTGGGTCGAACAGAACACCACACGCCTATGTAATGGACCTCTTTCGGACATATTGCATTGTTCTGGAATCAACATGTGAAATACAATGAGTCTGGTGTTAACTCTACAACGTTTGGGGAGGGCGCCACGATTGTTCAATACTTCAGTAATTGAGTATGCTCAACGTCCTTGATACCTCGGGTGTGCTACCTTTCACGAACTTCTCCATAGTCTGCCAATAGTCAGCCTCCGACTGGCGCCTTCTAATAAGGATCACAAACCTCATTTACGCTCATGTATTTCTGCACAAATTCTTTCCCAAGGACGTCGTTAATGGCCGTGTCTCTGCGTGCGAGATCCCTTGCTGCGCTAAGTGTACGCTCAAAGCGCCCTACAATACCTTTTCTCTCACGTTCTTCTACACTTAGATCCACCGCAGAATCATCTACTTCCTCTATGTGTAGCTCCAAGCCTTTTTCTATGCCGATGAGGCCCAGCCCAAGTAAGGTCGCAAAGGCTATGTATGGATTTGCGGTCCCATCGACCGATCGCACTTCGAAATGGTGGCCACCCGGTGGGCCCGTGAGGCGCACGGCCGCCTCCCGGTTGTCCTTCCCCCAGCAGGCGTAGGTGCCACACGCCCAGATGCGATCGCGGACACGATCATACGACGCCTCCGTAGGCAACGTGAATGCAGTACTAGAAGGGAGCTTTTCAAGAAGAGAGTGTAGAAACGATCGCTCGAGAGGTGTCATGGTTGTCTTCTTGTTTGTATTTGTATTTGCAGCGGGCATTGCCGCAATGTTTACGATCGTCTCGCGAGTAAAAACGACAGCATCGGCTGCCTCCAAAGGCGGGAGTGGGCCTGTTATAATCTCATACTGTCCATCGAATTCGTATCAATCTCATTTTGTCAACGGACCGTAATTCCGTACCTGTCCAGGAGCTGCCTCGGCGTGATACATTTGGAGTTCTATGCCGCCATACTGGAGAGCATCAGCAATATCCTCGAGGCATTTTTCAGCAACTGAACCCGAGAGCAGTGCCCGGGATGCCGACCAAGAAGAATAAGTCACGGGCGAGGGAGGACTCTTTGACGTGAGAAGAATGAATTCTGTCTCGACTCCGACGAGAAACTCTACGCCTAATTCTTTGCCTTTACTGATACCACCCATGGTCAACAACCAAAAATGGCAAATCTCAATCAAACATACTTTACGATGTCCCTGAGGAGCCCCCGAGGACAGAGAGGGACCTTCAAATCATCCCCCCTTCCCGTACTTTCCTCACTGGGCAACTTTTCCTCAAACCAACCCATCATGCTCACATGTCCAGAAGCGTAGCCACATGGGCGAAGAGAACTCAAATCAGGAACGTACAAGTACTCGCCAGTACCTGAGAACCCAGGTGCCAGAGATGCCCCAACGAGGCCAAACACGGCCTTAGTCACCCCGATTCCAGGGCGTGAGGCTGGGAGATATTGTACGCCAAATGCGACTTGCGATATCGACGGAGACGCCATAATTTCTAGGACCTGTGGATCGACTGTGGAAGTCTCAATGCAAAAGGTTCAGATGGCTTCAAAAGACCCCCGTCGGGTAAAAATCGCCGTGCAATCAGATGTTTTTAACCAAACAGACCCCAACAAGTCACCATTGAAACCGCTCATGCCACGTCACAGGCATGTCAGGGTGAGATGTCACACTGGGTGAATATGCACACCCTGTTCTTTGTTCCACTTCTCCTTCAACATGGCCTCAACTGCGGTATAGCAGTGTCTCAGCTTGACGCGAATTCCGCGGAAAACGACAGCCGCGTCCGCGTTATTTTTTTGATCCAATACACGCTATGTTCTTTACCTGCTTTCCGCGTTTCAGAGGCAAAAAAACGGACTTGGCAATCGGTCCGACAGGTGCCGATAAAGACTCTCCTGCGGTGCCTTGAACGAATCGTCTTTAGTTGTTTTACCTTTGTACTACTGGTACTCCATCGAACCGGCCTGCGACCGTGATCCATCCACCGTGGGAGGTACTACTCATCCTGTCTATCGACTACCCAATCTAGGTCCGCCCAATCGCCTTTCTTCAGGTGGCGTAACACGGATTGTTCCGTTGCTTGTACCATTTTGCTTGTCTCCGGTCCATTCTACATTAAAAGCTGGTCCGAATCATCATCCGCTTAGCACCTCAGGTCTTCCACCTCGTGACACGGTTCCCACAATGCCTTATAACCTTGACGTCCAAATGCGTCTCTCCCCCCGACCGCTTCCTTTCCCCCTCCCCACTCGACCATCTTCATAGGGATGGGTTCTTTCAGTGAGAGAAGTGATGAGAAGCCTGGTCACGTATTCCTCGACTCTCAACAAGTCGATACTGGCGCACAGCTAGACGCCAGCATCCACACACCACTAAATCCGGCTGAAACTCTGCGAATCAGGCGAGTTTGAATACACGGAGCGTTATGTCAGGCTCACAAGTAAACGAAGGCGGAAAATAGACCGACATATCCTACCTCTCATGTGCAGTACGTGTCCGAAATGATGCTAGCTCTTAGCACTTAAACAGCTTTTTCACAGTATTGTATTGGTAACACATTGTCCACAGTCCCTCGTCTACAACGGCTGATAGGGTTTTATTGTAGGATCCAGTTCATGGACAAGACGACCCTGGGAAGCTCCTCAATACTTGGAATAATGTAAGCATTACGATCGTGGGGGAAATACACCTCTAAACCTATGTCCAGCAAAGCTGCTCATCTCACCGTGAACCAGTATGTGCTTGTCTTTATTATGCAGCGCGTTAACTAACAGAACCGATTCATAGATACAATTGGTTGTCACTTACCTTTCGAGTCTCCGGTCTGTACTACTATCTTACTCCAATGGATCAGGTTAGGAACGATCTTCTATCTCGGATATCTCGCCTTCGAGTTCCCCCAGAATTTGGCGCTGCAGAAGTTTCCAGTCGGAAAGTGGATGAGGTTAGCTGCACACGCTTCGCACGCAGCTCCATGTTCTGAAGCGACACATTTTTAGCTTGAACATATTTATATGGGGTGTTGCTTTATGTAGCCATGCGGCTTGCAAGACCTTTGCCGGTCTCTTTGCTTGTCGTCTCGTCCTCGGAATTTGTGAAGGTTCCATCACTGCCGGCTTTATGATTGTCAGTTCCATGTTTTACACACGGAGAGAACAAACGGCTCGTGTCGGTTATTGGTGTGAGGACTGTAATCAACCACCTTGCAAACCCCTTCTCACCCCCTAACAGTTTTAATGAACGGAACCGGTTTGAAAGCATATCTTTTTACCCCTCGCAGACACTTATAAACGTTGCAGCTCAAATTGTCTCTGCTTTCATCGGCTTTGGCTCCTTGCACATACACACGTCAAGATTTGAGCCATGGCAATGGTACGACGAAGCCCAACATTTTACCCATGCACTTACCTTACTCTAGGCTTATGATCATCACCGGAATACTTACTCTCCTTACGGCAATAACATTCTTGTGAGCACTTCTAATATCTGGTGATCCCTTCGTCCATTCATGAATACGCAAGTTTCCTATTCCCAGACTCTCCAACAAACGCCTGGTTTCTGACCGAGGATGAAAAGGCAAAGGCCGTTCAACGTATTAAAGTATGCAATCATAGATCCAGTTAAATTGCTTGCGCTGACGGTGAATATCGAAGGGAAACCAAACGGGAGTTGAGAACAAGCACTTCAAAAAGGAGCAGTTAGTAAGGTCCGCATCGCACATCGAATGGTTGTTGAGAACTTGTGCGCAGGATGATTGAAGCCCTAACGGACCCAAAGACATGGCTCTTCGCGTTGTTTTCGGCCCTCGATAATATCCCGAACTCGCTCACAAACCAGCTTCAAATTATAATCGTGTCTTTCGGTTTCAATCCGCTTCAGACAACACTTCTTAGCTCCGTTAGCGGCGTAATAGAAATTGTAACAATTTTTACAGGCGTCACGATTGCATCGCGCATCCCAAACAGCATTGCGTGGGTAGGGATATCGTATTTCATTCCAAACCTCCTTGGAGTATTCTTGGTCAACTTCCTACCCTGGCACGACAAAGTCGGATTGCTATTTTCCGTCTGGTTAACAGGTATGTATGACGTTCCACCCCTATGCAGGTTCATTTAACCCTCGTGATCAGTTGTTGGCACCACTGGTTTTGTCTTAGCCCTGAGCTGGGTGTCGCAAACGACGGCTGGGCATACAAAGAGAGTTACAACGAATGCCATCATGTTATCTGCGTACTGTATTGGCAATGCTGCTGGGCCGTTTATGTGGAAAGCTAAATATAAGCCTCGGTATGTAGGTCAACTTTCCGACACACCACGAATGCTGATATGGTATCTAGCAACCACGTTCCTTGGATTATAATTGGCGTATGTTTCGTCTTGTGTATGGTCTTGCTGTTTTCCATCAGAGTATTACTGGCACGTGAGAACGAACGGCGCGATATGGAGCCTCCGGATAATTCGTATGATGGTGTATACGTCGCGAGGATTGACGAGAAGGGAAATCGTTTTGAGGTTAAGGTCTCCAAGGTTCGTGTCCGGTCTTATTGTGCCGCTCATATGATTCTGATTCTCCGAACAGGAGTTCTTGGATTTAACCGATCGTCAAAATCGAGACTTTAGATATGTACTGTAATCTCTAGCATGTTGCGCTATCATACGGACAAGTTGAATTGTAATGTATCGGACTCGGCCCATGTAGCCGTCCTCATGACTCTGGGATCATCGGAGCAATGAAACACGCGCTTTATACAGCAATTCGCACTAGAAAACATCAGCAGCGCAAAAATAAGAATAAAGAAAAGCCACACCTTGCAGTCCAGTCAACTGCAAACACGTGTATTCGCTATAGCATATCAGCCCCAGCTTCAATGGCAATTGAGCGTGCCCAGGTGAATTCGCGTGTCATAACCACGCGAGTAATAAAGCCCTGGCCGTAACGAATGATCCGTGCTGCAGAGTTTGCAAACGTGTTAACGTCAAAAGTCCTTTCTATCCGAGCGGTGCAACACGTCAAGCCAGAACTACGCGAATTCCTCGAGGTGTTCAACGAGCGCTGGAGCTTCGTAGCGCACTGCGCTGTGAGGTCACCTGCAAACGAATGATCGTCGGCCTTCGCGGCGTCGTCGTCAGCCAGGTACGGGTGTGAACGAAGTCTCCCCAAAGAACATATACTAACCCAGGATAGGTGTAAGGTGGACAACTTGGCTGCGCTCGCACAGACTGCATCGGTGACCCTGCAACAACCTTTTTTGGCTTGTACGAGTTCATACAAGCCAAAAAAGGGACAAAAGGTAAGAAAAAGTGTGAAAAGTGCAAAAGTTGACAAGTAACCTACATTTCATAGAAAGCTACTTTCAGCTGCTTTGAAAAAGGTTAAAAAGTTGAAAAAAGTTACAAAAGTATGAATAACATGTATTTATTATCATTATTCTAGTATGACTGAAACATCACTTTTTCACTTTTGTACTTTTCACGGCCCAAAAAAGTCGAAAAGTCGAAAAGTTTATGTACATTTTCCCGATGCTGAGTGCCGAGACGACGAGAACGTACACGAGAGAGAGAAGGAAAAAGAAAAACAGTGTGATTGACACTCACACGGAGAAGCCAACTTATATACATCCACAAGTCCTCCTACTGAGTAATCGAGTCTGGTGGTATGAAGTAGCGGCCGGACTCCGGAGCCGCAGGTGGCTGATTCCGACTGGCGACATACGGACTTGTGGGAGCTGGACGTACTCTTCTGCCGCTTCATTTTGTTTCCTATTTTTAGGGCCCGAACCTTGCCTGGCAGTCCAGCAACTACCGTGCGGAATAAAGCATTCTTCAAGAAGCTTGAAATAAATGGCCAATATTTGCCGCAAATGTGTTTCAGAATCGTACTATCCTTTTACAGTATGCCTGGCATTCTCTCGAAAACCGCCCGCCGCGGCTTTAGTGCATCTATGGAGGGACAGTGCCTATCTTGTTCCTCAACTGCCCAATCCGGTTCATCGGTTCATCCCAATTGCCTCGGAGTTTCTCAACACAGCGTGAATCAACGGTCAAGTCAATGGCACTGGTTCGTTTGTTCCGGTCCATATCGCATAACGCTCACATTGCCGTTTAGGTCTCGTTAAAAGCTGCCAGTGATCCGAATAATTGCTCAGATGATATCGCAAACTTAGTCCTGGATCTCGTAATGAGGTCCTTAAAAATACCTTACAATCTTGAGATCCCTTTGCTTCTCCCCCGGGCGCTGCTCTTCCTCTCACTCCACACTCGACCGTCTTTGTTGGAATGAGTTCTTTCAGCGACACAATGGACAAGAAGCGTGGTCACGTTTCGGTCGATTCCCAACAGGTCGATACTGGCGCGCAACTAGATGCCAGCCTCCAAGCACCACTAGACCCGGCCGAAGCCCTGAGGATTAGGTGAGCGTGCATGCGCAGAACGCTATGCTATGCTCACAATTTTAATTAAGGCGGAAAATAGACCGACATATCCTGCCTCTCATGTGCAGTAGGTGTCCAAAATCGATGTCGGGTCTTGACGCTTAATGAACGTTTTCTCAGTATTATATGGGTACCGACGCCTTCACGTCTCTTGTCCATGACGGCCTTTTGATAGTGTTCTACTGAAGTATACAGTTCATGGACAAGACCACCCTAGCAAACTCCTCGATTCTTGGAATACTGTAAGTATTACGATCGTGCGGAAATACGCTGCTAAATCCACGTTCAGGAAAGCTACTCACCTTAACGCGAACCAGTACGTGCTCATCTTTCTTACGTAGCGCGTTTGCTGACAGAATTGTTTGACAGATACAATTGGTTGTGTCTTGCCTTCAGAATTTTCTAATCTGTGTCTTACTCCCACGGATCAGGTTAGGGACGATATTCTATCTCGGATATCTCGCCTTTGAGTTACCCCAGAATTTGGCGCTGCAGAGGTTTCCTGTCGGAAAGTGGATGAGGTTAGTTGCGCGTGCTTGGTCATGGAGCTTCGTCTTCTGAAGCGATACATCTCTAGCCTGAACATATTCATATGGGGTGTTGCTTTATGTTGCCATGCGGCTTGCAAGAACTTTGCCGGTCTCCTCGTCGTTCGTCTCATCCTTGGGATGTGTGAAGGGTCTATCACGGCGGGCTTTTTGATTGTCAGTTCCATGTTTTATACGCGGAGAGAGCAAACGGCCCGTGTCGGTTATTGGTGTAAGGGCTATGATAGTCACCTCTCCCCACCGTGCTTAACCTCCAACAGATTTAATGAATGGAACCGGTTTGAAAGCCATTTTTCTTTGTTCTCGCAAACAACTCATACTCGACGCTACAGCTGCAGTTATCGCTGGTTTTATAAGCTTTGGCACTTTGCACATACACACCACAGGATTGAAGCCCTGGCAATGGTAGGCCAAGTCGAGCATCTCACCAATGCCAATGCACTCACTTTCCTTTAGGCTCATGATCGTCACCGGGACACTTACCCTCATCACGGCAATCGCGTTCTTGTAAGCACTCCTAACATTGCGTAACCCTTTTCCCATTCACGAATAGACAGTTTCCTGTTCCCAGACTCCCCCACAAATGCCTGGTTTTTGACCGAGGATGAAAGAGCAAAGGCCGTTCGACGTATCAAAGTATGTGACCATAGCTCCAGTTATATGCGTACTCTGAGTATGGAAAACTAAGGAAAACCAAACGGGAGTTGAGAACAAACACTTCAAAAGGGAGCAGTCGGTACCATCCATATTCCGTATTGCATGCATGTTGAAAATTTGTGGGCAGGATGATTGAAGCACTCATGGACCCAAAGACCTGGCTCTTCGCGTTGTTTGCGGCCTTCAATAACGTCCCCAACTCGGTCTCCAACCAGGTCCAACTTATTATTGTGTCTTTCGGCTACAATACACTACAAACAACACTTCTTGCCTCTGTCCCTGGTATATTCGAAATTGTGGCGATATTTACAAGTGTCACGATTTCATCGCGAGTCCCAAACAGTATCGCATGGGTAGGGATTGTGTATTTCATTCCGAACCTCATCGGAATACTCCTGGTCAACTTTCTACCCTGGCACGACAAAGTCGGATTGCTATTTGCCGTCTGGATCACAAGTACGCATGACGTTTGGCGAATGCCCAGGTTCACCTAACCCTCCCGATTAGTAACTGGGGTCGTTGGTCTTGTATTAGCTTTCAGTTGGGTGTCGCAAACGACAGCTGGGCATACAAAGAAAGTCACAACGAACGCCATCATGCTATCGGCATACTGCATTGGCAATGCTGCTGGACCATTCATGTGGCGGGCCAAATATAAGCCTCGGTGAGTGGGCCAACTTTTCCTACAAGCCACTACCGCTGATGCGGTTTCTAGTAATCACGTTCCCTGGACCATAATTGGCATATGTTCTGTAACGTGTATCGTCTTGCTGTTTTCCATCAGAGTGTTACTGGCGCGTGAGAACAAACGGCGTGATGCGGAACGTCCGGACTATGATGTATATGTCATGCAAATTGACGATGAGGGAAAGCGTGTCGAGGTCAAGGTCTCCAAGGTTCGTGTCCTTTTTCCATAAGACGTTTCTATAGGCGGGCTCATGCGATTGTACAAACAGGAGTTCTTGGATTTGACCGATCGACAAAACCGAGACTTCAGATATGTCCTGTAATCTCTGCATGCTGCACTATCGTATGTTGTACTATCGTCGGGCAAATTGGATTGTAAGGTTTCCTGCCCAAGTCAGCAGCAGACCACGTGACATTGAATCGAGATACGAAGCGTTCCTTTTTGATCCTTGGTTACTATCCTTGGTAACTATGTCCGAGTCTCGCATCGGCGTATTTAGCCAGCTCTTTGCACCTAAGCCACTTTGGACCTCCAAGGATGTTCCAGACCAAACCGATAAAACGGTTCTGATTACCGGCGGGAATAGGGGAATCGGTAGAGAAATGGCACGGGTACGTCAATGGATTACTAGAGAAATGTCTGCATTCAGCCATACCAGTCACGCAGGTTCTCTTGTCTAAGAACGCGAGGGTGTACATCGCAGCGCGTGACGAGAATCGCGCACAGAAAACCATTGATGAGTTGAAAGAAAAGACAGGAAAGCAGTGCATCTTCTTCCTAAAGCTAGACCTGGCCGATCTACCTTCAATTAAGACCACTGTTGAAGAGTTCATTAGCAAAGAAACCAAACTGCATACTTTGTACAACAATGGGCCAGCACTTTCTTAGGTCTGTATGGGTGTGAGAGACTTACCGCGGCCTTTGACAGCGCTCTTATATTTCCATCAGTGGAGGTGTTGACCAAACAGGGATATGATGGGCAGTTTGGAACGAACGTCCTTGGTGCGTGGGATTGCCCTTTCCGTACAATCCACGACGAATTAACCAACCTGTTGTCTCATAGGTCACTTCTTATTCACGGAACTGCTTCTCCCTACTCTAATTGCCGCCGCCAAGGACTCACCCCCTGGAGTTGTGCGCATCGTAAACGTATCCTCCATCGCACATAACTTTGGCATTCCGCCGGAGGGCATACGCTGGGATACCGTTGGCCCACATCCAGACGTCGAAAAACGAAAGAAAGTCGGAACGATGAATCTTTATTCGCAGAGCAAACTTGTGAGCCCTTTCCTTTCACTCTCTGTTCAGGCATTGACAAACGCGCGACAGGGGAATGTCCTCATCACGAATGAACTTGCACGCCGCGTCAGCGACAAAAACATCGTTGCGATCTCGTTGCATCCAGGAAACATCAATTCAAGCCCTGAGCCGTGGAACATTATAGTGCGCATACTTTTTCGCCTCACTTTCTACGATATCGCATATGGCGCGATATCACCACTGTATGCTGGCACGGCGCCTGCTGCTGCGGAGCTGAATGGCAAGGTGATGACATTGTTATTGATTTGAAAAAGGTGAACGTTAATATGCTGATGTTCTACCAGTACCTGACCGCGTGGGCACGTGTGACGCTTCCAAACGAGAAGGCACTGGATGTGGAGCTACAGAAGAAGTTGTGGGAATGGTGCGAGGACCAAGTGAAAGTCTTGTGATGCTTTTGAGCCAAATGCGGATTCTATAGAGGTAAGGTTACTCTACTTGGACTTCTATGTGGGGATTGGGTAATACAGTCGACTCATATAAGGCACACCCCTTTCGGGGCATTTGACGAGCTACCCAGAGTCCCACACTAGATAATCGTTATGGATTCTTGTATATCTTTTGGTCTATTTGTAGAATCCCCCCATCCGGACACACTCCCTTGAATGGTAAACGTTTGGCATGCTCTGGAGTAGGTATGCCTTATATGAGAGTCGACTGTGGGCCCAGGGAAGCAGCGGGAAGTGCCGAAGTGTCGCCCCCGTAGGTGCCTCGAGCTTTGGTCTCGTCTGGCGAGGTGGGTGTAGCGAAACAAGGCCCAGTTATTGGTAGGACATTGAGACGTCGTCAGTTTGAAGAGATATGCGAGAGTTTTGTGGGAGTGGTGGGAGGGGAAAAACAAAACGAGCGAGCTCCAGAACCCGGGAGCGGCCGCAGCAGCGTGGCGAGAAGAGAAGAGGAATTGCCGTGCTGTGCCCGCTATCCCTCTATCATAAGGTTCTCACGCAAGACCACCCAGATGCGGGTAATTGATCTTCAGGTTGTCAGATGAGAGCTGCCGTCGTTCAATCGTTACTTTGATGATAATGAACCATTGCACCCGCCCACTTGGCAGGTTTGGTTGCCGCCAGAGGTGAACGTGAACACAATGATGCCAGCACGGCAACATCAACAAAGTAGGAAGTTCCACGCCCGAATCATCGCGCCAATCAGGCGGGCCAGACTGCACCACAACAAGTCCGTCACGATTCGCCAGGTGTACCGAGTGTATAGTGTCCAGTATCGAACGAAATGGTAGACACACCTGGGTAAACCATGTTTCTCGCCTTTTATATGCGCCGTCTGACCTATGTTCTCTCCACCTCCCGCAGCCGACGCCGAAAACTTGTGGTCTCGCGAGACCTCGGACCAGATACGATGGCTCTTCTCAACGCACGGGAAGACCTCGAGGTACAGGTCTCCCTCACTCATCTTTATCGAGGCCACCGACAAGCTGACAAGCTGTATGAGACACCAGATTGTGGCATGGCCGGAAGATAGGAAATGTGAGAGGAGCTGGTTACTGGAGAAGATCGCTGGTGCCACCGGCGTGATCGTGATGCTCTCCGACGAGGTTCAAGTTGACTTTGTGTTATCCCCGTCGCGACGATAGTAATGAAGTTGCCACATGTCTTTTAGATCGACGAGGAGTTCTTTAAGAGAGGTCAGTACATGAATTTTTCTTGATTTGAGGTCGTCTCGACGACTGACGTTGATGCCTTGCCGCAGCGGGACCTAGTCTCAAAATCGTATCAACTGTTTCCGTCGGCTTCGGTAAGAATGGCTCTGACTGCCTTTTGCTTTTGGCTCTTAGGATGTCATATGATATACAGAGCATGTGGACCTAAATGCATTGTATAGACGGAAAGTGCGGCTTGGTTTCACTCCGGATGTTCTCACCGATGCAAGTGAGAGCAACGTACCCCACGCACTCAGCACGAACTGAAAGATAAATTTCTCAAAGCGGCAGATGTGTCTGTGATGCTTGCTCTCATGGCCGGCCGCAACGCAGGCGCAGGCGTCACCTTAGTTAAAGAGGGGAAGGTGAGCCCAATTCACACCCACAAAACCCCCCACCTTCCGCATCGCTTCTATTGGACCTACTCCTTATGCCGACCCAGTGGCCCAACTTTAACTTCGCCCCATTCTTCTTCACCGGGCCCCAACTAAGCACAAGTTCCCTCGCGCCAACGCGCACAGCAGGTTTCCTAGGTTTCGGACGCATAGCCCAAGCGACACTAAAACGGCTCATCCCCTTCGGCCTAACGCACTGCATATACACGTCCAACCCTGCATCGCCGCGTAACACCGCGCTTGAAGAGTCTCTCGCCACGCAGCACAACCTGCACTCCGTCCGGCGCGTAGAGCTGGACGAACTCGCGCGCGAGAGCGACGTGCTCTTTGTGCTTGCGCCTGGAGGAGAGGACACGTGGCATATCATCAACGCGGAGTTTTTGCGCAAGATGAAGAAACGTGCTGTGCTGGTGAACGCGGCACGCGGCACGCTCGTAGACTCGGACGCGCTCGCGCAGGCTTTGCATGAAGAATGGATTTGGGGTGCTGGCCTCGACGTCGTCGAAGGTGAGCCCCATATCGGCGCCGACCATCCGCTCGTGCGGGAGTCCAGGTAGGAGCAATAATGCAGTTCCTCTTTCACGATTTGGTCTTCCCTCTTTTCGTTTTTGAGAGGAAAGTATCACTGATCTCGCTCGGGAAACCGTATTTTTTGCGTCGTAATCCAGATGCGTGATTGTCCCCCATATCGGCAGCGCAACATTCGAGACACGATTAGGCATGGTAAACCTGGCCGCGCGGAATGCGCTAGCTGGTATAGATGAGGAGGTCATGCCAGCTGAGCTAGACGTTGCTGCCCGCATCGCGCCGCAGCCTTAATAAGCTGGAATCGAGTTGTATTCTGTACTGGTGTCTATATCTCTATCTCGTTCGAGTCATGATTGTATGTGGTGTGTAAGCATGCGTCAGGTTCAGGCCAACGAGAGTTAGGCCTAGTTGGAGCCCGCTTCGTCCCAACTTGAACGCGGTCCACCCGGTACGTCAGCATTTCGCGCAGAAAGGACAACGTTCGGCTGCAGATTCCTGATCTTCGACTTACATGTGGTCAAAGCGATCTCTCTTCTGCGTCACGTATCGGTCGATATAAATAAAGCATGATAACCCGAAGAATGCTACTCTAGCGTGCATACACAGTAATACGTGTCTGATGAGAGGAGGCAAGCGAACCAGATAGCAAATGATTATGTGAATTTAAACACTAACTTTTCATCACGACCGCGAACGGAAAGCCAAACCGTCCGGTCGTCACTAATCACTCTCCGGCCTGGTCTTGCTGGGCATGCGCCATTCGTTATCACGTTGACGCTCACGCTCTCCACCAAAGCGGCGCGAGCCTCTGTTCGGAAACCTAGACCCAAAATGGGCGTTTTCAGGCTCGTCCTCTCCCAAGCGGCGCGAACCTCTGTTCGGAAACCTAGACCCAAAACGGGCGTTTTCAGGCTCGTCCTCTCCAAAGCGGCGCGAACCTCTGTTCGGAAACCTGGACCCAAAACGGGCGTTTTCAGGCTCGTCCTCTCCCCAGCGCCCCCGCGTGCGCGACCTTGTCACCTCACGATCTGTCCATTCATTCCGCCGGCGATTTCGCTCGCTATTGACGTACCGCGTCGCGGGGGGTTTGAGCCCAAAGTTCCCGCGCAATGGCCCGCGTTGTGCCCCACGCGAAGGCGGACCGCCATCCAGGCCCCCCATTTTGGCGAGCAGCGCATCCGAGATGAAT
>WNFO01003104.1_pt1 | contig 18276 bp, 17 predicted proteins | sample 5400251 | NCBI WGS metagenome assembly WNFO01 (sample SAMN13153354, study PRJNA577476) | soil metagenome | isolation source: 100 cm saprolite under Madrone tree | place: USA:California | collected 2016-06-14
CGCCTCGCTCAAATCATCGACGCGACTTTTTCCAGTCCGATCAGGCGGGCCAGCGCGCGCACTTCGCGCTTCTGGTCTTCGCGCAGCTGGAACAACAGCGGCATCGCGGCCGATTTCAGCTGCTGAACTTCTTCGGCGTCCGGATCGATCGGCGTACCGGTCGCGCTGGGGGCGGTCTGCCGCGTCGCATGAATCTTGCGGGCCACCGCGCGCAGCGCGCTCTCCACCGCCGGCCAATAGGATTCCTGCGATGAGGAAAGTTTCAGACGCTCCTTGATGCCGGCGATCTGCTCGTCGCTGAGCAGCGCGTAGGTTTTCTGCGGCGCCGGCTTGGCGACAACCTTCGGCTTCGGCGGCGCAACCGGCACCGAAGCCGGCGCGGCAATCATGTTCGGCATCTCGACGTCGGCGGGGCTGGCGGACGCATAGGCCTGCCGCAGCGGCTCGCTCAGCGCGGCGACGGTTTGCGGCGGTTCGTAGGCTGCCATCGCCATCGTGGCGAGCGCCAGTCGGTCCTGCTTGTTTTGTCTGTTCGCAACGGGGTTTTGGACGGTCGCGGAAGCCGTTTCCGACCCGGCCGCCGGTAGGACGTCACGGCCGAGAATGCTGGTGGCGGCCGCGCCCACGACCAGGAAACAGGTCAGCGCGATAAGGGTCGTTGCTCGTGTCAACCAGCTCTCCGTTTTCCGTCGACGACCAGGCTCACTTGGCCGAAAACTGGGCACTAATTAAGGCTTAACCGTGCCGCCGCGGGGGCGGCGGCCTGATAGGAAGGCCCAAAATCAGCCGCGCGGAGCCGAAATTCAGGCCGCGGCGGCAAGATCATACGCGTCCTGGATATCGGCGACAATATCGGACGCCTCCCACAACGCATCGGGGCCGACCGACCGCAAGCTGATGGTCCAGTTGCCGCCCTTGCGGGTGCGGGGCATGCTGACGACGTCGAATTGCACGCTGCGGCACAGCGGATGCCGCCCGAGCGCATGGGCGACCCGGACCCGGATCTCGTCGAGGGTGGCCGGGGTTTTTGCAAAAAGCGCCTCGAAATCCATGTCGAATGCCCCTTCACCGGCGGTCACTAGCCCGACTCGCCGCGGCAGCGGGGATCGGCCTTCCCTGGCGATTGTTGGGGCGAGACGGTTAATGGCGAGTTAAGGGCGGAAATCACAATCAGGCCTTTTGCGGATCCGATCGAACGCGCAGGGCCCGGCCAAGACGGATCGTTGGCGGCAACGCGATGGGTTCAGCACAACGAGGATCGGTTGCGTCGCCGTAAACTAGCTGGAACTCCGCGGATCGGCGGCCCGATACTCGGCGATGGTGCGGGCGACGAGGTCGTCGACCGACAGCACCCCGGTGACGCCGGAGGTGGAATGCCCCGCGCTCCAGATGTCGCGCCAGCGCGCCGGGCGATTTTCCCGCGCGCCGATGTCGATGTCCTCTGCGATATCGATGGCGCCGCGTTGCGGCAGATCGTCGGGGTCGAGGCCCGCGGCGGCAATCGATGGCCGCAGCATGTTGGTCTGCAGGCCGGTAAAGGCGGTCGTCAGCAAAATATCGTCGGCGCTGCTCGCGACCAGCATCTCCTTGTATCTGACGTCGGCCATGCTCTCGCGGGTGGCAATGAATTTGGTGCCCATGTAGGCGAGATCGCAGCCGAGCGCCTGCGCCGCGCGCAACGCATGGCCATCGCCAATCCCCCCGGCCAGCACCACCGGGCCGTCGAAGAACGCCCGTACCGCGCGGACGAACACGAACGGATTGAGCCATCCGGTCTGGCCGCCCGCGCCGGCGGTCAGCAGGACCAGTCCATCGGCGCCCGCTTCCACCGCGCGCTCGGCGTGGCGGATGCTGGCGACATCGGCGAATACCAGCGCGCCCGCGTCATGCAGGGTGGCGAGCACGGGCGCCGGCGAGCCGACGCTGGTGATGACGATCTCGGGCCGGTGCCGCAGCAGCACCTGCAGATCCTGCGGAAGCCGCGCGTTGGACGGTGCACGATCAGGTTCGGGCAGATCGGGGCCGCAGGTTTTCCACTCGCATCGAAATCGCGCCGCAGCTGGCCTTCGATGTCGCTGAGCCAACCATCGAGCTGTTCGGGGCTGCGGCAGTTCACCGTCGGAAACGCGCCGATCACGCCGTTGCGGCAAGCGGCCACCACGAGGTCGACGCCGGAGACCAGGAACATCGGCGCCGCGATCAGCGGCAGGCTCAGGCGATCGTGAAATCGCGCGAGTGGATCGGCGGTGCTCAAATTCAATATCCTGTTCGGTGCTGCGTTTGTCGTTCCGGGCCCCGACTTTATCATGCTAGCGTTCGACAACTTTGGCACGACCGAAGGCCCAAGACAAAATAAGCGACAAAATAAGCGACCAAACGGCGCTGGAGGAACATATGTCCGATCCGCTTTATGCCTTTCCGACCGTCTGCGGGCAGACGCTGCGGGCGCTGGCGCGCTATCCATCGCGGGTGGCGTTCAGCTGGCCGGGCGGATCGATCACCTACCGAGGCGCCACCGAACTGATCGGCCGCATCCAGAAGGTATTCATGCAACTCGGCCTGCAGCCGGGTGCGCGCGTGGCGTTTCTCACCGCCAACCGTGCCGATACCTGGTGCGCAGGCGTCGCGGCGCAACTGTCGCGGCTTTCGATCACCTGGCTGCATCCCCTGGGATCGCTCGACGATCAACTGTTTCAAATCGAGGATTCCGAAGCGCAGATGCTGGTCGTCGATGCCGACACGTTCCGCGATCGCGGTGGTGACCTCGCAAGCAAGGCATCCGGCCTGAAGGCCGTCTTCACGCTCGGTCCCGCCAATTACGGCATCGATCTGCTTGCCGCGGTCGATGCCGCGGGCACCGCGACGCCGCAAAGCTTTGCCGGTCCCGACGATGTCGCGACGCTGAATTACACCGGCGGCACCACCGGAAAGTCCAAGGGCGCGTTGCGCTATCATCGAGAATATGGCGGCTTCGCCAACGCGATCCTGTCCGACTTCGAAATTCCCGATCCCCCGCGCTATCTCACGGTGGCGCCGATCAGCCATGTCGCCGGCACCAAGGTGCTGCCCTCGCTGATCCGCGGCGGCACCGTGCACATGCTCAAAGGCTTCGATCCGGACGCCGTGTTCAAGACCATCGAGCGCGAGCGCATCAACTTCACGCTGTTCGTGCCGACCATGATCTACGTGCTGCTGAATCATCCGGCACTCGAGCGAACCGACCTCTCCTCGCTCGAGCTTTTGCTCTATGGCGCCTCGGCGATGTCGCCGAGCCGGCTGGTCGAGGGCATCGAGCGGATCGGTCCGGTGTTCTCGCAGCTTTACGGCCAGACCGAGTGCTATCCGGTCTCGGTGCTGCGCAAGGCGGATCACGATCCCAAAACGCCGGAACTGTTTTTGTCCTGCGGTTTTCCGATCGCCGTCTGCGACGTCAAGATTCTCGACGATGGCGATCAGGAGGTCGAAACCGGTGAAGCCGGCGAGATTTGCGTGCGCGCGCCGCATGTGATGGCCGAATACTGGAAGCGGCCCGAACAGTCAGCGGAAACCCTCAAGAACGGCTGGCTGCATACCGGCGATATCGCGCGCGCCGACGAGCGCGGCTACATGTTCATCCTCGACCGCAAGAAGGACATGATCGTCTCCGGCGGGTTCAACATCTTTCCGCGCGAGGTCGAGGACGTGCTGTCCCAGCACGCCGATGTCGCGATGGTCGCCGTTATCGGCGTGCCCGACGACAAATGGGGCGAGGCGGTCACGGCTGTCGTCGTCGTGCGCGAAGGCGCCCGGCCAAGCGCCGAGGAACTGATCAACCTCGTCAAGGCGCGCAAGGGTTCGGCGCATGCGCCCAAGCACATCAAGTTCGTTGACGAACTGCCGATGACCGGCGTCGGCAAGGTCGACAAGAAGGCGCTAAAGGCGGGCTTCTGGGCGGGCCGCGAGCGGATGGTCGGATAGCGGTTCGCGCTCATTTCCACCCAGCAATTGATCGAGCCGGTCGCGCAGCTGGTCCTGGTGATACGGCTTTGCGAGCCGCGGCAGGTCGAGCTGGGCCCCCTCGGGCAGCTCCGCATAACCGGTCGCCAGCAGGATCGGCAGCGACGGCCGCAGCTGGCGCGACGCCGCCGCCAATTCGATGCCGGTCATGCCGGGCATCACATGGTCCGTCATCATCAGGTCGATCGGCTGCTCGCTCCTGATGATGTCGAGCGCGTGCAGGCCGGAACTGGCACCGATCACGTGGTGGCCGAGATCTTCCAGCATTTCGGTGGTCGACATCGCGATCAGCGGGTCGTCGTCGACGAACAGGATCACCGCCGAGCGGTTGACCTTCTGCACCGTATGCGCCGGGCTTTCCGCTTTCGCCAGGCTGGTCGCCGCCGGCAGTACCAGCGTCGCGGTGGTGCCTTTTCCCACCGTGCTCGAGAGCCGCAACGTGCCGCCGAGTTGCACGGCAAGCCCGTGCACCATCGACAGCCCAAGGCCGGTGCCTTTGCCGAGCGGCTTTGACGAAAAGAACGGCTCGACCGCCCGCTTCAATATCTCCGCCGTCATGCCCACCCCGGTATCGATCACGGACAGTTTCAGATAGTCGCCGGACAGCAGCGCCGGATCGTTGCTGGCCTGATATTGCACGACCTTGATGTCGATCGTGCCGCCGTCCGGCATCGCGTCGCGCGCGTTGATCGCAAGGTTGAGAATGGCGAGCTCGAGCTGGTTGGCGTCGACCCGCGCCGCGGGCAGACCTTGCGGAATATCCAGCCGCAGCACGACGCGCGGCCCCAGCGAGCGTTGCAGCAGATCGCTCATGCCCTGGATCAAGGCGCGCAGATCGACCGGCACCGCCCGCAGATCCTGCTGCCGCGCGAACGCCAGCAGCCGCTGCGTCAGCGACGCACCGCGCTCAGCGCCCTGCACCGCGCCGTCGATCAGCCGGTGCAGACGCGGATCGTCGGGAATGCGCTTGCGCAACAGATCGAGGTTGCCCATCACCACCATCAACAGATTGTTGAAATCATGCGCGACGCCGCCGGTGAGCTGGCCGATCGTCTCCATCTTCTGCGCCTGGCGCAACTGCTCCTGGGCCTTTTCGCGCGCGGCGACTTCCTTCATCAGATCGGCGGTGCGCTGTTCGACGCGCTGTTCGAGGGTGGCCGTCAGTTCCGCCAGCGCCGTGCGCTCGGCCGCCAGCTGCGCCAGCAGGTTTTCGCGCTCGATTTCGGCAACCTTGCGCGCCGTGATATCGGAGGAAACCCCGACCAGCGATTTGATGCTGCCGTCCGGCCGGCGAACCGCGCGTGCGCGGACGTCGACCCAATGCTGCGATCCGTCGGGCCAGATATTGCGGTACTCGATGCTGTAGTCCCGGCCGGTCTCGATGGCCCGATCCAGCACCTCGAGACGTCGCGCGCGATCGTCGGGATGAACCGCCGCCAGCAAATCCTGGTACGAAAACGGCTCGCCCGGCTTGCGGCCGAAGAACGCCTTGCAGGTGTCGGAGGCCTCCAGCTCAAGCTCCGGAAGATGCAGCTCGAGCGTACCGAGACGGCCAGCGCTCAGCGCGGTCTGCAGCAGGTCTTCGCTTTCGGTGAGATCCTGAAGAATGGCGCGGGTCTGGTACTGGCGACGCCGGCCTCTGACGGCGGAGCCGACCACGCTTACCAGCGTTGTGGGGTGGAACGGACGTTCGATGAAAGTGACGTTGCCGAGCACTTGTCCAAGCCGCATGGCGTCCGGATTGCGTTCGGGACCGCCGCCCTGATGCGTCAGCAGCACGATCGGAAAATCCGACCATGACGGCTGATCGTTCAACCAGCGCATCAGGCCGCGCAGATCGGCCGTCTTGATCGCCTCGTCGGCGATCACCGCAAGGCCGGCGCCACCTTCGATCTCGTGCAACAGCGCGGCGAGATCGCCGCAGACATTGGCGTGGTAACCCGCCTCCCTGATCAGCGCCGTGGCCACCGTGGCGTCGCGTCCCGTCGGCGCGAGAACCACGGCACGCTCCGAGGAAGCGCCGGGTTTCACTGGACTTGCTCTTCCAGCAAGGGCCGGCCTTCGCCGACGTAGACCGGGACCCCGCGCAACACGCCCTGAAAGCCGTCGAGCGGGTTGCCGATGGTAAGGCCGCGGCCGTCGATGCGATATTCGCGGATGGTGGATTCGTGCGCGCCGGTGCGCTTCTTGATGATCGATATCGCGCGCCGCACCGTGCCGAGCGCCTCGAAATAGCGCAACAGCATCACGGTGTCCGCCAAATACGTCACATCCACCGGCGCCTTCATATCGCCGACCAGCCCATGCTGCGCCACCGTCATGAATGTCGCAGCGCCCCGGCGGTTCAGATATTGCAGCAATTCGTGCATGTGCAGGATCAGCGAGTTTTCCTCGGGCATCGCGGCCTGATAACCGTTGAGGCTGTCGATCACCACCGTCTTGATGTCGTCCTCATCGACCCGCTTGCGGACGCGGTGCGCGAATTCGCCGGGCAACAGCTCCGCGGCGTCGACCTGCTCGACGAAGAGGTTGCCGCTGCGCTGCATCGCTTCGAGGTCAATGCCGAGCCCCTTCATGCGTGCAAACAACAGACCGAGCTCCTCGTCGAACACGAACAGCGCCGCCTTTTCGCCACGCGCGATCGCGGCGGCAATGAAGACGATCGCCAAAAGGGATTTCCCGGTGCCCGCGGGCCCAAGAACAAGCGTGCTCGATCCGGCTTCGATGCCGCCACCGAGAAGCCGGTCCAACTCGGCGATGCCGCTGGACATCCTGGTTCGTACAAAGCTGCTGCGGTATTCCGAGGCGACCAGCCGCGGAAAGATATTCAGCCCACCGGTGGTGATGGTTGCATCGTGATAGCCGCCGCGAAACATGACGCCGCGATATTTGACGATGCGCGCGCGCCGCCGCTCCGCGCCATAGGCCGGCGCCAATTCCTCGAGCCGCAGCACACCATGCGCCACGCTGTGGACGGTTTTGTCGGCAAGCTCGGCGGTCAAATCGTCGAGCAGCATCACCGTGGTGCCGAACTTTGCGAAATAGTGCTTGATCGCGAGAATCTGCCGCCGGTAGCGAAGCGAACTTTGCGCCAGCAGCCGGATCTCGGAGAGGCTGTCCAGCACCACCCGGCTCGGCCGTGCGCGTTCCACGGCTCCGAAAATCTGTTTGGTCGTTTCGCCGAGTTCGAGATCGGAAGAATAAAGCAGGCTCTGCTGCTGCTCGGAATCGAGCAGACTCTCCGGCGGCAACAACTCGAAAACTTCAATGCCGTCCTCTAATGCCCAGCCATGGGAGGCCGCACCTTCGCGCAACTCGCGCTCGGTTTCGGACAGGGTGATGTAGAGGCACTTCTCGCCGGCCTGCGCGCCTTCCATCAAGAACTGCAGCGCAATGGTGGTTTTGCCGGTCCCCGGCGCGCCCTCCACCAGAAACATGTGCCCGCGCGAAAATCCGCCCGACAGGATGTCGTCCAGTCCCCAAATCCCGGTTTTCGCCTTGCTGGTGGTGGGTTCAACCAAGTTCATTATCCCCCCTAACCGGGGCTAAACCTGTCTGACCTCCAACGGTTCCGAGAAAATGGAACTATTTTTCCAGCAGGAATTCAGGCCACATCGCGCGCCATCGCTCGGCCAACGGCCGGAAGTCGTCGGGGCCGATCTCGTAACACTCGGCATTGACCGCGGGTGCGACCCATGGTTGCGCGCTTCTCGTGTACATATGAGCGATCGGAACCAGCCATGTCGTATCGTCCAGCGTTCCGGCACGGAGGTTGACGATGGCCTCACGCGCGGCTCGGTCGCCGTAGAGGCGGCCGCCGCAATCACCGCAAAACCAGGATATCACGGCGACCCCGGTCGGCGACGTGTGGCGCCATCCCTTCGGCTCGCCCTGCAGGATATGAAAATCCCTGGCACGGACCGGCATGTTCAACGCGAACGCGCTGCCGGAAGCCCTCTGACAATCGGTACAATTGCAGGTGTAAAGCAGCAGTGGAAACGAGGTGATCTGGTAGCGGATGACACCGCATGGACAGCCGCCGGTCATCGGAAGCGCAGGTCGCTTCGGGCTCATGATCGACCTCCGATCGAAGCTGCGATCGAAGGATTATCATGGAATTTATCGCGTTGCGACGCCGATATCCGGGCAAGAGAGCTAAGCGCAGCCGGTGCGCCCGATCGCTAGCCAGCAGCCGCGATCCTCTCGAATCCGTTGGGCAGTTCGATATCGACCTCAAGCGTCGACACCGTGTCGCCCCTGTCCATCTTGACGATCACCCGGTCCGGATCGAGCGTGACATGTCGCGACACCACGGCAAGAATTTCGTCCCGCAGCAGCACCAGCAAGTCAGGCTCCCCGCGCATGCTGCGTTCATGCGCCAGGAGAATCTGCAACCGTTCCCGTGCGATAGGTGCGGAAGCAGAAGCGGGCGCGGACTTGCGGCCACTGAAGAACCGCAGCAGACTGGCGCTCATGCGGCCCTCCGTCCCAGCAATCGGTCCATAAAGCCCTTGCGCTCGGCCGGCACCAGCATGGTGACGGTCTCGCCCATCAGGCGACGGGCTGCATCGGTGTAGGCGCGGGCCGGCGCACTCGCGGCGTTGCTCAAGGTGACGGGAGATCCGACGTTCGACGCACGCAAAACGTCCTGGCTCTCGGGGATGATGCCGAGAAGCGGGGTGGCGAGGATTTCAAGAATGTCCTCGATGGTGAGCATTTCGCCCCGCGCTGCGCGGGCCGTATCATAGCGGGTGATCAGCACGTGCTTCTTCACCAGCTCGCCCTTTTCGGCCTTCACGGTTTTTGAATCGAGCATCCCAATGATCCGGTCGGAGTCCCGCACCGACGAGACTTCGGGGTTGGTGATGATGACAGCCTCGTCCGCATAGCGCATCGCCAGCATCGCACCCCGCTCAATACCCGCCGGGCTGTCGCAGAGAATCCAATCGAACTTGGTTCGCAGCTCCGCGATGATGCTCCCGACGCCCTCGTCGGTGAGGGCTTCCTTGTCCCTGGTCTGGGACGCCGGCAGCAGCCACAAATTCTCCAGCCGCTTGTCGCGAATGAGCGCCTGCGAAAGCTTGGCAACGCCCTGCACCACATTGATGAGGTCGAACACCACCCGTCGTTCGGCCCCCATGACAAGGTCCAGGTTGCGCAGGCCGACGTCGAAGTCGACGACCACGACCTTTTCTCCGCTTTGCGCGAGCGCCGCACCGAGCGCCGCCGTGGAAGTGGTCTTTCCAACGCCGCCCTTACCCGACGTCACGACCAGGACTTTGGCCATTCTATAGCTCCTTACTCGGTTAATTCACTCGGTTAATTCAACGGTGTAATTTTCATAACGTCGCCTTCGAGCCACGCTTGGGCTGGCCCATTGCGCACGGAGGCGTCGATCTGTTCCGCAGTCTGGTAGTAGCCATCGATGGCCAGAAGCTCAGCTTCGATTTTCTGGCAATAGATCCGCGCGGCTGGATTGCCATTGACGCCCGCCATCGCGCGGCCGCGAAGCGTCCCGTAGATGTGGATCGACCCGCCGGCGACAATCTCCGCGCCGGAACTGACCGAACCCAGCACTGTCACATCGCCTTCGGCAAAAATAACCGATTGACCGGAGCGCACCGGGCTTTCGAGCAGCAGAGACGTTGGCTTCGGCTTGGCTGCGGGTTTTTCCGGTTTGTTCTGCGGAACCACGCAGTGGCGTCCGCCGGTAAGCAAGGGCGGCATGCTGGTCGTAACGTGAGCCGCAGCCACCCCCTCGATCCCGAGGACGCGAATGCTCCGGCTTTCGAGGCTTGTGACGAGGTGCGCGATCGCCGACTGGCTGAGGTCCACGGCGGACAGGTCAAGCACCACAGGTTTGCCGACAAAAAACCCGGGCGAGCGAGCGAGCGTCGCGTCTATTTCCTCAAGCCAGCCCACGATCGGTACGAAGGGGCAAAACACGAACGCAACGTAAGACCGGCCCCTAAGGCGCATCTGTTGACGTACCGGTTCCGCCCTTGCCACCATGATGGTCGACTTGCCTTTCTTATTGAATAGTTAAGATGGGCGATCTTGGTTAACGATTGATTAATGAAGCCTTTCGTGACCTCACACCGACCTCGACACCGCGAATCAGCCGTTCAATCAGCCTAGTCACGGCGACAATTGTGGCGCATTTGTCGCTGACGCCGGATTTCGGAACCAATCAGCCGCTACCTGAGACGGCAAGCCGCAAAAACGACTGCTAAGAGACTAACGTTCCGCTCCAAAAATTGCGGCACCGCAGAATGTTACCTCAGTTTCGTCCAGTTTCGGACCTAATAATGTCCAGTCACCATTCCATCAAATACCGGTGACATCTTCGGGTTAAAAGCCGAAGATCGTTCCGCTACCGTTCAAGGCGGACAATTGCCGAGGGGATAAGGCAATGGAAGGGGCATGGGCGACGCGGTCTGGGGATATGTCTCGCCTGCTGACGCGCGCTAAACCGAACGGTGCAGATTTTGCATCGCACATTATGATTCAAATCCTCCAACCGAACTTGGCATCTGGTTCGGACCGGTCGCGGGTTTTTCAGCGCGACGAACGTCATGGCTTGGAACATTTGTCCATTAACCAAAACAACGACAGACCCGTTATGGCGGCGCCGAACGGGTGACGGCGGTAGAATAAACAAGTAACCAAGAGTGATGAGGAGAGTAGCGTCATGAGTAGCCTAAGTAGTGAGCAGGACCATCTCAACCCGAACGATCAGTTGTACTATGCTCCACGCTGGTTACGCGAGCGATCTGAACCGGTGTCCGCTTCGCCTTCCCCTGTTCCTGCGCCTGCCGCTGAAAAAAAGCCCGAGAGCCTCGCGCGCCCTATTTCGCCTCCCCATTCTTTCGACGCTTTGCTCGAGGAAGCGGTTGCCGAGTCGCTACGGCATCCGCTCGACCCCCAGGTGATGAACGAGCCGCCGGGATTCGTGCGGGAACTGGATCGCCGAATGGCGATCCTCAGCGTCGCCGGCCGCTTCGCCGCAGCCATCGGCGTTTCGGCCATCGTGGCGCTGTTCTTCGTCATCATGGTCCCTGCTTCGCGGGACTATTCGCGACAACAGCCGGACGCCGACAATTCGTCGGTCTCCGGGTTCCTGCAGTCTTTGAAGACCGCCCTATCCCAGCCGCGTCAAAAAGACGACGACGCAAAACCCGCGCTTGCAGAATTCCAGGCGATCCTCGCATCACCCCCCACCACGCCGCCGCCCGTTTCGCGCGAAGAGTCGGAAACGCTGCTTCAGCAGTTCGTGCAATGGCAGCAAAAGCCGGCGCAGCCCACAGCGCCCTGATCACGCAATCGGCTAGCCCGGTCGCGGAGATGACAACGATGTCTGATGTCTGACGATATCTGACGTCTGGTGAAGGCTTGATGTTGTGGAGCGTGCGATGACCCTGCGTTGGATGACGGTTGTGTTCGGTGCTTTGCTCGCTGGCGCCGGGGGCGCCGCGGCTGGTGACAAGACCGACGTGGTGCGCGATCTCGCGGGCCGCGTCGGTCCGATCGTTGGTTCGGCCTTGGCCTGCCGGGACATCTCGCGGCCCCGTATTCAGGTCATCGTCGATAAGTTCACCGCTGTGATCTCGGAAGCCTCGTCCGGCGAGGCGGAGCGCTCCGACCTGACGCAGTTGCTCGATCGCAGTGTCGCGGACGGCCGCAGCGCCGTGACCTCGGGCAGGATTGATTGCAGGGTGGCGGACCGCCAACTGGGTGATCTCGAACGATCGATCGCCGGGCCCGGACCAAGTTTGGCCGCCGTGATCGCGCCGTCTTTCGCCACCGCCGCCGCCACAGCACCAACCGCGCCGGTCGCTGCCATCGCCGGCCCCCCGGTCCGCGGCGTGACCGATCGGGAAATCCGGTTCGGAATTGCGGGACCGTTTTCCGGCTCTTCAAAAGAGCTCGGGCGCCAGATGAAGCTCGGGATCGACGCTGCTTTCAACCGGACCAACGACGCCGGCGGCGTCGAAGGCCGGATGCTCAAGCTGATCGCGGCCGACGACGGCTTTGAGCCGACGCGCACCGCCGAGGCCATGAAGCAACTCTACGAGAAAGACCAGGTCTTCGGTCTTATTGGGAATGTCGGAACCGCGACCGCAGCCGTTGCGGTGCCGTACGCGCTGGAGCGGCGGATGCTGTTCTTCGGCGGCTTCACGGGCGCGAATGTGATCCGCCATGATCCTCCCGATCGCTATGTATTCAACTATCGGGCAAGCTACGCCGAGGAAACCGACGCCGCGGTACGCTATTTTGTCAAAATGCGCCGGATCCCGCCCAGGCAGATCGCCGTTTTCGCCCAGCATGATGCGGGCGGCGATGCGGGGTTCGCAGGGGTCGCAAAGTCGTTTCGTTCGCTCGGCTTCAGCGACAGCGGCATTCTGCGGCTCAACTACGAGCGAAACACCGTGGAAGTCGAGGATGCCGTCAATCAGCTGAAGGCACAGAAGGTGCCGATCAAGGCTGTGGTCATGATTTCGGCCTACCGACCCGCCGCGAGGTTCATCGAGAAGACGCGCGACCTGTTTCCTGGAATGCTCTACAGCAACATATCGTTCGTCGGCGCCACCGCCCTTGCGGATGAACTGATGCTGCTGGGACCGCGCTATGCCTCAGGCGCAATCGTAACGCAGGTCGTGCCGTCGGTTTCCGGCTATTCAAGCATCGTTCTCGAATACAAGACTGCCATCGCCAAATATTTTCCCGGCGAGGCGCCGGATTACGTGTCGCTCGAGGGTTATGTTTCGGCAAATATCCTGATCCAGGCGCTTAAGCGTTGCGGACCGCAACTCGATACCGAGAAGCTCATCGACGTCCTGGAGAATACCCGCCAGCTCGATCTGGGTCTCGGAGCCCAACTCGGTTTCGGCCGCGCCGAACACCAGGCTTCACACAAGATCTGGGGAACGGCGCTCGATGAGAGCGGCAAGTACCAGGCTATCGAACTTGAATGATATCACGGCCGTCGCCCGGAGCGGGCGACGGCCGTGCTGACGACGTGTTACAAATAAAGTTTGCATCAAGAAATGTCACAGGGGCTAATCGCCAACAGCGCTTAAGCACCTTGGTTTTGGGAGCTTTGCGATGAGCCTTCGTTGGATGATGGTTGTATCCGGTGCCTTGCTCGCTGGCACCGGGAGCGTTTCGGCTGGCGACAAGACCTACATTGTGCGCGATCTTGCCGGCCGCGTCGGACCGATTATCGGTTCGGCGTTGGCGTGCCGGGACATCGCGCGTCCCCGTATCCAGGTCATCGTCGACAAGTTCACGGCCGTGATCACGGAAAACTCGTCCAACGAGGCTGAGCGTTCCGACCTTACGCTGTTGCTCGATCGCAATGTCGCGGACGGCCGCAGCGCCGTGACCACGGGAAGGATTGACTGCGTAGCGGCAGACCGTCAGCTCGCCGATCTCGAGCGGTCGATCGCCCCGAGGTCGGCTTCACCCGCGCCACCCGCATCCTCCATCATCTCGCCATCGTCGGCGGTCGCCGCCACCGCGCCAACCGCACCGGTCTCGGTGGCCCCCCCGGTCCGTGGCATCACCGACCGGGAAATCAAGTTCGGCATAGCGGCTGCCTTTACCGGCCCGACCAAAGAGCTTGGTCGCAACATGAAGCTCGGGATCGATACCGCATTCAACCGGACCAACGACGCCGGCGGCGTGGAAGGCCGCATGCTCAAGCTGGTCTCCTCCGACGACGGCAATGATCCCACGCGCACCCTCAATGCCATGACGCAGCTCTACGACAAGGAACAGATCTTCGGCATCATCGGGAATACCGGTACGCCCACCGGGGCCGTCGCGGTGCCATACGCGCTGGAGCGGCGGATGCTGTTCTTCGGCGCCTTCACCGGCGCCAATGTCGTTCGGCATGATCCTCCCGATCGTTATGTGTTCAACTACCGTCCGAGCTATGCCGAGGAAACCGATGCCGCGGTGCGTTAAACACGGTGGACGTCGACGACGCGATCAATCAATTGAAGGCGCAAAGAGTGCCCATCAAGGCAGTGGTCATGGTTGCAACCTATCGGGTCGCCGCCAAATTCATCGAGAAGACGCACGACCTGTTTCCCGGAATGATCTACACCGACGTGTCGGCGGTCGGCGGCACCGCGCTCGCCGATGAATTGATGCTGTTGGGGCCGCGCTACGCGACCGGCGCGATCGTGACCCAAGTGGTGCCGGCGGTATCCGGTTATTCGAGCATCGTTCTCGAATACAAGACGGCCTTGGCCAAGTATTTTCCCGGCGAGTCGCCCGACTACGTTTCGCTGGAAGGCTTCATTTCGGCCAATATTCTGATCCAGGCACTTAAGCGTTGCGGCCCGCAGCTCGATACCGAAAAGCTCATCGACGTCCTGGAGAGCATGCGCAATATCGATCTGGGCCTCGGAGTGCCACTTAACTTTGGCCGCGCCGAACACCAGGCTTCGCACAAGATCTGGGGAACGGCGCTGGATGACAGCGGCAAGTTTCAGGCCATCGAACTAGAATGATAGAACCATAGAACAATAGAATAATATTGGTGCAATCGCCTAGAAAGGGTCAACGCCGTGCAGATCATGTTCTCTCATAGAAATCCTCGACTCCTTAAACTCACGGAATTATGCGGTGGACCTTCGTTGGACGATCCTATTAGTTAGCGCCTTGCTCGCAGGCGCTGCGCAAGCCGCGCCGGGCGACAAGAAAGATGTCGTACGCGATCTTGCGGGCCGAGTGGGGCCGATGGTCGGCTCGGCGTTGGCCTGCCGTGACATTGCACCCCCACGTATCCAGGTCATCGTCGACAAGTTCACGGCAGTCATCACCCAATTCTCCGCAAGCGAGGCCGAGCGCGCTGACCTGACCCAACTGCTCGATCGCAATGTCGCCGACGGTCGTGCCGCCGTGACGTCGGGGCGGATGGATTGCAGACTGGCGGAACGCCAACTGGCTGATCTCGAGCAGTCGATCGCCCGGCCGCCTTTACCCACTGCCGCCGCGCCACCGATACCACCCAACCAGATCGCCGTTTTCGCCCAGCAGGACCCCTACAGCGATGCGGGCTTCGCCGGTGTCGCAAAGGTGTTTCGCGCGCTCGGCGTCGATGACAGCGCTACTCTGCGGCTCAATTATCAGCGCAACACCGTGGATGTGGACGACGCGGTCAATCAGTTGAAACTGCAGAAGCCGCCGATCAAGGCCGTGGTCATGGCCGCAGTCTATCGGGCCGCGGCCAAGTTCATCGAGAAGACGCACGACTTCTTTCCTGGAATGATTTACACCAACGTGTCGGGCGTCGGCGGCACCGCGCTCGCCGATGAATTGATGCTGCTGGGACCGCGCTATGCTGCCGGCGCCATCGTGACCCAAGTGGTGCCGGCGGTATCCGGTTATTCGAGTGTGGTTCTCAAATACAAGAATGCTTTGGCCAAATATTTTCCCGGCGAGGCGCCCGACTACGTGTCGCTCGAAGGTTTCGTTTCGGCCAATATCCTGATCCAGGCGCTCAAGCGTGCGGGGCCGCAGCTCGATACCGAAAAACTCATCGACGTCCTGGAGAACATGCGCAATCTCGATCTGGGCCCTGGAGTCCCGCCTGGTTTTGGCCGCGCCGAACACCAGGCTTCGCACAAGATCTGGGGAACGGCGATTGACGAAAACGGAAAGTACCAAGCCATTGAACTTGAATAAAATGAACTTGAATAATATCGCTGCCGTCGCCCGGAATGGGCGATCGCCATATCGACGACGGATACGTTTTGATTTGAGAATGACGTCACAAGAACTGATCGACACAGTAGCAATTTTGCACTTTGGCCTCGCGGAGGTTTTGCGATGACCGCTCGTTTGACTATCTTTTTGTTTGGTGCGCTGCTCACAGGCACGGCGGGCGCCGCTGCCGGTGACAAGACCGATGTTGTACGCGACCTCGCCGGTCGCGTCGGACCGATTGTCGGTTCGGCGTCGGCCTGCCGGGACATCGCCCGGCCCCGCGTTCAGCTCATCTCCGACAAGTTCGCCGGCGTGATCGCCGAAGCCTCGTCCAACGAGACTGAGCGCTCCGACCTTACACTGCTATTCGAACGCAGTGTCGCTGACGGTCGTAACGCCGTGACAGCGGGCAGGATGGATTGCAGGCTGGCGGAGCGCCAGCTCGCTGATATCGAACGCTCCATCGCCGGGTCCGCGCCAAATAGTTTGGCGGCTGTTGTTGCACCGTCTTCCGCCGCCGCCGCTACGGCACTGACCCCATCGGTCACACAGGTCGCCGTCGGCCCCTCGGTCCGCGGCGTAACCGATCAGGAAATCCGGTTCGGAATGGCGGCGCCGTTTTCCGGCGCGGCCAAGGAACTTGGGCGCCAGATGAAGCTCGGGATCGATACTGCCTTCAACCGGATCAACGAGGCCGGCGGCGTGGACGGCCGGATGCTCAAGCTGGTCACGGCTGACGACGGTTATGAGCCGACCCGCACCGGCGATGCCATGAAGCAGCTCTACGACAAAGACCAGGTCTTCGGCATCATCGGAAATGTCGGAACGCCCACCGCGGTGGTCGCCGTCCCCTATGCGCTGGAGCGACGGATGTTGTTCTTCGGCGCTTTCACCGGCGCCAATGTGCTCCGCCACGATCCTCCCGATCGCTATGTATTCAACTATCGTGCGAGCTATGCGGAGGAAACCGACGCCGTGGTGCGTTACCTGGTGAAGCTACGCCGGATACCGCCCAGGCAGATCGCCGTTTTCGCCCAGCAGGATACCTACGGTGATTCGGGATTCGCCGGTGTCGCAAAGGCAGTGCGCTCGCTCGGCGCCAGTGACGCCGCGATTGTGCGGCTCAACTACAAGCGAAACACCGTCGATGTGGACGACGCGGTTAATCAGTTGAAACTGCAGAAGCCGCCCATCAAGGCGGTGGTCATGGTGGCAACCTATCGGGCCGCCGCCAAATTCATCGAGAGGACGCACGACCTCGATCCTGGAATGATTTATACCAACGTGTCGTTCGTGGGCAGCACCGCGCTTGCCGATGAATTGACGCTGTTGGGGCCGCGCTATGCCACCGGCGTCATCGTGACGCAAGTGGTGCCGGCGGTTTCCGGTTATTCGAGTGCGGTTCTCGAATACAAGAATGCCCTGGCCAAATATTTTCCCGGCGAGGCACCGGATTACGTGTCGCTTGAGGGCTACGTTGCGGCCAACGTCCTGATCCAGGGGCTTAGGCGTACCGGACCGCAACTCGATACCGAGAAGCTGATCGACGCCCTGGAGAATACGCGCACTTTCGATTTGGGTCTTGGCGCCAATCTCGGTTTTGGCCGCGCCGAACACCAAGCTTCGCACAAGATCTGGGGAACGGCGCTCGATGAAAACGGAAAATACCAGGCGATCGAACTCGAATAAATGGCGGGGAAATAAACTAGTAATCGAATAGTCACCCGACAAGGCTTGCTCGCACGATCCGGCGCGGAGTGGGCGAATCTCGACTGTTTGTTCGGCCGATCAACGCGGGTGGTCCGGAACCGAACCTCACAGGGTAACGACGCAAATGCTGGGCCGACGATGCCCGTAGGGCGATTGTCCCTGCGTCACGCGCTGATCGGCGGGGCGACGGCCACGTTACTTTGGGAAGTGATGCGGCACATTCTGGCCTGGTATTACAGTATTACACGACGATGTCGCAAATCCAGCTAGTCTACGGCTCGCTCACCACGGCGATCGCGGTGCTGTTGGTCTTTAGATTTACCGCCTACGAGCCGTCCCCGGTCGTAGATTACGCCAACTCATCGCGCACCGACCGCGTCCCCGCCTTCCGTTGTTGGAACCTCCAAGACGCGCGACTGTTGTAGCCCACAGAGGCCTCATGCAATGGACATGATCACGCGCACTATCGGCCCGGACGCCGTCCCAGCGGGGCAAGTTTCTCCAGTGAACTCGCACAACGAATGGGATCCGCTGGAGGAAGTGATCGTCGGAAGGCTCGAGGGTGCGACCATCCCGTCCGGTCATCCGGTTGTCACGTGCAACATTCCGGGCATGGCTGCGTGGGCTCAGTCGCTGGTCGCAGGCTGCCGCTATCCAAAGATCATGATCGAACCGGCGCAGCGCGAGCTCAATGGCTTCGTTGCGCTGTTACAGTCGCTGGGCATCGTGGTAAGGCGGCCGGAACCGGTTGATCACAAGAAACGCTTCAGCACGCCGGAATGGTCTTCGCACGGGTTCTGCAATTCCTGTCCGCGCGACAGCATGCTCGTGATCGGCGATGAGATCATCGAA
>WNFO01003216.1_pt1 | contig 18267 bp, 22 predicted proteins | sample 5400251 | NCBI WGS metagenome assembly WNFO01 (sample SAMN13153354, study PRJNA577476) | soil metagenome | isolation source: 100 cm saprolite under Madrone tree | place: USA:California | collected 2016-06-14
ATCGTCTAATACGCGATGATCGCCTTTTTGAAGTTATACTGATGGTCGACTGTCTCTTTGACCATAAAGTGTGCGACATCGGCACGTGAGATTTCGGTAGCGGACTTTGGGCTGCCGTTTGCTTGAACCCGGTAGGTCTTCGTAAGGGGTCCATCGGTGAGGCGAGAGGGGCGCACGACAACCCAATTAAGCGAACTGTTTTCTAAACCCTCTTCTGAAAGCCTGAAGTCGGCATAGACATTCGCCAGAAAAAAGGGCTTTATGATCCGCTTATATACAAAATTCTTGCCCTTTACATACTGTGGGTCAACCCCGGCGGAGCCTCGCGATAAAGGATCTCAGCGGCGCCTTTAACGCCCCTGGTGGCCGCCGGCCGCAAGGTGGCTTTCGCGCAGATCGTAGTAGATCGGCTGGAAGGAGATTGCCAGGGCGGCCGCCTCGCGCATATGGACCTGCGCATTCGGATTCTTCATCATCGCCTCAAGGTCTTCCTTGCTTCGCCATTGAGCGTAATTTGCGACGTAGCGCTTATCACCACTGAGATGAAGATTGGCCGAGATGAAGCCCGGCATGTGGCGCATGCGCTCTTCGGTGGCCCGTGAAAGTACGGCCAGCAACTCATCGGCTTTGGCCGGATCGACGGTGAAAGTATTGATCAAGACGAGAAACCCGGAACTCGGATCCAACTTAACCATAAAATTCTCCTCGGTGAGTGTCATCCTAACTGCCCGCTGCATCCGCCACCGCGGGTGCCCGGCTCAAATCGTTGTTCGTAGCCACCAATTTGCCCAGCATCCGCATGAACTCCCCGCGCTCGGATCTCGAAAGCGGTGCAAGCATGCGGTGCTGAGCGCGCATCACCGAAGGCATCACGCTCTCGAGCAACACGCGCCCTTTTTCCGTCAGTGTGATCAAGCGGACTCGGGCATCGAGAGCCGACATGCCGCGGCGCAGCAGGCCACGCGCTTCCAGCCTATCAATCACGCCGGCAATCGTTGATGTATCGAATCCAATAGTGCGCGCGAGCGTCCGCTGATCCATACCGGATCCGTTTCCCGCGCTGATCATCGCGGCGCATTGGACAGGGGTGAGTCCGTAGGGCTCGGTTTCTTGCAAGAAAATGGCGACCGCAATCTGCTGTAGACGCTGAATCTGATGGCCGGGAAATTCCTCGAGCTCCGTCGTCTCGGGCGTGCGCCGCGCAATTTGTGAAGATTGTCCCAATGGTCCGTCCTTCAGGGTGAGATCACTATGTACAGCCCAACCACAGTGGGGTATGCTGATCGTGAGTATACTGACGATCGGTCAAAATAATCAAGTTCTACAAATGAGCGCAACAATTTCAGAAGCCCCAGTTTTAGTAGCCGGCGGTGGAATCGGCGGTCTCGCGGCGGCCTTGGCGCTGGCGCGGCGCGGCTTTCCGGTCAAAGTGCTCGAACAGGCCCAAGAGCTCGGAGAGATCGGCGCAGGAATCCAGCTGGGTCCCAATGCGTTTGCCGCTTTCGATGCGCTCGGGGTCGGGCCCAGCGCTCGTGCGTCTGCCGTTTATGCCGATGAGTTGGTGATGCATGATGCGGTGGACGAGAGCGTGGTGGGGCGGCTCGCCCTCGGGGAGGCGTTCCGCAAGCGCTTCGGCAATCCCTATGCCGTCATTCACCGAGTCGACATCCATCGCGCCTTGTTGGACGGGACGCGCGCGAACGGCCACATAGAATTGCTGACGTCGACGCGGGTCGAGCGGATCGAGCAAGACGCGGCAGGTGTGACGGTCGTCGACGCCGCAGGGCGTAAACATCGGGGATTGACGTTGATCGGCGCGGACGGCATCAAGTCGGTTGTCAGGTCCCAATATGTCAATGACCGTCACCGTGTATCAGGCCACGTGGTCTATCGCGCGGTTGTGGATCGAACGGATTTTCCAAAGGATCTACCGCGGAATGCGATGAGCGTTTGGGCCGGGCCCGATTGCCATCTGGTCCATTACCCTCTTCGGTCAGGCCAGCAGTACAACCTTGTAGTGACATTTCACAGCCGGAAAGAAGAAGAATGGGGTGTGGCGGAAGGCACTCCGGAAGAAGTGCAATCCTATTTTAGCGAGGTTTGTCCGCGCGCGAGACAGCTGATCTATTTGCCGAAGTCGTGGAAGCGATGGGCGACCGCGGATCGCGACCCGATCGGCAATTGGACCTTCGGTCGTGTGACCCTATTGGGTGATGCCGCGCATCCCAGTCTTCAATACCTCGCACAAGGTGCGGCTCAGACGCTCGAGGATGCGGCTACATTGGGCGAAGCGTTGCGTGTCAGCGGTAACGACTTTGCGAAAGGCTTCGATCTGTATCAGCGCTCGCGCATCGCGCGCACCGCACGCGTGGTCCTTTCCGCACGCGAAATGGGCCGAATTTTCCACGCGAAGGGTGTTGAACGTCTGGTTCGTAATGATCTGTGGAAGGGACGAACGGCGGAACGCTACTACGATGCGCTCGAGTGGATTTATGCCTGGGACGTCAATGGGTGTTTAGCGGGGGCAGGCGATGCATGATCTAGGCCGTCTCGAAGATCTGCCGGCCGACTACGTAAAGGCGCTGACACGACAGAACCTGGTACCGCTGTGGCCGACGTTGCTGGCATTGCTGCCGCCTGATAAGCCGCGCCCGCAGACGAAGGCGACGTCGTGGTCCTATGAGTCCCTGCGACCGTTGTTGCTCAAGGCGGGTGAACTCACACCGATTGAAAAGGCGGAACGGCGCGTATTGGTTCTTGCGAATCCCGGCCATGGCCTTAATAAGCTGCAGGCCACACCGGCGATCTATCTCGGCATGCAATTGCTTCTTCCCGGTGAACGGGCGCCCGCCCACCGGCATACTCCCAACGCGGTACGGGTGATTGTCGAAGGGGAGGGGGCTTATACCACGGTCGAAGGTGAAAGGTGTCCTATGACTCGCGGTGATCTCATTCTCACGCCAACTGGGCTGTGGCATGAGCATGGACACGACGGCGTGGATCCCGTGGTTTGGTTGGACGTCCTCGACTTGCCGTTGGTCTATTACATGGAAGCTTCCTATCACGTAAACGGGGAACCTCAAGCCGTTCGAAGGACTAGTGGCCGGTCTGGTCATTCCCATGGAGGCTTGCTGCCTACCCCTTTCTTCGAACGTGAAGTCACGGAGTATCCCATGTTGCGGTATGCGTGGAAGGATGCGCGGGCATCTCTGCACGCTTTGGCGCTCGATCAACCCCGTCTCGAGGCGGTTCAGCTGACATACATCAATCCCAGCACTGGAAAAGATGCGCAGAACATTTTGGGCTATTACGCGTTGATGCTGCGCCCGGGACAAACCTTACATCTGCCGGTTCGGTCACCGGCATCCATATACCATGTGATCGAGGGCGGTATTGAGTTCCGAACGGAGGATCAAATCTTTGCCCTGCTCGAAGCCGACACCTGTTGCGTGCCGGGTTACTCGGAGGCGATCCTGCGCAATCGTTCCGAGAAATCCCCCGCCTTCGTTTTCATAGCGGACGAGGCGCCCTTGCACCGCAAGCTTGGTCTTTTCGAGAATCGCGGGAGAATGGCGCGAAACGCGGTCAATGGCCGGGCGCAGGGTCGATGACGATGCAAATCGATCTGCCGACCCTTTTGCACATGCCGGGACCGACGATCTCATGAAGCTATGCCGATTCAACACGGACCGACTCGGTGTCGTTGAAGGGCCGATGGTCATTGACGTGACACCGGCGCTCGAGGTGTTACCGAACTGCAGCTATCCGCTGCCGCAGCATGACCTGTTCATCGAACACCTCGAGGAGGTGAAAGCACGCGCGCGTTCGTAGCCCGGTTGCGAACCCGGGAAAGATCATGGCCGCGCCGGTGAATTACACCAAACATCTGGAGGAGGCGCGGGAGCAGGCGGCAATACATCATAACAACCGAATCGAGGAGATTCGACGGGTCGGGCTGTTTCTCAAGGCAACGAGTTCTCTTGTAGGGGCCGGCGACGGCGTGTGCATTCGTCACCCAAGCCGCCGCAATGATCACGAAGCCGAGTTAGTTGTTGTCATTGGCAAGCAGGCACGGGACCTATCGCGGGAGACGGCGATGGCATGTATAGCGGGATACTGCAGTGGATTGGACATGACCACCCGAGGCCCGGAAGAACGCAGCCTTCGCAAGTCCATCGATACGTATTCGGTGCTCGGGCCGTGGCTGGTCACGTCCGACGAGCTCACCAATCCTCACGAAATCGACTTCTCTCTTGCTGTCAATGGGGAGATTCGCCAGCGCGCCAACACGCGCGACTTGGTTCTGGGGATTGTCGATCTACTGGTATTCGCATCCTCATTTTACACTCTGGAGCCGGGTGACGTGTTATTCACTGGGACGCCGGAAGGCGTCGGACCGGTAGTCCCCGGGGATGTCATCGTCACTGATTTCGCGGGAATCGGGCGGATGACGGTTGCCGTGCACGGTTCACGAGAGGCCGTTACAGATGGCAGATTGATTCGAGATCTTGACCGTTCGCCCGAAGATCGGTTTGCCGCGCCATAATCGGGCCCTCTAGGTCGGCAGGAATAGTGACTTCTCGGGCTATCTGCGGGAGCATTCCAAGCCGCTGATACCATTCGTTGAGCGAGGCATGCAGCCGTGCGAGCGGATAGCCGCTGAGAGTCAATCGGTGGACATAAACAAACCACGCAATGTCTAACACCGACAGATTGGCCCCGCCGATGTAAGAGTGGCTTGCCAGAGTCGTGTCGATCTCAACAAACGCGGCGTGGAGACGGCGAACCGATTGTTGAACCGCCCCATCTGGAATTCCGTGTGCCTCGAAATCCGCCCAGTAAGCGATCTCGCGGCCTATATGTGGATCCTTTTTGCCTAAGACGGTACCCGAGCCGGTACTCGCGTAGCGTCTCAGTGCATCGGAGGACATGCGGGGCTTGGGCGACGGCGGAAAAAGGAATCGGAAGGTCACGGTACGCATAGCGAGATGCAAATCATCTTCGTGTTTCAGCAGCGATGCAACATTCCCTTCCCCGCCCACGGAAATGAGTCGGGGGATCGGAAATGCCCTTTCGAGATGCAAAATGATGTCATTACTCTCGATATGGACCTGGCCATCGTGTACCAAACAGGGGACGAGGCCGCGCGGGTTGATTCCCATGTAGAAAGGACTGAGGTTTTCAACCTTACCGAGATCGATTGGGTGAGATTGCCAGGTGATGTTTTTGCAATTCAAAAATATACACAATTTCTGGGAGCATGAGGAAAGATGAGCATGAAACACATGCACACCTTTCCAGCCAAGCACTTCGCGAGTTTGAATGTCCGTATCAAGCAGCTGCACGCTTCACCCAGGCCATATTAGGTCTCGTGCGCTTTGTGCGCGATTGTCGAGGTCAACACGTACTGCATCGGACGCTCAGCGGCCCGAGGCGCGCTTACGGTTGCATACCGCGTCATTCGCTCACCACGATCAATCTCCGGCATTTTGGAGTCCGTATACCATACGGGCTCGATTTCAGCGCCGTCATGATGAATAAACAAGGCGGCCTTCGAATTGGCGCGATCGGCATGGACCACGACGGCGCGAAGGCTAGTCGATCTGCCTTGCATCGTTACCGCCCACAGGCCAATTCGAGCAATTGCCGCGTCCACATTCTCATTAGGCAGCTTGAGGACCTGTAGATCCACTATTCCGGAGAACACGGGCCCAATTGTCGGATCCTCGTGAGCAATGATTCGTTCGACGGCATAAAAGCCCACTTCCGCCGATGCAAGACCTTCGACTACGCGCAAGTGTTCGAAAAACTCCGGCCGGCGGAAGGCATTCGCGAGATGCGCCGGACTGCGCCATTGCACATACTCGCCGATCGTCTCGTGGTTCTCACTCAAGAAGAAAGAAACGGACACAAAGCCGTCCAGATGCTTGATGCGGGCTTCCGTCTCGGAAGCATTTAAGAGAACGATGCCACGGCCGTGAATCGCCTTCCCGTGTATTAGAACTATGAGTGTATGGAGGGCGTCGGATTTTGAAATGAGGGTCATATCGTTAAACATGCGCTCTACCCTCGTTGAATTGGCGGCGCCTGGGCGACTGTTCTGGGACAAGCGCAAGATTGTACAGCGGGGCAAACTTCTCGCCGCTACCCGGTGCCGCGATACTCTCGACGACGGTAAACTCATTGTGGAAGACGGGCTCGGCAAACATTGCACGCAAGACCGGTGCGGCGGATGTATCTATGGCCTCGCGTGAAAGTAGTACAAGGCTCGAACCGCCTTCAGCCATTTGAAGCAACGAATGGACCCTTGCAAGTTCGGAAACCGATCCAAGCCGATCGAGTGTCTTGGGAACCGATTCGGCGGCTGGGCATTTATACATCAGCATGGAGAAACGATCTCCCCGTTCGAACCGGATGGCGTCGATTCCGACCGTATTGGATATCGAGCTGAAGGAGACGTGGCGAAGGCGACAGTGGTGCTCAACGATTCTCATATGCTCAGAAAAGAGCGGGTTTTCTCTCGCCGCAGCGAGAGCAGCGGGGTCCTTCCAAACCACGTATTCGAGCACAAAGCGACCGCAGATACTTGCGAAGAATGCCGCGCCAGTGAAACCGTCCAAATGTTTCAGGCGATTTTCGGTCGCCGACGCGGAAAACAGGGCGACACACTCGGCCTGCACCGGAGCGCAGTCAAGCACAATGAAGCCCGTGAACTGGCTTGCAGAGCCCTGGATGCGGAGCATTAGTGTGGCTTGCCGGAAGGGTGCAGCCGCAGTGTGCGATTTTCCAAGATATCTCCTGCGGGAAGGGAGCGGAGCCTGATGCGCATTACAGTTGACCACCAAATTTGTACAGCAGTGTAAAGCCATACGTGCGGGGGGGATTCGAATAGTCAACTGTATACCCCTCCGGTGGACCGGTCACCTCTTCACTCTCCACGACTTTGTTGAGCAAGTTGCGCCCCCAGAGCTTTACGTTTAGTCGCTCATCCTGAGAGGTCCAACCCATAGAGACGTTTATGAGATCATACGCAGCTTGACGCAGGTAGTTATCCGCCTCCGTGTAGTAGCCACTATTGAAGGCGTTGGTGAGGTTGAAATCGAGCTTGCCCGTCGGCAGGTCTACAACATAATCACCGCTGATATCCAACGTGAACTGCGGCGCGTATGGCAGCCGATTACCCGCCGCGCTGGCCGTGTACTGTACGATCCCTCCTGTTGGTATGGGCGTGCTGAAGTCGGCCCCTGGGAAGCTGGCAAACCGGGAATGAAGCGCTTCGGCGGTCGTAGATAGCCTGAAGGACTTCGTCACCTGAAAGCTGCCATCCAGGTCGATTCCGTAGAGCTTGGCCGCTGCACCATTGTAGAAATTCACCAACGCACCGATGTAGTTGGTAACTTGAATGTTCTTGTAGTCGTAATAAAAGGGGGCGACATTTACACGCAAGCGATGGTCAAGGAATTCGCTTTTCAACCCAATCTCATAGGCGTTCAGAATCTCTGGCAAATAAGGCAAATTGTTGGGGTTGTTTCCATTAAAGCCGCCGCTCTTGAAACTTCGGTTGTAGGAGATGTAGGCCAGTAGATCGGGCGCTATTTTGTAGTCCAATGCGGCGCGGTAACTTGGAAGTTGGAGACGAGTAGCCTCGTCAAAATAGGGCGCGAGCAAGCCAATGGGAAAGCCGTTTGCGAGAAAGCCGTTTACCGATCCGTTGAGCTTCCGTTCTTCCCATGTGTCCCGTGCTCCCAGCGTGAGATGCGAACGTGGGGTCAGCTCGAAGGTGGCTTGCACATAGGGCGCTACCGATTCGGTGGTAAGTGTATCGACAACCTCCTGCCTACCGAAGGAGAAGGGCGTCGGCGCGAGTAGTCCGTGCAGCGAGGTATTGACTGGATTGATTGAAGCTTCATTGCGGAAATAGAACACGCCGGCTGCCCATTGAATGAATTCTTGGTTTTTTGAGACGAGTTGCAGCTCTTGTGTGATGTCTCGACCATTCTCCGTGTCGTCAATATCGATTCCGGGCACAGGAGTAAGCGACACGACCAGATTGTCGTGGAAGGCGTATGAGCGGAATGAAGAGATGCTAACGAAATCAGCAAACCCAACGCTTTGTTGCAATACGAGGCTTACACCACCACTTTGCGCGTGATTACGTCCAGTTTGATAGGTGTCAACGTCATATGGGTTCGAGCTTGCAACGTATCCCGGAAAAAAGGGCTTTGAACCGGGAACGGGTGCGAAATTGCCGCCTAGGCTGTTGGAGACGTTGGAATAATCCATGCTCAGCCGAACGGTCGTGCTGTCGGTTGGGGTGTATACCCATTTGGTGCGTACGGATAAATCTTTGTTATCTCGTTCAACTTCATCGCCGGTGAAGATATTTCGTCCCCATCCCCTTCCCTGGGTGGTATATCGAAAGGACAAGTTGGCGGCCAGATCCGGTGTGATGCCCCCGGTCAGGTAGACAAAGTTTCGGCTTGTAATGTAATTATCGAGTGACGTTTGGGCTTCGCCGCCAAAACTCTGCTGCGGATCCTTCGTAGTCATCTGGATTACGCCGCCGGTGGAATTGCGACCAAACAGAGTCCCTTGAGGTCCCTTTAAGACCGAGATCTGTGAGACTTCGATAAGGTCTGTGGGGGCTTCCAATTGTGATGGGTAATAGACGCCGTCGACGTAAAGGGCGACCGGATTCTCCACGCCAGGACCAAAGGCGGCAGTGCCAATACCTCTCAGGTGCGGTTGGAAATAGAGGGCGGTATTGCCGATCGACAGCCCTGAGACCAGCGTCGGAAGGTCGTTGGTGGTGACCAGATTTGCCGCCAGAAGCTGATCACGCGTTACGGCAGTTACCGCAATAGGCACATCTTGCAAATTTTCAGCGCGCTTTTGTGCGGTGACAATAATTTCAGCGAGCGCATCTGATGTTGAACTGGGCGCGGGGGTCACTGCCTGCGCAAGAGCGGTCGCGACCATGCCGACGTTCAGAACGATGAGCACAAGGACGCGCCGAGCGGTGCAGGACACCTGAGCGGATCCGAGTTTCAAACCCGAAGCAGCCCTAATATCGTGAAGTATCATGGCTCCCCCCCTTTGGATTTATCCTTTTATGTGTCCGACGGCCGACTCATCTCACGATGACTCGTTGCACTGCCGTATCTACGGACACTGCCATCATCAATCGCAAAATAGATTAGACGTCGAATCATTTCCCGTCAACTGATATTGCCAAACATGATGTGACCTTGCATTATTCGAAGCCGCACGACAATGTACGTTCTGGCGGGCGCGGGATTCGGCGCCGGGAAGGTTCGTAAATTTGGCCAGCGAGGCAATAACTTGCGTAAAATCAAAGTATTACAAGCTCCTACGGTACCGAAGAGTACGGCCTTAGGGGGTAATCGACGAGGCAAAAATTCGCGCTTGGATGAAAGCTTGGGCTATCTGGTCCGAAAGACGCATCACGCAATAGTTGCCCGGCTCGAGGAACGTCTGTCGGAGCACGGAATCTTGCCCAGCACTTGGGCATTTCTTCGCCGGCTCTGGGACGAAGATGGTCTCACCCAAAAGGAATTAGCGGATGCACTTGGGTTAACCCCGCCAACGGCGGTATCCGCGCTCGACAATCTGGAGCAGCGCGGCCTTGTCGAGAGGCGCTTGAACGGCTCGGACCGACGTAAACGGCATATCTATCTAACCGCAAGCGCACGGAATCTAGTCGCGAAGCTCCGTCCACTTGCAACGGAGGTGAACGATATTGCACTCGCTGAGCTGAGTGACGCTGAGGCGAAAGAACTCATGCGGCTTTTGCACAAAGTTTCTGACTCGTTGCTTCGTGCGGCGTTGACCGCAGAGGGCAACGCGTTGGAGGTTATAGAGTGAAATCGGATGAATTGCCGTCCACTGCGTCAACCGGGGCCGAATTGGGAGCGCAACGCGGCTCTGCGTCCAATTTCGTAGAGGTCATCAACGAACTCGTTACGGCAAATCGCATTCTTTTCCGTCAGGGTGTCGTAGATGCCTATGGACACGTGAGCACGCGCCATCCTCAGATACCGGATGCTTTCCTGATTGCCTCCGGCAAGGCACCTGCGCTCGTTTCAGCCGACCATATTGTCGAACTGGATCTCGACGGCCAAGAGATCCGAGGAACCCCTCAGTCGCTATATCTTGAGCGTTTCATACATGCCGAAATCTATCGAGCACGACCCGATGTCGGAGCCGTGGTGCACAGCCACTCGCCCAGTGTTTTGCCCTTCAGTGTTGTACCCACTGCACAGTTGCGTCCCATCTGTCACATGTCTGGATTCCTTTATTCGGGGGCGCCGGTCTTTGAGATACGGGAGGCGGCTGGCGATGGCAGCGATCTGCTGATCAGCACGCCGCAATTGGGCCGAGCACTCGCGGCGACACTGGGTCCTCGGTCAGTCGTGCTAATGCGAGGACACGGCTCAACCGTTGTCGGCACCAGCCTTCGCGAGGCGGTCTTTCAAGCCATTTACACTGAAATCAACGCGCGCCTCCAGCGCGAAGCCTCAGCGCTGGGGACGCCCGTTTTCTTGACGGCACAGGAAGCTGCAGCATGTGTTGCTACGATCTCCGCAAGCATAGACCGTGCCTGGAATCTGTGGATCGATCTAATCTAAGAAATACGGTGGGCCAACAACCAAAAGACGCTCATGCGGCAACCGGGCCATGATTATATTACAATAAATTCCTTTAACCGGAAGGTGTCAAAAAGGAGGCTTGGATATAGACCGGCTCCTTTTCCTGAGGCCTTCACAGCCGAGCCAAGTAGAAACGTGACGAAGGTTAAGAAACGATCGAGCATTGCGCATAGCGCAAGCGGCAAGGTGTTTACCGAATTAGTTCTAGAGGTTTTCCGCTTTAACGGCCGTTTGGTTTTCGTGGGTGATCGCATGACCAAAGCGCTCGGACTGTCGACGGCGCGATGGCAAATCTTGGGCGCCATGGCTCTGGCAGGGAAACCCGTTACTGTGGCAGAAATTGCGCGGAATATGGGGCTCCAGCGACAGAGCGTACAGCGCACGGTGAATGCCTTGGTTAGCACCGGTATGGTAGTGACTCACGAGAATCCCAACCATCAACGCGCCCGTCTGGTGTCGTTTACCAAAAAGGGCCGGGCGGCGTATGAGGATACTATTGCTATCCAAGTTGATTGGGCGAACAAGACGGCTGCTGGTTTACCGGAATCGGAATTGAGCAGCGCGTTGCTGAGCTTGCGTTATCTGCGCGGGAAACTTGAGCCAGCGAGAAAGAGAAACCCTTAGGCGAGAGTACTAAGCGCTTTGTAACGGCTCTGGTATGTTATCCGCCACCGATGCTTGTTGCTGGGCAGTTAACATTTTTTCCAGCGCGCGTCTAACTCGCATGCCGCCCGCATCTCCGAGAAGCGACACCGGCTTCAGGGACAGTAGGTCGGCTGTTCCAATGGAGCGCTGCTGCGCCTCGAGCATCGGCTTATCCTGGTGAGTAAAGGCTGCGATCACTCCAGCGCGGATCTTTTCATTGAACTCGACGCTGACGCCATTTTTGTAGCGCGCACTGCCAAAGAAGTAGTGGGTGGTGGTTGGCGACTCCGGCGTCATGATGTGCACCGCGGCAACATCCACGCCTTCTTCCCGAGGTCGCCCGGCCGGGGTGACACCGGCCCGCAGCAACATAAGAGCCGGAGGATCCCAACACACCTCAAACCATTGGTCTACCGGACCATCAGGGTCCGCCAGGTCCGGCTTAAAGACCCCAATCGCACGGCTATTTGCCAGCCACCAGTCACAATGTACGGATAGCCCCTGTTCCCAGACCTTTGCTTTGGTCCTGGCTATAGCGCCCTGCGTGTCTAGCGAGCCGACGTGCAAATAATCTGCGTGACTGAGATCCATAATGTTGTCGGTCGCGAGCTGGTAATTGCACGCAGTCGGTAGATAACCAGTGAACACGGCAGTCGGGTTCAGTTGCGTCAGGAACGAGTAATCCGGGATCATCGCGGGATCCGCGCGGCCGGAATCACCCGGCCAAATCCAGACTGCCTTGTGCTTTCGCACCGTAACGTAACGCTTCACCCTCGCACCGCGAGGAATCTTGCCGTCTCCGTGTGGGCTGCTCACACACTCTCCGCTGGGATCGAAACAGAGTCCGTGATATCCACACTGAACAACGTCGCCCACCAATCGCCCTAGGTGCAGTGGAGCGAACCGATGCGGGCACCGATCGGCCAGCGCAACGATTTCATCCGCAGGAGTGCGGTACAACAGCACGGGTTCCGACAGTATCGTTCGATGGAATAGGGCGTCACGGGGGATTTCATCTTCCCATGCTGCGACGTACCAGGCATCTCTCAAATAGTTCATCGCATTTCCCCTCAAATCACTCGGATCCGTTGCTGACGCGTGCCGACCCGTAAGATTTTCGGATAGCGACGCGTTGCATGTTAGCCCACGTTGTCCCATCGGCGCCGTGCGTTTTGCGGACGTCCAGCGTTTATGAAGTTCGCAAACATTTGACAGGCCCCTGTCAAAGTGAAATTATACCGATCATACCGCCCCGTCAAGTTTTCAAATGGAGGTCATCAATGCCCGCTACCAAGACCACTGCGAACGGCCGAGCGCCTCTCGCGATTCCCGCGCCCTCGTCTGCACGAGTACCGCTTAAGGTCAATGTTTTCCGGCATATGCGGATGTCGAACACTGCACTGTGTCCGATGTTCCCTTATCTCGACGAAGGTTGCTTTGCCCCCGCCGTCGCCGTCTACAGCGGCGCACCAGGTCGTGCAGTGGGTATGTTTAAACACTTCAATACGGTCGACGAGATCCTTGTGGTGTTTGGAGCTAGAGGATCGCGGCTTAAAGCCGGTAATGCGATAGCCGACGTACGCGAGCACTTTGTGAACATCGCACTCAGCGACTTTAACGACCCGGACAATTACTTCCTGGCGGCGGTAATCCAGCGTCAATTGGAAAATCGTGACGATCAGCGAGAAGTCGTTACGTTCGTTTGCGAACAGTGCAAGAAGCCCCTAAGGGAGTTTCCCTTTCGATCGCAACCTCCCGTAGGCGCCTCTGCGGGGCTCCGTGACAATCCGGAATATGCGCGCGGATTTGAATCGCCCATCGGCGCCTGGCGTGCTGCAGAGCAATTTAACAGCAATGAACAAGGTCGCCGTTGTACACATTGCGGGCACGTCAGTGCGCCATTTCCATTCCGAGAGTGGGGTTGGGAAAAATACGCTGAGCAGTGCCGGACGGTAGACAAGGCCTTGCAAGCGTACCCGGGACTGCAGGAAGAGCCGGCCAACTCGACCGCAAATATGTCGATGGGGAGTGCGGCAAATGCATAGGAGACGGATGATTGATACGTTCAAGGATGCGGAGGCGCTAGGGCCCTATGACGAATATCCGGTACTGGTCCCCCATGTAGATCCGCAGTTGCACCTGAGTCGTAATGACCGACCGCAACCATTCTATTTGATCTGTGGCAAAGACACGCTTCTAGTGCAGATGAGCGGCAGTGGAACGCTCTCGATGAAGGATTCCGATGTCGTCAACTTTCATCTCGTCCCTGGGGACTTTGTCTACGTGCCCGCGGGGACGCCACATCGGCTGATCCCGGATGGGGTATCGATCAATCATCGCTACAAAGCGGAGCACGCAGGCCTTGAGGGAGTCGCCTGGTACTGCCCCCAATGTGGAAAGGAGCTGCATCGCGAGGTGTGGGATACGGAAGATGAGCTTCCCCAGGAAGGGTACGCTAGAGCCACCGCCCGGTTCAATGATGAAGCCCCGCTTCGCACGTGCTCAAGCTGCGGTACTGAGCATCCGCTGCTCGACCTGCAAGACTTTCGATGGAGCAGCGTTGCAAAGGAACTTCGTGCGGCAGCAGAACAGAAATAACCCTGACCAGTTATGACATCGCCGCGTCTCACACGATCCTTGCGCTTGAATTTCATGGGTGATTGGGGCCAGGCCAATTTTCATCGAATTTGTTCATGGCTATGCCAAGAGATCTGCGACCGATCAGGGCCGAAGACTCGAATCGCCATATTGAATACTTTCAGCGGTGGCATCGACATGCCGACCGCGGTAATTGATGGCGAGATGGATTTGTGCTTGGCTACGCCTGCCGGGTTGATGTCAAGGGCGATCACCGGCAGCGGCATATTCCGAACACGCGCTCTGGAGGACCTAAGAGCGTTGGCGGTCTTGCCACAAACGGACCGGATGGTCTTCGCGCTCGATCCCAAATATCGAGTTCGGTCCTTTGCCGACCTGCGGCGAGTGCGCCCTTCAATCACGATCGCAACGGCGCCCGACGATGGCGTGAGCTTCATTGGCTATGTCGCCGCCCGGTACATGGAGGCGCACGGCATTGGCGCAGAAACCTTGAGGTCCTGGGGAGGGGGATACGTCTTCGATCCACGTCCTGAACAAGCATTGGCTCGAATGGAGCAAGGTGAGGTGGACGGGGTGCTTCAGGAGGCGATTATGACCCCTTGGTGGCAGTCGATGATGCGTAAGCGCACTGCCGTTGCGCTGCCGGCCGAAGCAAGCGCGCTCGAAACACTGCACGAGACCTGCGGATTGAGTGCGGTGAGTATACCCGCCGGCTTGCTTCCCGGCTGCGTCGACCCACTGCCCGCCTTGGATTTCTCGGACTTCGTGGTTCTCGTTCGCAGCGACATGGCCGTGGATGTAGCCCACCTAATTACCTGGTGTTTGATCGAGACCCGGGAAGCGATCGAAAGGCAATATCGCCACATCCCAGCGGATCGCAGTCCTCTCACGTACCCCCTTGATCCGATTCGAATGTCTCGCGTACCTATTCCACTACATCCGGGTGCGAGTGAGTACTTCAAGCAGGCCGGCATATCTGAGTAATTCCGTGCGAGTAGACAGACCGGCGGCGCGGCCGGCGCGAATGTACCAACGACGAAGGCGGCTCATATGATCCTAGAAAGTCAGTTGAAGATATCCTCTGCGGACGGGAAAACTTTCAATAGTTATGTGGCTGCTCCCGATTCAAAGCCACCTTTTCCCGCAATAATTCTGATACAGGAAATATTTGGAATTAACGAGAATATGCGATGGACTGCGAAGCAATTCGCAGAAGCGGGCTTTTTGGTCGTGGCGCCGGATCTTTTCTGGCGCGCAGCGCCTGGGATTGAGTTGGATCCCGCGGATGCTCGGCAACGCGGGCGCGCGATGGAAATTAATGGTTCCTTCGATTCGCAAATCGGAATATGCGACCTCCGACAAGCAGTCGATCATGTTCGTCGGGGTTCGTCATGCAATGGTCGCGTGGGCGCGGTTGGGTACTGTCTCGGAGGCCGGCTGGCTTTCGTCTTGGCAACGCAAGGTGATATCGATGCAAGTGTGTGCTTCTACCCGGTTGCCGTTCAATCGGAGCTCAAAACGTTGCGCGTTTCCAAGGTCCCCTTGTTAGTGCACCTTGGAAGCGACGATGCACTCTGTCAATCTGAAGCACAATTGGAGATCAAGGCATTCGTTGAAGCGGAAAAAGCGAATCGTGTGATCGTTTACAACGGTGTGGGACACGGATTTGCACGCTTGGGACGCTCCGGAGGGGCAGCGACTGCAGCGGAAAACGCGGAGAGCACCACCAGAGAATTTCTAAGACGGCACCTTGCGCAATAAAGTGTCGCATGTAAAGGGCGAGTGCGTACTCGATGACCGCGAAGCCAGTGAACACAGTTCCTAAGAATAGCATTCAGGTCATCGCTCGCGCTGCCAAAGTATTGCGTTCGCTGGAAGGGGAGGAGGATGGATTGTCGCTCTCTCAGATCGCTCGACTCGTGGGACTTGCCCGATCAACCGTTCGGCGCATTGTTGTCGCGTTGCGGGAGGAACAGTTCGTCATGGCTGCCTCCCCGACTTCGCGGGTTCGCCTTGGACCCGCCCTCACTAGACTCGCGCGCTCGGCCAGCGCCCTCTATCCCGCTCGCTCCAGAACCCGATGTGGGGCCGGAGCCGGGACCGGAGCTAGGGGGGGCCCAAGGCCTTTGGGCCCCACAATTTGGAGAGGTTGGTATCTGCCGGATGTAAGTATAGTTGCTTCGCAGTTCGCAGTGTTCATCGGCCGCCTCGGCGTCCGGTGCCCTTGCAACCACGGATATCTGCCTCATCGGAGATGAGGACTTTCTCGAAATCGAGACACAACCCCTGAACAGACCCTCATGATCCCAAGGCAACGTATTGCCCTAGCCCTGCCCGAGGGCTGGCTGTTGAAAGACAATATTGCCCGTGCGCAATGGGCCGAAGAGGCGGGCTATGACGATCTGTGGCTTGCAGACGGCACCGGCCTGGACGGGCTTACACTCGCGACGGTTCTCGGGTGCCATACCAAACGGGTTCGCATCGGTATGTCCGTGACCCCGGCCTTTACTCGCTCGCCCGCTGTTCTTGCGGCGACCATAGGTGTCCTCGAACAGGTCCTTCCGGATCGCTTCGCCATGGGGCTCGGCTCCTCGAGCGAGGTGATTGTGTCGGGCTGGAACGGGCTTCCCTTCGAAAAGCCACTGACCCGCGTGCGCGATATGCTAGTCGTGACGCGCTCCATGCTCAGGGGCGAGAAGTCGAACTTCGATCTGGAAACTCTTCAGAGTCACGGCTACACGCAGCCAGCGCTCAAGCGGCCCGTACCCTTCTATGTCGCAGCCTTGCGGTCGCGGATGATTGAGATGGGCGCCGAGATGGCCGACGGCGTCATTCTCAACCTCTGGCCCCGCGAGGCGCTCGGAAAGTTGATGAACCATGTCCGCATCGGCGCGGAGCGCGCCGGCAAGGATCCGCGCAGCGTCGAGATCGTAACCCGGCTCATGGTTTTTGTGACCGACGACAAGGCCCGTGCCCGAGAGCTCTTCCGCCTCCAGTTCGCGCCCTATTTCGCGACCGGCGTCTACAACGCCTTCCTCGCCTGGATCGGCCAGGAGGAGGCCGCTGCCAAGGCCAGGGCAGGCTGGACCGAAAAGAATCGCGATAAGACGAAGACTGCGCTCACCGATGAGTTGATCGATGAGATCGCCGCTTTCGGAAATGAAGAGGAATGCCGCGAGCGGGTCGCTTGGTGCGCGAAGGCGGGCGTCCACACTCAGATTCTCACGCCGGTTCCTGGGATGACACCGGGTGAAGTCCTGCGCACCTACGAGGCCTTTCGTGGCTTTAACCCGGCACGCTAACTACTGGGAATGTTGAATTCGGGTCGTGGAAGCACTCTGTCCGTGCCAAAGCATAGGCAGCATGATGGTGAAGTCGTAACAGAAGCAGTATGACCGTGACAAATCCAAAGACCGATCCGGAGATATTGGCGTTCTTCACTCCGGATGCGGTGCAGATCTGTGAATCGGAGGCGCGGGTCAGCGAGTGGCCCATCCGGATGTGGTGCCGCGCCACGGGCGATAACAATCCGGTGTATCAGGACCGCAATGCGGCCCGGCGCCACGGCCATAAGGACGTCTTCGCGCCTCCGGGGATTCGACTGTCATGGGCAAGTATGAGCAGGAGTTCATTACCCCCATTCGTCTGGGCGACCGGCTGACGCGAGAGGTCCGGTTCGAATCCATGAGCGACGAGAAGGCGACGGGGGTCGGGATCGGGCATTTTATCCCGCTGGTCGAAAAGATCGTCAACCAGAACGGCGACGTGATCGGCAATCAACGGATGGAAGTGCTGTTCTTCCGGCCCGGCACGGGGAAGCCGATAGATCCGGCGGCGAAGCCCGCGAAGGCGGCACCGGCCGAAGCGCCGCCTGCCGGGACGGTGGAGCTGCCGCCGCTCTCCATCCCCCTCACCACCACGCTCATCATCGCGGGCGCGGTCGCGTCGAACGATTATGAGCCGTTTCACCATGACCGCGACGCGGCGCGTGCCCAGGGCATGAAGGACATCTTCATGAATGTCCTGACGTCCTGCGCATTCGCGGCGCGCTACGTCACCGATTGGGCGGGTCCCGCGGCGGTCATCAAAGGCCATTCCACCCGCTTGATGGCGTCCAACTTTCCCGGAGACGTGATGAGCTTTACGGGCACGGCGGAGCGGCCGTTCCAAAAAGGAAGAGAGACGACGATCAACCTGCGCTGCACCAACTCACTGGGAACGCATATGCAGTCGGTCTTCACGATCGTTTGACCACTGCCGCGGGGAAGCGGCGGCCCTCATTGCGGGGATACTGATGGCGCGGGGGCGTGCGTCGGCGCGGGTCCCGTCTCGATGAGGCCGTGGCCCCGAAGGT
>WNFO01004008.1_pt1 | contig 18254 bp, 16 predicted proteins | sample 5400251 | NCBI WGS metagenome assembly WNFO01 (sample SAMN13153354, study PRJNA577476) | soil metagenome | isolation source: 100 cm saprolite under Madrone tree | place: USA:California | collected 2016-06-14
GAGCCGATATTATCATGCAGGTCCACTACCATCCGACGGGGAAAGAGGAGACGGACCTCCCCCGAATTGGCCTTTACTTCTGCAAGCAACCCGTGAACAAACGGCTCCGCGTTATGACAGTAGGTGTCCCTGAAGGTTTTCTCCGGATTCCAGGCGACGAGAACAACTGCGTGTTTTGGGCCGAGCAAAAAATGCCGGGTAACATTACCGTACATCAAATTTTCCCGCACATGCATCTCGTTGGCCGGGAAATGGTCGCAGCTGCGACTTTGCCCGATCACACTTCCGCACCGATAGTGCGAATTCGTGATTGGGATTTTCGCTGGCAGAATGTTTATACATTGAAGACTCCGCTGCATCTCTCGGCGGGCAGCCGGATCAGATTTGAGGCGCGGTTTGATAACTCATCGGGCAATCCGCGCAATCCGAACAGCCCTCCGAAGCTAGTAAAATTTGGCCTCACCGCGAAGGACGAAATGTGTATCCTCTGGGTTCTTTACACGGTTGATTCTGAGATGCTCACCCTCAACGAACCCGCGTCGTCCAATTATCCAGATAGTTGGACCGACGGAGTGTGGGGACACCCTTCTTGGGGCCGAAAACAAGGCGGCGAGCCAAATGCGGGCAACCAAGTCCCGATGTCTCGGCTCCATGGGCTTAGGTAAAGACCCTCAATCAGCATCTCGCTTACGGAATTTGTCGCGGTCATTCTGCTGTTCGGGTTAACAGTTTTGATGGCGTCGCCAGAGAGGAAGGGAGGGAGCAATAACGGCGACGGAATAAATCGACTGGACCGTCCACCATGTGATTGCGGCCGTTTCACGGAGTGAAACGATAGACGCGGTAACCTCCCGAATTGAATACGGAGCTTTCCCTGAACGAAGTCGGCCAAGCAACTTCCGATTCAGGCCGAAGGATATACCAACCAATATTGTGTTGCCCGATGAATTCGGCCAAACTCGCTTCATCTCCCATTTTCTTGAAACCGGCAAGTCCACCCAGCCGCTCGCGTAACTCGACGGGGTTGTGGGCTATATAGTTTCCGGTTACCAGGTTTTTCCATATTTTGCCATCTACCGCAAAGTCCTGACGTTCGGCTAATGCCGTGATCACATATCGCGGATCGTTTTCCGAATCCTGAATAAGATCCTCAGGACGGCTATGTTTGCGAATGTAGATACAGGCTTTGATCAGAGCGGACGGTACTGAGTTAAACGCACGATAACTTTTGTAAGCTTCAAAAGTGGGGAAAGTTTGAATGTTGTGTGCATAAGCGGCAGGGATGGAAGAGCACAAAACTAAACATATCGCCGCGACAATGCGGGCACACTTGGTCCTCGGCGGACCATTCCCAACAAGAAACGCGTAAACGCCGGCGCCCGTCCAAGCGGCAAGAACAAAATATGCCCAGACGAACGGACGGTGCAAAAGTTCCTCCGGATGAGCAATTCCCTTGGCATCCAGCGCCAATCCAACAGACATGACAATATAGTTAACAATCACAAGGGGAGGGAAGAAAAACGCTGCTGCTCCAATTCTCCCTTTCAACAAGAAAGCAACGAAAAAGTAGACGATTGTCCAAACACCAAAGGTGGAGAGTAGAATCATAGTAGCCGCGGAGAGCCCGAAGATTGCGTTTGAGTGTTGGGCTAGAATTAGCGGTCCGTAAAACAAAGATTTAACAACTCCCGGCTCAGCGAGAAGCCATAGACCCTTCGCGTAAGGTCTGAGGGAACTCCCATCCAAACGCAACGTGGGAATGCCCTCCACATGTTGGGAAATCCCCACAACGAAACAGAATAAACTCGCTAACAAAATAGCGCTAAGAATTCGCCATTGTTTCCTCAGTCCGGGAAAGAACACGCACGGATAAACCATGAGCAGGAAGGCGTTAGCTACAAAGAACTGCGCTTTGTAACTCAGGCTGATTAAGAGGACGGCATAACCGCCCAAAATCGATGCGAATCTTTTTGCTTTACAACCTTCGAGGATGAAGATCCACGCGATGGTGACACACGCGACGCCGTAAAGTCCGCCGGGAGCTACTTGCTGACAAAAGTTGTAACTGAAAACCTTGCTTCCAAATCCTTGCTGATAAGCATCAGGGAGTAGCATCACAGCGACCATCCCTGCAACCCCTGGCCACATACCCCAGATCGAGGTTGATAACGAAAATGCGGCAACTCCGGTAAGGAGGATCCCGAACGGCACGAGGAAGCTCACAAACGTCGCGTAAGCACTGGAGTTCGTGCAAGACATAAGGGCGGCCGGTGTCACATAGTGTGCGTAGTGGTACAGCTGGGTGGGGCGTCCGGACATCCGGATATCGGAAATGGTTTTCAAGCCATGGGATTGCGCGAAACTGCTTAGTTGCCTGGAATGGAAGAAACTATCAGGAAAAGTTTGATAGACCGTGGCTGGCCCCTCCGTCACGACGGGACGCAATGAATCGGTACACCATAATGTGGCGGCGATTCCACTTAGGAGAAGACAGAGAAAATCCGGAAGGTAATCAATAGGCTTGCGAATACCATTGGTGGCTCTGGGAGAGACAAACAGAAGTAGTAGTCCAGCTCCAGAGAGAATGAAAACGTTGGTGACAAGCCCAAAGGGTGTGAAAAGCGCGAGTAGAAACAGAAGTGTGTTTAATAGCAGATATCCACAAAGAAACTGGATTGACAAGCCGTGGGTGGCCTTGAAGGAGAACGACGTAAGCTTAATGAAGAGGCGACCGTAGATCAAAGAAAGGCCGCAGAGGACTAGGAACACGGCAAACGCTCGTAGAGAGAATCGATGGATAACTCGAGAGTGCCACACCGATAAGAACAGCGCTGCCGATAATAGATACGAAAAGAACCATTTGCTGCCTGGCAGGCGTTCTCTAAGCAAAGTTAAAGGACGAGCATTCCCCTGGTGAAGCCACGAATTTACAAATAAGCTATCGCCGTTCTTGGGAAGGTCGGTCCGATTCATACCTCTCCACGCGTTTTAATCCGACTGAATGTTCATAGCAGCTTCGAATCCACCAATAGCGTTCGATCACATAGGTGTCTCTGTATCGAGAGCGGATTGCGGCGTCGCGCGCGTAGCTTCCATAGCTACGCTATACTTTAATCTCGCGGACAGCGTCGATCACCCGGGACTGTTCCGCCTCGCTCATCTTATTATAAAAGGGGAGTCGAACGAGGCGATCGCTCAATTCTTCAGTGACCGGGCAGTCACCGCGTGTGCCACCGTAACGCCGGCCCATGTCGGAAGTGTGCAACGGCACGTAGTGGAAAACGCTGAGAATCTGACGCTCTTTCAGATGCGAGATGAACCGACGCCGTTGTTCGAGCGAAGGCAGCAGCAAGTAAAACATGTGGTAGGTCTGATCGCAGTGCGGCGGGACGATAGGCGGGCGAACGCTGTTGAGCCCCGCCCACTCACTCAGTTCGCGATAATAGCATTCCCAAATTCGCTGTCGGGACTCCTGGATTTGTTCGCGTGCCTCGAGCTGAGCAAGAAGGAATGCGGCAAGCATGTCGGAAGGAAGATAGCTCGATCCCACATCAACCCAGGAGTATTTGTCCACCTCGCCCCGCAAAAAGCGGGTGCGATCGGTGCCTTTCTGCCGTATGATCTCGGCGCGCTCGATATAGCGACGGTCGTTGATGAGCAGCGCGCCGCCTTCGCCACAGGTAAAGTTCTTCGTCTCGTGGAAGCTCTGCGTCGCTAGGCAGCCGAACGTTCCAAGAAATGTTCCGCGATATTTTCCAAACAAACCGTGCGCGTTGTCTTCAATGACCGGAATTCCGCGACGTTGCGCGATCCTGCAAATGGCATCCATTTCGCAGCCCACGCCTGCGTAATGCACCAAAACAATGGCTCGCGTTCGTCCTGTTGTTTTTTCTTCAAGTAAATGTTCATTCAAATTCAATGTGTCTTCGCGGATGTCGACGAAAACCGGTTTTGCGCCGCGCAGAACAAAGGCGTTGACTGTCGAAACGAAGGCGAAGGGCGGAAAAATAACCTCGTCGCCGGGTTTTAAATCCAGCAACAGCGCGCACATTTCCAGCGCATGGGTGCAGGATGTGGTGAGCAACGCTTTGCGCGCGCCGATTTCTTTTTCCAGAAAGGCCTGGCATTTTCTCGTGAACAATCCGTCGCCCGAAATGTGGCCTTGCGCGACGGCTTCCGCGATGTAGCTCTGTTCGCGGCCCACAAAACACGGACGATTAAAAGGAATCCTGTAAATCATCGCTTTCGAAATACGAAAAGCTTTTGGGTGCCGTAATCGCCCCACCACGGCAGTTGCGAAAAGAAACGGTTCCACTCCATTTCTGGGTCAGCGACATTTATATTTCCACCAAGCGCCCGGGCCAGCAGCGGTTTGATCACGCGCGTGCCGACAAAATAAGTGCTGGAAAAATTTGAAAGTTCGGCCAGTTCAAGTTGCGGCGCGAGCGATTCGATGACTTGTCCTTCGTCCAGATAATTGTTGAACGGAGGCATCGGAATTTCCGGCAATCCCCATTCGCCGCGAAATTTGTTCATTTGACGCCAGCCTTGTAGTGTCGCTTCGGACATCAGCAGCAAACCGCCCTGTTTTAGAACGCGCGTGCTTTGGCGCAATGCTTTGAGTTGATTGCTCCATTCGCCGAGATTGATGACGACACGAATGACAATGACTTTGTCATATTTTTCGTCCGGTTCATTCAACGAAGTGATGTTGCCGACGCCGAACGTCGCGGTTCCGCGCAGTTTTTCTGAAAGACTTTCCAATCGCGTGCGAGCTTGGGCGATCATTTCGGGAATGTAATCGAGACCGCGAATATCGATCCGTTTTTGCGAAGCGAATTGAATCGTTGAAAATCCATTGCCGCAACCGATGTCCAAAACGTTGTCTCCGTCACGCAGCCGCGCGAGAATTTCGCGGATTTCCATTTCGATGACCATTCGGTCCGACCACGAAGCGGACGGCGAAAGCCCGTGTTCGCGCGCTTGCTGCGTCCAAAAATCCCGAATCTGCTCAAGGCTAAATGGCTCTGTCATGGTTTGCGTTAGACGATTCGCTCAGGAGTTTCATTTTTCTGCAGGTGTCGCGTTTCGGATTGCGCGCCCACGACATACGGCGGCTTGTCCATCGAACGAAAGTGCATTCGCGCCAGATATTGACCGAGCACGCCGAGGGCGAACAATTGCACGCCGGAAAAAATGGCAATGATCGACGCGAGAAATGGAAAGCCAGCAACAGTGCTACCGTAGAGAGCAAAGCGTACTAAAACATAAATCAGAACAACAAAGCCCCCGAAGGAGAAGGCGAAACCGACGATACTGGCCAGCTGCAACGGCAGAACAGAGAAACCCGTCATCATGTTTAACGCATGGCGAATGAGTTTACCCAGCGTGTAGCTCGAGCGGCCTAGTTGTCGCTCATCATGTCGGACTCGTACCGCTCCAAACTTTGTTGTTCCCCACGTCAGGAGAACATCTAAGGAAACGAAAGGGCTCTGGTAGCTTTCAAACGCCTCTCTTGTCTGCGTGCGCAACGCGCGAAAGGCGCTGAAATCCCGGGGGACTTTGGAGCCGAGAGCCGACCGCAGCGTCCATCGGGTTATGAGTGCGCCTAGATTCCTCCACACGGCATGCTGCCTCTTCTCGGGTATCCCATAAACGACGTCGTAACCTTCAGCAAGCTTATGCACGAGTTTGGGTATTTCCTCGGGCGGATGTTGCAGATCGTCGTCGACTGTTAGGACAATCTCATGCTTCGCCGCTCGAATGCCGCATAACAGGGCATTGTGCTGGCCGTAATTGCGCATCAGATCGATACCGTACGTCCAACGATGCTCGGCAGTAAGTCGAGTAATAGTTTCCCAGCTACCGTCCTCGCTTCCGTCGTTGACAAGGATTAGTTCGTACTTTTCGCATAACGTTTGGAGAACGGGTTGCAGGCGTGAAACCAACTCTGGAAGCGAACCGCTTCCATTAAATACAGGGACAACTACCGAGATGTTCATGCGGTCTGCGCTTTCATCGGAGCAGGCAGTCAAAGGCACTTCACTTACTGTGGAAACCGAGCCGAGCCTAATAGATCTTGACCAGGAAGAAAACGAAAATCCAGCGTTGCTGCATTTACTGAGTAAGCGGTCTGGGATGCAAGACGCAACGAACTTCCAGTCTAAAACTGGAAGTAAACGAACGGGATCTGACCTGTAACGGGAAACAGTTCGAGCGCCAGAAATACGCAGACGTATGCCGGGACTTGGATGCGTGCCGGAGCCAGGGCTAGCCGGTCAATAAATTGATTACGTTCTTGAGCAACCGCCAAGAACAAAGAAATGAAAAAGAGGGCGATAGTGCCGGTGGTAAACAAGAATTCGCCAGTTACATGTTGGAGACCGAACATCCCGCGCAGAATAAACCCGCTGTCCTGTAGAGTTCGGGCACGGAAGAAGGCGATACTTACAACGTAAGATAAAAACATCAGCCCGACGCTAAACGGCGCGAAGTAGCGACTTCTCATAACGCGAGCTACCGCTGTCTCCGCCGTTGCCCGATCGAAAAAACGGTAGCCAATTAATAGAATCCCGTGATAAGCGCCCCAAACAACAAACGTCCAGTTAGCGCCATGCCATAACCCTACCAGCACCATGACAAATATAAGGTTGCGGTATAAAGCGAATCGTCCTCTTCTCGCCCGGCTAAGCGGCATGAACAAATAATCCCGCAACCACAAAGAGAGGGTAATATGCCATCTCTGCCACAAGTCAGGTGGGTTCCTGGCCAAAGCTGGGCGAGCAAAATTAAGAGGGAACTCAAAGCCAAGCAATTTAGCGCAACCGCGAGCGATATCAGTATAACCAGAGAAATCGAAAAAAACCTGATTCGCAAAGGCAATACCGCCCGACCATGCGGCTAGCCAGCCGGGGTGCGCGCTCGGATCACTAAAGTAGCTGTCAGAAACAACAGCGAATCGATCGGCAAACACTATCTTTTTCAGAAGGCCAGACAGGATAAGAACAATGCCGCTTTGGACAACGATCGCTGCCGGCCGGCGCCAGTATTGGATTTGAGAGATAAATTGCCGGGCACGGATGATCGGGCCTGCAATCAAGTGAGGGAAGAACGCGATAAAGAAGGCATAATCGATGAAGTTCCTGACGGCCTTCATCTTTCCCCAATAAACATCGATCGTATAAGAAAGGCTGGCAAAAGTGTAAAAGCTGATTCCAACAGGAAGAATAATTCGCAGAACGACCGATGACTGGGATAAATGGAGCAATGTAGCCAACGAGCCCGCGAAGAAGTTGTAATATTTGAAAAAGCCGAGAATTCCCAGGTTCACGACCAGGCTAACGACGAGCAAAAACTTTTTCCGACGATCGCTCGCCACCTCCAGCAGAATTCCCAGCCAATAGTCAACTACAGTGGAAGTAAGGATCAGCACGATAAATCGTGGATCCCACCACATGTAGAAGACATAGCTGGCACATAAGAGAAGAACTTTGCCGACGCGGAACGGCACACTGTAAAACAGCGCCAATACGATGAAGAAGAAAATCCAATATTGAAAACTGTTAAATAACATCAGGGATAGCCAGTTCGCAGCTACTCACGCTCGGAAGCAAAGCGCGTAGAATTAGTCAATTGTAAACGCTTGACTAATTCAGCCACCATTAGGTCGATCGGTCCAGCTAGATAGATCTTTTGTCTTTACCGAATAGCATTTCTTCCAGAGAGAATCTAACAACCACCGGCATTCGTTTTATCGTGTGTTTGTGCGGCAATATAGTCAACAATATCTTTAACTGTTTTGACACTGGAGAGCGCCTCATTCGGGATTTGAATCGCAAACTTCTCTTCTAGTTCAAAAGCGGTTTCCAATGCCCCAAAGGAGTCCAGTCGCAAATCTTCCGCCAATAACGCGTCGGCCTTTATATTGGCTACGTCCACTTTCGATTGTTTCGCCAGAACTTCTTTAACGGTTTGCTCAACCTGCGTGTAATGGTCCATTTGGGTCACTCCTTGAATTTTGAAAAGATCAGACAGGCATTGCAATTGCCGAATCCAAACGAATTAGATAAAACCGTGTTTAGCTTTGCCGGCCGGCCAACGCCCGGTACGTAATCGAGATCACATGCCGGATCTTTGTCTTTATAGTTTATCGTTGGTGGCACAAATTGGTCCTTGATGGCGAGCGCACATACTGCTGCTTCAATGGCTCCTGCCGCGCCAATTGTGTGACCAATCATGGACTTTGTCGACGAGACTGGAATGTCGTATGCGCGTTTGTCGAACACGGCCTTAATGGCTTTGGTCTCAGTGCGGTCGTTAGCGCCAGTGGAGGTGGCGTGGGCATTGATATAATCGATATCGTTAGCGCTGATTCCAGCGTCCGTAATAGCATCACCCATCGCCCGACTGGCATCGGTTCCTTCAGGGTCAGGTATGACGATATGATATCCACCAGAATTGCTGGCGTAACCAATTACTTCCGCGTAGATCGGCGCATTTCTTTCTACGGCATGGCCCAATTCCTCGAGGATCAACACTGCTGCGCCTTCTCCCAAAACAAAGCCGTCGCGGTTTAGATCGAACGGCCGCGACGCCTCTTGGGGAGCATCATTTCTTCTCGATACAACTCTTAAACGGCAATACGCTCCAAAAGTAAAAAGTGTCAGCGGCGCTTCCACACCCCCGGAAATGCACACATCCATGTCACTGCTCTGGATCTTTCGAAAGGCTTCTCCGACGGCATGGGCGCCGGAGGCACAGGCGGTTGAGATCACCATATTTGGCCCAAGCACGCCATATTGAATGGCAATATGGCTGGAAACGGCATTCGGTGTAATACGCGGCACGCACGCAGGGCTCAAGCGAAGCGTGTCTCTTTCATACGCGGCCATCATCTGTTGTTCATGGAATAAGAGCCCACCCAAACCCGAGCCAATGACGGAGCCGACTCTGTATTTATCTTCCTTACTTAAATCCAATTTGCCGTCAGCCAAGGCCATCTGCGTGCAAGCCAAACCGAAATGCACGAAGCGGTCTACCCGGTCGACCAGATCCGGGGACATAAATTGCGACGGCTCGAAATCCCTGACTTCGCTGGCGACCTTAGAATCAAGGTCACGGTGGTCAAAGCGGGTGAGCGAACCAGTCCCGGAGACGCCCTGTTTATTCGCCTCCCAAAATGTCTGTGTCCCCACCCCATTGGAAGCAATAATCCCCAATCCGGTGATGACCACGCGCCGTTTCTTCATTTGCTACGTTTAGATTTTATTTGGAACAAAACAAATCCCTTCCTGCAAAGCGGTTTGCGTCCGGCGTTTTGGCGGTCATTTTATCGCGCCCGCTCTGCATCGGCAACCATAAGCAAAAGTTTTTCCCGGGACACGGAATGCACACTATAGAAGAGCCGTGCTGAACAATATCAGCGATGGCTCGTTAGCAGATATTCGGGGTCGGATGTAAACTGCGGAGAGTTCGCTGATTGCAAACGCCTGAGTAATTCCGCCACCATTGCTTCCGTAAACTTTTGCCGGCCTTTCATATTAAGGTGGTAGCCGTCAAAATAATATTCGGGCGCCTCGAGGAAATCGAACGTATGTTCTGGAAGCGAAAAAATGCTCTTGTTGGTCGGGATACCGCCGAAAAATGTATGATAGGCCATAGAAAGGCCCGAAAACCCGCCAAACGGACCACGGGGCGTAGGCATAAGTATGATTTCCGTCGGACTGCCTGAATATCGTTCCAGGATTCGTTGGATCCACTGACGCTGAAGTTCCAGAAGATGTTGCGTCTCCAATGCCGAGGGCGGCACCAGGCTATACCGGATGGCGTCTCTCTCAGCCTCAGTTAATCGTGGCGGAAACGTTACCTGCCCTGTCTTTGGGTCGTAGACGGTACCAACTATGTCGGCATCTCGACCCTTATAGACAGCCTTGGCAAGAAGCCTCTTTGGACCTAGCTGCACACTTTTTGCACGGATAATTGGATGCTCAAGAAGATCCACAACGTCGGTTTGAAATGCTGATCCTCGGAGTATGCATGCAGTGAAAGCTCGGAACCGATCCGACCATCCCGGAAAAGCAGTCGAAAAGTTAAAGCAGTCACTATAGCGCAACAGTGGCGCAGCCATGGCAACTTTCAAAAGTTGACCGCGGCTTTGCTGGTAGCCATAACCATAAGGAATGACAATGGCAAAGTAACGGTGCGTAGTAGGATCAACGTCTCGAAGCATATAGTGCCATATATCGATGGAAGAGGCTGGCTCCGCCACGCTCAGAAACTTGAGCCCGGCGGTGGAACCTACCTTATCAGCGGCGACGGCCGAGAACCCCTCTGCCATCCGAGAATCCCCAAGAACAAGCACTTCCTTTAAGCCAGATGAGACACGTTCCTTTTCCGCTCTCGTGAGGATCGCCATTCTTCCGGCGAACGAATCTGGAGCTAAAACCGATGTGTACAACCCTGTATGGAAGATCGCACCATCCAGACAGGCGAACACCGCCACGCCCAGGAGTAGATTCCGTGCAACGTGGAGCTGACGAGGCGAAGTAGTAGGCTCGGCAGGAAATCCCCTTGGGATTGCTCCCGGGGCGCTGAAGTAAACCGCGAAGTACAAGACCATCGCGACGACCGCTACCAGCAACCATCGCGCGTTGCTCTGCCATAGTGCGGCAAGTAGAGAGACTTTTGGCGAAGCTTTAGGCGAGATTTCGGGCGCTGCGATTCCAGAGACCGTCACTGCTGAGAGCAAAGTCCGCTGTTCCGCGTCCCTGTAGAGTTCGAAGAGGTAGTTAGCGCGTTGGATCCATGGGGCAGTCATGCTTCCGGTGGAACCCATGGCAAAAAGAGTACGTTTCCCGCCATTTGTGGATACGTAAACAAAACCGATTGATCCATCTCCTGTATCCCACCGAACTTCGCTGCGACCGGGCTCAACGCCGACTGTCACGCGATCCGGTGTCGCGGTAATGCTAGGGGCGTGTTTAACGTGATCGGTAGCGTTAGCCGTTCCGCTCGGTTGGTCAATCTCCCCTCTTATCGATGGAGATGCGAAACAAGCGCCAACGCAGATCACAAGGAGGAGCAATCCATACAGGATCTTCGATCTCGGGGAACTCTCGATCGACTCTTCTCCGCAGGAGAACGGTCGATTAGTGGAAAAATTATCTATCATCCTTATCGTGAGATACAACCTTAGAATCCGCGAGCGGGACACTTGCCATTAACTTGACGTTTCTCGATGCGTCTCGATACAGAGTCTAAATCGTCCAATTACGGTCTTCAGCAACATCCGAATCAAACGGATCGGGTCCTTCGCTTACGCAACAAACAGGCATAAGCTGATATTTCACCACGCCTCGATAAAAAGGCAAGGAAGTGGCAAATGATGCCGCGATCGATCTGTCGGTCGCACCATTTATCACGAAGCGACGCCAGTGCAATCGTAACCGGGACATCACTCCCGTCCTCCGGGTATTGAATGGCTTATCGTGAGAAATCCGAGGATTGGGTGCATGATGATTTCGTACTGATTGAGACAAGCACTTTCGTTGTGCTCGAGTGCCGCTAAGTTCCTTACGGATCACAAAATTGATGGCGAACCTTAACCTCACGCAACCTATCACTTTTGAACCGCTCTTCAGGGAGCGACCCTGGGGCGGGCGACGACTCAAGACGCAGTTTGGCAAGCGATTGCCCCCAAAGGTGCGCATTGGCGAATCATGGGAGATTGTCGATCGACCCGAGGCTCAAAGCATCGTGCGCGACGGTCCGCTATACGCGAAAACTTTGCACGACCTCTGGACGCAGCACCAACAAGAAATTTTCGGCGATGTTGCGAAATTCTCCCGATTTCCGCTTTTGATTAAACTTCTCGACGCGCAGGAAAAGCTTTCGCTTCAAGTTCATCCGCCGGAAAATATCGCGAGGAAAGTCGGCGGCGAACCGAAAACTGAATTCTGGTATGTGGCTGTAACTGATTCGAACGCTGACCTGTTTATTGGCCTGCGAAAAGCGATTACGCGCAATCAATTTGAAGAGGCAGTGCGCGCAGGGACTATAGCAGATCACGTTCACAAGATTCCAGTAACTGCCGGTAATGCGATGTTTTTGCCTGCGGGACGATTGCATGCTGTGGGAGCCGGTAATCTGCTGGTCGAAATTCAGCAAAACAGCGACACGACTTATCGTGTCTTCGATTGGAACCGTGTCGATGAAAACGGGAAAGCGCGACAGTTACACGTCGATCAAGCGCTGCAATGCATCAACTTTGATGATATCGAACCAAAGTTGATCGAACAAAACGGTGAACTGCTCGTTCGGCACGAGTTGTTTGAAATTCAAAAATGGGACTTGAATTCGCCGCGCGAAATCGCGCCGTTTGGTCAATTCGCCATCATCGGTTGCCTGACGGGCTTGCTTCGCTGCTCTGAGGTCGATCTTGCACCGGGAACATTTTGTTTAGTTCCAGCCTCCTCACGTGATCGGCAAGTAAACCCGCGAAGCGCCGGAACGAGTTTCCTCCGTGTGACGATTCCCTAGGTAGCGCGGTTCATCCGAATCGCCGCGAGCATTGAGGCGGGATCGGACCCACCTACACACGCAGCCAGATTCTATGGCGCACCTGATCGTTCAGGATGGGAGTCGCGCGCGAACGCGGCTGCAGCGCGTAGCCGCCGACCATATCGAAACCCGCCAGCGCAAAACTTTCCGGCGAGTAAGTCACGTTCGGTCGGGAAATATTTCCGAGCACGTCCGGCTCGCCACCACATGCGGCGCATGGGCATGCGCGACGGAGGATTTCTAAATCGAAATAAGATTCCGTCCCGTCGTTCCAACGTATCGCGAATTCATTTCCGATTTGTTGGATGTTGGTCGGTTCTAGACGCACGAGTTGTCGATCCTAGCACGATGTCGACCTTGAGAGCAATTGGAAGATGGTGGACTTTGAAGGCCACTCACTGGCCGCGCAGACTTGTTTCATCACTCCGTTTAACGCGCCTGCGTTCGCCAAAAATTGCTGTTCCCACCCGCACCAGCGTCGCGCCCTCCTCCACGGCAATCGGAAAATCATTGGTCATCCCCATTGAAAGCTGGCCAAGATCGACATGAAACCCAGTTTGCAGGCGATCGCGTAATTCGTGGAGCTCGACAAAATATTTTCGGGAGGCCTCTACCTCTTCGGCAAGGGGCGGGATCGTCATTAGGCCCAGGATCGACAACCGCGGCAGTGCCAGAAGCGATTCCATTTCCGCGCGCAGCTTTTCGGGCGCGAACCCAAACTTACTCCCCTCGCCTGCCACGTTGACTTCGAGAAGAACTCGCGGATGCATCCCCTCCTCATCCGCGATCCGGTTCATCTCCTGCGCGAGCGCTAGCGAATCAACGCTGTGAAAAAGCTCGAAAAGTGGAAGGGCATGCCGGATTTTGTTCTTTTGTAAATGACCAACGAAATGCCAACGCAAGTTCGACGGCAACTCAGGAATCTTTATGCGTGCCTCCTGCACCCGGCTTTCACCGAACAATTTTTGCCCGGCTTCAATCGCTTCGCGCACTTTCTCAGCGGGATGAGTCTTCGTAATTGCAACCAGCTCGATGTCATCAGTCGCTCGACCGACTTTCGCCGCCGCCTGCGAGATCTGGTTGCGCACACGCTCGAGATTTTCAGCAACCGAACTCATGAGTTGTAGAGGCGCTTGTGCCAAGCATCTATTTACAAACTTCGGTGCTTGACACAAGCACCGCTACAACGCACAGCGCTTCGCCTGCCAATTTCAATTATTTCGGCAAGAGATGCCCTTGCCCTGGAGCGCTCCGGCCAAAGGGCCACGCCGGATAATACGGCTTACATCATTATTTGCTGGTTAATCGCAGCGTAATCGGACAGAACATGTTGCTCATGAAACGTTGCTTATTTCTTCTCGGATTTATCGTTGCAGCTGTCTGTTCCAGCTTGTCCGCTCAGACCGTTCTCAGCATCCTCCAGGAGAACACCGGTAAAACTGTCGAGCTGCATCTGCAAGCCGGTGACAAGGTCGGGGGTAAAGTCGAACAAGTTAACGAGAATGTCGTCCATCTTTCTCATTTGACTGGCGCAGAATTTTTCGACGCATTCGTCAACGTGAACGACATTTCAGCAGTCGTAATTCGAACGGGCGGCAAATAGCAGGTTCAATCTTCTTAAAAATAGGCCGCCCCGCGGCTTCGGCAGTCTCGTTTTGCGCCGTCGTCTTTATCCTCATCGGCAAATAGCGCTCCTGGCCGGTTTCTGACAAAGGTCTCGCCGACTAAGCGAGCAATTCCATCATTTGCCGCGCGAGTTTTGGACCGATCCCGGCTTCTTCATGCTTGAAATAAATGAAAACATCATGCCAGCCGCGTTGTGCGCGAACGAACTCAACCCAACGTTCGATGTCGATCTTAGAATAATCTTCGCGGCGCAACCGAAGATATCCATAGTTTGCAGTCGCGGTCTTCGGCGTCTCCAGTTTCTCCGTGTCGGCGATGCAGAGCGCTGCTTTGGTCGCCCTCAGCAAATCGAAAACCTCCTCGTCGAACCACGACTCGTGACGAAACTCGAAGGCAGCGCGCATTCCGCCGGGCAGCCCATTCACGAAATCGCCGAGTACAAAGGTATCCTTTTTGAAATTGGGCGGAAGCTGAAATAGCACTGGCCCTAATTTTTCGCCGAGCCCGGAAACAACATCGTAAAAGTATCTCAACGTGTCCGCGCACTCTCGGAGCCTTGCAAAATGCGTGATCTTCTGCGGCGCTTTCAGACTGAAGCGAAACTTCTCCGGCGTCAGTTGCTTCCAATTATCGATCGTCTTTGCGGCCGGAATGCGATGAAACGTGTAATTAATTTCCGTCGTCGAAAATCGTTCTGCATAAAACGGCAGCATTTTGTTCGCCGGTAGATCCTCCGGATAAAAGTTCCCTTTCCATTCGGCGTATTGAAAACCGGAAGTGCCAATCCACGACTTCACGCAATAGCTCCCTCCACGATAAATAACTTAGCTTTTCTTTCGCCAAAAAGTTGCTCGACCTGTTTGCGAAATGGTCTTGATGCCCTCTACGACGCTGTTACTGCTTGGCGCAATTTCCTTCTGCGAAACTCCATCGCCAAGAGCGCCGCGATCGTAAGAATATCGCTAGTGACGTGAGTTGCACGCACGCTTCCATAAGTGGCCGGAGTAAGAGTCGGCTCAAGCAGATCACGCACTTGTTTCGAGTTGGCTGGGGCGCCGCCGCTCGAATCGAACTGTTTAATCGCTTGGAGCGTGGCAAATCGCTGCGCCGTAACGTCGTGCATGGCATCAAGGTTTTTATATGCGAATAAGGCAAAGAGAATCGCCACTAGTGCGGTTGTGACCGCCGCCGGATGTTTGCGCATTGATGAGAAGGCGAGCAAACCGCCGATGATGATGACATAAAGATTCCAGTATGCTTGCATGGCGTTGGCGCGCTCGAAATAAAGCTGAATAAGTTCGTTGTAGTTCATAGGCTTGGGAATAAGGGCGATTATTGCGATTCGGTTTTCTTCAAGCGAGAAGAAACATCACCTGTCGACAAGCGAGCGCCCAGACGATGTTCAAAGTGAGACAAAGCGGAGACAATTTCAGGTCGAATGACGATGGATGGCCGTGCTCGCCGAATCGTCGTGATTGCTTCCTCGGCGTCGCTCACCTTTCCATGTATCATTAAATATGCGGCTACCGCGGCGGCGCTGCGCGAGTAACCGATCTTGCAGTGAACGTAAACGATCCCAGTTTCACTGTGCTCGGCAATGAACTTGCCCATTTCCCACAATTGCTCCAACGAAGGAGCCGTGAGATCGAGAATTGGTATGTTGCGATAACTGATTGCACGGAATGCTTTCGCTTCCGAGAATTCGGCACTGAGATCGAGTACAGCGGTCACTCCGCTACGCACTGCTCCCTCAGCTTCGCGATTGCTTAGTTTTCGGCCAATCCAAACACTGGGAATGATTTCATCCCAAAGTCGACATTGGCGACGATAGTGGAGTAGGGACAAATACTGACCCAGCAAACAAGGACCCAAGACGAACCGCGCGCTCCGAGCCAGAGAGCCATTTGTCTTGCGAAAAATTCCCGGCCCATAGCCGAAGTAAGCACCGGCAACGATAGCAAGAGAAAGACCGGGCCAAAACAGCAACACGCTGAACGGCCAAAAGATCGGAGCAAGTGCAATGAACAATACCGCGGCTGCGGAATAGTAAAGTCCGACCCGCTGGTTCTTGGTTACCGGCAGCGTCGAGGGCGAGTCACGAAAAAAGTAAAAGCAGTAACCAGCCAGCACCAATCCGGCACCGATGTCGATGATGTGATGTTGATAAGTTAGTACCGGGGAAAGAGCGATCAGTGCAAACCAAACCATTGCGCCGGCCAGGAAAATTCCGCGAAGATGGCGGGCGTAAATATCGACAAGAAACAGCCAGAGCGCAGCGTGTAATGACGGGAAAAGATTGTAGGGCGCATCCATTCCCCGAAACCAATCGAAGATTGCACCGATCCAGCCGCTTGCGTGTGGTCGTGGAAAAGCGAAGCGCAGAGGGAAAAGCAGAAAACAAATTCCAGCGATAAGAATCGCGGCTGTAATCCGCCGACAAAATGTAAGTAACTCCCGATCTGTCCGGCAGAGAAACGGCGCTGCGACAAAGAAGAGATCGATCGACATGTAGGGAAGGACCATGAAGGGAACGAACGGAATGGAGCGCTCCCATTGAAAATAGAAAACGCCGACGCCGCTGCGTCGCGCCGTGATCCAATTGCAGGCACCGTAAACGATCAGGAACAAGATCGACAATCCCGCGGAAACCCTGAACGCTCTGAGTCGCCGAACTAGCACGCGCGATTGTTAAGGAAAAGAACGCGCCGGGCGATCGAGACGGTGAACATTCCCCATTGGTCTACTTCCATGTCGATCTTTTCGAATCCTGAGGCGCAGACCAGTTGGTCCATTTCTGCTGTGGTGCGGCGACGCATGATCCACGGCCGGCCTTCACGATTGCACAAAACGCGCGCGATAAATTCCATCTGCGGGTGCCAGGGTTGATTCGTGTAAATCAGATAACCGTTTGGCTCAATCGCCGCGGCAAGTCCGCCAAGAGAGTTCAAGACTGCATCATTCGAGGAAAACAGCTCGTAGAGTCCTGAGACAATTCCGATGGTCGCGCGTGGCTGGATTGAGGCGAGCGAACCGTGATCGAAGGCATCACCTCGCTCCACCTTTACATTGTCCAGCCCAAATTCTTGCGCCAAAGTACGTGCGGCATCGATATTTTCCTGTTTGTAATCGCGCAGTATCGCGCTCACCGGAATTTCCGGACACATCCGCAGAGTCTCGAGTACGTAACGTCCTGGGCCGGCCGCAATATCGAGAATGCGCACAGGACACCCATTCCTGTGTGTATTCTCGATCGCGTTTTTGAGCGACTTTTCGAGATGAACTCTGCGTTGCCGAATGCCACGCCAACCAATGCTGTTGAGGTACGACTTGTCGATCAAACGTCCGACCGGCGTTGTGCCACGCGGCTGATTTTTGTAAACATAGTCGAGCGATAACCCGGAATCGAAACCGTTTCGCCAGCCAAGATCGACACCGTTACTTAACCGTCCCGCCGCTTTCAAACCCGCGCGCGCGACTGTAAACCTCACCCCGCCGCGCCGATTCAGTTGCAGATATTCATCCCGCGTGTGTCCAATTTGGTCTGCATGCAAAAACGAAGGCACAACGGGCAGCTGAGAAAAACGTTCGACAACGAAGTCGCGCACACGGCACACAATTACATGTCGATCTTTCTCCTGGAAGATCGCGTGATAAGCGTCTGGGAAAACGTCCAGCTGCTTCACGGATGAAGAAAGCTTGTTAAACAATTCGCGCTGGGCGCCCAGACTAACGACCCAATCTTTTCCCGCGCCAAGCATCAGCGTCGGCGTGTGAATTGCGCCCGCGTCAGCGAGTAATCGCGTGGCAGTATCATGAAGATCGAGTAAAACATTTACTGCGATTTGACGGAAAATGAGCGTATCAGTTTCATATTGAGCTACTTGTTCCTGGTCGTGCGTCAGCATCTTCGCTTTGACGTAACTTGTGACATAACCGGGCCCGATCAGCCTTTGTTTCAACCGCAAAATCGGGATTGCAAACGGCACGTAGAGTTTCACTCGAAGCGCTGCGGTAGCGAGAATCATCGCGCGAACCGGCGGCGCATAGTCGTGCACCCATGCCAGGAGGCT
>WNFO01003865.1_pt1 | contig 18253 bp, 20 predicted proteins | sample 5400251 | NCBI WGS metagenome assembly WNFO01 (sample SAMN13153354, study PRJNA577476) | soil metagenome | isolation source: 100 cm saprolite under Madrone tree | place: USA:California | collected 2016-06-14
CTACTCACACCCGCCCCTTCAGCGCGTCGCCGATTTCGTCGAGTACCTTCGGATCCTCGATGGTGGCCGGCATCGCCCATTCCTCGCCGTCGGCGATCTTCTTGATGGTGCCGCGCAGGATTTTTCCCGAGCGCGTTTTCGGCAGCCGGCCCACGGTGATCGCGAGCTTGAACGCTGCGACGGGTCCGAGCTTTTCGCGCACCAGCGCCACGATCTCCTTCTCGATTTCGATGGGGCTTCGCGTCACGCCCGCCTTCAGCACCAGAAAGCCGCAGGGCACCTCGCCCTTGATCGGATCCTTGATGCCGAGCACCGCGCATTCGGCGACGTCGGGATGGCCAGCCAGAATCTCCTCCATGCCGCCGGTGGAGAGCCGGTGGCCGGCGACATTGATGATGTCGTCGGTGCGGCCCATCACATAGACATAGCCGTCCTCGTCCTTGTAGCCGGCGTCGGAGGTCTTGTAGTAGCCGGGAAACTCGTCGAAGTAGGCTTCCCTGCAGCGCTCGTCCTGCTCCCATAAGGTCGGAAGGCAGCCCGGCGGCAACGGCAGTTTGATGACAATCGAGCCCATGGTGCCCGCGAGCAACGGCTTTGTGGCTTCATCGACCACGTCGACCTGATAACCCGGCATCGGCACCGTCGGCGAGCCGTGTTTGACCGGCAGCTGGCCGAGCCCCACCGGATTGCCGGCGATGCACCAGCCGGTTTCGGTCTGCCACCAATGGTCGATCACCGGCACCTTCAATTGCTGCTCCGCCCATTCCACCGTCGGCGGATCCGCGCGCTCGCCGGCGAGAAACAGCGTGCGGAATTTTGACAGATCATACTGGCGGATGAATTGGCCGTCGGGGTCTTCCTTGCGGATGGCGCGGAACGCGGTTGGTGCTGTGAACAGCGCCACCGCCTGGTGCTCGGATATCACCCGCCAGAACGCGCCGGCGTCCGGCGTGCCGATCGGCTTGCCCTCATACATGATCGAGGTCGCGCCATGAAACAGCGGCCCGTAGATGATGTAGCTGTGGCCGACCACCCAGCCGATGTCGGAGCCGCACCACCAGACCTCGCCGGGGTTGACCCCGTAGAGATTGAACATCGACCACTTCAATGCGACGAGGTGCCCGCCATTGTCGCGTACCACGCCTTTGGGTTTGCCCGTGGTGCCCGACGTGTAGAGGATGTAGAGCGGATCGGTCGCGAGCACCGGCACGCAGGCGGCGGATTTTTTCGCCGACATCGCCTTGGTTCGCAGTTCCGACCAGTCGTGATCGCGGCCGCCCACGAGTTCGCAAGCCCACTGCGGCCGCTGCAGGATGATGCAGGCCTGCGGCTTGTCGCTTGAAAGTTTGATGGCTTCGTCGAGCAGCGGCTTGTACTGCACGATGCGGCCGGGCTCGAGCCCGCAGCTCGCGGAAAAAATCAGTTTTGGCTTGGCGTCCTCGATCCGGGTGGCAAGCTCCTTGGCGGCAAAACCGCCGAACACCACGCTGTGCACCGCGCCGATCCGCGCGCAGGCCAGCATCGCGATCATGGCTTCCGGCACCATCGGCATATAGAGGATGACGCGGTCGCCCTTGGCGACGCCGAAATCACCCATGATGGCAGCGAGCGTTTTCACCTCATGCAGCATCTGCGCGTACGTCAATCTGGTGACGCGGCCCGCCTGCGGCGAATCGTGGATCAGCGCGACCTGCTCGGCGCGGCCATTCGCGACATGGCGGTCGAGCGCGTTGTAACAGGTGTTGACCACGGCGCCCGCGAACCAGCGGCCATAGAGGCCGCTCGCCGGATCGAACACCTTTTTCGCCGGCTCGATCCAGTCGATCTCGCGCGCCGCCTCGCCCCAAAAGCCCTCGGGGTCGACCAGCGAGCGGACATGCGCTTGGTGATACCGGCTGTTGTCCTGGATGTTCATGGCGTTGCTCCCGCGCGATCCGCGCCGCCCTCGTCATGCCCGGCCTGGTGCCGGGCCATGACGACGCGGGGACAATCGCAATTTATTTGGCTGCCATTGTCACGCGAAGCAGCCTTATTTCAAGGGTGGATTAGGCCTGTTCTTGATCGCCATCTGCGCGCCGATCCGCTCCAGTTCCAGTGCCAGCGACCTGTAATTGGCGCGCGCCGCCTCGTGTTGCGGATTGAGTTTGATGGCGGCGCCGAAATCGGCGAGCGCGCGGGGCCGGTCGCCCTTTTTGCGCCAGAGCTCGCCGCGGGCGTTGAAGATATCGGAAAGCGCCGGGTCGAGCCGCAGCGCGGTGTCGTAGTCGCCGATGGCGCGGTCGATCATGTCCTTGCGGCCGTAGGCGCCGGCGCGCGCGATCAGCGCCTTGATGCGGTCGGCCCGCAGCGTCTTGTCGTTGTCGACCAGCGCGCCGCAGACGGCAATGATCTTGTCGGCGTCATCGGCGGCCGCAGCGGCGACGCACGGCGCGGGATCGATCTGCGGATCGGTGACGGGCTCATTGCCGGTTGCGCAGGCGTGGTACGCCGGTGTTGCCCACAGGACCGACGCGAGCGCCACGCTCCGGATCAGGCCTGACAAACCATCTCGCATCAATCTGTCCCGCGTATCGGTGTTCGATATTTCGCTATTGCAACGAGCGTAGCAAGCGGCAGGCGGTTCGGACAATGATGGATTTCGGGCGATTAGACCGGGCGCGTTTCGATGCTAGATTGCCGGCGACTGACCGACAAGACCCGGCGACAAGGACCCCCAGGTTTGACGACATTCGAATGGCTGATTGCCTTGCTGCTTGGCGCGGTGCTGCTGTCGGCGCTGGCCCGGCGGATCAAGGTGCCCTACCCGACCTTTCTCGCCGTCGGCGGCATGCTGCTGGCCTTTGTGCCATCCGGCCCGTCCTGGACGCTGGAGCCCGATCTGGCGCTGGCGCTGTTCGTGGCGCCGGTCTTGCTGGATGCCGCCTTCGACACCTCGCTGCGCGACCTCCGGGACAACTGGCTGCCGGTCTCGACGCTGGTATTCATCGCGGTCGGCGTTACCACCGCCGCGGTCGCGGCGCTCGCCCATTGGTTGCTGCCGGACATGCCGTGGGCGGCCGCGATCGCACTCGGCGCCATCGTGGCGCCGCCGGATGCTGCCGCGGCGACCGCGATCCTGCGCCAGGTCAACCTGCCCTATCGGATCCTAAAAATCCTCGAAGGCGAAAGCCTGCTCAACGACGCCAGCGCGCTGCTGATCTATCGCGTCGCCGTCGGCGCCGCCGCGGTGGAGCATTTCAGGTGGAGCGAGTTTGCGCCGTCGATCGTCCTGGCGCTGGCGGGGAGCCTGGTGGCCGGCTACCTGTTCGCCAGAACTTCGATGCTGCTGACCCGGCGGATCAGCGACGCGCCAAGCTCCATCATCGTGCAGTTCGCCGGCACCTTCACGGTGTGGATTGTCGCCGAGCATGTCGGCCTCTCCGGCATTCTGACCATCGTCGCCTATGCGATCACCATTGCGCGCACCGCTCCGGCGCGCACGCCGGCGCGGCTGCGCGTGCCATCCTACGCGGTGTGGGAAACCGCGGTGTTTGTCCTGAACGTGCTGGCGTTCATGCTGATCGGCATGCAGCTCCGCCCGATCTGGACCCGGCTCGACGATCCCGTGCGCTTGAACTATTGCCTGATCGCCGCCGCCGTGCTCGGCGCCGTGATCCTGACGCGCATCGCCTGGGTGGCGATCTACGGCACCACGCTGCGGTTGCTGATCGCGCGCGGATTCTTTCAGCCGGGCAGTTCGATGGCCGTGCCAACCGTGCGAGGCGGCATCGTGGTGGCCTGGTGCGGCATGCGCGGCATCGTGACGCTGGCGGCGGCGTTCGCGCTGCCGGAAAGTTTTCCGTATCGCGATCTGATGTTGTTGACGGCGTTTGCCGTGGTGCTGGGCTCGCTGGTGATCCAGGGCCTGACCCTGCGGCCGCTGATCTCGGCGCTGCACCTTAAGGACGAGAACCCGGTGGCATCGGAAGTGGCGCGCGCCCGCGCCGTCGCCTATCGCGCGGCGCTGGAGGAAATCGACGGCGACCCGTCCGAAGAAGCCGAAATCCTCAGACTTGAATATCGCGCGCTGCTGCTGCGCGCCGAGGGCGACCCCGATGGCGGCGTTGCCAGCGGCGAACTCCCGGCCGATCCGCTGCGGCGTCGCGCCATCGGCGCGGCGCGGCGCTCGATCCTCAGACAGCGCCAGTCCGAAGCGATCGGCGACGACGCCTTTCATCGGCTCGAGGAAGAATTCGACTGGGCCGAATTGAGCGCGCAGGGCTAGCTACAAATTCTGCGTCGTCCCGGCGAACGCCGGGACGACGAGAGGGGTGTTTCACTTGACGTTACTAACCCGCCTTCAGCGTGATCCCGCCATCGACGATCAACTCGATCCCCGTGACGTATTTGGACTCGTCGGAAGCCAGAAACAGCGCCGCGTTGGCGACATCCCAGGCGTCGCCCATGTGGCCCATCGGCACCTGCGCGTCGCGGGCGCGCCACATCGCCTCGACATCGCCCGCGGCATAGCTCGCGGCCAATCCGGCGGAATGCTCGACCATCGGCGTCTTCATCAGGCCCGGCAAGACAGCATTGACCCGGATATGTTTCGGCGCGTATTCGACCGCCGTCGTGCGCGTCATCTGGTTCATCGCGGCCTTGGTGGTGGCATAGGTGACGTAGGAAATACCGAGATGGCGGATCGAGGCGATCGACGAGATATTGATGATCGAGCCGCCGCCCTGCCGCGCCATCACGGGGATGACGTGCTTCATGGCAAGGAAGGCGCTTTTCAGATTGACGTCGAAGACGTGATCCCAGCTCGCTTCCGAGACGTCGACGACGTTGCCCATCTCGGCGATGCCGACATTGTTGTCGAGCACGTCGATGCGGCCATAGGCCGTGAGGCATGCCGCCACCATCGCCTCGACCTCGCTGGCGTTGGCGGCATCGGCGGTGAAAGCCGCCGCCGTGCCGCCTTCGGCCGCGATGATTTTGACGGTCTCTTCCGCGGCGGCGCCGTTGCGATCGACGCAGAACACCCGCGCGCCCTCGCGCGCAAAAGTCACCGCGGTCGCCTTGCCATTGCCCCAGCCCGGCCCGATCGAACCGGCGCCGACCACCATCGCTGTCTTGCCCTTGAGCCGTTGCATCGACTTCTCCCTCTGAGATAACTGTAGCCCGGATTACACACGCGCATCGTCATAACATTGACGCCGACCGGATGCCCAGATCGGCCGGCCGAAAGCCCGGGTCAACAATGTACGGGACGGCGCCCTATCTCGCGGTCGACGGTTACTGCGCTTCGCACTGGCAACAGGACATTTCCCCGCGTACTCTAGGGCTGCAAAACCGGCCCATCAGAGGCCGGTTCTATCCGGGAGAACGCTTCAATGCCTGTTACTCGTACCGTCGGACTATGCTTGGGAGCATCCTTGGGAGCGGCGATCCTGCTGTGCAGCTCCGGCCTTCATCTCGCTTACGGAAAACCGTTCATGATCGTCGGCAGCGACGAGAAAGTCTGGTGGGACGATGACGGAAAGACGGTCCTGTCGGCGCCGGGCAAGGACACGGTCCTGATCGTCGATCTCGCCAATCCCGAGGATCCGAAGATCGTCGCCACCCTGCCGCTGAAGAATTCGATCGTCGGACCGCCGGTCAATCTCGACATCGATCCGACCGGGTCACCGGCGGCAAGCAGCCGTCAGGCCTGAGCATCAGTCCGTCCGGCAAGATGGCCCTGGTCGCCAACCGCGGTGACAATTCGATCAGCGTGCTCTCGCTCAACGGCACCGACGTCAAGGTCACCGACACCCTCACCTTCCCCGACAGCGTCGCGCATGTGGTGTTCACGCCGGACGGCAAGCGGGCGCTCGCCGTGAGGTTTCCCGCACACAAGGTCTCGGTGCTCGATATCGCCGGCGATAAGGTGACCTACAACAAGCTCGATTTGCCGACCGGCCAGTGGCCCTACAATGTCGTGGTCACGCCCAACGGCAAGATCGCGCTGACGTCCGACAATGGCGGCGCCGGCTCGTCCGACGGCAGCGTCGACACCACCAGCGTGATCGATCTCGAGGCCAACCCGCCGCGCATCATCGATCGGGTGGTGGTCGGCGACGGCCCGGAAGGGCTGGCGATGTCACCGAAGGGCGATCTCGCGGTCGCCGCCATCCTGCGCGGCTCCAACAACAAGAAGGCGTTTTTCTACCAGAAGAACGGCAGCCTCTCGATCCTGAAGATCGACGGCAAGAAGGTGACCAAGACCCAGGACATCGAGGTCGGCGGATTGCCTGAGGCGGTCCTGTTCACCCCTGATGGCAAGTACATTCTGGCCGGAAACTACATGACCCAGGATTTCTCGATCCTGAAAGTCAGCGGCACCAGGGTCACCGACACCGGCAAGCGTTTCAAAGTGCCGGGGCATCCGGCTTCGGCGCGCATGAGCCACTAGGATCGCGCGCACCGGGATCGCAAGGAGCGGGTGACCGATTTAGAGGCAAGCCAGGCCTCGCGCGAGACGCTGACCGACGCTATAGAAGCGTCCGGTCGGCGTTTTGCCGTGACCGGAGCACTTCAACAAGGACACCATTGCGCATGCGATCATCGAATTTCCCGTCGCGTCCCAGCCGCCGCTCCGTGCTGATCGGCGGCGCAGCATTCGGCGCGCTGACCTCGATGCCGCGCAGGGCACGCGCCGATCAGTGGCCGTCACGGCCGGTCAAGCTGGTGGTTCCGTTCGCCGCCGGCGGCACCACCGATATTTTGGCGCGGGTCGTCGCCGCCAAGGCCTCGGAGGAATTCGGCCAGCAGTTCATTGTCGAGAACAAGGCCGGCGCGGGCGGCAACATCGCGGCCGATGCCGTCGCGAAGGCCGATCCCGACGGCTACACCTTCATCGTGGGCACGCCGGGCATTCACGCCATCAACCAGTTCGTGTTCAAGAGCATGCCGTACGACCAGCTCAAGGATATCGCGCCGGTGATCGTCATCGCCCGGGTGCCTAACCTCTGCTCGGTCACCAATGCGCTGCCGGTGAAATCGGTTGCCGAACTGATCGCCTATGCCAAGTCGAAGCCGGGCGAATTGTTCTACGGCACGCCGGGGCTCGGCAGCACCGCGCATGTCTCATGCGAATTGTTCAAATCGATGACGGGTATCGAGATCACCCACGTGCCCTATAAAGGCAGCGCGCCGGCGCTGACCGACCTGATCGCCGGCCGCGTCCATCTGATGATCGACAATCTTCCGGCAGCGCAGCCGTTCGCCGAATCCGGCTCGATCCGTCCGCTTGCGATTTCGACCGCGACGCGGTGGCCGCTATTGCCGGACCTTCCGACCATCGCCGAAGCCGGCGTGCCCGGCTACGAGGCGGCGTCGTGGTTCACCATCGGCGCGCCCGCGAAAACGCCCGATGAGATTGTCGTCCGGCTCAACGCCAGCGTCGACAAATTTCTGAAATCCGACGACGGCATCGCGCGCCTGCGCAGGCTCGGCGCCGAGCCGGCCGGCGGATCGCCCGACGACATGCAGCGTTACGTGCTCGCCGAAGCCGACAAGTGGGGCAAGGTCGCCAAATTCGCCGGCATCAGGCCGGAGTGAGTTTGGGGGCGAGCAAGATCGGACTGGCACGCCGTGCGCTGGCCGCAACGTTGCTGCTTGTTCTGTGCGGATCGGCATCGGCGCAGCAGGAAGATCTCGCCATTGAACAGCAGGGTGTCGCCCGGCGCGTGCTGCTGCATCGGCCGCCCGAGGCGGCCTTACTCGTGAAGCTCGGCTATCACGCGAAGATGGCTATCACGCCTGCCCGACCATCATTGAAACGTCATGTCGAGGCATTTCGAAATGTCGGAGCCGAGGCCGGATGAAATGATGATGCAGCCGCGGACTTTTTGCGCGGTGTTGTCGCTGGCCCACACCGCGTAGCCGCCGGGGCCGAAAAACGAATTGGTGTTTGGCGGCTCGGTCTCGGTAGCGTCGAACGAGTAGCTGGAATCGGTCTCGAAGATGCGAGGCTTCTTGGTGCAGCCGCCGTCGGTCTGGACGTTGATGACTTCCTTGTTGTCCCGCGTCAGCGCCAGGCTGACCTGGCACCGGAAATATTCCGTTGTCTTGATGTTGAAGAGGTAGGCGTAGGATTTGCAGGTCGCGGTGCTGAGCTTGCCGGCGCTCAGGCCGCGGCTGCAGGAAATTCGCTGGTTGTTGCTGAGCTTGAAGTCATCGGCTTGAACAGGGGGAACCAGCGTCACCAGCAACAGCGCGACACCAAAACAAATCTTCATGACGTGGCTCATCCGAATCATCCCCCGTGACGTTTTTTCAAAAACGGTTCTAGACTGAAACCGAAAGATAGTCGCGAAGTCGGATGCGGGAAATCACAAAGTCTAAAGTCTAATGTAGCGCGCCGCCATGAATGGACCGGTCATATTGACGGGTGAATGGCGTTCGTGGTTTGTTCAAGCATGGGCAAACCGACCAGCTTTGAAGACCGGCCGCCGGGGAGAACGATGATGACGAGATTTTCGACCAGGAGCTTTTTGATCGCAGCCGCGCTGACCGCGCTGACGACATCCGCATTTGCAGAAGCCGCCGCGCCGACGCCCTGGGTGCTGACGCCCGACATGGGCTATGGCTACGACAAGGAAGGCAAGACGTTTTCCTACAAGATGGGCACCAACAATGCCAAGCTGCTGCTGAAGGGCGCGAAAAAGGTGCCGAAGGGCACGTTGTTTTTCATCGGCGAGAACGGACAGCTCTATATGCGGACCGGACCGTTCCTTGAAGGCGACGGCAAGTTCATGTTCGGGAGTAATTGAGCGGATTCTCTCTTCCCTTCTCCCCTTGTGGGAGAAGGTGGCACCGCCCATTAAAACACAGCCTACTAAAACGCCGCCGCGAGTTCCTTCGCGCCCGGCAGATTGCTGTTGCTGTCCATCCGGCGGTCGGTGACATCAAGCAGTTTCGCCACGGTGTTGTTGCGGATAGCGACCGGATTGCGCTCGTAACCGCCGCGCTGGAAAAAATTCGAGGTCGGGACCTGCTCGCGCATCGCCTGCGGCATCGTCACCATGTCGAGCCCGGTGCCGTCGCCGGTCAGATTCATCATCTCCAGTTCGGCGGCGGTCAGCGGGCGGCTAAAACCCTTGGCGCGCGCGAAGACGACGGAAGTGAGCAGCTTGTGGGTCTGCAGCAGCGGGCCGACATCGATGTCGAGCACCATCGCATGAAGCGCCCAGCCCTGCGGCGTATCGCCGATTTTCTCGTGCTGCGCCCATTCGTCCGGCACCGAACGCGCATAGGCCGCCATCCGCTTCAACACCGCGATCTTGCGATCCATTGCCTGACGCGGCGCGCCTGACAATTGCGCGGCCTTTTCCGCAAGCGCGCGGGCGAATTCGGGGCCCTGCTCGGCGAGCAGTTCGACGGTGTTGGTGGTGAGCAGCTGATTGTAGCCGATCGCGGTCGAGATCGCACGCGAGCCCGGCCGCGAGGCGCTCAATCCCGATTGCATGTCGTGATTGCCGTTGCCGCCGGTCTCGAACGAATAGACCCGCACCGCCTGCTCGCGCGTCAGCCCCGCCGCGGCGGCCACGCGGGCATAGGCCCGCTTGAAATCGACTTCGCTGGCGGGCCGCTGCGGGGTAAACTGGAACTGCGCCGCAGCCGCCTTCAACAGATCGGCTACCACCGGAATGGGTTTGTGCGCGCGGCCCGGTTCCTCGGGCTCGGGCGGCGATGGCGATGGGTCCACCGGCCGCTTCGGCCCGGAATACACCGGCGGTTGCGTCAGCACATAATCATCGAGCGCGATCGACTGGCGATCGCGCCGCTTGGCGTTGCGGACCCGCCGCTTGTCGGCAATCGAACTCCAGTAAGCGCCGGCTTCCTGGTCGAACGCCGCGCGCGCTTCGAGATACTCCTTCAGCTTGCGGCGATATTCCGCCATCGCCTGGGGCGACACCACCTGCGCCATCGCGCCCGCCGTCGCCGACGGCAATACAACGGCATCCATCGCGACCGCCTGCTGAGCGATCAGCAGCAGCGCGAGTGCAAAGAACCTGCGGTGAGAACGAATCGCATCAGGGCGCATCGGGGTGTTGTAGAGCAACTGTGGCGCGCAAGTCAGCCCCCGAAACCGTGCTATTGCGGCGTGGGAGACGTCTACTTCCAGGCAAATACCGGCTGTTCCAGCTCGGCGACGCGGGTATCGTGGCCGGCCAGCACTTCGCGGAACTGATAGATCAGGGCAGCGGTCGGCGCGTGGATGAACTGGCCGGCGTGACGGAACCGGATCACCCGCCGCGAGCTTTCGGGAATGGCGACGAAGTCGAACGCGTCCGGCTGCTCGATATCGCCCAGCGCGATGCGATGCACCGAGGCGACCTCTGCCGGATTGGGCGAAATGGCGGCGCCAGCGGCCGCCCACACCACGACCGGCGTGATGAGATAGCCGGAGCGCGTGGGATAGTCGTCGAGCCAACCCAGCACATTCTCTTCGCCGAGCTCAAGGCCGAGTTCCTCGTGAAGTTCGCGCAGCGCCGTCTTGACCTGCGTCTCGCCCTCGTCGCAGCGTCCGCCTGGCAGCGCCCATTGACCGCGATGGGCGCGCAAGCCCGCCGCGCGCAGGGTCAACAGCACAGCCGTTCCGTCGGCCGCATCGGCAGCTTCGGTGAGCGCGATGGCGACGACGGCCCGCTTCAACGCCGGCGCTAGTTGGCTTGCCAGTTCACTTGCCGGCAGCCGTGCAAACGCCGCGCAACGCTCTGCGATATTCCGCCGGGTGGTATCATCAAATGGCCGGGTCATCCCGCTTGACTACAACACGCCGGCCATTGATGAAATGACCACAAGACCTGCAAGACCCGAATTCGCCGCCGAGACCGGAAAGACCCGACATGACCGACAAGGCCGCGGCGCAGCTCAAATCCTCCGGCTGGACCATCGTTGACACCACCGGGTTTATCAGTCTGGTCGGGCCTTTATGGCAGCGGGTTGTCGATAGCGAGCACGAATATGCGCTCGTCGCGCAGGACAAGCACCACAACCGCCGCGGCCTGGTCCAGGGCGGGCTGTTGATGACATTCGCGGACCGCAGCTGCGGCATGACGGCGCGATACGTATCGGGCCGGCCGACACTGGCGACGGTCCAGCTCGACACCCATTTTGTCGACAGCGGCAAGATCGGCGATATCCTGATCTCCAGGCCGCGCGTGGTCCGCTCGACCCGCAGCCTGATTTTCGTGACCACCGAGGTCACCGCCGACAAGCGTTGTATCGTGATGGCCAGCGGCGTGTTTAAGATATTGAAGAATGATACGTAGCGCTTGCGGCCATCGCGAGGGGCCACGAAACACACTCCGTCATTCCGGGATGGTCCGAAGGACCAGACCTCAGATGTGCAATTGCACATCGGGGAATCTCGAGATTCCGGGTTCGCGCTGCGCGCGCCCCGGAATGACACTGAAAGGAATATTCCGATGCAATATCGTCAACTCGGCCGCAGCGGCCTGAAAATCTCGCCGATCTGTCTCGGCACCATGATGTTCGGCGGGCCGACCGATGAGGCGACATCGACGCGGATCGTTGCGAAGGCGCGGGAGGCCGGCGTCAATTTCATCGATACCGCGGACGCCTATTCAAAAGGCAATTCCGAACAGGTGATCGGCCGCGCCATTTCCAACAACCGCCAGAACTGGGTGCTCGCGACCAAACTCGCCAACCCCATGGGCGACGATCCCAATCGCGGCGGGCTGTCGCGGCGCTGGGTATTGCAGGCCGCCGACGAAAGCCTGAAGCGGCTCGGCACCGACTACATCGACATCTATTATTTGCACAAGGAAGATCATTCGACGCCGCTGCACGAGACCGTGCGCGCGATGGGAGAACTGATCCAGCAAGGCAAGGTGCGTTACTTCGGCGTCTCGAACTATCGGGCCTGGCGGGTCGCCGAAATCTGCAACATCTGCGATGCCATCGGCATTGACCGCCCGATCGCCAGCCAGCCCTATTACAACGCGATGAACCGCATGCCCGAAGTGGAGCATTTTCCGGCCTGCGGATATTACGGCCTCGGCATCGTGCCTTACAGCCCGCTGGCGCGCGGCGTGCTGACCGGAAAATATCGCCCCGATGCGCCGCCCGACAAGGACAGCCGCGCCGGCCGCAACGACACCCGCATGATGCAGACCGAGTGGCGGCCGGAATCGCTGCAACTGGCGCAGCAAATCCGGCAGCATGCCGAGGCGAAGGGGATCACCGCCGGGCAGTTCGCGGTGTCGTGGGTGCTGAACTCTTCGTTCGTCTCGGCCGTGATCGCAGGCCCGCGCACCGAAGAGCAATGGGACGATTATTTGCGCGCGCTCGACTATCGTTTTACGGCCGAGGACGAAGCCCTGATCGATCGCCTCGTCACATCGGGCCATCCTTCCACGCCGGGCTACAACGATCCGGCGTATCCGATCGAGGGACGAAGGGCACGGACCTCGATTTGAAAAAGAAAGTCGTGGCTATTTGGGGCTAAAAGGCGCACACGTCCGCTGTTCGCCTCACGCGCCGGGTGCGCTTCCGTCTCCGCGGGGTTGCGAACAGACGATTTGCAACAATAGCTGGCGAAACGGCGCGAAAGCGGTTCAATTTTCATTGAATCGGCTGAGCCTGCGCCAATTTCGAGGTGGTGAGCTTGACGAGGTCGCGGCGCGAAACGGTAACTTTCAGGCATCCGTTCCGGATCGACGGCATCGATCGCCGGCTGCAGGCGGGAGCCTATGAAGTCGTCACCGACGAAGAGCTGATCGAAGGGCTGTCGTTTCCCTGCTTCCGCCTCGTCGCCACCATGATCATGGTTCCCGGCGCGCCGCCGCACCATCAGTCGACCGAGATGCTTGCCATGAACTCGGTCGATCTCGCCGATGCGCAGCGGGCCGACGCGGTGGCATCGCTATGAACGCGCATCCCGGATCAATCGAAACCACTCGCCGCCTCCGGAATAACATCGCACCTCAAGGAATCCCCATGCAAATTCTCTCCGCGCGTCACGTCAAAACCGAAGAGTCCGAGCGTCTCGGCGTCGTCTCCGGCTGGTACAGCACCAAGGTGAGCGGCACCTTCGTCACCGGCCCCCATACCACGCAGGAAGATTGCCTGACGAAAATCGCCGAGCTCAATCCGGCACCGGCCAAGAAGAAATTCTGAACTGACAGTCTGTTCAATCGAGGAGACTTGAAGATGGCGCTGACCCAAGGCAGCTTTCAGGAATACGACTTCAACCGGATGGTGGTGCTGTTTACGATGAAGAATGACGAGGCCAATGTCGCCTGCGCCATTTCCACCGACGCGATGGATCAGCTCGAGGGCTCGTCGCGAACACCGCCGGCCCAGCGCGAGCAGCAATTCCTGCGGCTGCGCGACCGGATCGAGGCGCGCGCGGCGCGGAAATTCAGCGATGTCGAACTGGAAGGCAACCCTCCGGGCGTGATCCTGCGCGCGATCGATTTCCGCGCGCCGCGCTGAATGATCGGGCGACAGTGAGCGGGGCAAGATCCCACCATCCGGACTTGCGGAGGATGCCGCCCGACATCCGAAAACTAGTTAGCGCTTCCTCTCGGGAATCCCGATGCAGGTGGTCGTGCCGTCGGTTCCCCTGGCGGCCGTGCTGCAGGGCACGGCCCTGACGGTCTCGGTGGAGATCCCGTCACTGGCAACGATGTCCCGGCCGGTTTGGCTATTCGGAAGCAGCGGGCCGCCTGGCTGCGGAACCAAGTTGGGGTTCCCTTGTGTCCCCGTTGCGGACGGCGCCAATTCGAGGGTCGAGGGCGGGGGACTGCCTGCAGTCCCCGTTGTCTGTTGGGCAAATCCCGCTAACGGTAGCATGGTAGCCGCGACGGCAGCGATAAGGGTTACTCTGCGCATTGAAGCCTCCCTACGGATGCATCAATAGAATGGAATGTTCCCGCAAAAGTTCAACCTCGGCCAAGGATTTTGAAGGATCTTGAAGGATTTTGCCGGTCACACGGCGATGAGACCCGTGAGCGGCTTTTTCCGCGATGCCGCGAATGCTCCGCTGCTATCAAGCCGTCAGCCGATCCGGCATTGGCTTCCACCAATCAAAGATCAGCTTCTGCCGGTTCTTGAGCTGAGCCGCGAGATCGGCGAACGGCCGCTCCTTCGCAGGGATAACGCTCTCGATCTTTCCGACGGCCTTGGCGCCTTCCAGCGCATCTTCCTCGCCGCTGAAGCGGTGAATTTCGAAGCCACGATAGTTCGGCATCATGTGTTGAAAGCCGAGATGCGCCAACCAGCTGAGCTGCAATAGTTCGGTGAGCGAAAGATCAACGCGGATCTTTCCCTCCGCGGGCGCCTTTCTCCGGATGCCGGCGGAATGCCCCTTCATCCAGCAGGCCTCGCCAATCGCGTCGCCAACCGTCCAAAGTTGCGCGTGATACGGATCGGTCGAGCCCTTGCGCTTCTTCCAGCGTTTCGCAGCGACGGCGTTGAAACCCTTGAGGGCTTTTGCCACGCTCTCGGGAATGGCCTGACCTTCGAGTTCGTAGTGCGAACTGATCCCCCGCGAGAGTTCGCGGGTGGCTTCCTCCATGCCCTGGAGCCGGCCCTTTTCGAAATACGATCTTGCGCTGGAGAAGCCGGCGACGACGAGCGCCAACAGCAACCCACCCAGTATGACCAGAATATCCACCGCCCCAAATCCCACTTTGGCCCGAAGCACATTCGAGCCGATCGCCCCATGTCAAATTTAAACCAACTTCGTTAATGCAACCGTAAGGGGCGGTGGCGCAGCAGGGCGCGTGTTCAAGCCTGGCAAAGCTCATCGGCTGAGAGATTTCGGCTGCGTCCAAATTTAGTTCGGCGAGCGACAAGAATCACGGTGGCACGGCGGTCATGCCTTGCGAGTCGTCACCGTGATCCGCGCCAAAAACCTGTTGCGCAAAAACAATGATCGGCGAAAAGGCGCATCGATTTCGGTCCCGTCCAATGCGGTGGAGGGGTGAGTTCGGCCCCTGTTAAAGACAGCAAACGGAGGCTTGCGTAGCGTCCCCCTTGAAGCGCGGTCCGAACAAGACGGATTCGCGCGCTGTTTCAGACCAGCGGGAGCTGCACGTGATTGCACTGCGCCAATTGAATTCCCATCGTCGCAATTCCCATCGTCGCGCTGGCGGTCGATTTGCCGTCGCCGTCGTTGCCGCACTGGCCGCGGCGCCGGCGGCGTTCGCCGCCGACATGGCCGCGCGCACACCAGTGTATGCCAAGGCGCCGATCGCCACTGACTGGACCGGGTTCTATCTCGGCGCCGGCATCGGCGCCCGCTCGTCACAAGTGGACGGCGATGTCTCTCAAGATAGTATTAATAGCTTCAACAATTTCTTTGCCGGCAACCTCTGCGCGCCCGGTGGTTCTTCGTGCAGCGGGGAGTCTCTGAACGGCACCGCATTCAGGATCAGTCCCTATCTCGGGTATAATTATCAGTTTGCGACCCAGTGGCTCGCCGGCATTGAAGGCGACATGGGTTTCGGCAGCAAGACGACAACCCTTGCCAACGCGTTTTATCCCAACACCGGCATAAGTAGCTTTCGCGGCCAGGACTCATTCGCGGTCAAGACCGGCTGGGACGCGGGCCTGCGGGGGCGTCTTGGCTTCCTGGTCACGCCGTCCTTTCTTGTTTACGGCACGGCGGGTGCCGCCTGGCAGCACATTGACGCGACATCGACATGCAGCACGGACACCAATAGCTTTTCTTTCTGTGAGCCCAGGCTTTTTGCACCCTCAGTCATCACCGACTCCGCAACCAAGCTTGGTTGGACGGTCGGCGCCGGCATCGAGACCACGCTGTCGCAAAACTGGATCGTGCGCGGCGAATATCGCTATGCCGATTTCGGGACCATCACCCACACCGATACGCGCGCCTGTGGGTCCCCCCCGCACTGCCTGCTATCATCTCTTGCAATCACCGACACCCTGCGCCTGAGGACCCAGACGGCGACCTTCGGCGTCGCCTATAAATTCGGCCCATAGGGCGGAGCGGGGCGCGTGGACGACGTTTCGCAATGGTTTTGGCTCGTTCTGGACCAGGCGAGACCGAATCTTGGCCGTCTTGCGACCTGGCTTGAGGCCGCCTCGCGCGCGGAGATCGAGGATCTTGCCAGAGAATTCCGGCGCGCGAAACAGCACGTGGTTGCGGACTATTCGAAAGGGATTGAGGTCGACGGCGTCGTCTTGTCGGACGAGGCCACCGAGGATTTCTGCGATTGGGTCGTGGCGCGGGGCCGGGATTTCTGGCAGGCCGCGGTCGCGTCCCGCGCCGATCTCTCCGGATTGGCCCGTGAATATCAACGCGCGGAAGAATTCGGCAAGGCGGCCAGCCGGGCCTGGAACGCCTCTGCTCTCGGACAAAAGTACCGAGGCTCCCACTCGCCGCGCCTGCTCGCCTATGCCGTCTATGATGCGCGATTTGGCGCGGATCTTGATGACGCCTAGATTGAGCTGCAACAGCGCCAGCAAGATTTCTGCCGCGCTTCGAGCGCCGCCTGCCACGCTCGTTTCAAGCTGAGACGAGATCGGCGAATGCCCGGGCCACGAGGACACTGATTGCCTGCGAAGGGCTTTCATCGCTCAACAGAGTCATCAAACCTGTCCCGGCCGCCTTGCCACGGCCGCTCCAGTTTAGCTCCGGAGCGGCGGTTTACGACAGCCATATTCATGGGGGGCGTGGTGGGAGCGGGCCCGGCTGGTCCCGAGGACCGACGAGCCAGGTGTCGCATGCGCGGTGCGAATCAGCGGACAAGTGGTATGAGTGCAAATTCTCGACATCGAGCCTTGCACGCACCGTGAACAGATCGAAGCAGAACGCGGCAGTCTCGCGCGGCGTTGCCGGCAGCGACCGCCTGTGGGCGCCCCGATTGGCGCAGGAATCGAGACTGAAACAGCTTGAGGATTCCTTCGTGCGTCACCGCGTCGAGGGCGAGGCCGTTGAGCCCGAGATCGAACGCGCGGTTCTCCTTGGCGCCCTCAATCGGCGTCAGGATGCCCAGGCCGCTTTCATCGATATCCTGCGAAGAGTGCCCGCGAATTTCAGCGCCCTCAACGAATTCGGCGCCCTGCTGACGGATATGGGCGCGATCGACGCGGCCTGCCGGGTCTATGCCGAGGCGATCGTCCACCATCCCGCCAATCCGATGGGACATGTGAACCTGGCAAACCTGCTGTTTCGCGCCAGCAAGCACGCCGAAGCACGCGAGCATTACGAGACGGCTTTGCGGATCGATCCGAATCACGTGCAGGCGCATCAGGGACTGGGCGCCGTGCTCTCCGACCTCGGCGACCGCGCCGGCGCCCGAAATCATTTTCAGAAAGGTTTTCGCGGCCATGCCATTTCAAGCTTGCCGTATCGCGGGACCAAGCCGCCGGTGGCGTTGCTGCAACTGGTCTCATCCGGCGGCGGCAATATCCCGACCGCTGCGTTCCTGGACGACGGCACTTTTCTGACCTCGGTGATTGTCACAGACTATCTCGATCCGTCGATCCCGCTGCCGCCGCATCAACTGATCTTCAACGCGATCGGGGATGCGGACCTCTGTGAACCCGCGCTGGAGGCGGCCGCCGGCCTGATCGCGCGGACCAGCGCCCCGGTTGTCAACGATCCCCGCGCGGTGATGAAAACCGGCCGTATCAGCAACGCCCGGCGGCTCGGCGCCATAGCGGGAGTGGTGGCGCCGCGGACCATCGCGATGCCGCGCGACGTCCTCGCGGGCCCCGATGGCGCCAGTTCGATCGTGGACCACCGGTTTACGTTTCCGCTGCTGTTGCGGTCTCCCGGCTATCATACCGGGCGCAACTTCATCCTCGTTGCCTCGGCAGCCGAACTGGCCGCGGCGGCGGCGAGCCTGCCGGGAAACGATCTCTTGGTGATCGAATATCTCGACGCCCGCGGCAAGGATGGCAACGCGCGAAAATACCGCGTGATGATGATCGCAGGTCGGATCTATCCCCTGCATCTTGCGATATCCCGGCAATGGAAGGTGCATTATTTCACGTCCGACATGGCCGACCAGCCGGACCATCGGCTGCAGGAAGCGGGCTTTCTCGGCGATATGCCGGCAGCCCTCGGAGACAAGGCGATCGCGGCGCTTGAACGGATCCGGGACGCCCTCGGCCTCGACTATGGTGGAATCGATTTCGGGCTCGGTCAGAACGGCGATCTGTTGCTGTTCGAGGCCAACGCAACCATGGTGATCACCCCGCCCAGCCCCGACGAGCGCTGGGC
>WNFO01001537.1_pt1 | contig 18251 bp, 21 predicted proteins | sample 5400251 | NCBI WGS metagenome assembly WNFO01 (sample SAMN13153354, study PRJNA577476) | soil metagenome | isolation source: 100 cm saprolite under Madrone tree | place: USA:California | collected 2016-06-14
GTTCGCGATGAGCGACGCGAAGCTCTGCACCAGGCGCGCCCCGAGGTCGCCGTCACGCTGATCCACGAGGAGGAAGCCGGGCGCGAGCGCCTCGAACTCGCGCCGTCCGTCCGGCGGCGTGTAGGCGATCGCCGCCTGCGCGCACCCGAGCCCGCGCACCTGCTCGATCTTGTCCATGAGGAAGCACCGGTAGAGCCCGGCCGCCTCGTCGGCGGTGAGCGGCGGGCAGAGCCGGGTCTTCACCGAGCCCGCCCGCGGCGTCTTCGCCATAATGGCGACGACCGTTGCCGTCATCGCGCAGACACCACCGTCGTGCAGGCACTGCCGGCCTTCGGCAGATCGACGCGCTCGGCGGGCTCCCAGTCGATCGCGATCCGGTCCCCGCGGGCGAAGGGACAGTACGGGTCGGGCCCGCGCCCGTCTCCGAGGAGTCTCCGCCGGCCGGCGCACCCGCCCCCGCAGGGACAGCCCTCGCATGCGACCGGTATCATTCGCGACTCCTCGAAGGGCCTGGAGGTCACGATCGCCTCGCCCATCGTCGCGAGGTCGGCGATGGTGAGCTCGCTCTCCGGCCAGTAGGTACACGGAAGCACGCGTCCGTCGGGCGCTACCCGCACGGTCGACCGCCCGCACCCGGGCGCCGCGCTCCCCCGAAGCCCGAGGGCTGCGACGAGGACGGGCTCGGTGGTGACGACGAGGCGGGCGGTCCCGAAGAGCCGCTTCCAGCCCTCCCAGAACTGCCCGTAGGTCAGCGTGAACCGGTTATCCTTGGCCGGCTGATAGGCGTTCACGCGGAGCCTCGCGCCGAGGCCTCCGGCGACCCGCGCAAGCTCGCCGAGCCGGTCGTAGTTGTTCCGCAGCATGACCGCGGTGATCGTCACCGGCACGCCGAGGCCCAGGCAACGCTCCGCCGCCGACATCACCGCGCGCCAGTTGCCGCGGCCGCGGAAGGCATCGTGCTCGCGCTCCGTCGGGAAATCCAGCGAGAATTCGACGCTGTGGAAGCGCCGAACCACCGCGTCATCGAGCCGCTGGATACTCAGCCCGTTGGAGGTGATGCTCGTGGTGAAACGGCTCGCCCAGAAGTACTCGAGGATCGTCTCGAACTCCGGGTGCAGTCCGTTTTCCCCGACGCCCAGGTTCACCGATCGGACCGGGATGCTCTCACACACCGTCCGGACATCCTCGAGACTCAGGCGATCGATCGTCGCATCCGGGCGGTAGCAGTGCCCGCAACGCAGGTTGCACTCGTTCGTAAGGCCGATGCCGACCGCGAAGGCCATTGACCCACCCCAGGGAGCTCGTCCGCTGTCCCGCTCGGGCGCGATCCTGCCCATCCCTCCGGCCGGCAGTTGCGAATCTGCCACGCCGGCCTCGTGACCTCGAGGTAGGAGCTCTCGCGACCCCAGACGTTCGGGACCTTCGGAGCGCTCGTACTGCGCGTCTGCTCGTGGGACACCGATGCGACGCGACATGGTTCACGGGAGCGCGCAGAACCCCACGCGAATCCGCGGCCACTCGACCCGTGTCTAAGGGGCGGAGGCACGACATGAGCACAAAGACCCCCAGGATCGATCTCGCGGATTGCATCGTCCTTCTGTCAGCACTAACTATGGGTGGACCGACCTCGTGCGATCGACTGGTATATCAACTACTTCGGGGACGCGCCCGGACACGAGCGGCGGACGTCTCGAGCCGCGTAGCATTCCGCCGCGGTCACCACTTCCAGTTGTGACCCCGAGCGGGCCGGCGAAGCCATCGACGGCTGCCGGGCAACTCGCCTGTGAATTCCCGTGTGCGCTGCCGACAATTGAATCGACCGAAAGACCCATAGACCGGGCGACCCTCTCCGCCGGCCGTGGCGCGTTCACGAGTTCGCGGCCGGCCCGAACCCCAAGCGGAGGTCCAGGTGTCCGAAGGGCCGTGGCCCAGAACTACTCGGCAGTCATCCTGGCGGGTGGCGACGGAACGCGGCTCCGGTCCCTAACGCAGAAGCTCGTGGGCGACGACCGCCCCAAGCAGTTCTGCAGACTCCTGGGCGACCGGTCGCTCCTCGCCGACCCGCGGCGCCGAGCGACGCGCCTCATCGCGTCTGACCGCCTCTTCACCGTGGTGACGCGCAAGCACGGCCGCTTCTTCGGGGCCCGATCTTGGTGATGCCGCGTCGGGAACCGTCGTCGTCCAGCCCGAGAACCGCGGCACGGCGCCGGCGATTCTCTACGCGCTGTTGCGTCTCTCGACCGCGGCGCCTGGAATCCCCATCGCCGTCCTGCCGAGTGACCACTACGTCTCCGACGACGACGCCTTCATGGCGCGCGTCGAAGGCGCGCTCGAGGCGGCGCGGGCGTGGCCCGAGAAGGTGATCCTGCTCGGCATCAAGCCCGATCGCCCGGAGACCGAGTACGGCTGGATCGAGCCCGGGGAGCTGCTCCTCGGGCCGCGGCCCTGCCCCTTCTACGCGGTGAGACGCTTCTGGGAGAAGCCGCCGGCGCCCGTGGCCGAGCGGCTCGCGCGCGCCGGATGCCTCTGGAACAGCTTCGTGATCGTCGCCGACCCCGCGACGCTCCAGCGCCTCATTGGCGGCGCGGTGCCGCACCTCGCCAAGGCATTCGCCCCGCTCGTGTCACGGCTGGGCACTCGGTGGGAGGACGAGGCGGTGCGCGTGGTCTACGCGGGCCTACCGGCCATCGACTTCTCGCTGCAGGTCCTGCAGGCGAGGCCGGCTGATCTCGCCGTGCTCCCGGGGAGCGGCTTCGACTGGAACGACCTCGGCGACCCCGAGCGCGTGCTCGCGACGCGCGAGCGGAGGCACCGACAGCTCGCCTCGACCTCGTCGTGAGCAGCGCGCTCGAGCTCGCGCGCGACCGGCCACGCCCTGTCCTGGATCTGGTGGTAGACTCCGGCGTGATGGAAGGGGAGGAGGGCGAACTGTCGCTCCTCGAGCGGCTGCGCAGCGGCGATCCCGCCGTGGTCGAAGCTCTCATGGAGGAGTACGCCTCGCGCGTCTACCGACTCGCTTACGGCATCACGCGGAACCAGAGCGATGCCGAGGAAGTCGTCCAGGACGTCTTCCTGACGATCTGCCGGAAGGGCGAGAGCTTCGAGGGGCGGTCGGCGCTCGGGAGCTGGATCTACCGCATCACGGCCAACACAGCGCTCAACAAGCGCCGCGGCAAGCGGCAGACGGTCGAGACCTCGCTCGAAGCGCAGCTCCCCAGGTACAAGGAGGACGGCCACCGCGAAGGCGATCGGCTCTACGTCCTCGCAGACTGGTCGCAGAATCCCGAGGCCGATCTGCTCTCCGGTGAGGTGCGGGCCGTCTTGAATCGCGCCATCGACGGCCTCCCTGACCACTACCGTGCGGTCCTGATCCTGAGGGACGTCGAGGATCTGTCCAACGAGGAGATCGCTCAGACGGTCGGCGAATCCGTCGCCTCGGTGAAGTCGCGACTGCATCGGGCCCGCATGGCCCTCCGCGAGCAGCTCACCCGTTCCCTGGGACCGCGCGCATGACCTGCAAGGAGGCGATCGCGAAGTTGGCGGATTACCTCGATGCCGAGGTCACGCCCGCCACGCTCGCGGAGTTCGAAGCGCATCTCCGCGTGTGCGAGCCGTGCCGCGCCTATCTCGCGACCTATCGGAAGACGAAGGAGCTTACGGCGAAGGTCAATCGCGTGGAGATGCCCGAGGCATTGAGGATGCGCCTCCGCGCCCTCCTCGTCGGTCAGACCCGCAGAACCTCCTAGCTCGTCCCTGCCGCGGTGTCAGTGTCGATCTCGATCCCGAGCGACGTCTCACTCGCGCCGAATCCAATCACGCGAGACGAGTGTCTCAATGGGGAATCCGCTAGGTCAGGGAGGGTCCGCCATGGCTGACGACTTCGAGTACCTTTCACACGCCCGCCTTGAGTACCGCGAAGGCTACCGCTACGCGTATCTCGGCGAGGTGCCTGAACCCGTCGTGTATGGAGTCCAGGGAGCGCTCCGCCAGTACTACGGAGCTAAGGAGGGGCCGCCGATCGCCTCGACGCTCGACCACATCGTCGCCGCCGTCGCGGGCTGAATGTACGGCACTCTGCGTGGCGCCCTGGCAGGGCGCAAGATCGCGTTCGATCGTGAGGCGTTCAAGGCGAGCGTCGAGGGCCGCATCTCTGGTATCCGCAAGACGATCCGGATCAAATCGATTCACGTCCACTACGATCTGGCGGTGCCCGTGGAAGCGCGTGAAGCGACCGAACGCGCCCTCCACCTCCATCCCGAGGGCTGTCCGGCACACCAGAGCGTGAGAGACGCGATCGCGATTACGTGGGACGCTACCGTCCGCATCGGGGACCAGGCGATCGCGGTTCGGGAGGGAGAAGGCACCGGTGCCACTACCGCCTAGAGACTTCACGGAGATTGGACCGAAGGAGGGCGAGCGACTTCCCGAGATCCTGCTGCCCGACCAGAGCGGCGCCGCGGTCGATCTGCACGCGCTGCGCGGGGCGCGTAAGGCACTCGTCGTCTTCTACCGCAGCGCCGACTGGTGACCGTTCTGCCGGACGCAGCTGGTCCAGCTGCAGAATGTATGGACGGCGCTCCGTGCGGATGGCGTCGCGCTGTTCGCCATCAGCTATGACTCCGTCACGATCCTCCGAGCCTTCGCCGAGACATATGGGATCACGTTCCCGCTCCTCTCCGACGAGGGAAGTCACGTGATCCGACGGCTGGGGCTTGTCAACGAGCGCGTCCAGGAAGACCATGCTCACTACGGCATCGCGTCCGACTCCCGCCATGTCGGTCTGCCGTATCCGGGCGTGTTCGTGCTCGACGAGCGCGGGGTCATCACCCAGAAGCGATTCCACAAGAGCTATCGGGTGCGTGACACAGGTGTTAGCCTGGTCGCCCAGACGCTCGGCCGGCTCGAGGCGGTCAACGCGAGTACGGTGACGCACGAGGACGGGGCCGTTCGCGTGCGAACGTGGCTCGACTCGCCGACCTACGCTTTCTTTCAGCGCCTTCACGTCAACGTCGAGGTCTCGGTCGCGCCCGGCTTTCATGTGTATGGCCAGCCGGTCCCCGCCGGATTCGTTCCGCTGTCGGTGAAGGTGGCGCCGATCGAAGGCGTGGAGATTGGCGCGGTCGAGTGGCCGACCCCGCATCCTCTCAAAGTGGACGGACTGGATGAGCAAGTCTGGGTCCACGCAGAGACAGTCCGGAGCTCGCTCCCGCTGACGTTCTCGGGACCTCCCGGCGCTGGGGACCACGTGATCCAGGTAACGGTGAGCTACCAGGCGTGCCGCAACTCGGCGTGCCTCGTGCCGACGTCGATCTCTCTGAGCCTCCCAGTGAAGGAAGTCGCGTTGGTTGGCCGGGAGCTACCTCGTAGCGTTCGGCGTGACGACGTCTAGCGGAGCACTCGACGTCGCTTGATCTCCCGGAGACGGCGACCCTGAGGGAACGTTCACGGCGGTAAGCTCCTCGTAACTCACGACGCAAGGGCGTGCGACGCACGCCGTCTCCGAGCCCCACCAGGACAACACCCGGTTCGGTATGTGTCCACGACCTTGCCACCGCGCGAGTGCTTGGGGACGGCGATGAAGAGGATGCGCGGCCCGTCGCCGACGCGGCCTCGCCTCAGCGCGAGGCCGTGTCGGTCGGTGGCGCGCGTGCACCTGCGCCCGGCGACGAAGGTGCCCTCTGGGTCAGGGCCACGGACGAGACTATTCTGCATAGGGTTCGTCGGCAGGATCGCCGACGGCCGTCGGCCTTCTTGGTTTATCCTCCGACCATGTCGATATCCGTTCGCCCCGCCACTCCAGCCGATCGCGAGACCTGCGTCCGCCTCCTTATCGCACAACTCATCGAGCATGACCTGCCTGCCGATCCGATCGGCGTCAGCAGAGGCGTGGACCTCGCGTTCATACCGCATTCGCCGGCTTGGCTACTGCTGGCGGAGGTCGACGGAGTGGCCGTCGGCGTCGTCCTCGCCAACCAGATCGTCAGCGTCGAAAAATACGGCTACACGCTGTGGGTTGAGGAGTTTAACGTTGTCCCAGAGGCTCGCCGCCGGGGCGTCGCCACCGCCTTCCTCGATACATCGTCGGGGAAGGTCGGCGCAGGGGTGTACGCGCGGTCGAGCTCGAGGTCGTACCCACCCAGGCCGCCGCGTTCGCCCTCTATCGAAGACACGGTTTTCGCGAAGTGCGCCGGCAGCGGATGACTTGGGACCTGTAGCCGCCTTCCGAGCTTCGCTCCGAAGGAGTCACGAAGGAGACCGCCCGAAACGCGCCAAGAGGAACTAAGAGGCAGCGTCACCGGTGCCTTCACCTCGGCGAGATAGGCATGGCGATAGCCGTCGCCGCGGTACTCGAGATGGGCACGAGAGATGTATTCGAATTCCTCTGGCCTACGAACTCCCTCTGTTCAGCGGACGACGAGCACGCGACCCCTACACACGCACCGAATGCGCCTTCGCGGCGGCGGAGTTGTGAATGAGCTGATCGAGGGAGAACGCGCCGCCGCCGCGCGTCAGGAGAACGAGCAGAATCGAGCTCCAGACGAGGTGCTCCGGCCAGGCCTGCGGATAGACGAACAGCTGGATGGTCGTGATCATTCCCAGGAGGGGCAGCGTAGCGACACGGGTCGCCAACCCGATGATGAGGAGCGTCGAGCAGACGAGTTCGAAGCTCGCGGAGACCGTCGCCGCGACCTCGGGGGGCAGAATCGGGACCTTATACTCCTCCCTGAACAGGGCGACCGTCGGTTCCCAGCTGGCAATTTTCGTGAGGCCGGCGCGCATAAAGACGCCTGCAATCGCCAGGCGGAACAGAAGCTGGTGAATTGAGAATGGAACCCGTTCGAGTAGCTCGAACCACGCGACAAGGCGATTCTTACTCCGCATTTCCTTACTCCCCCTCGCCACTACGAGATCGTGAACCCGACCAGTGCCCGTTCGTCCAAGAGCGCCCGCAAGGCCTCGGCCAGATCGAACCCGGCATCCTCGGCCGCTGCGGCCGCCGCCGCGTCGCCGAGTCGACGGCCGTCCGACAGCGCGCGCCGGAAGACGTAGTGGGGCGGCGTGAGTGCCCGAAAGACGACGTCATCGTCGAGACGGCGGACTTCGAGCGCCACACCTCCGTCCCCCAGGTCCACGACCGTGCCCGGGTCGGCGTCGGGCTGGTTCGCGCGCCAGATCTGGTCGACCGGGTACGGCGAGGCAACGAGTGCGACCGACGGCTCGAACTCGAAAATCACCCCCTCGGACTGGTCGGCGTCCAGCTGGCGCAAGCGTGCCAGGTCGAGCGGGACCGCGTCAGCGGCGTGCAGCGCGGCGTTCAGCGCCCACTCGAGTCGGGCCACGTCCGGCAAATACCCGAGCGCACGGCACGGCGGGAAGCCCGCGAGAAACGCGGGAAACTGACGGCCGTACTCGAATAGGCACGGTCCGGCCGGTGGATGGTGCCGCACGAATTCGTGGGCCGCGAACGCGAAGAACCTTTCGTGGACCAGCCGGCAGACCACGGGATAGACGGCCTGCAGCGCTGCCGTGAGGGTCGTGAAGACGTGATGCCGATAGATCGCGAGTCGGGCGTCGGGCGCCAGGCCATCCCCGGCGATGACCCCAACCAGCCGCTCGCTCGGATCACCGAGCAGCGCGCTGGCCATCTCGGCCTCGAGATCACGAAGCGACCGCATACGGGCTTCTCACGACGGCGGACTGGATCAGATGCTCAGCCCGACGGGCTTCTTCGCGGAGGACCGAGAGGGCCGGGATCTCGGTGTCCCATTCGATCAGCGTCGGGCGGGGACCGAAGCGGGCGAGCGCCACGGCGAACAGATGCCACACGTCAGGCGCGACGGACGCTCCGTGGTCGTCAATGAGAATCTCCCGGCCGTCGGCGACGTTGACGCTGTGACCCGCGAGATGGAACTCTTCAATAGCCGCCGGCGGGAGACCGTCCAGAAATGCGATCGGATCAAACCCGAGGTTCCGGCTCGTGACGTAGACGTTGTTCACGTCACAGAGCAAGCCACATCCGGTGCGCCGGACGGTCTCGCCGAGAAACTCGGCTTCGGACATCGCGGAGTGACGGAAGCGGAGGTAGCTCGCCGGATTCTCGATCAAGATTCGCCGCCCCAAGGTGTCCTGAACCTGATCGATATGACGACATATGACTGCGATGGACTCCTCCGTGTACGGGAGCGGGAGGAGGTCGTTCAGATAGGCGCTCCCGGCCCGACTCCAGCTGAGGTGCTCCGAGACCAGGTCGGGTTGGAGACGGCCGACGAGCGCTCCCAGGCGACGCAGGTGGCTCGGATCGAGCCCGTCGGCACTCCCCAGCGAAACGCCGACCGCGTGGAGAGACACCGGGTAGTCGTGCCGAATCCGCTCAAGAGCGCGGACCGCGGGTCCGCCACCCATGTAGTTTTCGGCATGGACCTCGAGCCAGGGAATGTCGGGACGAGTGACGATGACCTCGGGCACATGCGCGGAGCGAAGGCCGACCCCGACAGCGGTCGGCCGGATCGCCTGGCGATAATCCGGCGAGGGCACGCCACCCGTCCTCGCAGGCACGCCTAGCCCCGCTTCGCCTGGGCGCTGCCGCCGACTAGCTTCTCGCAGGAGCCCGACGGCAGGTAGACCCACGCGTCACCCTGGGCGTCGCGTCTCGATGTTCCGGCGCAGGACGAGTTCGCCGTCTGGCAGTCGTTCTTTCCTGCCTTGGCGACCCCGTAGCACTTCTCGTGGTCAAACTTCGGGACCGGCGCCGGACCGGCCTGGGCGGCGATCTGGAGCGCGATCGACAGCGCAACGGCCGTTGCCGAACCCACAAGGACATTCGCCTTCTTCATTCGACACCTCCATCAGCTGAATGATTGACAGCGACCCGGCCTGTCGGCCACTGGGGTCGCATCTGGTCGGTTAGACACCTCGCCCCCGGCCCCCGGTTCGCTGTCCGGTCTGCGCCGGGGGGTCGGGCACCCGGAGTCGAACCGAAGGTGAGGCAGTTCGTGTCTAATCATGGGGTGGACTCCCTAGCGAGTGAGGGTGAGAGGAGAGGGGCGAAGGCCCGTCCCATCCGCTTTTGGCAACGGCTCGAAGTCCGGCTCGCAGTGCTCTTCGCCCTCGTCACCTTCCTCGCGGTCGCCCTGGTCGGCGCCGTCGTCTTCCAACGACAGAAGCGTGAGGTCGAGGACGGGGTTGGCACCCAACTCCTCAACATCGCCAGAATCAGCAGCCTGCTCATCGATCCGGCGCTCCACGCTGAAGCCCAGGCCTCCCTCAGAGAGAACTCACGAGCGTATGCCCGCCTGCGCAGGACGCTTGCCACGATCCGGGAAGAGGCCGTCCTGCCAACACCGATCTACACGCTCGCGATTGAGGACGCCGCGGCCGGGAAGGCCAAGGTGACGGTCACCAGCGGGGGGCTCGGACCTCCGGGGGCCGACTACCGGCTGGCGCCTGAGGTGCGGGACGCTGTCGGGTGGACAGTCCAGGACGGGGTCGCGAGGTACACGGGGCTCTATCACACCGGGGATGGGATGTGGATCAGTGCCTTCGCGCCGATCGCCCGGCGCGGGAGCAAGTTCCCCGCCCTGCTCGTCGTCGACTACCCCGTGGAGATCTACTTTGATCGATTGCGCGAGCTTGAGATCGCGATCCTGCAGGCGTCGGCGGTGGGGGCACTGGGCGCGCTGATTCTCGGGCTCCTCGTCGCGCGTCGCATCACGCGGCCGGTCACCGCGCTGACGCAGGGGGTGGCTCGCGTGGCCGAGGGCGACCTTTCGCAGTCGCTCCCGGTGCGCTCCAATGACGAAGTGGGCCGGCTGACGCGCGCCTTCAACGGCATGCTGGAGGGGCTTCGTCAGCGCGACTTCATCCGGAACGCCTTTGGTCGCTACGTCTCGCCGGAGGTGGCGAAGACCTTGCTCGAGTCTCCGGACGGGCTGCGGCTGGGTGGCCACAAGCGCGACGTGACCGTCCTGATGTCCGACCTGCGCGGCTACACCCGCTTCGCCGAGCAGGGCGACCCCGCCTGGGTCATGGACGTCCTCAACAACTATCTCGCCCGCATGGCGGACGTCGTGATCGCGCACGGCGGGACCGTCAACGAGTTCATCGGTGACGCGATCTTCGCGGTCTTCGGCGCGCCCCTCGACCACCCGGACCACGCCGAGCGCGCGGCGGCGGCCGCCCTCGCGATGCAGCGGGTGATGGAGGAGATCAACCGCGCGAACGCCGACCGCGGCTGGCCACGCTTCGAGATGGGGATCGGTGTCAACACCGGCGAGGCGGTCGTCGGGAACATCGGCTCGGAGCAGCGCGCGAAATATGCGGTGGTCGGCGCCGCTGTCAACCTGGCCGCGAGGGTTGAAGGCTGCACGGTTGGTGGCCAGATCTTCCTCACCGGCGCGACGCTCGAGCGCGTCGCCGACTTGGTGGAGGTCGGCGAGCCGGCGCGCGTCGAGCTCAAGGGCATCGCGGAGCCGCTGCTCCTCTACGAGCTTCGCGCAATCCGCGGTCGGTTCGCGCAGCGCCTGCCCGACACGAGCGGCGAGGGTCACGCGACCGTCGATGTGACGCTTCCGCTCCGCGGCTGGGTCGTAGAGGGCAAACGCCTGGCCGCCGAGTTCGCCGGCACCGTCTGCCGCCTGGGCCGCCGTTCGCTCGATGCGCGGCTCAGTGCTGAGCTGTCGCCATTGACGAACGTCAGGCTCCGGCTCAGCTCCCCGGCCACCGGCCAGGATTCTGGGGACCTCTACGGGAAGGTCGTCGGCGTCGCGCCGGGGCTCGAAGGGGTCGTGGCGAGCATCCGGCTCACCTCAGTTGACGCGGCCGACCAAGAGCTCATCGAGCGGCTAATCTCTCGCTAGGCGACCGCACCGCCCGGGTCCGTGCGAGTGTCCTACGAATCGGGGGGTGCTGCGTGGCTGACCGGCCCATTCGAATCCTCATCCTCGGCGGCGGCTTCGGGGGCGTCTACGCGGCGCTGGCCCTCGAGAAGCTCCTCAGGCGTGAACTGAGAGGCGGCCGCGTCGAGCTCGGGCTCGTCAACCGCGACAACTACATGGTCTTCCAGCCGATGCTCCCAGAGGTAATCTCCGGCAGCATCGGCGTCGTCGACACGATCACGCCGATCCGGCGGCTCTGCCCGAGCACGAACCTCTACACGCGTACCATCGAAAAGATCGACCTCAGCAGGAAGCGCGTTTCCGTTGCGGCGGGCTTTGGCTCGCGCATGTGCGCCCTCGAGTACGACCATCTCATCATCGCGCTCGGCACCGTCACGAGCTTCGCCGGCCACCTCGGACTCGCCGAGCATGCGCTGCCGTTCAGGGACTTGGGCGACGCGCTCGCGCTCAGGAATCGCATCATCCAGACGCTCGAGGAGGCAGACATCGAGCCGGACCCCGCGGCGCGTCGGGGACTGCTCACCTTCGTCGTGGCCGGCGGCGGATTCTCGGGGGTCGAGGCGGTCGCCGAGCTGAACGATTTCGTGCGGTCCGCCGCCCGAGCCTTCCGGAACATCAAGGGGGGGGAGATCCGGGTCATCCTCCTGCACGCCCAGAGGCTCATCCTCCCGGAGCTCCCGAAGTCACTCGCCGAATACGCGCAAGGCCTCCTCATGAAGCGCGGGGTCGAGATCCGACTCAACGCGCACCTCAATGGCGCGACGACCGACGCGGCGGTGCTGGCGAGCGGGGAGCGCATTCCCACGCGGACACTCGTGAGCACGGTGCCGTCCGCGCCGAACCCGCTGGTCGCGACGCTCCCGGTGGCAACGGAGAAGGGCCGGATCGTCGTGGACCAGTACCTCGAGCTGCCCGACCATCCGGGCGTGTGGGCCGTGGGCGACTGCGCCTGGATCGTGGACGCAAAGACCGGCGAGCCGTGCCCGCCGACCGCCCAGCACGCGACCCGCGAGGCGCGCTGCCTGGCCGACAACATCGCCGCCACGTTTCTCGGTCGGCCAAAGCGCGCCTTCGCGTTCACCGCCCTCGGCAAGATGGGCTCGCTGGGGCACCGCTCGGCAGTCGCCCAGGTCTTCGGCGTGAACCTTCACGGCCGGCTCGCGTGGTGGCTCTGGCGGACGATTTATCTCATGAAACTGCCAGGATTTGACCGGAAACTCCGCGTCGCCACCGATTGGACACTCGACCTTCTCCTGCCGCCCGATATCACGCAACTCAAAACCGGAAAGCCTGAGGGCATCCGCCGTGAGCACTTCGAGCCGGAGGAAGTCATCTTCCGCGAGGGCGATCGCGGCGACTGGCTCTACGTGCTCGTGGACGGTGAGGTGGAGGTCACGAAACACGGGCCCGGCGAGAGCGCTCTCGCGCTTCGACGATTGGGTCCCGGGGAGTGCTTCGGCGAGATCGCCCTGGTCAGTGACCAACCCCGCTCAGCCAGCGTGCGAAGCGTCACGAGCGTCAACGTGCTCGCGGTGGATCGCGAGGCCTTCCGCGCTCTCTTCTCGCATCTCCCGCCACTGCGCCGCTTCTTCGAGCAGCTCGTCGAGATGCGCCTGAAGGGACTCGGCGAGGAGACGGCCTAGGTGGGTCGGGTCCGGCACCCCGCGTCGCGGCCGAGAGACGAATCGATCGCGTCGGAGAAGTCGCGCCCGCATGGGGCCCGCATGGCCTTGCGCGAGACACTCGCCCGGCACCCACGGCCGCGGGGATGACCTGTAAGGAGGCGATCGCGAAGCTCGCGGAATACCTCGACGCTAAGCTCACGCCGGCGCTGCTCCAGCGACGACTCGAGGCGCATCTTAGAATCTGCGCGCCCTGCCGCGCCTATCTCGCGACCTATCGCAGGACGAAGGAGCTTGCTGCGAAAGTCAACCGTGTCGAGATGCCCGAGGCGATGAGGACGCGCCTGCGCGAGCTCCTGATCGATGTGACCCGCAGCACCTCGTAGACCTGTGAGGCCTGCGAGCCGGATGGTCAGCCATCGATAATCGCACGTCCCCGGACCTACCGGCGATCCGGACCCCGCCCCATGATCTCGCCTTCGACGCGATGATTCGAGAAATGCCATGTTGCGCGCCTGCGCTCAAGCTGCTCGACGCACTACCTCCCGGCCGACACTAGGCTGGAGACGGCTCGCCTCCAAACGTCGGTTCGGCGCCATACGGACTCACCAGCAGGTATAGCCCCCGTCGACAACCACGACGCTGCCGGTCATCAGGCTGGCCGCATCGGACGCCAAGAAGAGAACGACGGCGGCGACCTCGTCGATCTCGCCGAGCCGTGCCATCGGCGTGCCACCAATCCACGCGTCGTATAGCGCCGGCTTCGATTTGACAAAGGCGTTGAGCGACGTATTGATGTAAGTTGGCGCGACTGCGTTCACCCGCACGCCGCGGGTACCCCATTCGGCCGCCAGTGACTTGGTGAGATGGTGGACGCCCGCCTTGGAGGCGTTGTAGTAGCTCTGCTCCTGCGGCTTGTTGACGATGAAACCCGACATCGAGCCGATATTGACGATCGAGCCCGATCTCCGCGTCAGCATGTGCCGGCCGAAGGCGCGGCAGCACCAGAACAGGCCGTTCAGATTGACGTCGATGACGTTGAGCCAGTGCTCATCCTCGACGCTCTCCGCCGGCGTCTCGCTGCGGGCGATGCCGGCGTTGTTGACCAGGATGTCGACGCGCCCGTGTCTGCCCACCAGATCGTCGGCGACCGCGTTAACGCGCGAGCTCTGCGTCACGTCCATGATGACGATCTCGGGATCGTAACCCTTGGCGCGCAGGGCGTCGCGACCCGACTCGGCGATGCCAGGGTCGTGGTCGGCGATGATCGTCGTAGCGCCGGCTTCCGTCAGCGCTTCGACGCAGCCGAGGCCGATGCCGCGGCCGCCGCCCGTGACGAGCGCGACGCGACCAGCTACCCTGAACTTCTCAAGGTACATCGACTTCTCCAAGCTGAAGCCCCGCCCGATCGGCGGTGGCGACGACGGCACCCTCCGCCGCAAATCGCCTGGCGATGGCCGCGCCGATACCGGCTGCGCCGCAGGCAATCACGGCGATCCTACCCGTAATCTTCAGCGCTGCAGCGCCCGGCCCTGCGCGTCGAACCGGTGGATACGAGCCGGGTCGGGGGCGAGGCGCACGTCGTCACCATGCTTCAAGCCGAGCTCGCCAACGGCTCGGGCGGTGATTCCGTCCGTCTGCGGCACGTCGATGTAGAGGAAGGTGTCGCTGCCAAGGTGCTCCGCGGCGGCGACCGTTCCGCGCCAACCATTCCCGTCACGGCTCACCAGGATGTGCTCGGGCCGAATGCCGATCGTGACCGCGCCGAGCCGACCCGCGAGGTCACCCGACACGAAGTTCATCCGCGGCGAGCCGATGAAGCCCGCGACGAAGACGTTCGCCGGACTGGCATAAAGCTCGAGCGGCGAGCCCGCCTGCTCGACCCGGCCGGCGTTCAGCACCACGATCTTGTCGGCCAGCGTCATCGCTTCCACCTGATCGTGGGTGACATAGATCGTGGTGGTGGCGAGGCTCTTCTGCAGCCGCGCGATCTCAAGCCGCATCTGCACGCGCAGTGCCGCGTCGAGGTTGGACAATGGTTCGTCGAAGAGGAAGGCCTTGGGCTCCCGTACGATGGCGCGCCCGATGGCGACGCGCTGGCGCTGACCACCTGAGAGCTCGCCCGGCTTGCGGTCGAGATAGAGCGAGAGGTTGAGGACCTCGCTCACGGCGTCGACCTTGCGTTTGACCTCGTCGCGCGGGCGGCCCGCCATCCTGAGCCCGAACCCGATGTTGTTGCGCACCGTCATGTGCGGATAGAGCGCGTAGGATTGGAAGACCATGGAGAGGCCGCGTTTCGCCGCCGGCAGATTGGCGACGTCCCTGCCGTCAATGATGATGCGTCCTCCGCTGACATCCTCGAGCCCGGCAATGAGGCGAAGCAACGTGGATTTTCCGCATCCCGACGGCCCGACGAAGACGACGAAGGTGCCATTCTCGATGTCGAGATCGACCCCCGGGATGACCGTCGTGCTACCGAATACCTTGCGTACCCCTTCCAGCCTGATGCCGCCCATGGCGAACCCCCGGTGCGCCCCTATTTAACCGCGCCGAAGGTGAGGCCGCGCACGAGCTGGCGCTGGCTCAGCCAGCCGAGCACGAGGATCGGAGCGATGGCGAGAGTCGATGCCGCCGAAAGCTTTGCCCAGAACAGACCTTCCGGGCTCGAATAGGACGCGATGAAGGCGGTGAGCGGCGCCGCCTTCGATGTCGTTAGATTGAGCGTCCAGAAGGCTTCGTTCCAGGCCAGGATCACATTGAGGAGGATCGTAGAGGCAATCCCAGGCAGCGCTATGGGCCCCAGCACAAAGACGACCTCCCGCAGGGGGCCGATGCCGTCCATACGCGACGCTTCAAGAATACCGATCGGGATCTCCTTAAAATAAGTGTAGAGCATCCATACCACGATCGGCAGGTCGCCCAGGCAGAGCAGCGCGATCAGCCCGAAGCGCGAGTCGAGCAGGCCGAGGTCGCGATAGATGAGGTAGATCGGCACCAGCACGCCGACCGGCGGCATCATCTTGGTCGACAACATCCACAGCAACGTGCCCCGCGTGCGCTCGGTGGGCGCAAAGGCCATGGCCCATGCCGCCGGGATGGCGATCAGCATTGAGAGGAGCACCGAGCCGAACGAGATCGCGATCGAATTCCAGACGTGCGCGATATAGTCGCTGCGCTCCTGGACAACCCGGTAGTTCTCCAGCGTCCACTTGAACAGCAGGAACTTGGGAGGCATTGAAAAGGCCTCGAGTTCCGTCTTGAAGCTTGTCAGCACCATCCACAGGATCGGGAAGAAGACGACGAGGCCGGCCGTCCAGCCGACCACCGTGATCGTCGCAGCCCGGGCTACGGAGACTCGACGCGCCATTTCACGTATCCAAATTCTCGCCGATGAGACGCACAAGGAAGAAGGCGACGATGTTGGCGAGCACGACAGCGACGATGCCGCCGGCCGAAGCGCCGCCCACATCGTACCGCAACAGCGCCTGCGCATAGATCAGGAAGGCGAGGTTCGTTGTCGCGAGTCCTGGTCCGCCACCCGTCGTGACGAATATCTCGGCGAAGACGGTCAGCAGGAAGATGGTCTGGATCAGGATCACGACCGTGATCGGCCGGGCGAGATGCGACAGCACGATGTAGAAAAAGAAGGGCAGAGGACCGGTGCCATCCATCTCCGCCGCCTCCTTCTGATCGTTGTCGAGCGACTGGAGTGCGGTAAGAAGGATAAGGGTGGCGAACGGCAGCCACTGCCACGCGACGATCAGGATGACCGAAAGCATCGGCACCTGTGCGAACCAGTCGATCGGGGTGAAGCCCAGCGACGCCGCGACCCAGGCGAAGACCCCCGACACCGGATGCATCAGGAGGTTCTTCCAGACCAACGCGCTCACCGTCGGCATCACGAAGAAGGGTGCGATCACCATGAGACGCACCATCGAGCGACCGACGAAGGCCTGGTCGAGAAGAACAGCGAGGAGCACACCGAGCACGACGGTGATCGCCAGCACGGACCCGACCAGCACCAAGGTATTGGACAGCGACTTAATGAAGGCCGGATCGGTCAGGAAGTATATGTAGTTTTGGGCGCCGATGAACCGCTCTGTTCCCGGGTTGAGTAGCTGGTACCGCAGCGTCGAGAAGTAGATCGTCATCGCCAGCGGGACGATCATCCACAGGAACAGCAGAGCGACCGAGGGCGCGACGAGGATCCTACCCAGCGCGCGCGTCTGCTGCGTCGCCATATCTCTCCCTCCCCTCTCGCTGCGGCAGCAGAACCGCCGTCGAGCAGTCCGCCGTCGGGGGCCTACCGGCCCTGCTCAGCACGCGGGCCGGTCGAGGGTGGCTATTTGTTATAGCCGGCGCGGGCCATCTCGCGTTGGGTCGAGGTCTGCGCGGCCGCCAGGGCCGCATCGACTGTCGTCGTGCCGGTGAGCGCCGCGGCAAACTGCTGGCCTACGGTCGTGGCGATGCCCTGGAACTCGGGGATGGCCGCGAACTGCACGCCGACATAGGGCTTCGGCTTGACAGTGCCCCTGATCGGATCAGCGGTGCTGATCGATTCGAGCGTGATCTTGGCGAAGGGCGCAGCCTTCAGATATTCAGGATTGCTGTACAGCGACTTGCGCGTGCCGGGCGGCACGTTGGCCCAGCCCTCCTTCGATGCGACGAGGGCCAGATACTCTTTGCTCGTGGCCCACGCGACAAATCTTTCGGCCGCGTCGACCTTCTTGGAACTGGCGGGCACCGCCAACGACCAAGCCCAAAGCCAGTTGGAGCCCTTGCCCAATCCCGCCGTCGGCGCGAGGGCGAAGCCGACCTTGTCAGCGACCTTGGATTCCTTCGGGTTCGTGACGAACGACGCCGCAACCGTTGCGTCGATCCAGACGCCACACTTGCCCGAATTGAACAGCGCCAGGTTCTCGTTGAAGCCGTTGGTGCTGGCGCCCGGAGGCCCCGCGGCCTTCATGAGGTCGACGTAGAACGACAGCGTCTTTTTCCACTCTGGACCGTTGAACTCGGGTTGCCACTTCTCGTCGAACCACCGTGCCCCGAAGGAATTCGCCATGGCCGTGAGCAGCGCCATGTTCTCGCCCCAGCCGGGCTTTCCCCGCAGGCAGACGCCGAAGGTCTCGGTGGAGCGGTCGGTGATCTTCCTGGCTGCGCTGGCGATGAAATCCCACGTCGGATTGGCTGGCATGCTCAGCCCGGCCTTCTCGAACAAGTCCTTGCGATATATCGTCATCGAGCTTTCGCCGTAGAAGGGAACGGCATAGAGCTTTCCGTTGATTGTGAGGCCGGCGCGGATCGGCGCCAGCAAGTCGTTCACGTCGTATCCCGCACCGAGCTTCTCGAGGGGCAAGAGCCAGCCTTGCTTGCCCCAAATCGGTACCTCGTAGGTGCCGATGGTCAAAACGTCGAACTGGCCGCCTTTGGTCGCGATGTCCGTGGTCACGCGCTGGCGCAGGACATTCTCCTCGAGCGTTACCCATTTGACAGCGATGCCGGGATTCTTGGCGGTGAACTCGCGCGTGAGTCCCTGCATTCTGATCATGTCGCCATTGTTGACGGTGGCAATGGTCAGTGTGGTCTGTGCCAGCGCGTGGCCGGAGGCGAACAACACGATCGCGCCGATGGCTGCGCACGCCAGTGATCTCATCCTAACCTCCTAATTTGCTTAGCATTTACTCGGTTGGGCTCGGGTTGTGAGCATATGCTCGCACGACAGGCCTTGTCA
>WNFO01003436.1_pt1 | contig 18250 bp, 17 predicted proteins | sample 5400251 | NCBI WGS metagenome assembly WNFO01 (sample SAMN13153354, study PRJNA577476) | soil metagenome | isolation source: 100 cm saprolite under Madrone tree | place: USA:California | collected 2016-06-14
TTGATCCTGCGGTGGCCGACATCTATAACGTCTATCTGTATTCGATGGAAGATTTGACCGAAATCGTGAACCAGAATCGCGACGCCCGTCAAAGCGAAGTCCCCAAGGCGGAATCGCTGGTAGAAGACCACGTGGCGAAGTTCATCTCGTGGCAGGCCAGTGTTGAACTGACCGGCGTACTGGAAACCCTCCGCGGCAGCCTGAAACAACGCCGCGCCAATTTTCTTCAGGAGCGCCTTGCAGGAATGAACCACTTCAGCGGAGAAGACCGCGAGCGCATCGGCCTGCTGATGGACGAATTGATCGAGCATCTGCTGCTGCATCCCGCCGAACGCCTGCGCACAGAAAAAGAGTTGCGGCGCAAAATTCAAAACGTCGAAGCCATCCGAGATTTGTACTTATCCGACCGGGAGAAACCGTGAAGCCCCTTCGCATCGGTTCAAGAGGCAGCATCCTGGCCCGCTGGCAGGCCGAATTCGTGCGGAAGCAACTTTTCCGGCTCACCGGCGTTGAAGCCGAAATCATAATTATTAAAACCTCCGGCGACAAAATGCAGCAGGCTTCCCTGACACAAATCGGCGGAAAGGGAATCTTCATCAAGGAATTGGAAGAAGCGCTGCTAGAGGAAGCCATCGACCTGGCCGTACACAGCGTGAAGGATATCCCCACGGAAACGCCGGGCCGCCTGCATTTTCCCGCGGTTTGCCGGCGCGACGATGTGCGCGACTGCTTGATTTCGCACACTGGAACGCTCCTCGCGAATCTGAAGCAAGGCGCCCGTGTGGGCACCAGCAGTCTGCGGCGGCAAGCGCAACTCCGCCACTATCGCCCCGACCTCGACTTCCGCGACCTCCGCGGCAACGTAGACACCCGCCTCCGCAAGGTGGAAAGCGGCGAATACGACGCGATCGTGCTTTCAAAAGCCGGGCTTGACCGCCTGGGCTGGAGCCAGAAAATTACCGAGCCGCTTTCGACCGAAATTTCCCTGCCCGCCGTCGGCCAGGGTGCGATTGCAATCCAATCGCGCGTGAGTGATCGCGACGCTGACGAAATATTGTCCAAGCTGGACGATCTGGAAACGCGCACTGCAATTATTGCGGAGCGCGCGCTGCTATCCGCATTGCAGGGCGGATGCCAGGTCCCCGTCGGCGCCTGGGCGCGCATGGAACGCACCGAACTTGTGATGGAAGCCGTCGTTTGCTCCGTCGATGGCACGCAATATGTTCGCGAAAAAGCCACCGCGCCGCCGGATCAAGCCGCGCAACTTGGCGAGCATCTGGCGCGCGTGCTTGCCGAAGGTGGCGCGCGGAGTATTCTGGAAGAGGTGCAGCGCGCCCGTGGGTGAAAAGAATCACAAGCCGCTGGCAGGGAAGCGCGTCGTCGTGACGCGAGCGGTGGAACAGAGCCAGACTCTTGTGGAAGCCCTGCGCATCGCTGGCGCAGAGCCTGTCTTGCTGCCGCTGCTTGCCTTTGCACCGCCAGACGATCCCGCCCAACTCGACACCTGCCTGAAGAATGGTGCGCAGTTCGATTGGGCGTTTTTCACCAGCCAGAACGCGTTGCGCGCGGTACAGAAGCGCTGCGCCATCCTGGAACTCCCTCTCGCAAAAGTTTTCGATGGTGTGAAAATTGCGGCAGTGGGCCCCGCGACCGCGGAGGCGGTAACCGACGCTGAGTTGCCCGTCAGTTTTATTTCCAGAATTCACAATGGCGTGGCTCTCGCGGAAGAACTCGCATCAGAAGTGCAGGGGAAGCGAATATTTCTCCCGCGCAGTGATCGTGCAAATCCTGAGTTGATCGCGGTCTTGAAACGCTTCGGCGCGCAAGTGACGCCTGTGGTTGCCTACAAAACGGTTTCGCCGAATTCTGATTCACCGGATACGCAAGAGTCCCTTCTTCGCAATAATGTCGACACTATTTTGTTTTTCAGCCCTTCGGCGGTACATCATCTCCGCGAACTTCTCGGCGAGCAACGATTCCGCGATCTCAGCCGCCAATCGATCTTCGTCGCGATTGGCCCGGTTAGCGAAAATGCGTTGAAAGCCGAAGGTGTGGACCGGATTCTCCTGGCAGCGGACACCACGGTCGCCGCCGTCGTCGCCACGCTGGCAGATTATTTCGCAAAGGCAGGCCAGCAACAGCCTGCAGGAGCCAAACAAGGATGAGTTTCCCCATTCACCGCCCGCGCCGCATTCGCCGCACCGAGGCTTTGCGCGGCCTGGTCCGCGAAACACGCCTTACCACCGCCGGCTTTATCTACCCGATGTTCGTGTGCCCCGGCACAAAAGTCCGGAAGGAAGTCAGCTCCATGCCCGGGGTTTACCAGCAGTCGGTGGATCAAATCGTCGAAGAATGCCGCGAAGTGGAATCGCTCGGCATCCCCGCCATCATTCTTTTCGGCCTGCCGGAAAGCAAAGATGCCCGGGGAACAAGTTCGCTTGCGAAAACGGGCGTGGTGCAAAAGGCCGTCGAAGCCATCAAGAAAGCGAAACTCAATCTTCTGGTGATTACCGACGTCTGCCTGTGCGAGTATACCGACCACGGCCACTGCGGCGTCGTGGAGCAGGGCGAAATCCTGAACGACCCGACCCTGGAAATCCTGGCACAGCAAGCCTTGTCTCACGCGCGTGCGGGCGCCGATATTGTCGCACCGTCCGACATGATGGATGGCCGCGTCGCCGCGATCCGTACTCTTCTCGATGGCCATAAGTTCGAAGACATCCCGATTCTCGCCTACGCCGCGAAATACTGCTCCGGTTTTTACGGGCCTTTTCGCGAAGCCGCCGACTCCGCGCCGAAAACCGGCGATCGCCGCAGCTATCAGATGGATCCCGCCAACGGGCGTGAAGCGTTGAAAGAAGTCGCGCTGGATCTGGAAGAGGGCGCCGACATGGTGATGGTGAAGCCCGCGCTGCCGTATCTCGACATCATCCGCGCCGTGCGCGATCGTTTCGAGGTGCCCGTGGGCGCTTACAACGTCAGCGGCGAATACGCGATGGTCAAAGCCGCCGCCCAAAAAGGCTGGATCGAAGAAAAGCGCGTAGTCCTCGAGATCCTGACCGGAATTCAGCGCGCCGGCGCCGATATTATCCTGACGTACCACGCGAAAGACGTGGCTCGCTGGCTGAAATCCTGAGTCTTCGAAAAAGGTGCCCGATGAGTGCGACACAAGCCCAGGCAAAACCCGAACGCCGCCGTTCGCGGGAAATTTTTGAAAAGGCGGAAAAAGTTCTCGTTGGCGGCGTCAACAGCCCCGTTCGCGCGTTTCGTTCCGTCGGCGGCGAGCCGCTGATCATTGAGAAGGGAAGCGGCCAATACCTTTACGACGCCGACGGCAACCAGCTTCTGGATTACGTCTGCTCGTGGGGGGCGATGCTTCTCGGCCACGCGCATCCTGCGGTCAGTGCGGCCATCGCCGAGCAGGCGCGGCGCGGCACAAGTTTTGGCGTGACCACAGAATTGGAGTTACAACTCGCCACGCTCATCACCAAAGCGATTCCGTTCATCGAAAAAATCCGCTTCGTTTCCAGCGGCACCGAAGCCACGATGAGCGCCGTACGCCTCGCCCGCGGAGTCACCGAGCGCGACCTCATCATCAAGTTCGAAGGGTGCTACCACGGCCACGCCGACAGCTTTTTATCGCAGGCCGGTTCGGGCCTTGCAACGCTGGGCATAGCCGAATGTCCTGGCGTTCCGCAAGCGCTTGCCGCGCTCACTTTGAACGTACCTTACAACGATCTGCAGGGCGTTGAAAAACTTTTCAGCGAACACAAAGACAAGATTGCCGCGGTAATTGTCGAACCGATCGCAGCAAACATGGGGGTGGTCCTGCCGAAAGAGGGATTCCTCCAAGGCCTCCGCGACCTCACCCGCAAACATGGCGCCCTCCTCGTCATCGACGAGGTCATCACCGGCTTCCGCCTGCACGACGGCTCCGCGCAAACTCTCCTCGGCGTTGAAGGGGACCTGACCACGATGGGGAAAATTATCGGCGGCGGCGTTCCGGTTGCCGCGTACGGCGGCCGCGCCGAATTGATGAACAATGTCGCACCGCTTGGGCCTGTCTACCAAGCTGGCACGCTCGCCGGCAATCCGCTCGCGATGAGCGCGGGCATCGCCACGCTGAACGAACTCGCCAAGCCCGGCGTCTATGACGGCGTCAATGCGCTTGCAAAAAAACTGGTTCACGGCCTGCGGAACGCTCTCGCCGGTGCGGGGATGGTCGCGCAGGTCAACAGCATCGGTTCACTTTCCACCATCTTTTTCACGCCTGATCCGGTCACCAATTTCGCCGAGGCCAAGCGCTCCGACACGAAGCGCTACGCCCGCTATTTCCGCGAAATGCTCAACCGAGGCATTTTCCTTGCGCCTTCGCAGTTCGAAGCCGCTTTCGTCTCCGCTTCCCACACTTCCGCCGATATCGACCGCACCATTGCCACCGCCCAGGAAGTGCTAAAATTCATCGCGGCTCAGCCGTCGGCTTAAGTTAAATTCACATCACAAAGGAAACTCCGATGCACGAAGTGCTCGAAGAGCATGCACATCATCATGACGAGGAGCCATGGACGCTGCCCGTCGCCATCACCATCTCCATCCTCGCCGTTCTCGTTGCCATGGCCACGTTGATGGGCCATCGCTCCAGCATCGAGGTGGTTCTTCTGCAGACCCAGGCGAGCGATCAGTGGGCATACTACCAGGCAAAAAACATCCGCCTTCACGAAATGCAGGGAGTCGTGGACATGCTTGGAGTTCTGACGCCAGGGGAAAAGGAAAAAGCCGGGGCGCTGCGCGAGAAATATCAGAAGGAAATCGATCGCTACGAAAAGGACAAGGACCAGATCAGCGACAAGGCCAAGGAATTTGAAAACGAGCGTGCGGTGGTATCGCGGCGGGAAAACCGCTTCGACGCCGGCGAAGTGATCCTGGAAATCGCCCTCATCGTCTGCTCTCTGACGCTTCTCACAAAAAGAAAAACATTCTGGTATTCCGGAATCGCGATCGGGGTCGTCGGATTCTTATCGGCTCTCGAAGCGGGCGGAAGCCGTCAACCGCCGAGCGCCATCAAGAAAATATCATCCTGAGGCTATCCGATAAGGATAGCCGAAGGACTCAACTTTGGAATCGTGCAGAGTTTGTCAGTTGAGGTCCTTCGGGCGCAAACGGCGCGCCCTCAGGATGACAAGTTATTTTTGAATCAAAAGCCGTATGCCAGTGGCTTTCATGCAACGGAAGGCGGGCGATTGCCCCGCAGCAGCGCCAACTCATCCTTCAGCCGGTCAATGCGGTCCAGCAATTCTTTGTGTCGCAGCACATCCGCGTCAGGCTTCTTGCCGATGAAGGAAAGCGTGCCGCCCGGCTCCAGACTGCAGTGATCCACTTCGGAGAGCGAACTGAATCCCTGCTTTCGCGCGGCCGCTTCCAGTTGGGACATGGAGATGAGTTCCTTTTTCAGGTGTTCTGGCCGGAGCTTGCCGCCCTCAATCAGAACGTCTGCCTTGCCTTCCACAATCTGGTCCAGCGCCTTGTGTTTGTACAAAAACCGGACCACCAGGTAGTTCACCACCAGCAGGGAAGTCGCTCCCAGCAGCCCTCCCGAGACCGAATTATCATCCCCGATAATCGCGTTCTGCACCGTATTCGAGAGTGTCAGCAGGACGACCAAATCGAAGGGATTCAATTGCACCAGCTCTCGCTTCCCGGAGAGACGCAGCATCACCACCAGGAAAAAATAAACGATGACTGGCCGCAGGATCTTCTCCAGAATCGGCAGCGTGATCACAAACATGTCTCTCCAGATTCCGTGCATGGTGGCAATCCTCCAGCAGCTGGCCTCCAGCGGCACAGCTCGCGTTTCAGCAACTAATGGCTACGGAGAGTAGCACGACCTCATCTGCTGCGGCACTCCGCCAGCCAGGCCCACCTGTCCTTTCGTACAGTCATTGATTCGAAACTCATGTCTCTAGTGAGGTATACGAAACTCGGCGGCTTGGTTAAAGTAAAAGCAGACATTTTATCTTCAGCTGGCATTTTCTGGTTCTAGGTCGATCCTTGGAGGCTTCCGAAAGTCCCGCCGGTAATTCTGCGTTCGCGCCGGCTAATGAAGCGACAATTAAATGGCCCAGAGAATTGTCTCGGACCCCGGAATCGCTCTCGGGACCGCACAACTTACGTACTTGCTGGACTCCACCAGGGAAATCATCGCCGTTCTCTCGGCAGACGGCACCCTGCAATTAGCAAATTCCACTTTCCAAACCAGTTTGGGTTACCGCCCGGACGAACTTGTCGGCCGCAGTCTTCACGCGCTCGTCCACTCCTCGGAAGTTGGAGCCGTTCACACTCATCTGAAGCAAGTTGCCGCGGAGAATGGCTCTCCGCTCACCAGCCGTTGCCGTTTCCGGAGCCGCGACGGTTCGTGGCGATGGTTCGAAATCACCTGCCGCAGCCGCCTTACGGATCCCACCATCGAAGGGATTCTTCTGCACGGCCTGGACGTTACCGATCTTCACCGCATGGAATCCGAGCGTCAGGTCATTTCGGATATCGTTCACGCGCTGAACCAGACCGCCAACCTGGACCAGCTTCTGAACCGCATTCACGTGGCGCTCAAACGTATTTTGTCCGCCGAGAATTGCTTCGTTGCGCTGCACAATCCCCAGGAAGATGTCTTCGAATTTCCGTTTTTCGCCGACGAATACGACACGGCTCCCGCGCCGCGAAAAGTGGACCGCAGCTGTACCGCCTACGTTTTCCGCACCGGAAAAGCAAAGTTAATCCCGCAATCGGATTTCGACCGACTGGCGGCGCTTGGCGAAGTTGAGCTCGTGGGCTCTCCGTCGCCCGCTTGGCTCGGCGTTCCACTGAAAACACCCACTGCCACCATCGGCGTCCTGGTAGTGCAGCACTACCAGAACGAAAACACTTACGACCTGCGCGACTTGGAGTTCCTCGACTCCGTCGGGGGCCACATCGCCCTGGCTATCGAACGCCGCCGCGCCGAAGAGGAATTGCGCAAAAACGAGTCCATGCTCAGTCTTCTGTTCGAACACAGTCCGCTTCCCACGTGGCTCTACGACGTGGAGTCCTTGCGTTTTCTGCGTGTCAACCAGGCGGCCGTTGGCCAGTACGGCTACTCGGGGGAAGAATTCAAACGCATGAGTATCCTTGAGATACGTCCGCCGGCGGAGCGTGAAAACACCACCGCGTACCTGTTGCAAGCAAGAGCTGAAAGCGAACAGCACGCCTTTTGGCTGCATCAGGGCAAAGACGGAAAGACCTTTGAAGTGGAAGTGGTTTCTCACGAACTAATTTATGCGGGCAGGCGCGTGCGCCTGGTCGTCGCACAGGACATCAGCGAGCGCCGCCACCTGGAACTGCAATTGCGCCAGTCGCAGAAGATGGAAGCCGTTGGCCGCTTGGCGGGCGGCGTTGCGCACGACTTCAACAACCTGCTGATGGTCATCAAGGGGCACACGGAATTATTGCTTGGTGCGTTATCTCCCACCGACTCCATCGCGCGAAAAATCGAGCAGATCGATCGCTCCGCCGACCGCGCCACAACGCTGACCCGCCAATTGCTCGCCTTCAGCCGTTTGCAAGTCCTCCAGCCGCAAATCATCAATCTCAATTCCGTTGTCGAAGAGATGGGCAAGCTCTTGCCCCGCCTGATCGGCGAAGACATAGAACTCGTCCTTCGCCCCGATCAGAAACTCGGCACCATCCGTGCCGACGCCAGCCAGATGGAACAGGTCATCATGAATCTGGCCGTGAATTCGCGCGACGCCATGCCGACCGGCGGCAAGCTATTGATCGGCACGCGCAATTGCGACCTTGATCAGTCCTACACGGCCAGCCATCCGCTGATGAAACCCGGCTCGTACGTTCTGCTGGACGTCACCGATACCGGCACGGGCATGGACGAAGAAACCCAGGCGCACATCTTCGAGCCGTTCTTTACTACCAAGGAAAAAGGAAAAGGCACGGGTCTTGGCCTGGCTACCGTATACGGCATCGTCAAGCAGAGCGGCGGTTTCGTTTGGGTCTACAGCGAACTCGGCAAAGGCACGTCTTTCAAAATTTATCTTCCGCGTGTAAACGAGGCGGAAGTGCATATCGGCGCGCCAAAGCCCTCCGCGGAAATTCCCGCCGGAACGGAAACCGTGCTTCTGACCGAGGATGAGCAGGACGTTCGCGAAATTGCCCGTGAATTTCTGGAATCCGGCGGCTACAAGGTGATCGAAGCGAAAAACGGCAAGGAAGCCATCGCCATTGCCGCTGAACATCGCGGCAAGATCGATCTGCTCGTCACCGATATGGTGATGCCGGGAATGAGCGGCCAGGAACTCGCCGTGCAACTTCAACGCGAGCATCCGGGCGTCTCGGTTGTCTTCATGTCCGGCTACAGCGAGCACGCCGCCACGGAAATGGCCAATGCCGACCCGTCCGTTCGGTTGATGACCAAGCCGTTCAGCCGCGGCGCCATCCTTCGCACCGTGCGCGAAATACTCCAAGCCCGCAAAAAATCGTAACCGCGTTTCTGTAGCTCACCCCTTCAGGGGTGAGGCCTTCCACAGCCTGCTTGCCGCAGGCAGGCGCAGGCAGGCGCAGGCAATCGTGCCCTAACAATGAAAACCCTCAGGCCTCAAAGGCCTGAGCTACAGACCACAGGAATTTGCCGGAGTTTTTGGCGCGTGGTGTTCTAGCTGATCTTCGGATGCTTCCGGTGCCAGGTCGTAGACTGCTGAAAAATCCGTCCAGCCTGCAGAACCGCCGCGTCATCCCCCGCCCGCCCCACAAACTGCAACCCAATCGGCAAATTCTTATCCGTGAATCCGCAAGGTACCGATATCGCCGGCAATCCGCAAAGATTCCCAATCGCGCCCAGCGGATCAGGAAACGAAAGCCCCGTAACCAGGTTCAAGCTCAAGGGAGTCGCCGCAACAGGTTGTGTAGCCGTCGCCAGCACATCATACGAATCGAACAGATCGGCCATTTTTTTCTGCAGAATATCCCGAATCCGCGAAGCCGTGGTGTAATCCGCGCCCGAAACGTTTTGGCTCACATATCCGCCGACACGCCCGACGGGATCAATCAATTCTTTCACCCGGCCCGAACGAATCAGTTGTGAAAATGCCGAGCCCGCTTCGCCGGACAATATCAGCGTCGCGGCATCCTCCCACGGTCCTTCAGGCAGCGCCGCGTCTCTTACGGAAGGGAAGTGGTGCTTGAGAGCGACTTTCGCCGCATCCACAATTTTTCCGATGGCAGGAGGATCGTATTGTTTCCACGCATTCGTCAGCCAGCCGATCCGCAAGCTGCGCCCCTTCAAATCCGCCGCCGGTGAATACGTGAACGCCGCCTTGTCCACCGGCAATGTACTGCGATCCAGCACATCGTGCCCCGCGATCGCCGCGAAAATATTCGTGCAGTCCTCCGCGGAACGCGCCAGCGGCCCGATCTTGTCCATCGAGTACGACAACGCCATTGCGCCGCGCCGGCTAACGCGCCCGTACGTCGGCCGCAACCCGCTTACGCCGCAAAACGCCGAAGGGCACACAATCGAGCCCCACGTTTCCGTGCCGATCGCAAATCCAGCCAAACCCGCCGCGACAATCGCGCCCGACCCCGAAGACGAGCCGCACGTCCAGCACTTCATGTCCCACGGATTTTTCGTTTCGCCCTGCAAGGAAGCCGAAGCGTACGCATATCCCATCCCGCCGGCCAATTCGATCATTGCGGCTTTGCCCAGCAGAATCGCCCCGACGTTGTGCAAGTGCTCGATCACCGTTGCGTTGTAATCAAATACCTGGCCGGCAAACGGTTTCGCGCCCCAAGTGGTCGGAATTCCTTTCACGGCCAGCAAATCTTTCGCCGCATACGGAATTCCGTGCAGCGGCCCCCGGTAATGCCCGCGCTGAATATCCTTCTCCGCGGCGTGAGCCTGCTCCAGCGCCAGATCCGGAGTCAACTTCGCATACGCGCTTAATTTCGGCCCCAGCGCCTCGCTGCGCGCCAGGTAGCTTTCCGTCAACTCCACGGGAGAAATCTGCTTGGACTGAATTCGTTTCGCCAGTTCGGCAACGGATAGGTAGAGCACTTGCTCGCTGAGCATTCGTCTTCCCTCAGGATTTCTTCGCCGGCGTGGCTGCCGGCGGTTGAACTGGCTTCTTTTCGCGTTCCACCAGGGGTTTCAGATAAAGCGCGGGGTTGTCACCATTCTCGAGCGAAAACGCGCGCACCTTGTCGAGGCTCGCCTGCGTCATCAAGTTCATCTCCCGCAGTGAGGTCTTTTCTTCCGCACTGAAGCGGCCGCCATACTGGCTCAATATTTGCTGGTAGCGCGCCTCGGCCTCCGCCTGGCTTTCCGCAGAAAGATTCGGATGCGCACCGGGAGTCTGCGGCGTCGGCGGGGTCTGCACGGGCTCAGCAAATACGCTCGCCGCAGGAACAATCGAAGCGCTCGCCGAAAGCAGCGCCGCCCTCTGCGCAAACTGCCGCCGCGAAATCCCACGCTTTTTGGGTTGATTCATCCGGCGTTCTCCAATAATTCTCAGACTCAACCTAAATTCAGGGTCAGCCGAGGCTACTGAATTCAGCGAAATGCGTCAACTGGCCGGTGGGATAGGGGATAGGCTAGAGCGAAACTGCCCTGTTTGCGTCTTCACCTGAAGGAAATGAATCAGGAAAAAACTTCAATCGATCTTCAAACACTGGATTGTACATCGCAATTTGCCCGTTTAACTTCAGCTCGGCGTAACCGCACTCTTGCTTGAGATCAAAAGGAAAATAAATGTGAGGACACTCCTCGTATTCGTCTCCCTCGGGATCAATCGCGACTATAAAATTGTATGGAATTCGCCAAATAACCTCCACCATCGCTCGACTTTCTTCCGGTATATTTGTCCAAAATTGCTCAATAGGATTTCTTTCTTCCCATCGCTTTCGGCGTTCTTCACTTCCGTCAAATTTGTCCATGAAGCGAGAGTATGCCGTGTCATTGAAGTTGGGAAAATAGTCCCACCGTTTTCTATCGGGGTGCAGATATGCAAAGAACTCTTTGACCCTGCAAATTATTCCGTCGTGATAATGGCCTAAGAAATACGATTCATAGAAACCAGGATTCTTCTTGAAGCCCTCATCTTTGTATGGATACGAGGACCCATTTGCATCTCGAATTAAAATAGCCTTGTGCTCGTCTCTTTGCAGTGGCCCCAACGAATTAATCGCTTTTCTTTTCATGCTCAACTTGGATCGAATTTCTGTCCGCAAAGAGCGCCGCCGGATCGCGAGAGAAACACCAAAATACGCAAACAAAAGATGATCGTTCTTCGGCTGAAAAAGCATGTCTTCCAATTCAGCCTTGCCCCAAACATAAACCTCTTGAACGCCTTGCTTTCGCATCTTTGCCAAGAATGAGTCTCGGGCTCTCTTTGAAAAATCACAGCAGGCTGCGAAAATGACTCCATAAAGGTCGGTACCAACGATTGCTTTAGCGTACTTTGCGAGTTTTTGGGGCGGGATGGATTTCTCTCGTTTACACTGAATAAGCCAAAGTCGTTCTGATCCGTTCAAAGCCTCTTGGTCCTCTCGATCCTCTTTGTCTTGGTCGTCTGAATCGAGACTTTCGATAATCTGGACCCCGCGCACATCGAATCCTTTGTCGGAACCGCTGCGACCTAGACCTTCCAACGCCTTCCAGGTCCTAAAATCGTAGATTAGTTGACGAACCAGATCTTCAAATCTGTGAGGTTCAAGGTCTTCAAAGTGTAGAGGACCAATCGTCTTCGAAGGGCTTTTCATAAGCGCGTTTACCAGGCTGGCGGCGAGCAGGCTTACAGTTGTCTCTGCCCCTACCTCAGTTTCTCGGAACTCAAAATTTCACTGATCGACACGTGATGGCCTTTAGCGTCTCCATTGAAAACGTCGGTCGTCATAATCTCGATTTTTTTCGCCCCACAGTAAAATCTGACATAGCGTATCTCTGCGGTCGGAGAATTGCTCGTCGGAACGTCAAAGGAGCAGGTATTGTGGCCCTCGCGGTCCATCTCGGACATGGCACGCCAAAGTGCTTCCGCGAAAGCAAAAGTATCCTCACCACCTTGAGTCCAAGACCTACTAGCGTACGTGAGCTTTGCGTTGCTGAATCCTAAATAGCCTTCCCAAATCTCGGGGTTCTGTTTTTCTGCAACGATCCAATCGTCAAAGGCAGACTGAACTTTTGTAAGTTTGTAGTTTGCAGCCAGCTTGCTGATTACCTCATCACGAGACATGCCAAGTTGTAACTGCATACCGATCCAGATGGACGGCTGCTTGGAGACCTGAGTTGGCGAAGCAATTGTCTGAGCAAGTGTAGAGACGGCGAGGAACACGGTTAACACGATGGTTGTGGCTAAATATTTGGTCATCGCACCCACCTTTTTTACGCACTGAGTGTAGGGCCGAATCCTACAGAAAGTCGATATTCTACGTGAGTGAACTGCAAGTCTACTGAGCGAGTTCTACCAATTCTTGTCTATTTCGGTCTGAAATTGCCTGGGCGACAGGAATTTGTCTCCGGAACTTCGCATAGTTTCTCCTCGGTACGTCACCTTATAACTAACGGAACTTCCGTCCACTGAGGAGAAGCTGATTGTGTAGCCCGGGTCTTTAAGCGATTCGTCTTCGACGTTGACGTTCAGCACCAACAAAAGCTGCTTTCTGGTTTCCAAATCCACTCTACTGTCAAAAATAACCCTCATTCCCCCAGGCCGTGCAGAAATCTTTCCTGATTTCAGTGTTTGGAGCACTTGAGAATAAGTTGCACCTTTGGGAGCTGTCGCTAAGAGTGCCTCCTTCTCACTCTGTCTTTGTTCGGCAGCGGATTCTTCGGCTAGTCGATAGGGAGCGCGTGCCGCATCTACAGCAGAAAGAAAGTGCGAAACCAAGCGGTCTATATCGTTATCGACTGCAATCAAAGGACGGCTCTCAGAGTAAATGGTGCCGTTGTCGTCAGGGTCATACACGGTCAGCGAAATTGTTTCTCTGTCAATAAAAGTCTGGTCCTCGTGAAATTTCAGAACGATATCGGAACCCTTTTGAAGGGGGCGAAAATACGCATACAGCGGTGTGTTTTCAATCGCAACACGCATACTCCTAAGTTCCGCGCTTGAATTAAATGTACGCTGTTTGTTCCATTCCACGTCCCACAAGACAACTACAGTCTTTGCAGTGCCCAGTAGATCTTTGTTGGCTGCCTCAGTAGAAGTTGCGGCGAGTAGCGAAGCGATGAGCAAAACCGGAATTCTCGTCATCTCGTGGTCCCATTGCCTGCGGGCAAAGGATGAATGTGATTGCTGTGAAGTTTGGTTGCCCACTTAAAAAAGCCTCCACACTGCTCACGCACGCCACATTGCTCACATTCATCAAGGTAAATGTTTTTCCAATCGGAAATAGATTTTCTTGAATATTTCCAAAGCGATTTTCGCAGAACACAGAGTTGGTGATTATATATCGATACCTCCAAGCCCCTTGTCGAAAGAAATTCTACGGTTTTTTCCAATTCATCCTGGTAGTCGTACGGATCGGTCCACAAGCTACTCATATTTCGGGGTGCATAACCTATGTTCTCTAACCCCATTAACGCAATGTGTTCGACAAACGTACAATTTCTATAGATGTATTCCGCCAGGTGAACGAGTCGAGGGATTGTGACCGCATGTAGGACAACCCGGATTTCGATCCTCAGCCCATACCTCGCCAGTTGCTGCAGCCCCAATACGGTTTGATCAAAAGCATCGCGGGCTTGCACAACGTAGTCATGAATCCTGGAATCGTCCGAATACAACGGAATTCCCAGCATGAAATTTGGATGTTTCAGCTCTGCCAATCTAGCTGTAAAGTTCGGCCAGGCAAAGCTTCGTCCATTTGTAAGCATGTGGACATATGTCGACGGAAATTTATCTCTGAGCGCCGCAATGATTGTGAATAGTCTCTCCCCCAGGAGCGTAGGCTCGCCACCTGTGATCACGAGCCTTCCGGGTGCCGAGTCTATAAGCTCAATTAATTTGAGATTTCGGTCTGTCATTGCCTGGGTATCATCATGATCCTTAGGTGGCTGCGAGCACATCAGACAATTGCTATTGCATCGATCCGTCGCAAATATCACATTGTGCTCGGAATCAGGTCGATACAGAGTTCGGACAAATCCGCTCTTTGGTTCAATCCCGACAATATCGGCAGTCCTCAAATGGACTGTCTCTTGAAGTGAGGAAATTAGAGGAATCGGGAACTGATCTGTCTCGATCTTGGCAGGAGTCAATATTCCCCTGTAGCCGACAATCTGATTCCGTGCGGTTGGTATGCTGTCAACCAAGAGGATTCGATCACGGCGCTCGTTCTCTGGCAAATGTTCGCGGGTGATTTTCCCCACAACCGAATTACGGAGAGAACTGTGAGCGTTGCCGCCAGTTGTGAGTCTCATGACGGGGCTCTCATGTTCAGGTCTTTCAGCCTGCAAGTTTGAACCCAGGCAAGAAAAATCCGCATGATTTGCGAATCTTCTGTCGAGATCAATTCGAACAGGTGTTTGATGACCTCCATATTTCGATGGCAAAAGCCGCTGGATGGCCTATGACCGAATACATCGCCTTGGGTTGCATGGTTAAAAATGGGGTCCGCGCCACAATAAAGCTGAAATGCACAGTCAGAACATCCGCAGAGGGACTGATTGCAAGAGGCAGAGACAAGATTCAGAAAGGGTTCTCCGGTAAATACGTCCTTGAATGAACTTGTCATTACATTCCCGAGCCGAAATGTATGATCACCCATTTCAGCAAGCATCCTGGATTCGTCGGTAGCATATATATCCCCATCGTAGTTATAAACGAGGACACTAATTCCGGCCCCAGCGGGGGATTGCAAATCGACGAACCCGGTTCCGTACGGAGTGAGGATTTTCGTAAGCAGAATCTTTGTATAGACCTCTTCCAGGTCATATCCCTTCCGATTCAATTCCAAAATATGGGCCAAGCCAGTTCGATAGAATTCCAAGAAATTGTCCAACTGATATCCGGTTTTCCTCTTGGTCTTCAACGCAAATCCGTAGGGGCTGAGCGGCCTCAGAAAAATTGAGTGGAATCCCTGCTTAACGTACTCATCGATTATTTCTTTAGGGTGATCCAAGGAAAGTTGCGTTGTCGTCATCAGCGCGGCCACTCTGTCATATCCCACGATAGTGCGTGCACGTTGGATGTTTTCAATTGTGAGTTCATAGCTATTGTTTCCGGGGCGTGGACGATTGGCATTATGAATAAATGCAGGACCGTCAAGGGATGTCGATACTTTTATTCCCTCGTCCCTCAGATAACACAACATTTCGTCCGTCGCATTCGCCAAATTGGTCGTTACCACAATATCCAATTCCTTGCCCAATGAATCGGCCCGTTTCTTTGCGTACGGAACTATGTGTTGTATGACATCGAAGGCTAATAATGGCTCACCCCCTTGAAGCTCAAGGGTGATGTGGGGGGATGGACTTTGCATTATAAGGTCAACACTCTTTTCGGCTACTTCAGGACTCATGTCATAAGTCTGTTTGTCCGCCGTCTGCCGGGAGACTTGACAATAATGGCAAGAGTGATCGCAGCGCAGAGTGACAACGACGATGTGAAGCTTCGTGAAGCCTTCGAGGAAATGATGTTTTGTCCGATATTTGGTGGCCAGAAGATCGAGGAGCGCTGACGAACTGCTGTCCGTCAAGAACTGTTTGGCCTTCAAAGTCGAGAATAATTCACTACTTCGGTCTAGCTGTCTGCGAATAACTCGCTGCGCGGTTCCAACCGGGGCAAGAATGAATTCTCCAACTTCATTTACAAGGATCTCTCTGTCGGCACTTAGTTTAAGAAACTTAAATGGAAGCAATTTGTATTCAGCTTGCGCAACTGAAAAGTGCTCAACTGGATAGAATTGTCTGGGCATCTGGGCGGCCCTCGGCGATTATTTCTGTGGACCGTTCGCTATTTTGATTAGATTACTGGGGTTGGATTGTTCTACAGGATCAAGGATGGAACCTGGAGGCTCTTCTTCAAGCACACCCGATTCGGAGAACGCCTTTGCAAGGATTATTTGACGGACTTGCGCGGTTTCAATTTCAACTTTGTGCCTTAGTTCGAAGTCTATGATTGAATTGCAAAACTCGTCGACAAGTTCCTCGATATTTTGCTGCTTGGGGTTATCGAGCGTTGGAGTGGTTTGCTTCAGTTTTATGAGCACTGTGAACTTTTCGTCATCAGATTCCGGGACATGAACTACAGCCCGATTAGAAAGCCAGTAGGCTGCCTTCAACAATGATTCTTTACTATAAAAATTGGCACTCAGAGAAATAGTTGCTGAGAAGGCTGTGCTGATTTCGGATTTGATTCCTTCTGATTGAAGGTTCACACAAATCCACCTGAAACATGGGACGAATGAGATGAGTGTGAAGCGTGAGAATCGTGTGAGCTATGCGAAGTGTGAGAATTGTGAGAGTTGTGCGAACTATGTGAGGAATGGGAGCTATGGGAACTATGAGAAGAATGGGAATCATGCTGGGCTATCATCCTGAAACCGTATTTGCTTTGTTTCAAGATGAGCTTCGCCGGGGAAAAATTCGATCTTCTGTTGGAGCTGGCAACGACCGTCTCAAGTGATGGAGCAGGAACAACGACGTTCGTGTCTGTCGTTGAAGTCCCATTGATCATTGCAAGGCCACTACCTAACAGCAGTGCAAGCTTTCCAGCGACCCGTGGCTTGATACCGTTGCCCTTTGGTGGCTGTTCGTCCATCGGTATTCTCCCTTTTATGTCCTCAATTGCAATCCTAGGAGGTGTTGCCTTACCGGGTACTATACGTCCGTCGAACCCGCTGGGTCAATGTGAATCGCTGTGGGTAGTGTTATCGTAGCAACGACCTCATGTCCAATTCAGTTGGCCATTTTGTTTTACATCTTGGCAGGTGTGCCCACGAGTCAGAATTAGGTAATCTGACTCGTTCAGAAAGATGGATTAGGTAGAAGCCAGAATGGAAACCCAGAGCGATTTTATACCAACTTCTTTTGTGAAACGATTTGCGCCACTGATTGCCCGTTCTGCCAATGGTCTTCCCATTGCGGATGTCGCGTGTGGATCTGGTCGAAATGCGACTGTTTTCTTGGAATTGGGATGCAAAGTGATTTGTTTAGATAAAGATTTGGGTCAACTCAGATGGCAATATAGGACTCAGACTTTCTCACAAGGCATTGAGGCTGTGCAGATAGATTTCCTTCACCAGTCTTGGCCTTTGGTGACCGCTGCGGTTGGAGGAATCATTAATGTGCATTTCTTACTTCCAAAATTGTTCCCTTCGTTTGTCGAATCGCTGATACCTGGGGGATACCTGCTGATTCAGACAGTGCCGGGGTGCGGGGGGAATTATCTACAGCTACCAAAGTCGAACGAATTGCGTTCCGCACTATCAGAACATTTCGATTTTGAGTTTTACCAAGAACGCCCAGTGGGGCCTTCTGCCTTCAATTCTGTGACTGTCAACCTTTTGGCAAAACGCCGACCTTAAATATCCCGTCGACGAGAAGCCTACTGGGATGGCTGTGCAAATCAGTGAATAAAAGTATTTACTCTACAATGACGACAGTGTATGGTGACGGATAACCGAGTAGGGTAGTATCGCCTCGGTGAATACAAGGATGGTGTCCATGTATATCGCTGACCGACTACGAGAATTGAGGGAGTACAAAAACCTTTCACAGGGAGACATCGAGAAGCGGACCGGCCTACTGCGTTGCTATATCTCGCGCGTCGAGAACGGACACACGGTTCCCGCACTTGAAACGCTGGAGAAGTTTGCGCGGGCCCTTGAAGTGTCGCTCTATCAATTGTTCTATGAAGTCGAAGAAAGTTCCGCCACGAAACCGCGCTTTTCCGTGAGAGAGAAGGACTGGGCCTCTCAAGGAAAGGGTCTGCGAATCTTTGCCAAACTATGTGGCGCCCTGAGTCGGATGTCAGAGAAGGACCGACAGATACTCCTCGCAGTGGCAGCGCAGTTTAGGAACGGAAACCACACAAGAAAATCCTGACCTTAGAAATATTGGTTAGGGTAAGCAATTACAAGCCATCTCATAAATGCCTCAGGAGGATGATGGCGCAAGCGAGTTGGACCATCCCGAGGAAATTTTCTGGGTAGTATTCCCAGCGAATGACGGTGCGACGAAAGTTATGAAGCCAGGCGAACAGGCGTTCCACTT